>Ga0335077_10008330_pt1 | contig 12857 bp, 6 predicted proteins | sample Lox_Sample_31_FD_207151 | JGI IMG/M metagenome (GOLD analysis project Ga0335077, IMG submission 207151) | Soil microbial communities from Loxahatchee National Wildlife Refuge, Florida, United States - Lox_Sample_3.1 | ecosystem: Environmental > Terrestrial > Soil > Wetlands | place: USA: Florida... | reverse complement strand
AGTCCGCGACAGCATTCGATTCGCCTCAGGGCTGTTGGTAAACATTTCCATCTTTCCGTCCCACTTCAGTTTCATCCCGGTACGCAGCGCGATGTTGCCGATCAGGCACGGCGCGGTGCTCTTGTGGCCGATCTCGATATCGCCAATCGGACGCTGCCGCGTCTTCACACAGTCGAGGAAATTCCGTACGTGCGGCTGATGCTGCATGGATGTTGCGCCGCGCTCGGCCATAGTCTCACTGCTGAAGTAATTTCCGAATCCCACCAGGTCGTCGTAGGCTTCGCGGGAGCCAGCCGACACCTTTTCCGAATGCATGGCCATCTGCGGCACAATCTCGTATCCGGCACGGTCGATGAACAACGTGCCCTGGGTGCCCTGCAGCATGATGCCATAGCTGCCGAACGACTTGTTGCCGGGGTGGCCGTTCGGCCCGAAGCTGTTGTGCGCCAGCGTAGAATACCGAACCAGCACATCCCCCGGGTATTCCCAGACCACCTCTTGTGTGTCTGCGCATTCGCGGCAGTCCTCGAAGTACCACTTGCCGCCTGACGACACGACCGTGTCGGGCGCATCCAGATTCAACGCCCAATGCACGACGTCGAGGAGATGCACGCACCAGTTGGTCAGTTCCCCGCCGGCATAGTCCCAAAACACGCGGAAGTTACGGCGCGCGGGGTTGTAAGCCACTTTCGGAGCGGGTCCCAGCCACATGTCCCAATCGAGATCCGGCGGCGGTTCGCTGTCTGCTGGAAAGCCCATCCCTTTGGGGTCTGGTGAGTGGTTATGGTTCCAGCACTGAGCGAAATGGACCTTGCCGATGCGCCCGTCCCGCACCGCCTGCACCGCACGTCGGAAATGCGTACCGGACCGTTGCTGAATGCCCACCTGCACGACGCGGTTGGTGCGCCGGGCTGCCTCCACCATCAACCGGCCTTCGCGTACGTTGTGAGAGACCGGCTTTTCTACGTACACATCCTTCCCGGCACTGCAGGCCAGGATCATTATTAGCGCATGCCAATGATCAGGCGTAGCCACTACCACCGCGTCGACGTCCTTGCGATCGAGCACGCGCCGGAAGTCGCTGTAGATGTCCGCCCTGTTGCTTGTCATCTTGCGGGCCTGCTCGGCGGCCGGCTGAAAAACGTCGCAGACCGCGCGAATCTCGACGTCCGGCTGTCTTTGGAAATCGGTCAGATCCATGCGGCCCATGCCGCCGCAGCCGATAATGCCTACGCCGATCTTGTCATTTGCGGAAAGTGTCGTGCCTGTTGTTTGCGCCGCTACCGGACCGGACGCAACTGACGCCGCTGCAGCACGCTTCAGGAAAATTCGTCGATTCATGGAAGAGTACCGACGATGATCCTACCACCGCTTTGGGGGTGCGGCGCATCGTCATCATGATAGAGGGCGCCTATTCGATTCCGTAGTCTGCTGCCAGCGTGAGTTGTTCGCCAGGTCCAAGCAAGCGGCTGACGGATGAGACCGCCATGCTCACGCGGTTAGCGCCCTTGGCGGTCCAGTTCAGGTAACAGCGGCCGACCTGCTCTTTCGAGAATCGGCTCACCCAGATCGGCCCTCCGCGCAGGCTCACAACGCGCCATTCGCCATCCGGCTGATCCCCGCCGTTGTAGACCTCCGAACCGGAGGGCATCTTCCCGGGCTCGATGAACGCCTTCTCCAGTGCGCCGCCCGCCTGCTTGCGATAACGGAGGACTACGGACGCGAGGTCGCCGGGGCTCAGGTCCCATTGCGACTGCACGGCCGCGGTCACGGGAGCGGCCGTTGCGTTCTCCAGGATGCTCTCGCTATGCAGCATGGCCCCGTCCAGACGCAGCCTGCGCCTGATCTTGACTCCGTTCTCACATGTCCCCGTGAGCCATACCTCGTTTGCCGGGGCCCGGGCATCCAGCGCCCACGTGGTGGTCCCCGGCATGCGCGTCACATAGTCAATGTAAGGCGAAATTCTAAGGCCGCCCAAATCCGGGTACTGCTTGGCGCCGGGTTCGGGCTCCGCAAGCAGGTTTCTGCCGCTAGCCTTGTCGATGATGTGGGTGATCCGCCCACCCAGGTCGGGCGCCACGTGCACGCGCAGTTGGTTGTCTTCGAGTGTGACGACCCGGTACGGGCGCATATACCGGGTGAAGTCCTCGTCATCGCGCGTGGCGACCGTCGATTCGCTGATGTTGGTAATGCCGAACTGGCGCAGGCTGGACATGAACGTGTTCCAGCGCTCCTTCAGCCCATCGAGATCGGCAGGGCGATACCACTCGCCCTGCACCGTGAACTTCTTGGAGCGGGTCAACGCAACGTAGTCGATCCCGAACCGCGCCTTGCGCACGCGGGCGCGCAGGGCATCGTTATCGGCCGCAGCCCCGGCCTGGCGGAAGAGTTCGCGGGCGCTGGCCAGGAACTCATCGCTGAGATACGGCGCGCTGGGCGGGTCGTAAATCCACAAATGCCGGCCCAACCCGTTCGGCGCCATGCGCACCTGGCGCTGCATCAGGTCGAAGTAGGCACGCATGGGCTTGGCCGCCTTGCCGTAGTAGGCATCCAGGAACTCGTTCACGAGTTTGGTCGCGTCCGCGTTGACGTCCCACAGCAGCTTGGCCATAACGTAGGAGCGCATTTCCGCGTTCTCGGCGCCGCCGCCTTCGCTGACCGCCCCTTCCATAAACAGGCCGACCACACCGTGGCGCTTGTACATCGGGAGATCCGCGGCCAGCTCGTCGAAATCGGGGAACGGAAGCAGGTAGTGGGCGAAATTCGTGTTGTAGTGCCAGATGTAGAGCCGATCGGTGATCTTTGACCACGCCTGCAGGTTCTTCATGAAGTAGGCGTCGTACGGACACTGTTCGTAGGGGTGCGCTTCGCATGCGCCGATCGGGCAGAGCCGGATGCGCACGTTGCGGCGCGGACGGGTAAGGGCGGGCGGGTCTTCAGTGTACTGGTAAGCCAATGTATCGATCAGCTTATCCGGATGCTTCTTCTCGATCTGCTCCGCCAGAGCGTTCACATAACGCAGCAACGGGCCGGAATGCGCGCCGCCTTCCTCCTGTTCGACGCGGCGGCAGTTGTCGCACTCGCAGTACCCGTAGCGGTCGTTCTGAGAAACCGAAATGATGGTGGCCTCGGGATTCGCGGCGATCCACTGCTCCACCGATTCGATGCCGAGCCGCAATACATCGGGATTCGTCAGGCAGAGTTGGCCGCCTTGTGCGCGGCGTTGGCCGTCTATCAGCGAGAAGTACTCGGGGTGCTGATCGAAATAGCGGTCCGGCGGAAGCAGGCGCTCAAACGAGTGGACGAAGGGGTAATACTGCACCTTGCCGCCCACGCTCGCGTCCAACCGCTGAAACGAGCCATTGGTCTTGTTACGCGCCGCCCAGTCGCGGTCGAGCGCCTCGCTGAAGAAAGTCTCGCGGTATTCGAACGCCGGCTTCTGCGTTTCGTCGAGCGGGCCGACCGTGATGGTGCGGGTCTTGGGGATACGGCTCACCTCCGGCGTGAACCAGCGGCAGCCCAATTTCTCGAGGAATGTGTAGACGCCGTACATGCTGCCGCGCAGACGGCCACCGGCGATCACCACGTGCTGGCCGGATGTTTGCAACGTGAACCCTTCCGGGCCCAAGTCCGCAAATGGTATCTTCAGGTTCAGCGTTTCAAGCGCCGGGCTGTTGCCTACCAGCACCATCTTGCGCTGCGGCTCCGCCGTGATGGGCAGCCGCGCGCCGGACATCTCTTCCAGGAACTTCTGCAGCTCTTCCGCGCCGTGCCGCTCGGATTGCGACGCATCCGGAGCGATCACGATCGAGTAGTTCGATTTGCCGTTTTCCACCAGCCTGAGGTTCGCGGCAAGACAGGAGACCGCCATCGCACATAACAGACCAATAGCCTTACGCATGATCTCCAATCATAGCCCCGAGGCGCCATTTGACCGGTTCGGCTTTGGGTCCGGTGATTGAGCGCCTGACTCCAAAGGAGGCATCCCAGTGCGATTCGTCTATGGAAACTTCACTTCTACCCAGTCTCCGTCTCTGAGTTGATAGGCGTCACGCAGCCGAATGTCGGTGGCGATCTCGATGATGTTCCGCGGGTGGTGTCCGGCGCCTCGTTCGTTCTGATCGGTGCGCAACAAGAACGCGCGGCGGTTAAAAATCCGACATGGAACGATGCTCACCGACACGCTCCCGCCATATTCACTCGCTTCGAGGCGTATGGCGTCTGAGGGAAGTGAATACGGAGAGGATAGTTCTACATTGAGAGTGCCCGGATACAACCGCATGCCGGTCTTCTCCTCATAGAAGCTGCTCAAACGTTCGATCCAGAATCCGAAATTGGACAGGCCGCTGACCACCCTGCCTCGAATGCAAGACATATCCTTAGAAATAGCAAAGAGGGGCTGGATCTCTCACCTTCGTTTCTCAATGGACGGATGGTTGCCGACCGACTATTGATGGACGCACCCGGCGAAATCGGCCTGTCACAATAGCGCACCTATGGCGGAAACTGTCAACCGGCCAACTTGAGTTCTCGGATGGCCTCTCCGGCTCCGCTGAGATCGGCAAGCTTCATTTCAGAGTACTTGCGAGAGAGTAGAACGCCAGGCGCACCGGCGCGAAATGCGGCCAACACAGCCTCCTTAACGGCCTGCGGCGTTCTCTTGCTGTGATTGGTTTCTGTAGGGATGTCGATATCGATGCCCGGCCAGATCTGTGTTCGTGTTCCCGCCACGCCATCGATCGCGCGTTTGGTTTCGCGGTAGACGTAGTCAGCCGAGAGCCCTGTGTAGGGAATCTGGTCGTAACTGCGCTCCTTGAGATTCATGACCGCATAGTTGAACTCGAGCAGGCCCTGTTTCGAGAGATCGCCATAGAGTGTCGAGCCGACATTGTCCACGTAGAGAGCCATACGCTCGCCGCCGCAATTGTTGTACATGACGATCTTCAGAAAGTCCGAATATTTGGAGAGCTCGCGAAGGTCCTGCTCGGCGCGGTAAATGGGATTGAAGGAATTGTTGTGCCAGATATGCCAGCCGACCGGCACGTCCGCCTTGGCCGCCTTCACGGTTTTGTAGATGGCGTCATACGTTTCGCGCAGGCTGTCGGTCCATAGCATTTCCCAGGCGGCCAGCTCCGGGTATCGGAGCAGAAGGCGCCAGAATTGGACGTAGTAACCATCCACAGGGTGTTTGCCACTTCGTGCCGCACGGACGAACTTCTCCAGTTCGAGAAATCCTTGCCGCGCGCGTTCCACGTTAATGCCGCGCTCCTTCGCCTTGCTCCGGCAGAACTGGCAGAAGCACGTGACGTTTCCCGGGTCGATCGGTGGATCATCGTGAGTAGCCCCGAGGCCGTCAGATAGCGCGCCCTGCCGCTCCGAGCCCCACATGATCCCGTCGATCTCGTAGGAGCGTGTGTAGTCTTCTACCAGGCCAGTGAGGAAATTGCGATAATCCGGGTTGTTCAAGCAGAGCGTTTCGGCGTTCCGCCCGTACAGGTCGCGTTCCTGCACCTTCTCGACATTGGGCACGTCTTTGCGGAACACGTCTTCCAACCAGCACATGGTTTTCATGCCGCGTTTCCTGGCCGCTGGAAGCACTTCAGCGAGAATGTCGAGATTGCCGTGGTCGGGAGCGCGCGTGTCCTTGAGCACCGTGTTCCTGTAGTACTGCGGGTGAGGCGTGGCGAAGTTGCCCCCGTGGAACTTGAGATCATACTCCTGCTTGCCGTGATCGGGCAGTGGCTGGCCCGGTATCTGTCTTCCGGCGATGCCGCGGCCGTAGGTGAAGACCGCGAGGAACAGCGTATTCACCGCCCCCCGTTCCTGAAGGATGTCGAGCACTTTCTCGGTCCCTTCGTCCACGAACGAAACGGCGCCGACCTGGATGCCGATCATCTTCGCGGACTCCGCGGCGCGCGTGGTCTGGGATGCGGCGAGGGAAACACCTGCCCCCACGGCTGACCGGAGAAAGCCTCTGCGATTGACGTCTAAATCAGACATGTGTTGCTCCTACCGTGTTTCGTAGCAGCCGGCGTCGATGTTCGATCCATTGATCCTCGCTCCGCCGTCAAGGTCCTTTTCGCCCACCACGCGCACTCCAGCATTTGTGCCGGCACGGATCGCCGGAGAACCTGTTTGCAGGTGAAAGTCATTTTTCGATGGGTCCACGAACCGGGGATCAGCGAACTGAGAATGCCGGTCGTTCCCACTCGTCTTGACGTAGTCAGCGAATCCCGTATAGCTGGCGGGGTACCACCCCCATTTGCTCGTGTCCGCACCGGAAACGCAATAGTACAGGTTGTAATCTAGGGACACAGCGGGCGTTTGACTATCCACGGGGCCGGATTTGCTTGACGTCATGAGGCAGCGGCCTCCAGCGTACACGACGTTGTTCTCAAATACATTGCTTGTCATGTTGAACTGCATCTGGAACTCGCCGGATCCCGTGTCCCCGGTATCGTTTCCGTAAAGAGTGTTGTTGATCACGGTGCAGTGGTCGGTGCCGCCCCTCTCGGCGCCATAGCCGCCGATCGAAACGCCGGCTGTATTGCAGGCGTAGATCAGATTGTTGCGCGCGGTGATGTAGCTGGTGGTGCGTCCGCGATGCTCGCTCGCGAGCTCGATGCCGAAGTCGACGTGGTGAATGACGTTCTGTTCGATCACGACCCGCGTGCCACCGTCCACATAGATGCCATCAGAGGACTGGTCATTGCCGTAAGCCGGATTGCCCCGCGAGGTGATGTTGTAAACCAGATTGCCGCTTACCACGCCGTCGCGGGCCTGATCGACGGAGGGATCGGGCGCGGTATGTTCGGCGCCGATGATGTCGATTCCAATGTTGTTGTTGTCGTGGACCACGTTGTGCGTGATCCGGAAGTTCGTCACGTTTCCATTGACCACCAGCGACTCGCTGGAACCTGTTTGTAGATGGTGAACCTCGTTGCTGTCGATGACCAGGTCCGTGATGGGCGTCTTGGCATCCGTTCCATAGACGGCAATGCCGAACCCGTTGCCACCGCGTCCCGGAGCATCCCGCCCCGAGAACGTCTGCTCGATGTGGTGGACGTTGTTGTTGAGAAGCTCAATGTGACTACCGGCGCCCATCACACTGATCCCCATGGGAGTGCGCCTGCGATCGTCGGTACGGTAATTCCGAATCTCGAAGCCCTGAACTCTGACGTAGCTCTTGTTCTGAATGACCAGCAGGGCACTGCGTCCCTCGGGAGTGAGGCGGGCACCGTCCAGAATGGCTGTCTCCCCTGGATAACTCCGGAACGTGACGAATCCGTCGCGCGCGTTTCCGGATGCGTTCATGTTGACGCGCTCCTGGTACACTCCTCCACGTACATTCACCGTGCTGCCGGGGGTAGCCGCGTCGGCGGCATGCTGAATCGTTCGCCACGGCGCCTTGATGGTGCCTGGGTTCGAATCATCGCCCGCCGTTGAAACGTAGAACGCGGGGCCCGAGGATATGGGCTGGGCCGATAGCAGGGAAGCGGAAAAGAGCAACAGCAAAGCGATAATTTTTGCCGGTTTCATTCACCCACCTTTTCCGCTGCTGGCCCAGCGCCGAAAGCCACGCCGGACTTAGGGTCGAGGAAGAGCATGTTCACGCCTCCGATCCCGCCGCGTGTGGTGGTGAGCACGTGTCCTCGCTTCTTCAATTCGTCACGAACCGATTCATCAACCCTGACATTGACCTGCAGGGTGCCCAGTTTGGGTTTGTCTTGTCCGAACGAACCGGTGTGGTGGGCAGTCGCGAATCGAGGCTCAGACACAGCCTGCTCCGGCAGCATGCCGAATTCGACGTAGTCCAGAATGAGTTGAATGGCCGCTTGATCCTGCAAATCACCTCCCGCCACGCTAATCGCCAGCACGGGCTTGCCATCCTTCAGAACCAGGGTAGGGGTCAGGGTGACACGTGGCCGTTTCCCCGGCTGGATGCAGTCTGGATGGCCCTTCCAGGTATTCAGGCTTACCAGGCGCGATCCGTGTATGATTCCGGTGTCACCCGCCACGCCGGCCGTGCTCCCCAACCCGCTTGGCGTTGCGGCGATCACATTCCCCCAGCGATCGGCGACGCACATAGTGGTTGTGCCTCCCTGTGCCGGCAGCGACGGCATCGGCGTCTTGAGTGAGCGCATATAATCCGGATCGCCGGGGCGGACCTCGAGCGACGCTTTACTCATGTCGATGAGCGGCTGCCGGATTCGCGTGTACTCATCCGACAGGAGAGCCTTTATCGGCACGTCCACAAAAAGCGGATCGCCATAGTATTCGTCACGATCCGCGAGGCCGAGTTTCATCGCTTCGATAACCACGTGGATGTAATCCGCGGAAAGGAATCCCATCCTCTTTATATCGAAGCCTTCAAGCAAGCGCAGCGTCTCCAGCAGGTAGGGCCCTTGCGTCCACGGGCCGCACTTATAGACCGTGTAGCCTCGATATTCGGCACGGACGGGATCCTCCACCCGGGTCCTGTGCGCGGCCAGATCTGCTTTGCGGAGGAATCCGCCTTGCTCGATGTACCACCGTTCTAACGCGTCCGCGATGTCGCCACGGTAGAAGCGATCTGCAACCGCCTGAAGCCGGTCTTTCCGGCTACCCGTCGCTTTGTGCTCGGCCTCGATGAGCTTTCGGAACGTCACCGCCAGTTCCGCTTGCCAGTTGCGGCCGGTTTCAATACGACGGCCGTCTGAGGTGTCGGTGTACGATGTGGGACCGCCTGCATCCAGGATCGCCAAGGTCGGCTGCACAGCATCCTCAAAGCTCTTGGTGCCGTATAGCCTTAGCAGCGTCACTATCAGGTCCAGTGCGGCGGGTACGGCGGCCGACCGGACATCGCTGCCGGGAATGCCGTTCTTCATGTACCAGTCGATGGCTTTCGGGTCCAGCGGAGCCGCTCCCTGGCCCGACAGGACTTTGACATCCTTCTTGGCGGCATCATAGATGAGGACGGGGACCTCACCGCCGATACAGAACGCGCCGACTTGAGTCACACTCAAGGCCAACAGGGTGGCCGCTCCGGCATCGGCGGCATTGCCGCCCTGCTCCAGCATTCTGATACCGGCGGCGGTGGCGGCAGCTCTGCCGGAGACCACCAGCCCTTTGCTGCCTGAAGCGGTATGCTGCTGGTCCGCGGCCGTGACCGGAGACAATGCGGTGAGCGCCAGCAAGCAGACAGCAAGAACAAGCGGGTTGCCTCTCATATCCATTTCTCCAAATCGATGCTGTGATTTCTACTCAACCCAAACGACCGCGCCTTTGTCGATAGGCGGCAATTTGCAGCTAAGCTTACGGCCGCTGAAAGTCCCCTGCACCTTTTGCAGTTGGCCGAGGAAGGGAAGAAAAGCAATCGTGCCCGGCCCACTTGCGGAAAAGGCGATGGCCACGTTCTCCTCCGGAGTCTGTCGGGCGATTTCCTTGGATTTCAGTCCTTTGAAGTTTGCGAGAAACACCGATACCTTGCCGCCCACGCGGGCAATCTGGGCGGAAAGAAATGGGGAAGCGTCGATCTGGGCGGCGGGGTGGAGACCGGAGACCTCGAGGATCTCGGCGACGAAGGTTTTCCGGAGCTTGTTAAACCCGGCCTTCTCCCATGTGTCCGCAGCGGCTTGCCGGTTAAACTCCTTTTGCAGTTGAGCATAGTATGCTCTGCCAGGACAATTCGGATAATAGATGAACGTCTTGCCGGCTTTCTTCTCGGCTGGGTCTGTAATCCTCAGAAGCTGGTGCACCGGGTTCGAGTCCCGGCTTGCTCCCGTTTCGTCGTATTTTCCGGTTTCGCCAGTGACGATCAGCGTTTTCGCTGAAGCGGCGTAAGAGCCAAGAGAGTCTATTTCTTCCTTGGCGAGACAGCGGGCGTCCGGCAGAATCAATACCTCTCCGTGGAAATCACGAAGAGTCCGCGGCGTCACAATCTGGAACTCCAGGTGAGACTGCAACAGCAGCATCATGATGCCCCGGTAGGACTCGATAAACTCTTTGGCAAAATAATCCCGGCTCTTTGGCGAGAAATAAACTCCGACAGGCCGCACCGGCTGTCTCGGCAGGAAGAAGGTCTTTTCGTGTTCCTTCATCCACCCGAAGATGGCCTTGCGGGTCTGGATGTCGTTCGATCCCGACATCACGTGCCCCTGCGCATCCCATGTATTTGTTCCCGCCATCAACTGGGCCATCGCCAGGTTCTTCATCGCTTCGCCAGGAACGATCTGTGTCTCTTTCTCCCACGAGTAACTCAGCATCCAACTCGGCTTGCTGCCGGCAAACGCGCGGAACGAATACATGCCAACCATATCCTGGAACCAGGCCAGTGGCGTGCGGGCCGCTGCACGGCCGCCCGTGCTGTACTCGTGCGCGATGGTGTCAACAACGGGGTACAGTTCGTACACGTCGCTGCCCACCCGGACGGCTGATTCCTCAATGCCCGGGTAGATCTCGGCAATGGTCTTGCAGTTGGAATTGACCGCTTTGACATTGGCGTTAATGTCGCGCATGAAATCGGTGAGGGCGTCGATACGGAAGTCGATCCACTTGCGAAAGTTCGCGTCGCGGAAGTCACCGAGCTTCAAGTCGGTCTTGGCGTTCAGGCCGGTCTTGGCCTTGAAGGCGGCAACCGTGTAATCGTCGAAACTGACCCAGCTATCCTCCCAGCCCTTAAAGTGCGTCATCCAGTAGGGAATGTCGACGTATACGCCGTCGATGCCGGTGCCGGCGATTTGCCGTACCCGCTCCATGTAAATCTTGCGCCACTCAGTAGCAAATGGCGTGATCCAGACGTCCTCGTCGCCCTCGCGAATCCAGAATGCCGTGCCACCGCCAAATAGGGCGGGTTCGCCGGTAACTTTTCGCTGCAGCCAGTCGGGGTGATCCTTGGCCATGCTGCGCGCCGCAGAGGACGCGTGAGCGGTAATGCATTCGGTGCCTGCGATGTACACGAAGGCGTAGTTGCCGGCGGCGTGAGCCTTCTCGGCAACTGCGTGAATGGCCTTCAGTTTCTCAGTTGGGTCGAGAAAGCTCTCGTAACGGCCCGGTATGTCATTGTCCACTTCGATCCCGAACACATTGGTGTCGGTGGCTCGCTGGACAATCTCATCTGCATTGTCGAGGCGCAAACTGTTGCCGGCGATGCGCACGTAGTGCATCCAGTCCTGACTAGTTTGGCCAGCAAGGGCGCCAATTGAGCAGAGAAATACTGCGAAAGCCCGCAACATGGCGGCTTGTACTCCCTTTCCTAAGGTGTGGTAAACAACTTCGAGCCTGCGCCGTTGCCGTGCACTAGTACTGCCACCTGCAGCGCACGGCGAAAGGAGCTGGGGCCCAGCTTTAGAATTCGAAACGCGCTACGATCTGCATCTGCCGGGGATGGAATCCAGGGCCTAGGTCGGCGACCTGTCCGAAGCCGCCGGATCCGTAGCGGTAGTTCGCGCGACCGAACCGCGTGATATTGAAAGCGTTGAAAGCCTCGCCTCGGACCTGCAACCGCATATTCTCCCGGATCTTAAACTGTTTGCGGAGCGCCAGATCGACGCTGTCGATCCCTTGGGAAAACAGATTGTCGAAGTATCGGGGGGTGTTGCCAAGCTGCTGATCACCAGGATCGGCGAAACACCCCGGGTTGAACACGCTGATACCACTGGGATCCCCGTTGAGCAATGCGGCCGCCGCGGCATGATAGCCGACGCCTGTGCCTGCATCGTTACAGGTCACATTGGGCCGCTGCCGTCCATCGGCCAGACGGCTACGAGACATGCGGATGGCGACGGGCTGCCCGCTCTGCAGAGTCATGTTCGATGAGGCTGACCAGCCGCCGATCACGGCGTCAACAACCCGGTTCATATTGTTTCCGATCAAGAGGCCACGACCCACGGGAATCTGCGCCATGAATGCCGCTGCCAGGCGGTGCGTTGCGTTGTTGGCGCTCAGGGTGGTTTCGTTGCTCAAACGGTCCAAAGCCTGCGGGCCCCCGATGCTGTACCAGCCCACCCAGCTATTGTCGCCAGACGAACTGTCATCGGTGGAACGCGACAGCGTGTAGCTGCCCTGGATGGTAAAGTACTTACCGCTCCGTTTCTCAAAACGAAGCTGCATGGAGTCATAGCGGGAATTCGCGGCAAACAGCGGGAATCCGTCGAAAGCGCCGTCGAACTGCGGGAACGGCCGGAGCAAGTTGATCAGCGGAATCGTCGGATCGTTGTAACGCGAATCCGGCTCGTTGAATATCGCATTCGGTCCCACAAAGAACGGCTGGAAAGGATTGGCTACCTCGGCGTTGAGCTGAGCCGTGGTGTAATTCTGCCGGATGTCGGTGGGAATGAAGTTGCGGTTGCGGGTGCCGGCGGCGAAACTGCCCCAGGAGAGGTGGGTACTGCGGTTCGCCGAGTAATCCACGCTGACCAGGAAATCCCCGGGCAACAACCGCTGGACCCCAACACTCCACTGGTAAATCTCCGGGTTGCGAGGCGCCTCGTAACCCAGATCGCTGCTGTTGTCGAACCCCCACTGGGCGAGTTTGCCATATTTAGTTCCTTGCGGCGGAGCCAGGCCGGCCGGGAATGGGTTTTCCAGCGTCGCGTATTGGGTCTGGTAGAAATCCTTCGAAAAGTAAATTGGCGCGCCCTTAAAGTAGGCAGGACCCGGGTATTGGAAATTGGTTGCAATATTCGCGCCATAATATACACCGGCGCCGGCGCGGATGACAGTCTTGGAGTCCCACGTATAGGCCAATCCGAGCCGAGGCCCGAAGTTGTTCCGGTCGACGGGAACCGTGCGCTGTCCGGACGTTGGAAATACCGTGATGCCATTCAACGCGCCCAGTCGCGGAACGGTCACCCCCGTGCTGTCCTTGAAGTCCGAGA
>Ga0335077_10008329_pt1 | contig 12858 bp, 10 predicted proteins | sample Lox_Sample_31_FD_207151 | JGI IMG/M metagenome (GOLD analysis project Ga0335077, IMG submission 207151) | Soil microbial communities from Loxahatchee National Wildlife Refuge, Florida, United States - Lox_Sample_3.1 | ecosystem: Environmental > Terrestrial > Soil > Wetlands | place: USA... | reverse complement strand
TCGGCAAAGACGTGAATCTTCTTGCCATCGATCTGGATGGAGTCGTCGGTTGCCGTAATGGTGTTGGTCAGATTGCCGAGAATCGAGTCGTACTTGAGCAGGTGAGCCAGCGTGCCGGGGCTGGTGAGATCGTTGACGGCGACGATATCGATGTTCTTGTCATTGAGGACCGTGCGCAGAACGTTGCGGCCGATGCGTCCAAATCCGTTGATACCAACTTTAATTGCCATGTGACCTCGCAAGATGAAGAGTGGAAATTATCAACATTGCAGCCCGTGGTGAGGCCGCTACCAAACTCCTGCCAGGAACCCGCTCCAAAACAACAAAGACTAGCACCCGCCGCCGGGGAAGGCCAATAGTGGACATCACAGCGCAATCCGTCCGGGTTACAGCCATGCCGTTTTGGGCGATTGCTCCCACACTGGGAAGCGTGTTACAAGTGCAACATGCGCAGATGGATGCGTGACCGCGGCAAACGTCGCAAACAGCAACCGAAGGAGCAGACGCCACAGGAAAAGCCGGAGCCCTTGCAACCGCGCTTTCCTGAACGCGAAGCCAATAACGAGATTCCGCAAGAGGCAACCCCCCAGCCCTCGCCTGAGGTTAAGGACGAAGCTGGCGGCATGGACGAGGCTTTCGCGCCGCCAGCAGCCGGCGGCGAGGGCGAAGAGTCGCCTCCGGCGCAGCCGCCAAAGTCCCAGCGTTCCCGCCGTCGCGGACGCCGTGGACGCGGCAATCGGCCGGAGCCTCCCGCAAAGGCGCCCAGCTTGCCGGCACCCGGTGGGCCGACGGGCGAAGCCGCAGAAGCGGAAGTCCCGGCGGAAGTCAGCGAACCCGCCGCCGCGGCGCGCAGTTCGGCAGCCGGGCGCGCTTCGCCGGCAAAGACAAAGGGAGCAGTTGTCCTGTCGATCGGATTACCGGGTTCCGGCAAGAGCACCTGGTTCAAGCGGCACAACATACTTCCCTTATCCAGCGACATGGTTCGCATCCTGCTGTTCGACGATGTAACCGAACAGCGTTATCAGGACCTGGTTTTCTCTACCCTCCGCTCCATGCTGCGGGCGCGCCTGCTTGCCAAGCGCCCATGGAACTACGTGGACGCGACCAATCTCTCGCCACACGAGCGGCGTAGCTGGGTGAAGCTGGCCCACGATTTCGGTTATGAGGCACACGCAGTGTTCTTTGACGTTCCCGCGGAAGTTTGCATGGAACGCAATCACCGCCGCGAGCGCAATGTCCCCGAAGATGTCATGCGCCGCATGGCGAGTAAGCTGCGGCCCCCGAAGTTTGAGGAAGGATTCTCGAAAATTACGGTCGTGCGGTTGGCCAAGAAAGAGGGAGAACCGGAGTCCGGCGCTAGGGAAAGGACGCAAGCCAGTCAGCCGGAACCCAATCCGGACGACGTGCCCAAGGTGGCCGATTCTGAGTATTAGGCAAAGTCAGTTGGCTGCGGCGGGCGCTACTCGTGCGTGGTAGCCCTTGCGGGCATGCACCTGAAGCTTGCTTCCGTTCCTGCTGGCGATCACGCTTATCGCCCGGTACTTGCCGTCCGCCTGGAAATCTGCGGGGCGATAAGCGATCAAATAGCGGCTGCGAATGATGTCGCGCAGCTTGTCGAAGGATTGGTGCAGGGTCGCTGAGTCCTGCGGGAACATCGCTTCGCCGCCACTCCGTTCGGCCAACGCTTCCAGTATCTTGTCCGCTTCCGTCTTCGGGCCGCCGGTGTCTTTTGTGCTAATGGCGTATACGGTTACTCCGCTGGCTTCCGCATCGCTGATGGCATGGCGCAGGGTGGTGTGACTGGAGTTGTCCTCGCCATCGCTCAGAACGACCAGGACCTTGGCAACCCGCTCCTGCTCTGGGTAGGCCGCCAGCTTGCCGCAGGCGTAGGACACGGCATCAAACAGCGCCGTCCCGCCGTCGTTTTTCAGGCCCTCAATTCCCTTGGCGAGTGTATCGTGATCGGCCGTGAAGTCCTGTACGACCTTGGGAGAATTGGAAAAACCCGCCACGAATGCCAGGTCGGATGGGTTCGTCAGTAACTGCTCCAGGAACTTGCTGGCGGCATGCTTCTCGAAACCGAAGCGCTCGCGCACCGAAGCACTGGTATCGATTAGCAAACCGACGCGCAGCGGGAGCTTGGATTGAGGAGTGAACTGCAGTACCTTCGCCGGCGGTTTGCCGTCATCGCGCACCTGAATGTCGGAGAGTTCCAGGTCGTTCACCATGTGTCCGTGGTTGCTGACGGCAAAAAAAAGAGCTACCTCGTCCACTACCGTGCGGATGGTCCAGGAATTTCCCGAAGGCAACACGGCTCCGCTTGGTACGTCCGGAACTGCGGCTTCACCCGCCGGTCCGGGACCTCCAGTGTTCATAGCGTGCAGCTCACATCCGGCGCACGCGTCGCTGTCGTCGTTACCCAGTGCACTGAGCTGGACATTGAGCCGCTGGCGGTTCGCCTCGACCTTGGCATGGATCTCATCCAGCCGCGCCTGATGGGCCGCCGCTGCCTTCTCTTTCTGGAGGGCAACTTTTTTCTTGTTGTCGCTCAGCAATTTGAGGTTCTCGCGCGCCACCGGCGCAAGCGGATTGGTGGGATCTTCGTCCAGGAAAAGCATGAGCTCTCGCTCAAAGGTATCGCCATCCTGCAACGCCAAGGCTGCGGCGGCGGCCACGTAATGCGCATTCCCCATGCCCGGATGGCTGAGGCCATGCAGTCGCGCGACTGTCTCGATGGCTTGCTGGTACTCGTGGTTGCCGTTCTGTGCGTAGGCCAGCGCGGTAAGAACCGCGGCATCCTCCGGGCGAGCCGCTGCCGCTTTCGTCAGGTTCTCTTCCGCGGCTGCAAATTCCTGCCGGGAGATCTCCAGGCGTGCCAGGTTCAGCCGGCTACCACAGCACTTATCGTCCAGTTGAATCGCGGTTTCGAATTCGCTTTTGGCGCGGACGCTGTCGTCCATGTCGCTGAGCGCAAGGCCCATAGCATTGTGCGCCGAAACGAATTTGGGATACGCCGCGATGGCTTTCTGCAGGTGCTCGATGGCTTCCGGGGAATGCTGGCTCCGCAGCTGCTCGATGCCCGCGTTGTACTCATGAACCGCTCTGGAGGGCGCGTCCAGGTCGAGCGGCGAAACCGCCCCCGACGAGATCAATTCCTTGTTGGCCGCCTGCCGCTCTTCGTTTTCTTTCTGCTTCCGGTTCTGCTGGTTGATCATCATCTGAGCAAAATCCATCGAAGCAACCTGCTGCTCGATGTTGCCTGGCCCACCGCCTACGGTTATGAGCTGTGGACCGACGCCATTTCCCTCGGAAGTGGGCACCTGACACTGTGCCACCGGCGAAAGAACCCCCGCGACCAGAAGACCGAAAGCAAGAAGACGAAGCCCCTTCATCGCAACCCCGAGCTATACGATACCCCAACTCTTTCACCCGTGGGCTGATTCCGTCACCAAAAACAGCTTGAGGCGCGCGCAAGGGCATGACTGCGGGGTAAAATCAACCCATTCGCGAAGAAGTGGGCCATTAAGAAAACGCTTACTGCAGCAGCACTTATCTACTCGTTACAGCGGGCGTGAAGCCATAAGCTTCGCGATGACACCCGCGATCTTAGCGCGTCTCATACTTGATTGGGCGTAGATCTGCGTTGCAAAATCTACCGTCTCGGCACGAAGCAGGAGAGGAACCACGTGAGAGCACAGACTGTATTGGCGATCCATATTTTGCTGCTGGGCGCTGCCCTGGCGCAGGGACAGACGGGGATATGGATGGGCGCCGGCCCAACGCCGCACTCCGGAATAATCCAGGATGCTCCCTTTTCCGCGGACCTGGTTTCTATCAACGATCAGGTCAACGGTGCTCCGGGTCTTAAGACTGAGTTTCACGGAAAGGTGGGCCGGGACGCGCAGGGCGATACCTACTACGCCATGGAGCACATGATGCCGGTCGCAGATGGCCCGCGTCCCGTGCGCGTTATCATCACGCATCCCGCGGCTTTAACGGTCACGACCCTGGACCCACAGTCCAAAACCGCGTTTGTCAGTCATGTCACCGCAGCCATGATTGGCACAGTTCCGTTGCTGACTCCAGGTAATGTTCCGGCGACTGCGGACGGCAAGCCTGGGGCCGCTGTTGCACAAGGCACCGAGAATGCGACGGTAGAGCAGTTGGGAACCAAGGAGATGAATGGCCTGCAGGTGGTCGGAGTCCGAAAGACGCATACCACTCCCGCGCACAATGCCAACGGCAAGCCCTTCGTTTCGACGGTGGAAACCTGGACGTCTCCGGAGCTGAAAATTGTAGTGATGATGCAGACCCAGACGTCGAATGGCGACCGGCACCTGACGAAGCTGGAGAACCTCGTGGGCTCCGAACCAAATGCGGCCCTATTTCAGGTCCCGGCGGGCTACTCCGTTCGCGACAACGTGCCCTTAGCCAACAATATGCAGTGAAAGTGGGCCTTTACCCGGTCCATAGCGGCTTTCGGGCCGCTTTTTTTGTTTCTTGCCTTATAGTGGGAGCATCGGCTTCCTCTCAGCGCAAGTAATTCGCGGCAGCCCGGATCACTCCATGATGATCAAGATCAGCACTCGCATGGTAGAAGGCGTGGTCATTCTCGACCTATTCGGCCAGCTCAGGCTCGGAGACGGCACCAGCAAGGTTCGCGATACCGTCCAGCAGTTGCTCGGAGAGGGCTATAAGAAACTGCTATTGAATATGGAGAACGTACTGCACATCGACAGCTCGGGGATCGGCGAACTGATGGGATGCTATACGTCGGCGAAGAACCAAGGTGGCGAGCTCAAGCTGCTGAACTTGCATAAGAACGTGCGCAATCTCCTGGAAGTCACTCGCCTCTACAGCATCTTCGACTCGCATGAGGATCTGGCCGTCGCGGTGAAGTCCTATTCCTAGGCTCGCACTACCAAAGCCTGCTCGATCTCGCTGAGAATGTGTCGAGCTTCATCGTCCGGCCTTGAGGCCTCGAGAATCGGCCTGCCGACCACGAGCCGAGTCGCTCCGGCTTTGATGGCTTCCGCCGGCGTCAGTACCCGGGCCTGGTCTCCCACCTGAGAAGCGACTGGCCTTACCCCCGGTGTAACAATCTCGAAGCCTTCCCCGAGTTCCCGGCGCAGTTCCAAGGCCTCCTGTGCGGAGGCTACCAACCCGCCGCATCCCGCCGAGCGGGCAAGCGCACCCAAGCGAAGGACCTGGGACAGGACATTGCCCGAGAGCCCGATCTCCTGCAGGTCGGAGTCGCGCAGGCTGGTCAGGACGGTCACCGCCAGGATCATTGGCTTGGCCGCTGAGGCGTTGGCGGCCTCGACCGCCGCTTTCAGCATCTTGCTGCCTCCGGAGGCGTGGACAGTCAACATGCTGACACTTAGCTCGCCTGCCACGCGAACAGCCGCGGCCACGGTATTGGGAATGTCGTGGAACTTTAAGTCCAAGAACACTTTACGGCCGGAGGAGACGAGATCACGAACCATCTCGGGCCCCTCGGCCGTGAAGAGTTGCTTGCCTATTTTGTAGGTTGTTATGGCCTCGCCCAGAGTCTGGACGATTTGGCGGGCTTGCGCGGCACTGGGAACGTCCAGCGCCACGATGAGCCTATCTCGTGGTTCGAGCATCGGCTCAGTTTAACCCAATTTATGAGAACGCTCTAATAGATCTGCGGTCCCACGATCTGGGCTACGGTCGGAGTATCCACGATGTCCAGGCGTACGGAGCTAATACCGCTGCGCCCCATGCCCAGCATCTTGGCAGCGCCGTAGGACAGGTCAATAATCCTGCTCTTCAACACCGGTCCGCGATCGTTAATGCGAACCATGACAGAGCGATCGTTCTGCAGATTAGTAACCTTGACCCAGGAACCGAGCGGCAACGTTCGATGCGCTGCCGTTAAGTCGTTCATATCGTACGGCTCGCCACTCGCTGTTGGCTTGTGCTGAAACACGCGGCCGTACCAGGAAGCCTTTCCTACCTGGTACTTCTTGGTTGGAACCGGCTTCAGGGTCTCCTGAGTCTGCCCTGGGATACCTTGGTCCGAATCCGGTGTCTGAGTGTTACCGGGTGCCGCACCCAGCGCGATGGCCAGAGTTACAGCCAACGCTGTCTGGTTGAGTACTCGTGACATTCAAATACCTCGTTTCGTAATTTGGGGCCCTCCCTGACAGGTCTTGTAAAGTCTACGGACCCGAGGGATTAAGGTCAAGTCAAAAAGGCGGTGCCCCACATTTTCTGCTTGCAAATTCTGTTGAAATGTGCTTACTTAATTTCCCTTTATTATCAACAAGCTAGCGCCGTCCACTCTCGGCGGTGGTATTAGGATGGCGGTGTAGCGCGTACGGGTTGGAAGGGCTTGGCGATGGCGGTTGCGGATTCGTGCGCTGTTTTACAACCCCTTATCGGGCAATCACTTATACTGGAATTGTAGCCAAACGGAAGCAGTGATTAGATGTACTTATGACAGCACCACCGGTCGTCCTGAGCATCGCGGGCTTTGATCCTTCTTCAGGGGCTGGAATCAGCGCGGACGTTAAGACGGCGGCGGCGCTAGGCTGCTACGCCATCACCTGTATCACCGGCCTAACGGTTCAGTCCACGCAAGGGGTTTTTGAGGTCGAGCCAGTCGCCCCTCACATCGTAAGGGAGACGTTAATCCGGCTGCGCGAGGATTTCGAGATCGCCGCCGTCCGCATCGGGATGCTGGGCTCCGGCGGGGTCGCGGAGGAGGTGGCGGGCTTCCTGGAGCGGGAACGGCTGCCCAATGTGGTGCTGGATCCTGTGCTTCGCTCGAGTTCCGGAGCCGCCCTTGTCGATCGGTCGGGGATGGAAGCCCTTGGGCGGCGCCTGCTGCCCTTGGCAGACCTGATCACACCGAATGTCCAAGAAGCGGCGTTGCTCACGGGTATGGACCCACCCCTTCCGGGCGCGAGTTGGGACACTGTCGGCGACAGTATTCTGAGAGCGGCAGCCCGTCTTCACCAACTTGGGGCCAAGGGCGTCCTCATAACCGGAGGTCACCTGTCGGAAGCTGTGGACTTTCTCAGTGTTCAGCAGCCTGATGGCACCCGGCTCACGCGCGAGTTTCCCGGCAAGCACTTGGATTCCCGCTCGACCCACGGCACTGGCTGTGCGCTAGCTACCGGCTTAGCCTGCCTGCTGGCACAGGGGGTGGAGCTCACTGCCGCCGTTGCCGAGGCGAAGGAATATGTGCGCGAGGCGATCCGGCGAGCTGAGCCCATCGGCAAAGGTGTAGGACCGCTTCAGCATCTATACCGTCGGTGAGCACGCAAACGAAATCCTTTTGGCTCCTGTTCACGATCCTGAGCCTCGGTGCCTTTTGGCTGCCGCTGGGCTGGGGAATACTAGAGACCTTGGTCGCGCTGGTCGCCAGTTGGTGGATTATTTATCGTACCGACCTATTTTGATCGCTCACGGCAGCGCGGTGTGAGCTAGCTGCGAAACGCCTGCACCATCAAGGTAGCCCCAATAACCACGAGCCCAGCATGAACATACAGAGTGAATCGGTCCGGATGGAGACGACGATTGATCATCCCGCCGAGAAGGATGGCAGCAAGCGCCAGCGGCAGGCACAGAACAAAATAGTGGGTGACTTGGGAAGTCCAGAGCCCGGCAAACCAGTATCCCGCCATTCCAAGCACACTCGCCGGCAGAAAATAGCCTTGTAGCGTTGCTCGGAACCGCTGCGCGGACCAGCGCCGTAAGGCTCCATAGATCGCAAGGGGAGGGCCGTTCATTCCATACGCTCCACCGAGCACCCCCGCGAAGAACCCACACAGAGAGAGCAGCCAAGGGTGATCGCCCTTGAGCTCGCGCACCTTTCTTCGAGTGAGGGCGTTCAGGGCGAACAAGATGATCAGGGCGCCCAAGGCCGCTTTGACCAGCCGCTGGTTGCCATAAGCGAGCAGCAAGACCCCGAGAGGAATGCCGGCGACGGTAGCCGCCACAAGCCAGCCTGCGCTTCGAAAGTCGACATGCCGCCAGTCTTGCAGCACGATTACGAGCGCCACCGTGATTGACACCAAAACCGCGAGCGGCGCCGCGAGCGTTACCGGCAGGAACAGCGCGAGCAGAGGAACAGCGACTAACGCTTCCCCGAATCCAAGGATGGAGCGGATGAGGGTGGCCGCAAAGATGACAAGCAACACGTAAGCGGTAGAACCGTGCATTCTGTGTCTGCCTAGCTTACCGATTGGCGAGCTGGAATTTTGTCCAGAATCTGCTTGCGGTTACTCGGCACTTCAACGAAAATCCTGCGCGCGAATGGTAACACCACCCCCTTGCGGCCGCTCGCCAGTGGCGTCACGGTCGCACGTTAGCGGGACTTTCCTCGTCCGCTTCCAGGCAAGCCCGTCCCCAGCAGAAATCGGCTTGCGGTTTTCGTGAGTCAGACGTTTTAGAAATGGAATCCTATCTCGCCCGGGATCGCGCGCGGCGTCACGTAATGCGTTCCGCTGAACGTCGACAGGAAGTTATACAGTGCGACTTTGTCGGTCAGATTAATCACCGTAAGCTGCGCACTCAAGTGATAGCGATCTCTCCCGAAGCTGTGCAGGTTATCGTCGCCAATCGCCAGGTCGAAGAGGCTCCGCGGGGCGATGCGTTGCGGGTTCTTGTCATCGTTCTGCATATTCGCCCCTGGGATGCTGACCAGCGTTGAACCATACGATCCGACGGGACACGGTGATGGAAGCGGTGTAAACGGCGTCGCCTTTGCCGATCCACAAAACAGACCGGCCTGAAACTGCTCGTCAGCGGTGAGGCCGCTGAGGTCGACCGCAGGCACGCCGTTCACCGTTGTAGACGTGGGACAGTCGTTGAACGGCTCCACTCCGTAGCAAGGCACCGCGCCGGCCACCAGCCCGCTGTCGTAGCGCCAGTTAAAGCCGAGCCACGGTCCATTCTTCCAAGGTGTTTGGTATTGCAAGTGGGTCGTCTGGTTGAAGCGCTCGTCGTGGTCGATGCGGAATGGAAATCCGTTCTGCCCGACGGTGACGCCGAGCCCGCCGATCTGTGGCGGGAAATCCCGCGCCGTCACGCTCGACATGACGACCAGTGCGCTGAAACCGTGGTACGTCGGCACGCTGACGCGCAGGGCGAATCCGGGGATCTTCGAATTGTGCCAGGCGATCGGAAAATAGATTGGCGTGTTGCCCAGAATGCTGAAATCGAAGGCATCGCGTGTGTACTTCCAGATGTACTCGCCATTGATGACCAGATATTTGCCGAATGCCTGCTGAAGCCCTGCATGAAATTCGTTGCGATAACCGGGCGGCAGCGCGGCCGGCACACACGGCACGAGCGCCGCGATGACAGGAGAGAGGCAGCCCGTGCTGGAAAGGACCAGGTTCTCATTAAAGGGAGTTTCCAAGGTCCGCGCATACGAGAATTGCAGAACCGTATTCGTCTTGCGGATGTTGTAAGAAACGCCGACACGAGGTTCCGCCTGCGTTGCACTCGTTAGTCCGTTGTAAATATCTCGAATGCCAACGTTGAATCCCCAGTTCTTCCAGTTAATAGCGTCCTGGACATATATCCCGAGTTCTTTTACGACGGTATGCCCCAGAAAGCGGTAGGAGGTAGCCATTGGCGAGGTGCAACCGGCGGCGGGCGACAGTGCGGATCGCGTCAGGTCGTAGCAGCGCAAGAGACTCTGGTATCCAGGATTCGGAGCCAGCCCCAAGCCGGCGCATTGTGAAGGATCGCTGAAACCGGGAACTGGATTGCCACTGGAGTTAAGGCACGGAGCATTCAGCCCGGGGTTCACGATGCCGAGCTGATCGTTCTCCGTCAGCGGTGTCTGCATGTAATTCATACCGAGCTTGATGTTGTGGATTCCCTTGGTGTACGACAGGTCGCCCCGCACTCCATAGTTCAACAAGGTGCGGTACTGCGCCACGCTCTCATCCTGGATGGGACTGAAGTCAGCCAGCGGATCGGCGCTGGGATAGTAATTGAACTGATCATGACGGGCGTAGGCCGCCAACGTCAGGACGGCGTTGGGACTCAGCGTGTGGCTCCAGGAAGGAGCGATATTCCAGGTGAGAATCCGCGCCCGCTGGTCGGCAGGACCGATGGGAAGTCCGTTCGGATCCAGCACTCCGAGGTTCAACTGATCATAGGAATTCGGATTCTGGAACCAGGAGCGCGTGAAACCCAGGTTCACGTGCAGCGTGTTGTTGTTGTCCAGCACGTAATCGGCGCGATCGAAAAAGTTTTCTTCGTTGCCCTGGTCATGAAAGGCCACGAACTCCGGCGCATCGAGAAATCGTCCCGTGTTCAGCAAGTTCGTCGCTAAGAAGTTCCCCCACTTCTGGCTGCCCACAGAGAAGTTCATATCGAGGTTCGAGCTTCCGAATGTGCCGTACGAACCGGTGATGTTTCCGTGCGGCGCTGTTGAGCCCAAGCCCGTACGCGTGGTGACATCGATCACCAGGCTGGTCTTGTCGCCATACTCAGCAGGCGGCGCGCCGGAAATCACCTGCATCGACTGCACTGCGTCCACCGGAACCTGGTTCGAAAACACCTTGCTTTGCTGGTCGGTGATGGGCTGGCCGTCGAGTGAAAACGAGTTCTCGGCGTGATCGCCCAAGCCGTGAAAGAGGCCGTTCGAGTCCGCCGCAACTCCCGGCGTCGCGAGTGTAACCAGCGAGCTTAACTGCGATGATTGACTCTCCAGCGGCATGCGGTCGACCAGGGCGCGATCGACGTCGGTATGGAAAGTGGGGGCGTTTTCCAGCAGATCTCCCGCTTCGCCCTGGACGTTCACTGTCTCTGTCGACGTCGCCAAAGGTAAGGTGATGGCGACGGTGACGGGCACGCCTGAGCGCACATGGACGTCCTGCGCCGTGGCGTTGAAGCCCGAAGCGGTCACCGACAGGTGGTAAGGATTGGCAGGCACATTGGGAACGGTGAACCTTCCGCCGTTATCGGTGATGACGGTGCGGGTGAACTTGCTGACCGGATTTTCGACCTTTACTGTCGCACCCGGGATCACAGCGCCGGAGGGATCCGTGACGGTTCCTGCGATGGTTCCAGAGTTGCTCGACTGCGGCGGCTCCGCGGTGCCGAACAGCGCGACCGCTGAAAAGAGCGCTGCCAGGCTAATGGCACACGCTCCGTGCCGAATCCAGAGGCGCAGGGTTGACCGCCGCAAGGCGTAGCGCGGCAGGTCATTTCTAACTTGACCGAATGACATATCTTCTCCAAACCAGAGTTCAGGCGCGCCATGCGACGCGACCGTGGTGCAGAACCGTAGTTCGAGCGCTCGAAGATTTTCGAGTGCCGGATGAATCTGGTTTAGAGGACCGGCGGAGGACGGATAAAGGCCGCAGCAATGAGCAGCCGGGAATGGAGCTGCGGATCAGCAACAACGAGGGCCGAGGACTTGCCTATTGGCGCAGGCGCTGACCCGGCGGCCGTGGCGACCGCTGGACTGTGCGACAAGACGCACAGGGCACAGCGCGAATGCGAGGTGTCGGAAGATGCGAGTTCGTCGTACAGGTGAACCACCTGTACGATCCCCAGACCGGCGATCAGCAGCGCGGCGAAGGCCGCAACGAACCGCTGACACCGTGACGATCTGTTAAGCAGGCGCACCATCTTCCTCGGCAGTTCTCAGTAGTGTACCTGATTGAAAATTCTTGCTGTCATGGCAGCGCTTCGGACACTTTTCATCAGCATCTTGATAGCAATTAAGTCGTTCAAAGGTTTAACACTAGCGCACGCATTTTGTCGTTGCTACTGGCATCGTGAGTTTGTCAAAAGTTGGTGGCACGGCCCATTGCGATACCGGTGCCGGCGCCCCACAGTGCCCGCAGTAGACAATTCTCCTCGCTGGCCGCGGCCGGTGGGACGTTCCGGCCGCATTTTTCCTCTGCTCACTACCTCGTGACGCACATCACATGCCCGCGTGCGCTCTGTACTAGGTTCCTAAGCTGCACCCGTAGGAAAGTCGAAGGTACTCGAATTCGCCGCGCTGCCTGTCGTTCTCCCCAGCCTGCAGGCGCGGCATCCCGAGACGGAGGCGCACGAGGTGGTCAGCCATACTGAAGATGAGCGGGACAGGCCTGTCACAATCGGCGAACAACTGGAACGCGCCGGCGTTCAACGCCGTGACTTTCTAAAGTTTTGTACTCAGCTCATGATCGCCGCTCCCGTCGGACTGGCGCTCACGAATAAGTCCTGGGCCGGTGAAGTGGCGCAGGAGATTCTCGGCATGCAGCGGCCCTCCGTGATCTGGCTGCACTTCCAGGATTGCACCGGCTGCACCGAAACCTTACTGCGTACCTCACGCCCGGGCGTCGACGACCTGATCTTCAACATTATTTCTCTCGATTATCACGAGACGCTGATGCCCGGATCGGGTAAGCAAGCGGAACAGGCCCTGCGTAGCGCGGTCGAGAACAATGCGGGCAAGTATTTCCTAGTCGTGGAAGGCTCAATCCCCACGAAGGAACAGGGCATTTACATGAAGCTGGCCGGAAGGCCGGCGACCGAGATGCTCGACCAGTTGGGCTCCAAGGCGAAGGCCGTCATCGCCATAGGATCATGCGCCTCATGGGGAGGAGTTCCGTCGGCAGGCGAGAATCCTACGGGTGCAGTCGGAGTGGCCGATCTGCTGCGCGGAGTTCCTATCGTTAATCTTCCCGGCTGTCCCCCGAATCCCTACAACCTGATTGGGACCGTGCTGGAGATCCTTCGCACAGGCAGTCCTCCGGAGCTCGACTCCGATCTGCGACCGAAGTTCGCTTACGACCGCGTGATTCACGTGCAGTGTCCGCGGCGCGCACACTTCGATGCCGGACGCTTCGCGCAGTCCTTCGGTGATGACGG
>Ga0335077_10008328_pt1 | contig 12858 bp, 14 predicted proteins | sample Lox_Sample_31_FD_207151 | JGI IMG/M metagenome (GOLD analysis project Ga0335077, IMG submission 207151) | Soil microbial communities from Loxahatchee National Wildlife Refuge, Florida, United States - Lox_Sample_3.1 | ecosystem: Environmental > Terrestrial > Soil > Wetlands | place: USA... | reverse complement strand
CGGCGTCGCGGTCGCGGTTGGCCCGCTGGTCGGCGGGGCGATCACCAGCGCCTTCGGTTGGCGCTGGGTGTTCTTCCTGAACGTCCCGATCGGGATCGCGGCGATCGCGATCACGTTCCTACGGATCCGCGAGTCCCGCGACCCCAACGCGACCCGCATCGACTGGCTCGGGCTCGTCACCTTCAGTAGCGCGCTCGTGATGCTCGTCCTCGCGCTCCTGCGAGGCAACGACGACGGCTGGGGGAGCACGCTGATCCTGGGCCTGTTCGCCGGAGCGGCGGTCATGCTCGGAGCGTTCACGGCGATTGAGCAGCGAGTCTCGGAGCCGATGCTCCCGCTCGAGCTGTTCCGCCGGCGGGCGTTCACCGGCGTCCAGCTCGCAGCGGCCGCGGTTTCGGCCTCGCTGTTCGCGCTGTTCCTCTATCTGACGCTGTACCTGCAGAACTACCTCGGCTACTCGCCGCTGCAGGCCGGGCTCCGCTACCTGCCGATCACGCTCGTGCCATTCCTGGTCGCCCCGCTTGCGGTCGCCCTGATGGCTCGGGTGCGGGCGCGCGTCCTCATGGCGATTAGCCTGGCGCTCATCGGCGGCGGGCTCCTGCTGATGTCGGGCCTCACGCCCAGCGATGGCTGGACGGCGCTGCTGCCCGGCTTCATCGTCGCCGGCATCGGGGTCGGCCTGCTCAACCCGGTGATCGCGGACGTCGCGGTCAGCGTCGTCGAGAAGGAGCGCAGCGGAATGGCGGCCGGAATCAACGACACGTTCCGGCAGGTCGCGATCGCGGTCGGCGTGGCGGCGTGGGGAGCGATCTTCCTCGCCCGCGGCGCGGACAAGATCTCCTCGGTCGCAGCCGGCACGCCGGCGGCGACCGGCGACCATCCCCGTCAGCTGATCGAGGCCGCGTCCGGCGGCCGGCTCCAGGCGGCCCTGAACGCCGTGCCGCACGGCGCTCGCGGGCTTGTCGCCACCGCGACCCGGGACGGGTTCCTGAGCGGGCTGAACACGATCCTGGTGATCGGCGCGGCGCTCGCGTTCGCCGGTGCACTGCTGGCCCTGTGGCTGGTCCGGGAGCATGAGATCGAGCGCGAGGCGCAGCCCGAGTTGATCGCAACCGGGGAGAACGAGCTCGAGGCGCTCGCGGCCTGAGGTTCCCTCCCACCTCCGGATCGGGTAGCCACCCGGGTGAGATGCCCGGGACGTATGACTCAGCCGTCGCCCGCCTCGACACTGTGGTGGGCGACGGCGTCGAGGCGGCGGTGCGCGCCAAGCATTGGTGGCGCCTCCGTCGCCTCGGCTGGAGTCGAGCCCTCGACCCTCCGGCCGACGGCCTCTGGGCGATGGGCGATCCGCCGCCACGCGAGGGCTGCGCGCTCGACGTGCTCGTCGACGGCGCCGAGGTGTTTCCGATGATCGCCGAGGCGATCGAGAACGCCCGCCGCTATGTCCACGTGGCCGGATGGCACGTGGCTCCGTCCTTCGAGCTCGTCCGGGGAGACCGTCCGGGTGTGCTCGGCGAGTTGCTGGCCGAGGCGGCCGAGCGAGTCGACGTCAGGGTGCTCGTGTGGGCGGTGCGCACCGGTGCCGGCGTTCCACCCCACGCGCAAGGAGGTGCGCCAAGGCGTCGAGACGCTGACCCGAGAGACGCGGATCCGGTGCGAGGCCGATCCGCGCGAGCACCCGTTTCACTGCCACCACGAGAAGCTCGTGATCGTCGATGGCATCGTCGCGTTCGTTGGCGGCCTCGACATGACCGACTTCGCCGGCGACCGATTCGACACGAGCGACCACCCGGCCCGGCGCCGGCTGGGCTGGCACGATGTCGGCACGCGACTCCGCGGCCCGGCAGTCGCGGACGTCGACGACCATTACGCCCTCCGGTGGCGCGAGCTGACCGGCGAGCAGCTCGAGCGGGCGCCGGCGCCGGCGCCAGCCGGCGCGAACACGGTCCAGATCGTGCGGACAGTCGCCGATGGCATGTACGAGGCCCTCCCCGACGGCGACTATCGGATCCTCGAGAGCTACGTGCGCGCGCTCCGGAGCGCCCGCCGCTTCGTCTACCTCGAGAACCAGTTCCTGTGGGCGCCGGAGATCGTGCGGCTGCTCGCCGACAAGCTGAGACGACCACCGGCCGACGACTTCCGGATCGTCGTGTTGCTGCCCTCGAGGGCGAATAACGGGCACGACGACACCTTGGGACAGCTCGGCGTGCTGGCTGCCGCCGACGACGGCGCGGGCCGGCTGCTGGCCACGACGATCCGCTCGCTGACCGGCCACCGCGACGACCGGCTGTACGTGCACGCCAAGGTCGGCATCGTCGACGACCGCTGGCTCACCGTCGGCTCGGCGAATCTGAACGCCCACTCGCTGCTGAACGACACCGAGATGAACGTGGTCACGGTCGATCCGGAGCTCGCCCGCGCGACGCGACTGCGCCTGTGGGCCGAGCATCTGAGCGTCGATGCGGAGACGATCGCCGGCGAGCATCCATGCGCCACGGTCGACGACCGCTGGCGCGAAATCGCTTTCGAGCAGCTCGACCGCCTCCGCAACGGCGCGCCGGCGACGCACCGGCTGCTCGCTCTCCCCGGCCTGTCGCGCCGCTCGCGCCGCCTGCTCGGACCGATCGTCGGCCTCGTCGACGACGGTTGACTCAGGTCCAGGCCGGGACGGAGCCGTTCTCCCGCACCCACTGGCCGACGAGCCCGCGCAGGTGCGCGACGAAGCGCTCGTGCTCGTGCGCCGGATAAGTCGCCCGAACGGTGGTCACGAGCAGCCGGTCGAAGTCGGCCGAGCTCACCCAGTCGAGCACGAGCTCGTCGACGTGCCCGAGGCGGCTCGCGCAGAAGTCGTGGTAGCGGTCGGCCTCGAAGTACTCGTCCGACAGGCGGCGGTAGGCCGCGAGCTTGTCCTCGTAGCTGAGGTCCGCGCGGTCGCCGACCTCGAAATACCGCCGGGTGTCGAGGTCGAGCTGCGGCCGGCGACCGGTGACGAGACAGAACGTGCACCACCTGAGCAGCACCTTCATCGCCCACGGGAAGTAGTAGTGGAGGCTCGTGAGCGCGACATCGGGTGAGGCGTTCGCGTAGTCGATCGGATGGACCTCCTCGCCGCGCACCAGGCACTCACACGAGTTGAACTCCCAGCGGAAGAACGCATTGACGAGGCGGCTGATCGTCAGAACCTCATCGCCGAGCTCGGGCGTGAGGAAGTCGTGGGCGACCTCGTAGCGCTCGTGCATCGGGCGATCGGGGCGGAACTTCATGACCATCGTCTCCGGTCCGATCGACAACGACCGCGCGAACACGTCGAAGTCCTCGACCGACTCCTGCAGGTGCATCAGCCGCCGGCCGGATGCATCGTATGCGCGCTCGAGCTCACCGCGGTTGCGTACGCGGCTGACGCCGATCCACTGCCCGCCGTCGTACGGCTTCATGAACAGCGGGTAGCCGATCTGCTCGGCGATCGCCGCCAGGTCGAACGGGCGGTTGTAGCGCGCGGCCGTGTACTGGAAGCGGGCGTTGTCCGGCGGGTCCTTGTGCGGGACCAGCACCGTCGCGGGCACCTTGAGCCCGAGGCGGATCATCGCGCAGTAGGCGGCGTGCTTCTCCATCGACTGGAACGTGAACGGGCTGTTGAGCAGGTACACGTCGTCCATCAGCGCGACCTTCTTCAGCCACTCGCGCGGGAGGTAGTACCAGTACGCGAGCCGGTCGATTACCAGCTCGTAGCGGGGTCGGTCGCGGAGGTCGAACGGCTCCATCGTGATCCGCTCGGTCGCGATCCGGTGGCGCTGTCCCGAGGCGTCGCTGATCGGCCCGAGGCGCGCCACCAGCGTCTCGAACGCCGTCGGCCAGTCGTCCTCGGTTCCGAGCAGCAGCCCGATCAGATGTTCCATCACAGGAAGCGTGGCAGATGGTGGGCGAGCTGCGCGCGCCAGGAAGGCCAGTCGTGCGGAACGTCGTATCCCCACAGGTCGAGCTCGCAGCGAATGTCCTTGGACTGGAGCAGCGCGGCGAGGCGCCGCGTCGAGGAGAGCGCGCCGGTCGTGTCCTCCCACTGCCCCTGCCCGCACACGAGCAGCACGCTGAGGCGCACGCGCAGCCAGTCGAGATGGTCGCCCCCGAGATGTCCGACGTAGTCCATCGGGTTGTTGAAGTAGGCGGCATCGCCCCGCTCGCCCCGCCGCAGTCCCACGACGCTGGGTCGTAGTTGCCCGACAGGCCGATCGCGAGCGGGAACACGTCGGCGCGCTTGAGCGCGAAGTTGGCGGCGTGGAACGCGCCCAGGCTGACCCCGCAGGCGATCACCTCGCTCCCCCCGCCGCAGTCCCACGAGATGAACGGCACGACCTCGTCGAGGATCCACGACTCATACACGCCGTGACGGCGCGCCCGCTCTTCCAAGGGGATGCCGTGGTTCGACCACGACTCGGCGTCGAACGAGTCGACGCAGTACAGCTTCACGCGCCCCGCCTCGACCAGGTCGCCGACCGCGCCGACCATCCCGTGGCGCTCGAACTCGCCGGCGTCGCCCTTCTCGGCCGGAAACGCGAGCACCGGACGGGCGGACGGGCCCCCATTCCCGTAGACCGCGACCCCGTTCATTGCTGGGCCTCGCACGGAATCCGGCCCGAGGCCCACCGAGCCGCGTCCGGGGACGAGCCGGATTCCGCACGCTCGGCGTCCGTGGGGCCTTGTGCCCCGTCCGGACGGGGTTGGACGGCCCCACGGACGCCGCGAAGCGGCCCCCACAAAGCCGCCAGCAACCACGTCAAGTGTGGATCGAGCGCGTCCCGCCAGCACGTGTAGTTGTGCAGGTCGGGCACCTCGGCAAGCTCGGCGTCATACCCCTGCGCGGCGAGCGCGCTCGCCATCAGCCGGTTGTTTTGGACGTTCTCCTCCTCCGCCCCGCAGGTCATGCCGACCGGCACGTGGTGGTCGAACGCCGAGGTGCGCAGGACGCCGCGGACGAAGCGGACGATCCGGGCGTAGCGCGGAAAGCCCGACTCGTGGCGGTCGAAGCGGGGGACGAAGAAGCTCGCCGACTGGAGGAACAGCCCGGCGAACACGCCCGGCCAGGTCCGCTGCGCCTGGAGCATGGCGAGGCCGCCTAGGCTCGCCCCCATTCCCACGGCGCCGCCGGCGACCTCGAACTCGGAGCGCAAGGCGGGCACGATCCGGTTGCACAGCGCGCGGCCGTACGCCGCCGAGGCCGAGTACCACTCATCGCGTTCCCCGGGGGGCAGGAGCGCGACGCGAAACGGCGGGAGCGTCCCGCGCTCGATCATCGCGCCGGCGTAGCGGGTGAGCGCGGCGAGCGCGTCGTACTCGGGGCCGTCGTGCGCCACCAGCAACGGCAGCGCGCCCTCACCCGGGGACCAGACGCCGACGTCGAGGTCGCGCCCGAGCACGCGGAGCCGGATCGGCTCGAAGTCGCCGGCGACCGACGGCCCTTCGAGCCACGCCGGCGGGCGATAGCTGGGCGCCGACAGCACCGACTTCTCCCCGAACGCGCCCGGCGCTCTGTCGGGGTTGCCCGGATCGCACACGACCACGGTCTCGCCATCGTGGTCGGACAGCTCGAGCTGATACTCGAGGCGCGCGAGACCGTTGTCGGGCAGGCGCAACACCCAGCCGCCGTCGTCGCGGACGAACCCGGTGTCGGCGAGCGGTAGGTCCGAGCACAGCCGCACGGCCGTGTAGCGCTCCTCGGGATCGTCGACGCGCAGGCTGCCGAGCACCGGGCGAGAAGGTAGCAACCGGTACCTTCCCGTCGATGGGCTACTCGGTCGTGAACGTCGAGGACATCGAGGGCGCGGGGCCCGGCGGCGCGGTGCGGTTCGTGCGCCGGGAGCTGGGCGTCGAGGCGTTTGGCATCAACTGGTTCGAGATCCCACCCAACGCCAGGGGTCACGAGCACGACGAGATGCGCTCGGGTCAGGAAGAGGTGTCGGTCGTCGTCCGCGGCGACGGCCACTGGATCATCGACGGCATCGAGGTCCCCGTCCGGGTGGGAAGCTTCGTCCGGTTCGACCCCGAGGCCACCCGCTGCCCGGTCGCCGGTCCGGACGGTCTGACGTTCGTCTCGGTCGGCGCTCGGCGCGGAGCGTACGAGCCTCGCGGGCCGTTCTGAGCTCGACTCCCGTGCCCGCGTGGATCGCGCACGCGGATTGGGGAACGGCGCCGGCAAAGCGCGTCGTCGCCACCGCGGAGCTGCGCGGGGATGGCTACGCCGCGCGTGCGCCGCGGCCAGTCGGAACCACGGGCGGTTTGCTCGACCGCATGCGCGTAGCTGCCGAGCCGGCGCTGCTCGGGTTCGACTTTCCGCTCGGCGTGCCGCGCGCGTACGCCGAGCTCGCGGGCATTGACAACTTCGCCACCTGGCTCCGCGGGCTCGATCCGCGCGACGAGCTGTTCGCGATCGCCGCGGACGTGGCCGAGGTCTCGGTCGCCCGCCCGTTCTTCCCAAGCCGGATCGCCCGACGCAGCCCGGGGATCAAGCAAGAGTTCCACGCCGCGCTCGGCCTCTCGGCCGCGAGCGCACTCCGGCGATGCGACCTCGCTCACTGCCGCCGGGGGGCCGCCTCGGAGGTGTTCTGGTCGCTCGGGCCGAAGGCCGTCGGCAAGGCCGCTCTTTCGGGCTGGCGTGACTTCATCGCGGCGGCGCTGGCCGACACCGCCCACCGCTATGCGATCTGGCCGTTCGACGGCGGCCTTCGGGAGCTCCTCGCGCGGGCCGACGCGGTGATCGTCGAGGCCTATCCGGCCGACGCCTACCTCCAGCTCGGCCTGCGGATGGGTTCGCGCGGGACCGCCAAGACGAGTCAGGACGACCGGCGGGTGGACGCTGCGCGGCTACTCGACAGTTGCCGGCGAAATGACGTCGTCCCCGACCCTGACCTCGTCGCCGAGATCCGCGACGGATTCGGCCCGAGCCGAGCCGGCGAGGATCGGTTCGACGCGACCGTCGGCCTGATCGCGATGATCGACGCCGTCCGGCGCCGTCCCGAGCCCGACCTCCCCGACGATCCGAGCGTGCGTCTCCAGGAGGGGTGGATGTTCGGCCAACACTCCCGGTGCCCCGGCCCTCATCCGGTCGACACTGTCACCTTCGACATCACCACCGGCGGCGAAGGCGAGCCGTCCTGCGGCGGGTTCGTCGGCAGCGAGCCGATCTTCTCGACGACGTCGATCCCTGAGGAGACCTTGCCCACCAGCGCGTAGTCGGGGGTGAGGCCGGCCGATTGGGTGACGTTCGGCGCGGTGACGATGAAGAACTGACTGCCCGAGGCGCCCGCCGGCTGAGTCTGGGTCTTGGCCATCGCGACATCGCCGAGCAGGTACTGAGTGTTCTTCGGTGGCTCCTCGACGACCGTGTAGCCCGGTCCCCCGGCGCCCGTCCCGGTCGGGTCGCCACCCTGGATCACGAACCCGGCGGCCACCCGGTGGAAGGTCAGGCCGTCGAAGAAGCCCTGCTTCACCAGCGAGTAGAACGACGCCGACGTCTTCGGCGATTGCGCCACGTCGAGGGTGAAGGCGAACGTGCCGCAGTTCGTGACAATCGTGACCGTGTAGGTGCGATGCGGGTCGAGCGTCAGATGCGGCGCCGAGAGGTGACCTTCGCCCTTGGGGGCGGGCACTCGAACCGTGCGACAGGCGCCCGCGGGGCGCGCCGGCGCCGTGGACGGTGCCGGCGCGGCGCTGATCTTGGATGTGGACGTGGTCGACGAGCTAGGGCCGCTGCTTCCGCATCCGGCCAGTCCGGCGACGAGGGCGAGGATCAGCCATGCTCGGCGCACGGCTTACAAGCAAACCAGATCGCCTCATCGCGAGACGCCGCCGAAGCTCTGGACAGTCTGACCGGATCCGGCGCCGGCCTGGCCCCCGCCCGTGCTGCCGCTGCTCGAGGTGCACGTCGGGGCGCCGCCACACGGGGGAGGCGGGCCCGCCGGCACGGTCTGGCTGCTCACGCCGGCCGGCGTCGTGATCCTCGCGGAGGTGACCGAGTGCGTGCTCGGCCACCACGCGACGAACCACCCGTTCGCGACGGTCGCCTGCACGTCGGTGCCGTCGTCGAGGACCAGCGTGACCGCGCTCACCCCGTCGCCGGCGCGCCCGTCCGCGTACGAGTACGCCGCTCCGCCACGGCTGGTGGCGTGGGTCGACAGGAGGACGTGCCCTGCGGGAACGTCGATCGGCGCGCTCGCGGTGCTGCCTGACACTGCTGTGAACGACGGACCACTGATGCAAGTGGCGCTCGACGTGTCGCTCGCGTAAACAGAGAACGTGAACGGTCCGCGCGTGTCGGCGAGCTTCAGCGGCAGCCCGGCGATCGGGGATCTGCCCCCCTCGCAGCTGGCCTGTGCGGTCGCGAGTTGCCCGGGCGATGGCGGCGTCGGCGTCGGGGTCCAGCCGGCGAAGGCGTTCGATGCGCCGGCGGTGAGTGAGACGATCACCGCCACCGTACCGGCGCCGGCCGCGGTCGTGAGCAACCCGATCGCGAGGGGCGGCCGGAGCCGCCGGGTTCGCGGGTGATAGTCGATCTGGGTCAGGCGGGCAATGCTCGCCGTGGGCACCCGGGCCGCGCGTTCGTGGAGCGCCGCGCGCACCTCAGCTTCGAGTTGGTCTGTCATGTCGAGATGCTCCTTGTGTCATTGGTCGTGCGCATCGCCTGCTCGAGTCGCGCGAGCCCGCGAGCGGCGGTGCTCTTCACCGTGCCGAGCGAGCACTTCATGGCGGCCGCCACCTCGGCTTCGGGGAGGTCAAGGAAGTAGCGCAGGACGATCGCCGTCCGCTGCCGTGGCGGCAGGCCCGCGAGCGCCCTCAGAAGTTCGTCGTGCTCGTCGAACCCGACCGTCTCCTCGTGGCGATCGGGGAGCGCCTCGCCGGTGAGCTCTCGCCGGCGGCGGCTCCGGCGGCCCGCGTCATCGAGCGCGCGGTTCACGAGGATCCGCCGGGCATACGCGGCCGGGTGCTCCATCCCGCGGACCCGGTGCCAGCGACCGGCCACCTTGAGCAGAGTTTCCTGGACCAGGTCCTCGGCGTCCTGGAGGTCCCCGACTATCAGGTACGCGGTCCGCATGAGCGAATCGGTGCTCGCGGCCACGAAGGTGTCGAAGTCTGCTCGCCGGCGATCCATCTGCCCCGTTAAAGGGGTGAGCCCCCGGAAAAGGTTGAGCGGCGCCCCGTGTCTATCGGCGCCGGATCCGCCAGTAGTGCACGTCGGCGTCCGGGTCGTCACCGGGCGGGAACCGGACGCGCCAGAGAACCGGCAGCGCCACCCACGCCAAGGGGAGCGCGATCAGCGCCGAGTACCCGCCGAAGATCGAGACGAACACGACCGCCCCCAGCATCCCCACCGGCAAGAGCCACGGAATCATCCACGACTTCATGGCCGAAGGCTACTCCCGGGCAGACCCGACATCTACCGATTAAGGGTTTGTGTCGAGCTGCCGAGAGTAGGAGTGATCGCAGCGGGCCCCCCAGGCTGGAAGGGCCGCGCTCAGCGGGGTGAGACTCGGCGCCTCACCGACCCGCCGCAATCGCTCTCATGGTCTAGCCCAGGTGGATCGCCTTCTCCACCGCCTGAGCGATGAGGCCCTGGCCGGCGTAGCTCGGATGGACGCCGCAGCCGCCACCGGACAGCTGCGTGAGCAGCCCGGCGGTGCAGGCGTTGTCGCCGGAATGCGCGTCCGCGGCCGCGAACTCGCCGAAAACGTTCGCGTCCTCGACGTGGAACGGCTTCGCCACCGTAGCGACGGTCTGATTACCCTGGACGGTCAAAGCGTCGATCGCCGGGGACGTCGAGTAGTAGCCGAGTAGTGCGATCTGCCCGCCGTAATGAGCCTTGTTGCGAATCGCCGACAGGATCGTCTTGACGTTGTTGGCGACTGTGCCGATCACGCCGGCCTCCTCGGTGAGGCTGGCGCAATGGTCCGCGGTCGTCTCCTGGCACAGGAACAGGTCGTTGGCGCCGATCAGCAGCGAAACGAGCCGGACGTTGTGGTGCGTCTTCAGGTACGACACCGCGAAGTTCAGCTGCGAACCGGTGTACTTCACGTGAAGAGGGAACCCCGACGTGAGATAGGCGGGCCCGCCGCCCGGAGCGTTCTCGCAGCCGTTGCTCTGAGCGGTGGGGTCGATCAGGCTCGAAGACGTCTCACCGGGACACGCCGCATTCACGACGTTGAGGTGAAGCTCGGATCCGAGCACCTCGGGATAGCCGATGAAGCTCGCGGCATCCGTGTAGTTCGGCGCCGGTACGACGGTCGACTCCTCGTAGCCGAAGGTCACGGAGTCGCCGAGCGCCAGATAGGTCGATCCCGCCGTGACCGGCGTGTGGACAGTGATCTTCGGCGCCTTCGGCTTCTTTGCCGGCTTCTTGGCCAGCGCCGGCGCGCTCGCGACCGCGAGCCCCAGCATCGCGCAGATCGCCAGAGCGGCGAGTTTGAAGGAGCGCCGCGCGATCGCGCGCGGGCCTCTAACAGTGTGCATATCCGTGTGTTCTCCTTCCCCACGGGTCGGGCGCCGCCCCGGCCTGGCCGCGCGCTGTTTGGCGGCGGGCAATGCTAGACGGGCGCGCGGTCATTTGTGTTTGAGGTGTGAACACCTCGCGCAACCGGGTGATGCGTTCGTGATTACAATCCGCCCGTCGCGACCGAGCTTTCGATCAACCGCAGGGACGAGGCCGGGGGAGTAGTGCTCGCGCTCTCTGGCGAGTTGGATGTCGTGTCCGCCCCGGAGCTGGAACTGTGCCTGAACGAGGTCATGGCCGAGCCCCACGCCCGCGTTGTACTCGACCTGAGCGAGCTCGCGTTCGTCGACAGCGCCGGCGTCAGCGTGCTGATCAAGGCCAAGCAGGACGCCGAGTCGGGGGGGCGCACGCTCGTCCTCGGCCGGCCGACCGAGCAGGTCCACCGCGTGTTCGCGCTCGTCGGGTTGGCCGACTGGCTGACCTTCGAGGTCTGAGAGCCATGACGCGCTACTCCGAGCGGGTGCTCTCCTCACCGCTGGCGTGCTGCACGTGGGAGCAGGTCACGGCCGCCGCCTGGGAGCAGCGCGTCGTGCCCGATGCCTGCGTCGACCTGATCTGGTCGGGCGAGCGGCTGACGATCGCCGGACCGGACACGCGGGCTCGCCTGGTGGCACTCGAGCCGGACGCATGGCTGGTCGGTGTGCGCCTGCGCCCGGGCGTTGCCGGCGCGGTCCTCGGCCTGCCGGCGAGTGAGCTACGCGATGCCTCCCCCGACGCCGCCGATGTCCTCGGCCATGACCGGGCGGAGGTCCTGCTCGACGCGCTCTACGCCGGCGGGGATCCACACGCGCTGCTGCTCGCCGCGGTCGAGCGTCGCGGTGCGGTGGAGCTCGATCCGGTGGTGCGAGCGGCGGTCGCCGAGCTCGACCGCCCGTACGCGCGCGTCACGACGGTCGCTGTCGAGCTCGGGCTGAGCGAGCGCCAGCTCCAGCGCCGCGTGGCCGATGCCGTGGGCTACGGGCCCAAGATGCTTGCCCGCGTGCTCCGCTTCCGCCGCCTGCAAGCGCTCGCACCGGCGCCGCTGGTCGAGCGAGCGCTCGAGGCGGGCTATGCCGACCAGGCTCACATGACCGCGGAGGTCACCGAGCTCGCGGGCATTCCGCCTGTCCGATTTCTCAAAGACCGCACGCCGACCGTCGCCTAGTCTCCGGCGCGTGCCGGTCGATCGCGCCGCCGCCGAGACGTTCATCTGGTCCGCCGCCCGCCTCGTGGACCGCCACCGTTACGCGATGCTGTTCGCCGACGGGCCTGCGGAGCCGGTGCTCGCCGCCCTGAGCGGCTACCGGAACCCGGACGGCGGCTTCGGGCACGCGCTCGAGCCGGACCTGCGATGCCCTCAGAGCCAGCCGGCGGCAACGTTGTACGCGCTCGAGATGCTGCTCGAGGCCGGCCGGCTCGACTCCGACATGGCGTCCGGGGCGCGCGCCTGGATCGCTCAGGTCGCGGCACCCGACGGCAGCATCCCCCAGGCCTTGCCCGGCTTCGAGCGCTACCCCCACGCCCCGTGGTGGTCCTCGGATCCGAGCTCGATGCTCACGTTCGCGCTCGCCGGCGTCCTTTACGCGGGAGCGGTTACCGGCGACGAGTGGCTCGAGCGCGCCACCGGGTGGTGCTGGCGCGCGATCGACGAGGCCGGCCGCACGCCGAGCGGCTACTGGCTGAAGTTCGCCTGCGCGTTCCTCGACGCCGTGCCGGACGAGAGCCGCGCGCGCGCCGCGCTGGCTTCGCTTCGGTCCCGGATCGACCCCACCGCGTTCGCGCCCGCCGGCGGCGCCGAGGGCGAACGGCTCCGCCCGCTCGACATCTCACCCCGCCCGGGGAGCCGCAGCCGTGAGCTGTTCTCCGGCGACGACATCGAGGCGCACCTCGACGAGGTCGAGACCGGGCAGCGAGAGGACGGCGGCTGGATGTTCGACTGGCTCGCCTGGTCGCCGGAGCAGACCTCCGCGTGGCGCGGGATCGTCACGATCCGGGCGCTGACCTGGCTCCGCGACAACGGGCGGTCGATCTAGCGCCTTCCCGGTTCCGCCGGCGCGCTCATCGCGCCCGCGCCACGGGTCGCCACTACCCCACGTCCGGGCGCGGTCCGTCGCCACCACCCCACCTCCGGGCGCGGTCAGGCGGCTAAGAACCTGCATAACGCGCCAAACCACCGGCGTCGCCGGCGCTAGGCGCATATAAGCGTCTGGGAGACGCTCATATGCGCTCAGTCGCCCGGCAGCGGGGAGCTTGGCACGTTTTGCATGGCCGCGCCGGCGCCGGCTCCCCGACCGCCCCGGCGCCCCGGACGCGACCGCACCAGCGCCCGACCCGGCGCCCCGACC
>Ga0335077_10008327_pt1 | contig 12858 bp, 12 predicted proteins | sample Lox_Sample_31_FD_207151 | JGI IMG/M metagenome (GOLD analysis project Ga0335077, IMG submission 207151) | Soil microbial communities from Loxahatchee National Wildlife Refuge, Florida, United States - Lox_Sample_3.1 | ecosystem: Environmental > Terrestrial > Soil > Wetlands | place: USA... | reverse complement strand
AGACGCGTTCGGGCCCTTCGCTCGCGGCTGCGTCGGAGGCGATGCGCGCCGTGTACGAGCTCGTGGAGCGCGCCGCGGAGTACAAGACCACGGTGCTGGTGACCGGCGAGAGCGGCGTGGGCAAGGAGGTCGTCGCGCGCGCCGTGCACGGGCTCTCCGACCGCGCGTCGGAGCCCTACGTCGCGGTGAACTGCGGCGCGATTCCGGAGTCGCTCATCGAGAGCGAGCTGTTCGGCCACGTGCGCGGCGCGTTCACCGGCGCGGACTCCGAGTCCCCCGGCATGTTCCGGGAAGCCGACGGCGGCACGCTGTTCCTCGACGAGATCGGCGAGCTGCCGCCGCCGATCCAGGTCAAGCTCCTGCGCGCGCTGCAAGAGGAAGAGGTGCGCCCCGTCGGCGCCGCGAAGACGTTCCCCGTCGACGTGCGCATCGTCGCGGCGACCTCGCGCGACCTCGACCACATGGTCGCCGCCGGCGAGTTCCGCGCCGACCTCTACTATCGCCTGAACGTGTTTCGCATCCACGTGCCCCCGCTGCGCGAGCGGGCAGAGGACGTGCCCGTGCTGGCGGACCAGCTGCTCGCCGCGCACGCGCGCCGGATCGGCAAGTCCGTCGAGCCGCTCGACCGCGGCGTGCTCGACGCGCTGGCCGAGTACGCGTGGCCCGGCAACGTGCGCGAGCTCGAGAACTCGCTCGAGCGTGCGCTGATCCTGTGCCGCGGCAGACACATCGGCCGCGAGCTGTTCCCGTTCCTCGAGGCCGTCGCGGCGGATCCGGACGGCGGAGACGCGGACGACGGCAGTGACTCGAATGACTCGCACGACGCGCCCGGCGTCTCGGGCGAGGATCTCTCGATCAAGCGCCGCGGCCGCGCGCTCGAAGAGCGGCTGATCCGCCTGGCGCTCGTGCGCACGCGTGGCAACCGCACGCGTGCGGCACGTCTGCTCGAGCTTTCGCCGCGCGCCTTGCAGTACAAGCTCAAGGAATACGCGGTCGACCCGCTCAATCCGCTTCCTGCCGGCTCCGATAGCTGAGACATCCTGGGCGCGTTTTCGCCTCGGGGTGGAGGGTCGTCATGAAGCGAGCCAGCGCAGCCGCGGTCGCGCTCCTGTGCGCCGCCTGCGGGAGCTCTTCCGACGCGCCGCAGGCGCCGACGGGTGCGACCCCGGGCGCGAGCGCGACGGCGGGCCACGAGAACGGCGCACCGACGATCGATAGCGCCGTCATCCGTCCGAACCCGGCGGGCGCTGCCGACGGACTCGCGCTCGAGATCCACGCGCGCGATCCGGAGCAGGACCGGCTCCGCACGACCATCGAGTGGTACCGCAACGGCGAGCTCGTGGGCGACCAGCACGAGACCAGCGTGCCGGCCAACACGTTCGCCCGCGGGGACCGCGTGTACGCGATCGTGTACGTCGCGGACGCCGCGCACGAAGTGTCGCAGCAGACCGCGACCGTCGTGCTCGGGAACTCGGCGCCGAAGATTCGCGGCGTGGAGATCACGCCCGTGAAGCCGACGAGCGGCGACATGCTCGAGGCGAAGCCCACGCTCGAGGACGCCGACGGCGACCCCATCGAGACGAGCTACCGCTGGCACAAGAACGGCGACCTGATTCCCGCCGCGACGAGCTCGCGCCTCGGCGTGGGCACGCTGCGCCGCGGCGACAAGGTGTACGTCGAGGCCAGCGCGTCCGACGGAACGGATGCGAGCGACTGGATCGCGTCGCGGGTCGTCGAGATCGGCAACGCGCCGCCCGCGATCACCTCGCAGCCCGGCTACGAGATGGGTCCCACGGGCGTGTACAGCTACGACATCAGCGCCAAGGACCCGGACGACGACCAGCCGCTCCGCTACGAGCTGGTCACGGGCCCGAAGGGCATGGTCGTGGACGAGTCCACGGGCAAGCTCGCGTGGACCGTTCCGCAGGACGCGCACGGCAACAGCCCGGTCGAGGTGGCCGTCTCCGACGCGTACGGCGGACGAGTGACTCAGAGCTGGGTGTTGTCCGTCGACTGGAACCAGGCTCCCGCCGCGCCGAGCCAGGAAAACGGCGAGGAAGGTGTGAAGAAGTCCGCCAGCGCGAAGGACAAGGCCGCGAAGAGCGAGTCCGGCGAGTCCGACGAAGAGGCGACTCCGAAGAAGAAGGCCGCGCCGGCGGCGCCCGCCCCGAAGGCGAACGCCGAGGCGGCCGCGAAGAAGAAGTCGAAGGCAGCCGAGGCCGACGGCGATCAGCAGCCCGAGATGGACGAGGGGGAGCCAGCAACGAACGAAGACTGAGCGCTCGGCGCTGCGGGCTCGTGAAGCCAAGGTTGGGGTCGGCATGCCTCAAGTGGATTTTTGGGGCCGCCGATCAAGGCCCGAGACGAACGGCCCGGATCCGATGGTGATCCAGCGCACGAGCACGCGGAATGCAAATGAAACTCAGTCTCTCTGCCGGCTCGAAAACGGAGGGTCCCTGTGGCCAGTAACAACGTTCGGCGCATTCGCGAGGCGCTCATGATGAGCAAGGCCGAGCTTGCGCGGAAAGCGGGTCTCTCGACGCTGACCATCGACCGCGTCGAAGCGGGCAAGACCTGCCGGCTCGACACGAAGCGGAAGATCCTCCACGCGCTCGGACTGCGCGTCTCCGACAAAGATTCGGTCTTCGGGGACCGCCCCGTCGACCACTTGCTCGCGTCGCGTGAGAGCGACGCGATGCCGAGCGGGAGCTGAGGCGCGCGATGGCACTCTTCGGCAACAAGACGGTCATCGGCCTCGACATCGGCTCCGCGATGGTGAAGGCGGTCGAGCTCGAGCCGCACGGCGGCAGCTACCGCCTGCGCGGCTTCGGCTACGCGCCGCTGCCGCCGGAAGCGATCGTGCAGGGCTCGTTCATGAACGCGCCGGCGATCTCGTCCGCGATCTCCGAGGCCTGCTCCATGGGCGGCTTCAAGTCGAAGGACGTGGTCACTTCGGTGTCGGGTCACTCGGTGATCGTGAAGCGCATCTCGCTGCCGGCGCAGAGCAAGGAAGAGCTGGAAGAGTCGATCCGCTGGGAGGCCGAGCAGTACATCCCGTTCGACATCAACGAAGTCAACATCGACCACCAGATCCTGCGCGAGGTGGGCATCGACGGCCAGATGGACGTCCTGCTCGTCGCCGCGAAGAAGGACCTGATCGACGACTACCAGAGCGTGATCACCGAGTCGGGTCTCTCGCTCGTGGTGATGGACGTCGACGCGTTCGCGGTCGGCAACATGTACCAGCACAACTACGAGCCGGCCGACGACACGACGGTGGCGCTGCTCGACCTGGGCGCGTCGGTCATCAACATGAACGTGATGCAGGGCTCGGTGCCCGTGTTCACGCGCGACATCACGTCGGGCGGCAACCAGTACACCGAGGAGATCCAGAAGACGCTCGGCATCACGTTCGAAGAGGCCGAGCGCATCAAGATCGGCGGCAAGCCGGGCGAGGCCTCGAAGGACGTCGTCCCGCAGGAGGTCGAGGAGGCGATGCGCGAGGTCTCCGAGACCATGCTCGGCGAGATCCAGCGCTCGCTCGACTTCTACCGCGCCTCCGCGGCGAGCGCGCGCATCGAGCGAATCCTGTTGTGCGGCGGCGCGGCGCGCGTGCCGGGGCTCGACCGGATCTTCCACTCGAAGCTCGAGATCGCGGTCGACATCGTCGACCCGTTCACGCGGATCGAGATCGCCTCGAGCGCCGGTGACGAGGACCGTCTCCGCGAGCTCGGCCCGTCGCTGTGCACGGCGATCGGTCTGGGCATGCGGCAGGGGGACGACAAATGATTCGAATCAATCTGCTCCCCGTCCGCGAGGCCCGCCGAGCGGCGAACCAGCGCAAGCAGGTCGCGCTGCTCGGGTTCGCTGCGGGCGCGGGCGTCGCCATCTGCCTGTTGCTCTCCACCTGGATGGCCGCGCGCATCGCGCACGAGCGCTCGCTCATCACCGCGCGCCAGGCGGAGATGAAGAAGCTCGAGGCGACGCTCAAGGAAGTGAAGCAGTTCCAGACCGAGCAGGAAGAGATCGAGCAGAAGCTCGCGATCATCGATCAGATCGAGGCCGCGCGCATGGGGCCGGTCAAGATCATGGACGAGCTGGCGACGCGGATCCCGCAGCGCGTGTGGCTCACCAAGCTGACCGAGAAGGGCGGCCTGCTCGAGCTCGAAGGGCGCAGCATCGACGCCGAGGTGGTCGCGGACTTCGCGGCCGCGCTCGAGGAGTCGCCGCTGCTCAGCAAGATCGACCTGCAGGAGACGAAGCTCGAGGAAGTCGACGGCTTGAAGCTCTCCGACTTCCGACTCACCGCCCAGTACCCGTTCCTGCAGCAGGAAGACCCGTCGAAGCCCGGCGCGAAGAAGCCGAAGCCCGCCGCTGCACCCGCAGCGCGCGGCGCTGTGAAGGCGGACTAGGAGAGGCCCATGGCGATCGGCGAAAACCTCGACGCCCAGAAGTTGCTCCAGAGGATGGAGCGGCTGCCGCCCCCGATGCGGAACGGCCTGCTCGCCGGCATCGCGCTCGCGGTGGTCGGCCTCTACATGGTGCTCTTCTTCGGGGGCAACCAGACGCAGCTCCACGGGCTGCAGAACCAGCGCGCGAAGCTCGAGCAGGACATCACGTCCGCACGCGCCGTCGCGAACAACCTCGACGCGTTCAAGAAGAAGCGCGAGGAGCTGGGCCAGCAGCTCGAAGCGGCGCTCGAGAAGCTGCCGGAGTCGAGCGACCTGCCCGCGCTGCTCACGAACATCTCGAGCCTGGGCAAGAAGTCGGGCCTCGAGATCCAGACGTTCAAGCAGGGCAAGAAGGTCGACCGCGGCTTCTACTCGGAGCAGCAGATCGAGCTCGAGTTCACGGGCGTGTATCACGACATCGCGCTGTTCTTCGACCGCGTCGCGAGTCTCTCGCGCATCGTGAACCTCACCGACCTCACGTTCACCGTCGCGAACGAAGCGGGCGAGAGCCCGACCCTCAAGGTGAAGGGCATCGCCGCGACCTTCTACTTCAACGACTCGTCGAAGCGCGCCGCTACGGACAAGGACGCGCCGAAGGCGGGAGGAGCGTGAGATGAGGGAGCTCCGGATCCTCTCGCGCAGCGCGGCGCTGGCGGCCGTGGTCGCCTTCGCAGCGGCGTGCGGCGGAGGCGACAAGGCGGACCCCAACGCCCAGAAGCCGGCGCCCGCCAAGATGGCCAAGGCCGCGGCGCCCGCGCCGACGGCTGCGGCCTACCACTACGACCCCACGGACAAGGTCGACCCCTTCAAGTCCTACATCAAGCGGCAGATCACGCTCGACACCGAGGGCGAGTCTTCGCCGCTGGAGCGTTTCGATCTCTCGCAGCTCGTGGTGATGGGAATCATCTGGGGTGTCGACGAGCCGCGCGCGCTGATCAAGGACCCGACCGGGAAGGGTTACATCGTGCGGGCCGGGACGCCGATCGGGAAGAACAAGGGCCGGATCCTGCGCATTGAAGACAACAAGGTGGTCGTGAAAGAGACCTATCTCGACCACCTCGACCGTGCGACGACCAAAGAGGTGGAGCTCGAGCTCTACGCCAACGGAAGAAGGAACGGAGCATGACTCGGAGGGTGTCACTCACGATGTGGACGCTGCGTGCTGTTGTTGCCGCTGCGCTCGCACTGGCCGCGTTCCCGCCGCAGGCGCGGGCGATCGGGGCCGAAGTGAAGACGATCTCCGCCGTCGAGGTGAAAACCGACGCGGGAGTGACTCGGATCGTGCTGCGCGGAGCGAAGGACGCGATCTACACGGCGTTCATGCGCCAGGATCCGCCGCGGCTCATCCTCGAGCTGCCGGACGTCGCCTTCTCGGGCGTGAACACGCCGATCTCCGTCAAGAACGGCCTCGTGGAAGACGTCACGCTCGGCGCGTTCGGTGACACCAAGGCGGGTCACAACATGGCGCGCGTGTCGATCGCGCTCGACAAGGAGGCCGAGTACGAGGTCAAGCCGCAGGGCGACGAGATCTCGATCGAGCTGCGCCCGTCCGCAGACGCGCCGGCGGCCGCCGCGCCCAGCCAGCCGGGTCCGCCCGACGTGTCGCCCGACGACGAGGCCGCGTTCGCCGCGGCCGCGAACGGCGGCGCTCCGCCCGCCGCCGCCGAGCAGGCCGCGCCCGCGAACCTCCCGCCGGCGCCGCCGCAGAAGTCGGTGCCGACGCCCGCCGCCGCGAAGTCGAGCGGCGCGAAGGCGGCGGCGGCGCAGCCGGCCGCCAGCGGCGCGCCCGCCGCGAAGCTGCGCTCGCTCACGGCGAGCGGCAACGCGGTGGACATCGAGGCGGACGGCCCGATCGACAACGTCGACTCGTTCGTGCTCAAGAACCCGGACCGCGTCGTCGTCGACCTGTTCGGGGCGAAGAGCGGGATCAAGAACGCCAAGCAGAGCTTCGCCGACGGCGTCGTCTCGCAGGCGCGCATCGGCGAGCACCCGGACAAGGTGCGCGTGGTGCTCGATCTGCGCGCCAAGCCGACGGGCAAGCCGACGGTCGTCGCGACCGCGAAGGGCGTACACATCGAGCTCGTGACCGACGGCAGCGCGTCCGCTCCTGCGGACGCGAGCGCTGCGCCCGCGGCGGCCGCCGACATGGCCGGCTCGGCCCCTGCAGGCGCTCCTGCGCCCGGCGCCGACGCCGCGACGGCCACGGACGCGAGCGGCGACGCGTCGGTGCAGAGCGTTCACTTCGAGTCACTGCCCGGTGTCGACCGCGTAGTGCTGACGCTCGGCCGCAAGGTCACCGCGACTCAGTACGAGCCCGATCCGACGACGCTCATGGTGCTGCTGAAGGGCGCCACGATCGCGCCGGAGACCGAGCGCCGCGTCGACACGAAGGAGTTCGGCGGCCCGGTGGAGATGTTCTCGGTGTTCAAGACGCCCGACGTGCCGACTCCCGAGGTGCGCGTCGTGCTGAAGCGCAACGCGCCCGAGAAGGCGAAGCTCACCTGGGACGGCGGCCAGCTCCGCATCGAGATGGCGCGCGCCGGCGGCGCACCGCCCGCGGCGGCGGCTCCGGCCGACGCGTCCGCGGCGGCCGCCCCCGCCGCGCCGAGTGACTCGGCCCCGCCCGCCGATTCGGCGGCGCCGACGACGGCGGATCTGCCGGCCGAGCCGGGCACGAACGCCGGCGCCGCGCCGGCGGCTGCGGACTCTTCCGCGCCCGCCGACGCCAAGGCCCCCGAAAAGTCGAAGGCGGCCCAGAAGGCCATGGCCAGCGAGTCGACGGGGAAGCCCGTGCCGGCGCCGATCAAGACGACGGCCGGCGCCCAGGTCGCGTTCGACCCGTTCCTCGACGGTCCCGCCGACCCCGCGTCGATCGACATCCTCGAAGAGGGCGGCTTCGACGAGGAGAAGCAGTACCAGGGCCGGCGCATCTCGCTGGACTTCAAGGACGCCGACATCGGCAACATCCTGCGGCTCATCGCGGAGGTCTCGGACCTCAACGTGATCGCGGGCCAGGAAGTCACGGGCAAGGTCACGATCCGCCTGGTGGACGTGCCGTGGGACCAGGCGCTCGACGTCATCCTGTTGACGAAGGGCCTGGGCTTCATCCGCATCGGCAACATCCTGCGCATCGCGCCGGTCGACACGCTGAAGCAGGAGCGCGAGGCGCGCCTGCAGGAGCGCCGCTCGCGCGAGAAGCTCGAGGACCTGGTCGTGAAGCTCCAGCCCGTGAACTTCGCCAAGGCGAAGGACGTGTCGCAGCTCGTGAAGCGGCTGCTCTCGTCGCGGGGCTCGGTCAACGTCGACGACCGCACGAACACGCTCATCATCAAGGACATTCCGAACGTGATCCACGAGGCCACGGCGCTCGTGAAGGCCGTGGACACCCAGACCCCGCAGGTGCTCATCGAGGCGAAGATCGTGGAAGCCTCGCTGACGTTCTCGCGCGGCCTGGGTGCGATCTGGGGCGTGGGCTGGGCGAGCCCGACGGACTCGACCGGAACCGCCCGGCCGGCGCTCGGCAACCCGAACGGCGCGGATCAGAGCAACAACTTCATCGCGTCGAACGCGATCTCGTCGGCGGCCACGGGCCTGCTCAACCTGGGCATCCTGGGGCTCAACGACAAGCTGCAGCTCGACTTCCAGCTGCAGGCCAGCGAAGAGAACGACCAGGGCAAGGTCATCTCGTCGCCGCGCGTGGTGACCCTCGACAACCAGACCGCGACGATCAAGCAAGGTGTCGCGATCAAGTTCACCGAGGCCACGGCGGACAAGCTGACCACGACCTTCGTCGACGCGGTGCTGCAGCTCAAGGTGACGCCGCACATCACCGCGAACCGCTCCATCATCATGAAGCTCGCGGTCTCGAAGAACGCGCCGTCGCTGTCGGCTTCGGACGGCAGCGTGGTCGGTATCAACAAGAACGAGACGACCACCGAGGCGATCCTGCGCGACGGCGAGACGATGGTGCTGGGCGGCATCTACACGATGGACAGCGGCCGCGCGTCCTCGAAGGTGCCGTTCCTGGCGGACATCCCGATCCTGGGCAGCGCCTTCAAGAGCGACAACCTCCACGACGAGCGCAAGGAGCTCCTGGTCTTCGTGACTCCGCGCGTCGTGCAGGGCGTGCAGCCCGACGTCGAGTGACGCGGTATGCTCCCCGGCCATGGGGAGCGCCGAGCGCGATCGGTGTGTGCTCTTGTCCGGCCTCATGGGCTCGGGCAAGAGCCGCGTCGGTCGCGCTCTCGCGTTGGAGCTCGGCTGGGACTTCGTCGACACGGACGTAGAGATCGAGCGCGTCGCCGGGCTCTCGGTCGCGGAGATCTTCGCGCGCGAAGGCGAGCCCGCATTCCGCGCGCGTGAGCGCGACGCGCTGCGCGCGCTGCCGACACAGCGATGTGTCGTCGCGCTCGGCGGCGGCGCCGTCGTTTCGGCCGAGAACCGCGCGATCCTCGCTGCGAAGGGCAGGCTCCTCTGGCTCGACGCCGAGCCGGAGACGCTCGTCGAGCGGATGGGCGAGGCGCGCGACCGGCCGCTGCTCGCCGGGCTGGACCGTGCCGGCCGCGTGGCGAAGCTGACCGCGCTGCGCGCCGAGCGCGGGGCGGCCTATGCCGAGGCGGAGCTCCGCGTCGCGACCGACGGCTGCACGATCGCGCAGGCGGTCTCCCGCGTGCGCGAGGCGCTCCACGGCGCACAAGGATGCGCAAATGCGGTCGATAAGAAGCGGGTCGGGGGGGCAAAGTGACCGAGAAGGATCCGGCGAAGCTGCGGCTCGAGCTCGCGCGCCTGCACTGGGCGCTGGCCGAGCGGGCCGAGGCGGTCACCGCGCTCGAGCGCGCCGCCAAGCTGGACGGCGCCGATCCCGAAGCCGTGCTGCTCGCCGTCGACGCCTGCCTCGAGGAGCTCGAGGCGGGCGACGCGCCGGATCTGGCGGCGCGCCTGGCGGGCCTGCGCGCGCGTGCCGTGGAGGCGATCGAGGCGCGCGATCAGGCCGACCTGCCCGCGCCGCTCGAGACGCCCACGTTCGCGAAGCTGCTCGCCGATCAGGGCCATTCGGAGCGGGCGCTCGTCGTGGCCGACAACCTGCTCCGCCGAAATCCCGCCGACGCGCGCGCGCTGGCGGTCCGGGAAGCCATCACGGCGCGGCCGCCGCGGCGCACTTCGCACGCGCGGACGCTCGCCGAGCTCGAGCGCTGGCTCCACAACCTCGAGAGCCGCAAGCAGGGAGGCGCCTTCGCATGACGTTCCGCGAGATCCTCACGACCCTGGTCGACCGCACGCCCGGCGCGCTCGCGGCCGCGATGATGGCCGGCGACGGCGTCGCCATCGACGAGTACGCGCGCGACGGCGCGGAGGTCGATCTCGGAGCGATCGCCGTCGAGTTCGGCCGGATCTTCGGGCAATCCCAGAAGGTCGCGGAGTCGCTGTACGGCGCGCGCGAGGGCGAGCTCGACGAGCTGCTCCTCGTGATGGGCGAGCACCAGATCCTGTTTCGCAAGCTCGACGAGGACAGCTTCCTGATCCTGGTGCTCGAGCACACGGGCCTCGTGGGCAAGGCGCGCTGGCTGGCGCGCAGCCTGTTGCAGGAGATCCGGGAAGCGCTCTAATACGGCGCTGCCATGAAGATCCTGGTCCTGCACGGCCCGAACCTGAACCTGCTCGGCGAGCGCGAGCCCGAGATCTACGGCCGCACCACGCTGGCCGAGATCGACGCCCGGCTGCGCGAGATCGCCGCCGAGCGCGGCGCCGCTCTCGAGTCGTTCCAGTCGAACCACGAGGGCGCGCTGATCGACCGCATCCAGGCGGCGCGCCGCGACTGCCAGGCGCTCATCGTGAACCCCGGCGGACTGACACATTCTAGTGTAGCCCTGCGAGACGCGCTCGCGGCCACCTCGCTGCCCGTCGTCGAGGTGCACCTCTCGAACATCTACGCGCGCGAGCCGTTCCGCCACCACTCGTACGTGTCGGGCATCGCGCTGGGGCAGATCTCGGGCCTGGGCGCGAAGGGCTACGAGCTCGCGCTGGTGGCGCTGCTCGACCGCCTGAAGTAGCGCCATGCCCGCGCGCCCCTGGCGGCTCTTGCGCGACGGCCCGGGCGACGCCGCCTGGAACATGAGCGTCGACGAGGCGCTGCTGCTCGCCGCGTCCGGCGCACCGCCCGCGCTCCGGCTCTACTCCTGGCGCGAGCCGTCGCTGTCGCTCGGGCTGCGCCAGGCGCCGCCCCGGTGGCTGTCCCGCTGCGACGCGCTGGGCGTCCCGGTGGTCCGGAGGGTGACGGGCGGCGGCGCGGTCCTCCACGCCGGCGATCTCACGTACGCGGTCGTCGCGCCCGCAGATGCGCACGGCTTGCCGGTCGACCTGCGCGGCAGCTACGAGTGGATCCGCGCGCGGCTCGTGGCGGGGCTGGCGCGCGCCGGCCTCGAGGCGCGCGCCGCCTGCGCACGGCCGGGCGCCGAGCGGCTCGAGCTTTGCTTCGCCGGCGCGACGGGCTACGAGGTCGAGCTCGACGGCGAGAAGCTCGTGGGCAGCGCCCAGCGGCGCACCCGCCGCGCGTTCCTGCAGCACGGCTCGATCCGCCTCTGCGACGACGCCGCGCTCTATCGGGCGCTCACCGGCTCGGCGCCGCCCGCCGGCAAGCCGCCGGGCCTGGCGCGCGAGGCGGTGGAGTCCGCGCTCGTCGAGAGCTTTGCCGCCGCGCTGCCGGCGGGGCTCGAGCCGGCGGAGCTGTCGTCTGCCGAGCACGCGTGTGCACGAGAGCGCACGGCGCTCCGCGAGCGATCTCGCCTCGCTGCGCCGCCGCTTGCGCTCAGCCGAGAGGCCGAATTCGCCGATAGGCACCCGTAGCGAGGACCCCCCGGGATTTCGAGGTCTTCGCAGCGAGCGAGGACCCACCCCTGGCCTTCACGCCCAAGAAGCGCAAGACGCTCGAGTCCGCGCAGAAATACGCGCAGAAGGGCTCGTACGACAAGGCGCTCGCCGAGTACGACAAGCTGCTCAAGGCGGACCCTCGCGACTCGAACATCCGCCTGAAGATCGGCGACCTGCTGCTCAAGAAGGGCGACAAGCAGAAGGCCATCCAGTGCTACACGGAAGTCGCGGAGATGTTCTCGCGCGGCGGCTTCGACGCGAAGGCCGTCGCGATCTACAAGCAGATCCTCCGCACGGAAGAGGAGTCCCTCGAGGCGCGCACGCACCTCGGGGAGTGCTTCCAGCGCATGGGTCTCGCGTCGGATGCGCTGCGCGAGTTCCAGGAAGCCTTCAAGATCTGCCAGAAGAAGGAGCTCAAGCGCGAAGCGTTCGAGCTGTTGCGGCGCGTCGCCTCGCTCGACCCGACGAACATCGCCAACCGCCTGAACCTCGCCGACCTGTTCGCGCGCGAGAAGATGGAGGACGAGGCGCGGCGCGAGTACACCTCGCTGCTCGAGGAAGTCCGCAAGCAGACGGGCATCGACCTCGTGATCCGCGTGGCGGAGCAGATGCGCCGTGCGTTCCCCGACAGCCGCGAGGCGCTCGATGCGCTGGCCTGGGCGAAGATGCAGACCGGCGCGCACGCCGAGGCGCTGAAGCTGCTGAAGGCCGCGCTGCCGAAGCACCCCGAGGACATCGCGCTCCGCGAGTCGTACGTCACGGCGCTCGAAGGCAGCGGCGACGTCGCCGGCGCGCGCAAGATCTGGCGCGAGATCGCGGAGCTGTACAAGACGCGCGGCGACGTCGAGAAGTCGCGCGAGATCATGCAGCGCCACGGCGGCCTCGCGTCGTTCGGCGGCAGCGAAGAGACGACGACGCCGAGCATCCTGCTCACCGAGTCGACGGGCCTCGGCGCGGGTGAGTCGGACGACCTGGACGACGACATCCGCCTCGACGACATCGAGCCGCCGGCCGCCGCGAAGCCTGTGGCTGCGAAGGCCGCGCCGGCGCCGAAGGCGGCCGAGATCGTCGAGAAGACCGCGCCCGGCATGCAGCACCGCACCACGCCGGCGATCGCGAAGCCCGCGCCCGCGGCCGCGAAGCCGACCTCCTCGCCCGGCGAGCTCATCGCGGAAGCGCGCGTGTCGCTCGAGTTCGGCGATCCCGAAGAGGCGAGCCGACTCGCGAAGCTCGTGCTCGAAGCCGACCCGGACTCGCGCGACGCGCGGAAGATCCTCGCCGACGTGGAGCGCGCTGCGGGCGGCGGCGCCGTCGAGCTCGACGCGCCGAGCGACGACGACGCACCCGAGATCGAGCGCAGCTCGCTCGTCGAGCCCGAGCCCGCCAAGGGCGCGGGCGCGCGCCGCAAGGCCGAGGTCGCCGCGGTCGGCGGCGAAGAGTTCGACAGCCTGCCCGACATCGAGATCGTGCTCGAGGACGAGGAGGACCGCGACGCGAAGTTCGCCTCGGTCGAGCCGCCCTCGCAGGTCGACGAAGAGCC
>Ga0335077_10008325_pt1 | contig 12858 bp, 12 predicted proteins | sample Lox_Sample_31_FD_207151 | JGI IMG/M metagenome (GOLD analysis project Ga0335077, IMG submission 207151) | Soil microbial communities from Loxahatchee National Wildlife Refuge, Florida, United States - Lox_Sample_3.1 | ecosystem: Environmental > Terrestrial > Soil > Wetlands | place: USA... | reverse complement strand
CGGCATGCCAGCCGCCAAAAGGCTCGGAACCCTACTACACGGCCTGGCATGAGATATGCCTGAAACCCGGAGACCAGTACACCATCTTCCCCAATACGCTTCATTGGTTCCAGGCGGGTCCGCAGGGAGCGGTGGTTTCAGAATTTTCTACTCGCAGCACGGACGAGGCCGACATTTTCACAGACCGTCGCATCGAAAGACTTCCGAGAGTGGATGGGTGATGCGGGATTGGGAATGAGCACGGAGAACCTTCATTCATCGCGGAGTTATCGCTGCGCGAGGATACTGCTGGCGCTGCTCGTCTCACTGGCCACGCTCGGCCGGCTGGCTTCGGCCGAAACCGGGACCTCGCAGAAAGCGGTAAGTACGTATGAGGATCATTGTGTGTCCTGCCATGGTACCGACGGCGCGGGAACCCCTTTGGGAAAACGCCTGCAGGCGCCTGATTTGAGTTCGAAGGAGGTGCAATCTCATTCCTCCGCAAGTCTTGCGCACACGATCAGCGAGGGAAAGAATAATATGCCGCCTTTTGCGGATCGCCTGAGTGCCCAACAGATTCAGGCTTTAGCCGACTACGTCCACCGCTTGGGTAAGAAGGCCAGTGCCAAGGCAAAATAGCCGTCCCAAACCATAGTTCGCCAGGCGGAAGGCACAGCGCAACGACTAACCGTTCGTTGCGATCACTTCGTCCAATCAAAGAAATAGAACCAATCGGATCCTCTGACCTTCTGTGCATTCTGGCCGTTGATGTCCGCGACCCACAACTCCGTCCACGGTTTGCCTTCTTTCGTACCCAGTAGATCATTATGGATGTACATCAAACGTTGGCCGTCGGGAGACACCGTTGGCAACCAAAAGATGTGACGGCCGCAGGGATCGGGGGGAATGAGGACCCTTTCCTGTTTGGTTTCTACGTCAACTTCGACAATACCCCACATATGGTATTCGGGTTCAGGATGTTGTTTCGCCGATTTAAACCAGTCACCGGGGCCGAAATATCGCTCGAAATAGATTTTTCTGTTGTCCCGTGAGAAAACCGGATCGTGATCGGAATACCCGCTGGTCAAGCGCCGGACGCCGGAGCCATCAGTGTTCATCACGTAGATGCTCGGCTGGAAGTCCCGATCGCCTGCGACGGGCATTTTGAAGGTGATCCATTGACCGTCGTAGGAATACTCTGGATCGGCCGGATTCTTTAGATCCGGGGCAAAGGGCCTGACGGTCTTGGTGGCAAAGTCATAGAGAAAGAGTTGTGAGTCCTTCGACACACCTCCCCACTGGATAAACAGGAACTGCTTGCCGTCCGGACTCCAAGCGGGAACGCCCATGGAGCGTCCGCTCACCAGGCGGACCGGGTCGGATCCATCCAGGTTCGTCTGCCAGATTTCCGCGGGGGATTTAAAATCATCGAGCTTCGGGCGCACCGTGTACAGGAACTTCTTGCCGTCGGGTGAGATATCGACCTCGGCCTCGTTCACGAGGTCGTTGGTCAACCTGCGAACTTTCACTTCCGGATGGGCCAGATCGAATACGCCCACTTCATGGTTGTCGCCCTGGGAGGGATCGATGGTTTGGTCGACATAGGTGACAACCAGCGTTCCCTGCAATGCGAAAGGCAAAGCTTTGTAGTGGTCTTCCAGTTCCAGGCATTGTTTGCCATCGACACCTCGCCCGTCGACGGCGTGAACGGCGGAGGGAACCAGGATCCACGAGATCAAGAAGAGAAACAAAAACCTGGGCATCTCGCAAAACTCCGTTGCGCGTTCGCTCACCGAATTCCGAGCAACAACTCAATCGTCAGCTGGTCAAGGCGCTCGTAGCACAGCCGTTTGCGGAGGATCGCACCCTTCTCGAAGGAATGGCTGAGCAGGTTCGCGGCTGCTTTTTTGGAGAACTTGCTCACCCGAGGGGCATCGCCGTCGTCGTCGGAAACCTCTTTGAGAATGGCCTGAATCTCCTTGTCGCTGTTCCAGCGCCCGGCTTTTTCCTTGAGGATCAGATACGTCCGCATGCAACCGCTGGCAAAGTCCTTGACTCCCTCATAGTCCTCGGTCCGGTAGGCGTGAGCGTCGAAGTGGCGCGGGCCGTCATATCCGACGTCTTCGAGAAACTTGACCAGAAAGAAGGCGGACTTCGGATTAGCGGCGCCGAAGCGAAAGTCCTGGTCATATCGCCCGGGCGCTTGATCGTTCAAGTCGATGTGGAACAACTTGCCGGCTTCCCACGCCTGCGCCACCGCATGCGTGAAGTTGAGCCCCGACATGTGTTCGTGGGCAACTTCGGGGTTCACACCGACGAGTTCGGGATGGTCAAGGGTGGGAATGAACCCAAGGTAGTGCCCGGTCGTCGACATGTAGATGTCACCGCGTGGCTCATTCGGCTTGGCCTCGAGAGCAAAGCGATAACCGTAACCCTGATCGATCGAATAGTCGCATAGATAGTTGACCGCTTCGCGAAGCCGTTTGATCGCTTCCTCGGCACGGCGGCAGGCGTCGGTTTCCACCCCTTCGCGCCCGCCCCATAGGACGAAGATCTTGGCCCCGAGTTCCGCACCCAAATCCATCGCGCGCAATGTTTTCTGCAAAGCGTAGGCCCGCACTTCCGGATCGTTGGAGGTGAAGGCGCCATCGCGAAAAACCGGATGGTAGAAAAGGTTGACGGTCGCCATGGGAACGACGATTTTGTTCTTTTCGCAGGCTTTCTGAAACTCACGAACAATGCGATCCCGCTCCGCGGGTTTGGCATCGATGGGAACCAGGTCGTTGTCGTGCAAGTTCACACCCCAGGCACCGACTTCTCCCAGCAGGGAAACGAGCTCGACCGGGGGCTTCGCTTCGCGAACCGCATCCCCAAAGGGATCGCGCCCGCGATTGCCGACCGTCCAGAGCCCGAAAGAGAATTTGTGTTCTGGCCGAGGCTGGTAACTGTCTTTCGTCATGAGGCTCCTTTTCTCGCTCCGTCGCGGGGAGTTCGCGCGGGCTCGCTACCATTGAAAATCTCTTTGGTCGCGGGATAAACCCGGCGATAGGCGGAATAGCTTTCATTCATGACCGTCACGGCTTCCGGCTGCGGGCGCAGACGCGTGGTAACCCGCACATTCGCCGCACAGGCGGCATCTACGCTCGGCCAAAGGCCGGCGCCTACCCCGGCCAGAATCGCCGCTCCGTAGGCCGCGCCTTCCTCGGCCTCAACGATTTCCACCTCCTGTCCATAGACGTCAGCCTGGATTTGTCGCCATGTCGCCGAACGTGCGCCTCCTCCTCCCAGGCGGATGGTCTCGACCGGAACCCTCATTTCCTCCAAGATGCTGAGGGAACTACGCAGACTGAACGCGACTCCTTCGAGGATGGCGCGGATGATGTGGGCGCGAGTATGGTTCGCCGTAAGGCCGACGAGCGCCGCACGAGCTTGCGGGTCCAGATGGGGGGTGCGTTCCCCCATCAGATAGGGAGTCCACAGCAGACCCTCGGCGCCGGGAGCAATCTTGCCGGCTTCCTCACTCAGCCTCTCGTACGGGTCGCGTGCACCGTCGGCGCCTACGCCGAACTGGTCGCGGAACCAGCGCAGAGACAATCCAGCGGCCTGGGTCACTCCCATGACATGCCAACGTCCGGGAATGGCATGACAGAAGGTGTGCACCCGTCCTTTGGGATCGATCGCAGGGTGGTCGGTAGCCGCGAAGACCACGCCCGAAGTACCGATGGTCGCGCTCACCGCCCCAGGGGTGACGATGCCCATGCCGAGCGCTCCGGCCGCCTGATCGCCCGCGCCGGCCACAACCCGTGTGCCGCGCCGAAGGCCGGTGGCCGCAGCGCCCTCCGCGGAGATTCTGCCGCATAGGCACGGAGACTCAAAAACGGCGGGAAGCAAGCGATCGTCGATCTCCGCCAACTGAAGCATCTCGTCCGACCAACGCCGGATTCGAACATCCAGCATCAAGGTACCGGACGCATCCGCTACATCCGTGGCGCGATCCCCGGTAAGGCGGAAACGAGTGTAGTCCTTGGGCAAGAGGACGGAGCGAACGCGCTTCCAGTTTTCCGGCTCGTGCTCACGGACCCAGAGAAATTTCGTCAGCGTAAAATTGCTGAGGGCCGGGTTGCAGGTGAGTTGAATGATTCGTTCCGCACCGATCTTCTGATTCAATTCCCGGCACTGTTCTTCGCTGCGAACATCGCACCAGATGAGAGCGGGGCGGACCGGCCGATCCTGCCCGTCCAGCATGACGGCACCGTGCATTTGCCCGGACAGGCCCACACAGGCGATCTCGTCGGCATCGAGGTTGGCCTGGTGGAGCACCTTACGCACCGCAAGGCTCGCGGCCCGCCACCAGTCCTCGGGTTGCTGTTCGGCCCAGCCTATGTTCGGAGAGGCAAATGGGGCGTGATCTTCGGTGGCCGAGGCTACCACTCGGCCCAATTCGTCGATGACGAGTGCGCGTGTGCCGCCCGTACCCACGTCGATGCCGAAGGCATACATGTCGCGATTTCCTGCCTAACCCTAGTCGCGCGTGCCGCCCTGATAGGGCAAGCTAAATCGCCGAGCCGGGTCCCGCGACTTAGAGACCGGGAACGGGTGGACAGCCGGGAAATTCGAGTAGGTATTTATTGCCCATGTAGCCGAGATACTCGATTCCGATCTTGCTGGTGAAGAAGCCGTCGGCGGTCAGTTCGCGGAGAAGGGAAAAAAAGCCGATGCCGGGAGCCAGGCTGGGGTCTTTCTCACCGTTCGCCCGGTAGGCAATAAGATCCAGGATCTCCTTTTGCTCGACAGGCGAACATTTAGTATAGACGTTATCGAAGCGCTTTTGGCACGTGGCATCCAGCCAGATGATCCCTCCGCCTAGACGTTGCTGATAGTCTTCATTCTCGCTGGTCAACAGATCGATAAATTCGGGTGCGCCCGCTTCTACCGCCCCTCCCCAACGGCCGTCAGGGGGGATGATCGCCTGGCAGAGGGCTCGAAGCGTGGCGTACTCATGCGCGTTGAAGAATCTTGGTGCATACGCTCCGGCAGTTGCTCGCGCTTTCGCCCCCTGGACGGTGTTGTGAACCGCTTCGGCCGTTTGCCGCGGAATCAGCCGAATCAGCGCCGAAGCCGGTACCGCAGCCAGGGTCTTTAGTAGGTTGCGTCTATCGATCCCCTCGGAACTCATGCGGCGATTCTCCTTATTCCCAGATTCTTCAGTAAAAAAGATTACAAACTTCCTTGCTTGGCTTGCTGGAGCAGGTAGTCCGAGGCGCGCCAGGAAAGAGCCAAGATCGTCAGGGTCGGATTCTTGTCTGGGTTAGAAACGAAGGCCGCCCCATCGGTCACAAACACATTTTTCACGTCATGCGCCTGGCAAAATCCATTCAAGGCGGAGGTCTTCGGATTCGTCCCCATACGCGCCGTCCCCAACTCGTGCAGAATCACCCCGCCTACGGAAATGCGGTACGGGTAGTCACCGGTAGTCTCTACCTTCGTCAAGTAGGTTCCACCGGCTTGTTCTACGATCGCCCGGAATGTTTCTTGCATATCCTTGGCCATCTTGATTTCATTGTCGCTCCACTTGAAGTGAAAGCGCAGGACGGGGATGCCCCATTCGTCGGCCACGTCAGGGTCGATTTCGCAGTAGGTTTGAGCGTTAGGGATCATCTCACCCCGTCCCCCCAATCCGATGTAGTTGCCATAGCTATCGTGACACTTTTGTTTCAGTGCCGATCCGTAGCCTTCCGACTGTCGGCATATATTGTTGAACTGTCCGACGCGGGGCATCCCGCGCCCACCGCCAAACTCGACATGATACCCACGCAAGAAGTCATTCTTGCGGTCAAATTTCCACCACGGGATGTACATGTGCATGCCCCCCACGCCGTCATGGTTATGAGGCGGCACTTTTTCCAGTTGGGGGAAGTAGCCGTAGCCGCTCGAACCCACGCTGTCGGTCAGGTAGCGTCCGACCACACCGGAAGAATTGCCAAGTCCATCCGGGAAAAGCGTGGATTTTGAGTTCAATAGGAGCCGTGCCGATTCGCAAGCGCTGGCCCCAATGACGAATGCGCGAGCGCGAATCTGACGTTCCTGGCGAGTGGCCTTGTCTACGTAGGAGACCGCTTGCGCTTTCCCGTCCTTACCTACCAGAACCTCCCTGGCCATGGCATTGGGGATGAGCGTCATTCGGCCAGTCGCCATGGCGGGAGGAATCAGGACTTGGCTCGAACTGAAATTGGAGGCCGTCATGCACCCGCGTTCGCATTGCGCGCAATAGTGACAAGCGGGTCGCCCATTGACCTCCTTGGTGATAATCGCCAGGCGGGATGGAACACAGAGTATGTTCAGGTTGTTGCAGGCCTTCTTGATAATGGTTTCTGTGCAACGCGGTTTGGGCGGCGGAAGGAATACACCGTCCGGTGCGCTGGGTATGTTTTCCTTCGTGCCAAAAACTCCGATGTAGGACTCTACCTTGTCATAGTACGGTGCCAGGTCCTGGTAGGTGATCGGCCAGTCATCTCCCATTCCGTCGGTGGACCGTCCCCGAAAGTCAACCTCGGCGAAGCGTAGAGCGATGCGAGCCCAATGATTGGTTCGTCCGCCCACGATGCGGGAACGCAACCACATGAACTTCGTGTCAGGAGCCGTCGTGTATGGCTCACCCTTGATGGTGAAGAAGGCATTGGGCGCGGTGAATTCGTTGATATACGGGATGTTGTAGTACATGCCGGCGATTCCGGCGCCGCGGTGGGCGAGGTCATAGGGCCACACGTGCTCTTTGAAGTCCTTATTCGGATCGAGCGTGGGTCCGGCTTCGAGCATAACCACTTCGAGGCCACCCTCGGTTAGTATCTTCGCCGCCATGCCGCCGGCGGCGCCCGATCCTACGATGCATACGTCGTAGACTTTTGGAGAACGGATGACCTGCATGGATGAGCGACCTCGTTAATTCCCAAGTTTTGAAACCTAATCACATCCGTGCGCGGGCGAAGGCAACACAGCGGATCACATCGGGCTGCGGGTTTTCCACCGCGGCCTCGTACTCAATCGCGACCAGACCCGTGTATCCGCGCTTCTCCAGTGTCTCAACCACCGCTCGGCTCTTGGCGATGCCCGTGCCCAGGACGACGTTCTTGTCATCCCCTGAGCGCTCGACATCTTTAAGATGTACGAGTTGCAAGCGTGGCCACAGCTTGTCGAGGGCGTCGACCGGGTCATAGCCGCACGAAGCCATATGCCCCACATCCAGGGTCGCACCCACGGTAGGCGAAACAGTGTCGAGTGCTTTTAACACATCTTCCGGGCTTTCATATTCAAACCTGCGCCCGCGAAACCAATGGTTGTGAATGCCGAACTTTAAGCCTTCGCGGGTAAAACGCGAATCCACCATCTTCAGCGCCGGATCGACAGCCGAACCGGAAACATGGTTCACACCGAGTTCCTGGGCAACGCGGATGGTTGTGTCGATGTCTTCTTCGGTCTTAATGCCCCCCGCAAAGTATGACACCGCCGTGACTCCTCCGCGAGCGAGCTTCACACGCAGGCTCTTGACGGCATCCAGCTTGACCGCCGGAAGGAAGTAATTCGGACTGGACAATTCGATTTGTCGGATGTGAAGGGCCCCCAAGTCTTCGATCATCTGATCCTCGGTAAGCCCGCGATAGGTATAGGTACCAATTCCGAGTTCGAAGCGAGCGTTCTGGGCTCTGGCCGTGCGGAGAGCCAGTATTCCCCCGCCAACGGCCGCGATAAACCTGCGCCGAGTGAGCATCGGTTCCTTTCCCTCCAACCCTCGATTCAGAGTCGCCGTAGTTCCTTAGAGTAGGAGCGCAGCTGGACGCCGCCCAAGGTCGGTGCGGTCACCGAATCCCCAGCTCTTTGGCCAGACCTTTCACGAAATTCAGTCCTTGATGGGCAAGTTCGTCGCCCGACGGGGCAAGGTCCCGCCAAATGGACGCAGCCGCAGCCAGCTCCGGTCCGGGTTCGGCAAAAGACTCGATGGTCAGCCATCCGTCGTAACCGACGTCGCGCAGCGTGGACAAAACTTTGCGCCACTCGACATGTCCGCTACCCGGAATGCCTCGGTCATTTTCGGAAATGTGGACATGTCCGAGATATTTCGCGACTCGTTTGAGCTCGGCCGCCGGCTTCCGCTCTTCGATGTTCGAGTGGAACGTGTCGAAGTGAATGCGAACGTTGGACGCTCCAATGTCGTGGACCAGCAGGGAAGCGTCCTGCAATGTGTTGAGAAAGTAGGTCTCGAACCGGTTGAGCGGTTCAATGCACAGGGTGACGCCGAGCTGGTTGGCCCGCGAGGCCACCCGGCGGAGGCCTTCGACCGCCCATTTCCATTCTTCTGGGGTTCGGCGAGCTCCCGTCATCAATCCCAGTCCGGCATAGAGCGGCCCGCACATGATCTTGGCGCCAAGCTCCGCCGTCCTTTCCACACAGCGGCTGAGAAAGTCGACGCCCTGGGCACGCACCTCGGGTTTGGTGCTCACCAGATGAAATTCGCGGGGCAAAACGCTGCAGGTCGTGCGCTCGAGCTTTAGGCGGTCGAGTGTCCGCTGCACGGCCGGTATGTCGGCCGGCTCTTCGGTCGAAAGGAACAGTTCCACCCCATCGAATCCCCACTTTTTCACGCGGGCCAACAAAGCATCGTGCTGCGGGCCCACGCGCGTCGTCCACACCATCAGATTGACGCCATATTTCACGGGGCACCTATTCGACTGAACGGCGCAGGCGGGTCGGGATGGGAGGCTGGCCTAGTAGCGCGCCGGGTGAGCCAAGCAAAGGGGAGGGCATCGTTAACTAAGCCATGAGACATGAATATCTTAGGAATACCTTAGCAATTGAAACGTTTCACTTTTTATCAAAGCAGAGATTGCTTGTCAAGAAGATTGTGGTCCTTGATGGATGCAACACGCGGGGTACAATGTTTGGAAGAAAAATACACCATCCCGGCGCCACGGCTGAGCGCCGATTCAGAACTTCCGTATTGTCCGTGAACCGCGAAAAGTGGCAATGAGCGTTTTTTGAGTGACTAGTCTTTCGCCATGCTCACGCCAAAGCTATTCATCCCCTAGAAGCCGCCTTCCCAGATACTGACGAAAAATTAGGGTTGCAACACATTACACCTTATGGTGTAATATCGGACATGGATCAACTGACGAATGTGCTGACAGCCATTTCTCACCCGACTCGGCGCGCAATTATTGGGCAGCTAGCAAACGGACCGGCTCGATTCTTGGATATTGCAAAGCCGCACGACACGGCTTTGAACGCTGTGACGAAGCATCTCAAAATGCTCGAAAGAGCAGGGCTCATTGAGCGCGAAAAGCACGGTCGCGAGGTGCTCATCTCCTTTCGCGGAGAACCGCTTCGGGAGGTAGCAGGGTGGGTGCATGAGTACGAACGGTTCTGGAACGAGCGCCTCGATCAGTTTCAGCAGTATTTTCGCGACAAGAAGAGGAAGGAGAAAAGGTAATGGAGATGACCCTTGAATTTAAGCTCGAACGGACAATCCCAGCTCCCCTGACTGAGGTATTCGATGGATGGCTAGATCCGAAGATCCCTGGCAATCCCTGGAATGCAGCCGAGAAGTTGTTGCTAGATCCGAAAGTCGACGGCCTCTTTTTCTGGGCGCTCAAGGGGACGTCCCATTATGGCCGGTTCACGGTGGTCGAGCGACCGGCTCGGATTCAACACACGTGGGTATCGCCGAAAACCCTGGGAAAAGAGTCGACGGTGACCGTGACCTTCGAGAAAAAGGGAGACGAAACCCTGATGACCCTGGTGCATTCCAACCTTCCGGATCATGAGCTGGCAAGAGGGCATGCGAAAGGTTGGAAGTACTTTCTGGAAATCTTTTCCGAGCAATTTGGAAGTGGCTCACGCAAAGAGTACCGCTGGGATGAGGCTCATCCGGCTGGGAAGAGATATTGTCCGCTTTACGCCGCCCGGGCTGAAACGACAACGGGAAACCACAACGGGAAAAACAATGGCGCAATCGATTTTTGTCTACGAGACCTATATCCGCCACCACGCCGGAGAAGCTTTGGCAAGCACTGACAACGACCGAACTCTTGAAACGGTACTGGATGGGTTAGAGCATAGAGAGCGTTCAAGTCGCTTCTTGAAACCGGGGAAGTTGCTCTCATCGATAGGCCCAGACACATCAATGGAGCCCGAGGCTATGCAGGCAATTGAAGCCCTGGTGAGAGAGCCATCACGGCAAAGGCAATCAACGAAAAAGCGTCGCCTCGCCGAGCCTGTTATTGCAACCTCAGCGCAGGGTGAAGTGTGACTAGATGCTCAGTGGTATTTTGCCGCCACCGCCCAGCACGCGAGGCTCGAGATTCGAATCGCCTTTTCCGGGCCTCGAGCCGGTGGTTGACTCCCTGATTTTCAACTCTCCGGCCAAGCGGATGGTTACGGGGGCTCGATCGGCTAGCTTGGATTCGATTCGGTCCATGAGGAGATCGGCGCCTCTCTGTCCGATGGTATAGGCCGGCTGCGCCACGGCGGTTAGAGGCGGTTGCAGAACCTGGGTCGCAGGCATGTCATCAAAGATCGCAAGCGCTAGATCCTGGGGGCAGCGCAAACCCGATTCGGCCAGGGCTCTCATAACCCCGATGGTCATCAGGTTGTTCGAGACAAACAACGCTGTCGGCCGACGTTTGCTTAAAAGCAATTCCAATCCCAACTGATAACCGCTCTCCATGTGAAAATCGCCCTTGCGGATCAGTTCCGGCGCAACTTTAATCCCCGCATCTCGCAATGCTGCCAGATATCCATTCAGCCGCTCGCGGCCGGTCTGCAGATTCAAGTTTCCGGCCACGATTCCGATGCGACGGTGGCCAAGCGCGATGAGGTGACGCACGCATTCCCGCGTCGCCGCGAAGTTGCCTACGGTGACCGAATCCACCTTCAGGCCGGGCGGCACACGATCGAGACAGACAAGGGGACCCCCCGTCTTCAGCATGTCGAGGATATGGGACGGCTTTTTCGGACCGGGTGCAACCACCAGCAAGATTCCGTCCACCCGCTGGCTCCTCAACACCGAGAAAGCATGCTTTTCTCGCTCCACGTGATCATCGGTGTTGAATGTCAAAAGCACATAGTTCCGCTTCAGCGCCGCATCCTCGGCGCCACGTACCATCTGCGCAAAGAAGGGGTTGGTGATGTCGGCCAAGACCATTCCGAGAATTCGGGTTTGTCGGAGCTTTAGGCTGCGCGCCACGAAGTTTGGGTGATAACCCGAATCTCGAATCACGGTCAGAACGCGTTCCCGGCGTTCCGGGCTGACTACCGCAGCACCCGTCAGGACGTTCGAGACCGTCCCCACGGAAACCCCCGATTTCTTCGCAATTTCTTTGAGAGTAATAACGTTCCGCCTCCGGCTGGTCGGTTGTTCGGTACTCCTCCCGGCATTCCCCTTTTTTAAGCTCGCATCAGATTATCAAAAAGCCGGCTCCTTGAAGTGGTTCATCTTCTTGACATGAATCTTGGCTTCCGATATAAGCGTTCTGATTGGAACGTTTCAATTTATGCTGGGAGATGGCCAAAGCGCGCCGGCAGGGAGCTCAGACCATGCCTTTTCGGACGGCCTGAACGATGGGTCCAGGCTGGCCGGGATCAAGTCGGCGGCCGCCACCCAAAGGCCGAGCGAGCGTCCGAGAAGTGGTGAGAGAGTCGAGGCCCGTTAGCCGTGACCGCCCAACGAAGCGCGTTCGGGGTGCCGCCAGGCAAGTCCTGGGCAGTGCTTTGGGCCGGGTTGCTGTTGGCTGTTCTTCTGTTTCAGCCAGAGCCAGACGCTCTCGGGCGGAGCGAGACCGGTCAAACAAGCCATCCACTCCGTCTGTTGATCCTGACCGGTGGTCACGACTTCGACGAGGACGCATTCTTCGGAATTTTCAAGGCGATGGATGGAATCTCCTGGACCCACGTGCGCTTTCCGCAAGAGGCGGAGGAAAAACTCAAGCCGGAAGCGGCCGATCAATACGACGTAGCCCTGTTCTACGACATGTATCAGAATTCCGAGCCGCATGGGAACGATTGGCTGAAAGTACTCGAAAAGGGCAAGCCCACGGTGTTCTTGCATCATGCCCTGGGATCGTACATTCATTGGCCGATCTACGGCGAAATCTTGGGTGGACATGCCAACTTCTTCCCCAACCAGGTCGTCGAAGGCGTGCCCAATTCCACTTATAAGCACGATGTAGCGTTTCGTGTGCACATCGCCGATCGCGACCACCCGATCACCCGCGGTCTCGAGGATTTCGACATTGTCGATGAGACCTACGATCACTACACGGTCAACCCCGATGTCCATGTGCTCTTGACCGTCGATCACCCCGACAGCGGCAAAGTCATTGCATGGACCCACACCTACAAGAACTCTCCGATTGTTTATCTCCAACTGGGGCATGGCCCTTCGGCTTATGACAATCCCAACTTCAGAAAAATACTGGAGCGCTCCATCCGGTGGGTAGCGGGGGATATGCCGAACCGTTGAGGCCAGCCGGGAAAACTGGCTCGAGTATGGCGAAGAGCGTTGTGTTGGTCGGTGCGCTAGACACCAAGAGTCAAGAATTCGGATTTGTCTGCGAACTGATTCAGGCACGGGGAATCAACACGGTTCTCGTCGATTTCGGGGTCGTCGGCGAACCGGGTTTGACGCCTGATATCTCGAACCAGGAAGTCGCTTTAGCCGGCGGCGGCAAGCTTCTAAACTTGCGGTCTTCTCGGGACAAGACTGAGGCCATGCGAGTCATGGCCGCCGGACTTGTCGTGATCGTTCGCCGATTACATCAGGAAGGCTGCCTGCAGGGCATCCTGGGCATGGGCGGAACAAGCGGCACCTCCATTGCCACGGAAGCGATG
>Ga0335077_10008324_pt1 | contig 12861 bp, 8 predicted proteins | sample Lox_Sample_31_FD_207151 | JGI IMG/M metagenome (GOLD analysis project Ga0335077, IMG submission 207151) | Soil microbial communities from Loxahatchee National Wildlife Refuge, Florida, United States - Lox_Sample_3.1 | ecosystem: Environmental > Terrestrial > Soil > Wetlands | place: USA: Florida... | reverse complement strand
ATTTTCTTCGTGGCGATTCGGCGTCCCTGGCTTCCAGCCGAATCCCTGAACGATGTGTTCCGAAGCGCCAAAACAAATGGCCTCCAGTTCCGGACGGAGACTGAAGGCCAAACTGCCAGGTAAGACCTGAGAATTCCTCTTACTGCTTGACTCGCACATTCGGCTCCACGGAGAGTCCCGGGCGGAGCAGGTGATTTGGGTCCTCGCGGGCGAGGTCGGTGAAATCGATACGCACCGGGACGCGCTGAACGACCTTCACGTAGTTGCCTGTCGCGTTTTCCGGCGGGAAGAGCGAAAGAACGGACCCCGTGGCGCCGCCGATTTGCGTCACCTTGCCATGGTATGTCTTCCCGGTGGCATCCACCTTGACTTCCACCGGCTGCCCGGCGGCCATGTTGCGCAACTGGGTTTCCTTGAAATTGGCAGTAATCCAGATATCACTGAGTGAAACCAGCGTAAGAAGGTTCTGCCCGACAGAGATGTTCTGGTTGATCTCTACGCTCTTTCGGGTGACGATGCCGTCTTCGGGAGCGAGTATCTTGGTGTAGCTGAGATTGAGCATCGCCTGGTCGAGCTGCGCCTGCACCTGCTGCACCTGCGCCTCCGCCTGCTTCGCCCTGGCATTCTGGGCTGCCACCTGCTGAGGGGCGGTCTGTGCGTATTTCAGATTGGCCTGGGACTGCGCCTCGCGCTCGCGGGCAACTCGCACCGATTCGGTAGCTGCCAGCTCGCTGGCAAGCGCGTCCTGGACCCCGGCAGCCGCGGCCGCCGCCGCCGCCACCGCCGCATCGTACTGCTGCTTGCTGATGACGTCCTTCTCGACCAGCGGCTTGTATCGCTCGAGATCTGCCTGGGCTTTGGCGTTGTTGGCCTGCGCCTGCAGCACGCGCGCGTGCGCAGCCTGCTGTTGTTGCTGCGCCACCAGGACCTGGGCGTGGGAGCCGCTCACGTCCGAGGTCGCAGCCGTGAGAGCGCTGCCCGTGTTGATGGTTGTGAGTGGAACGGCCACATTGGCCGCGAGCGCATTGGCCTGCGCGCTGGCCAGGGCGGCTCTGGCGTTTTCCACGGCGACCTGGAAATCGCGCGGGTCGAGATCGACGATCGAATCGCCCTTCTTCACCTGCTGATTTTCTTCGACGTAGACCTTCTGCACCTGGCCTGCAATGCGTGAACTGACCTGGATCAGGTGACCATTGACCTGCGCGTCATCGGTGTCTTCACTGAATGTGGAATGCCACCACAAGGCGAGCCCCGCCACGATGAGAATCGCCACGACAACGATGATGATGCCCCTGCGGCGGGACCGCGGCTGTACGACCTCTGTTGTCGTATCCGGCTCGGTTTGTACTGGTCTGGTTGCTGTTTCCGCCACGTCTACTTTCCTCCCAGGTAACTCTTGTAGTTCTCCGCCGAACCCAGCGCACGCGCGAGGCTGAGTTTGGCGACGTTGTGCCGGTAAAGACTCGACACGTATTGTTCATTGGCCTGTGCCACGGACCGCTGGGCCTGGCTGACCGCCAGGTTGTCACTGACGCCGGCAGAGTAGCGCTGCTGGGCTTCGCTCAGGGCCTCGTTGGCGAGATCGACGCTCGAACGCGCCACCTCAACCTGCTGCTGAGCCGATGCGATGTCGAGAAGCGCATCGCGAACGTCCGCGTCCACCTGGGCGCTCATGTCGCTCAACTCGGCGCGCTGTGTGTCGAGTTGCGATTGCGCCTGTTCGGCGTCGCCACGCAGTCCGTATTCCTTGAATAGCGGCACGCTGAACGTTCCGGTCGCGTTCCCGGTGCCGTGTGAATTAAGCATGTTCACGCCGATGACGCCGTAGTCGGCGTCGACCTTGAGCGTCGGGTAGCGCTCGGCGGTGGCTGCCTTGCGCTGCTCTTCGGCTGCCCTGGTCTGCTCCATCATGGCGGCAAGATCTTTGCGATTCGCCTGAGCCTGTTTTATGGTGGCGTCAACGTCGATCTTGTCGAATGCCGCGTAGGGCTCCTTGTCGGCCAGGTGGAAGTTCTGGGCCAGGGGGAGGCCGATGGTGCGCGCCAGGGCCAGGCGGTTTTTCTCGAGCGAGTTCCGGGCCACGATCAGCAGCTGCTCCAGAGTTTGATAATCCACACGCGCGCGAAGCTCGTCGATCATGGGCGCGGTGCCCGCCTGGTGGCTGTCCACGGCCTGGTCCAGCGAGACCTTGGCTGTGCCCACCTGCGCCTCGACGCTGGCCACGTTGGCCTCATCGGCCAGGACCAGCAGATAGGAATTCCCAACCGTCAGCACGACAAGATCGCGGGCATCCTGCGCCGAAAGCTGCGCGGCGTTGAAGTTGTGCTTCGCAGCCAGATAGTTGCGCAGCGAGTTGACGTTGACCACCGACCAGTCCAGCGAGGCGCGGAGGTCCTGGTACCCAAACGGACCTACAACGCTGGGGAATCCGGGGATACGCAGGCCCTGCGCAGCAAGATCCACCTGCGCCACGGCTTGCCTGAAGTCGCCCTCCAGCGAAGGCAGCAGGGACTGAAGCTGGCTCATTCGCTGGCCGCGCTCAGCCGCTGTTTGCGTCGAGCTGAGGATGATCCCGAGGTTATTCTTTAGCCCACGCTGGATGGCATCATCCAGCGTGAGATCGAGAGGCTGCGGCGAAACCTCTCCTGCCTGAACGCTGCCCTGGAAACTGGACGGCGTGGCCTGGGCGGCGGTGGGAGCGGCGGGTGTGGTTTGGGCGGCCAGTTGAGCGACTGAGAAGCCGGAGATCAAGGCAGCCGACAATATTGCGAAGCCCGGCCAAAGTCTGCGGACACAACTACAGTTCCCGTTTTGTTCTGAAGATTCTGACGGCATCGGTGATTTCTCGCCTGATCGAAGTGAAGCATGGGGCCGACGCCCCAAAATGTTGGCTCATTAATGGATGCAGACAGGTGGCGGCAAGGTTCCTAAACAAGTGTAACCAACTCGAATGGGGAGGGATGTGATGTGACAGGGAATAGGGAATGGCGAATAGGGAATAGAGACTCAGGCCAGCAGAGTGCTCAAACGTTCGCGCCTAATCCCTGATCCCTATTCCCTGCTTTACTGTCCGGCCGTGGCGTGAATCAGTTGGGAAGCCAGTGAGCATAGCCCCTGGCGGAATATCTCGCGGACGGCTTCCGCGGTCCAGCCGGCGGCGTCGGGGCCGCCGTGAGCAGCAAGGAGGCCCGCGGTATCGGCCGCTGAAAACCCTGCCACGGCGCGGAGGACGTAAATGGTACGGAGTGCGGTGGGCAGCCTTTCGAGCCATGCGCGCACGCGATCTCGATCTGGGCCGGCGATCATCCGCTCCATGGATTCGCGCGCCTCGGCGGCCGCGTCCAGGTCGTCGTCTTCGATGCAGGTGACCGCGTGTTCCAGGTTCTCGGGTGCAGCAAGACCCTCAGGATCGCGCCTGGCAAGCACTTCGATCGCGGCGGTCGCCAGCGCCAGCCTGCTGTTGCGGTGCGCATCCTCGGCATCGGAACAAGCGGAGACGTCGGCGTAGGAGACTGCCGTCTCGACCAGGCGGATGCTGTCTTCCCCTTCCCCCACCAGCATGGAGGCAAGGCTGTAGAGCCCGGCAGCGATGATTTCGAACATGCTGTCCAGGGAATTTTGAGCGGAGATTGCCTTCTGCATCGAATGCGCACCTCGTCGGGGGGTGGGAAGCCGGTCGTCCTTCCTCTATCCTCTACCTCGCAGGTAAGACGGGTCAATCTGCGCTCACCTCCGGCCCTCGGCTGATTGCGGATTCTGGTACAATCGAGAGGTCCGGGCGTGGGCTCGCAATCGCCTGATTGCGAGCAATTTACGGAAAAGCGGAGAGGTGGCCGAGTGGTTGAAGGCACCCGCCTCGAAAGCGGACGTACTCGAAAGGGTACCGCGAGTTCGAATCTCGCCCTCTCCGCCAGCACTCTTTCCTGAGCTCAATCCCAGCGGCGCTGTACATCGCAAATTCTATGGAATCAGGCCTTGCAATCGGCCTGCAGGGTGACTCCTCATGGATGACCGATGCCGCTGAGCTGCCTTTCGATTGCATTCCACTGATGACTCTGCACAGCACCCCGGTTGAAAGATCCATCAGCAAATCAATCCGAATTCGGCTAGGATATTGGTGCTGTAAGAAACGGCGAGGCTACCCCTTCTGCGCGGCTTTCGCGCGCGATCTTGATTTTTTTTTTGCGGCTGATCGGTGCATCCCGGCCTGCGGGCTGGAATCGGCTGATTGCTATTCGCAAGACCGGGGAGATCTGTTCCCGTACGAACCAGAAGCAAGCCAGACAAATTCTTGAAGAGCAGGCCCGGAAGCGGAATACGAGCGGAAGGGCGGTTCACGCGCGAGAGTCTCGGCATCATAAGAGTGCCGCGCAAATCACGAGCCTGGGGCCGGGGTCCGCGCTGAGAGGATTGCGTTGCGATGGAAACAATTGCTGGAGTGGGCGAACAACAGGATCGCCTTAGCGAAGTTCTGGGCAGCAAATATCACATCATCTGCCGGATCGGCGGCGGAGGCATGGCGCAGGTCTACCTGGCACGCCATCGTCTGCACGGCGGCCTTTTTGCGGTGAAGGTTCTCGTCGAGTATCTCGCCCAGGACCCGCGAATCGTGGCCCGCTTCGAACAGGAGGCGCGGATGGCCGCCACGCTCGCGGCCCATCCCAATATCGTGCCCATCTTCGACATCGGCTCCGGCGGCGGCCTGCATTACATGATCATGCAGTTCATCCCCGGCGAGGACCTCGCGGGCTATCTGCGCCGGGAAGGGCGGCTCAGCCTGCCGGATGCCGCGAACGTGGTGGCGCAGGCCGCTGAAGCGCTTTCGTGCGCCGAGGCCCGCCGCATTGTTCACCGCGATCTGAAACCCGCCAACATGCTGCTCGACGAGAACGGCCGGATCAAACTGCTTGATTTCGGCATCTCCCGCATCGCCGATTTCGCCGACGGCCTGACGCGGCCCGGAGAGAGTATCGGCACGCCACATTTCATGAGCCCGGAGCAGATCCGCGGCGAAGCCTGCGATATTCGCAGCGATCTCTACTCGCTGGGGGTCGTCTTCTTCGAGCTTGTTTCGGGCCGGCTCCCGTTTGAGCACGAATCCGCAACCGCGGTTCAAATCGCCCACCTGTCGACTCCGGCGCCTTCGCTGCTCAGCCTGGATCCGGAACTGCCCGCGGGGTGCGATGCCATGGTGCAGAAACTGCTTGCCAAGAATCCCAATGAGCGTTACCAGAGCACCGCGGACCTGATACGGGACCTCACTGCTCACGGCGCGCACACCGGACCCTCCACATTGCGGCCAAGAATGAATCCCGCGCTGCGCCAGGCGATCACTAAAGCGGAAGCCATACCGCTTGAGGTGGCAACTCCCCCTCCGACCGCAGCGCGACCTGTCGGGCAGAGCCAGCCGGGAAGCGCCGGTCCCACCGTGGTTTCGCCGCCGCAATCGACACCAGCTTCGGCAACCGCGGATGCTTCCCTGCCGGGAAAAAAGTCCCGGTCGATATGGGTATTAGGCGCACTGCTGACAGCCCTTTTGCTGGTTGCGGCGGTTGCTGTGTATGTCGTCCTGCACCGTGGGGAGGCGCCCAAAGCGAATACTGGTTCAGTTCCTGGCAGCACTCAACCTGCACCGCCTCAGGTTTACTCCGATGCCCATGGCCGCATGCTGCTGGTGAGCACGGGCTCTTTCCATTTCGGCCAAAAGGGCGCAGGAGATGCAGAGACCATTGACCTGCCCGCCTTCTACATTGACGAAACAGAAGTCTCGAACGCCGAGTATCGTCGCTTCTGCGAAGCGACAGGCCATGCGGCTCCGCAAAATCCGAACTACAACACACACCCCGACTACCCGGTAAGCGGCGTCTCATACGAAGACGCGCTGGCGTACGCATCCTGGGCCGGCAAGCGGCTGCCGACTGAGGCCGAGTGGGAAAAGGCGGCGCGCGGTACCGATGAGCGCACTTTTCCCTGGGGTGACGCGGCGTGGACCACGGGTGTTCCCAGTCAGTTGCAACCAGTGAATTCCGAGCCTGAGCGGCGCAGTCCGTACGGCGCCTATAACATGGCTGGAAACGTGTGGGAGTGGACCGCCAGTCCTTACGATCCTCCGCCGGCGGAAATCACAAAGATGAAGGAGGTGGTCCGCGGAGCAAGCTTTTCCTCCACATGGCAGGTCACCAAGGGCGGCAGCTTTCCGCCGGGCGCAAGCGACAACTTCGCCATCTCCAAGCGGCGCGGCCTGCCCATGGACGCGCGCTCTCCGTTGGTGGGCTTTCGCTGTGCCCGCGACGCAACGATGGCATCACGGTAGGTTCGTTCGGATTAAAACCTGAGTTCGTAACGTGCGGTGAGGAGAATCGATGCGGATTCGAAATAGTTTGTGGTTGATCGCATTGCTGGGGCTTGCGTCAGTTGCGGGCTGGGGACAAAGCGCGCGCGATAGCTTCTGGTCGGCGAATGACCTGATCAGCGTGACGCCCAATCCCGCCGCGCATGGCCGCGCCAGGTCGCGCTCGTCTTCCCCCGCGCAGAACACTTCGCAGGCGGCAGTTGCTCCAACGGCCGGCTCGGTAAGCAGCCCACAAAACGCGCGAGCCGAGCAGGTCGCGGAACTCGTGGCCTCCAATGGATACGGAGCGGCTCCTCACCTGGTGCGTGATTCGGAGAGCCGCCTGGGGCTGCGCTGTTCACTGCTCCTGCGTGGACCCGACAAGGAATACAGCGAGGCGACACCGGGAACCGTGTTCCACAGCGGCGATCACATCCGCCTCAGTTTGCTGGCCAACCAATCCGGCTACCTTTACGTGGTGCAGAAGGGTTCGACGGGGGCCTGGTCGCCCATTTATCCTCCGCCGGAAGCAGGCGCGGAAGGCGCCAAAATCGACCCTGGCCAGCTTGAAGTCGTGCCTGGCGGCTCCAGAGCCTTCGCCTTCGATCAAAATCCGGGCGCGGAAAAACTTTACGTGATCCTGAGCCGGGCCCCCATCGCGGACATCGACCGCGTGATTCGCAACCTGAGCCGTGGAGGGCCGGCACCCGCTCCACCTGCGGATGCATCCGAGGAACTCGAAGCCAAGAACGTAATTCCCGATGAACTCGTGCAAAAACTCGCCAGCCGCGATCTGAAGCTGGTGGATGAGGAAACGGTGGATTCATCCTCCACATCCCCGCAGGGCGGAGAAAAGGCAGTCTACGTGGTCGCCAAGAAATCCGACGAGCCCTCAACCGAGCAGGTGGTTCTCAGCCTCGACCTGCGCCACGAATAGAGACGTCGCATCGCTACGGGGAGCCAAGCGCCGAATCAATTCGGCTGATGTACTGGCGCGCACGGCTGGCTTCGTCGGTATCGGGGTTGGCCGCGATCACGTTCGAGAATCTTGTCTTGGCTTCCTTGAGCAGGCTCACGACGTCGCTGGTGTCGTTGGAATGCGCGCCGCTTGCGGCCTGCGTGCGCGCATTGGCCTGCTCCACGTAGATCAGGCCCAGGCGGTAATTCGCCCACAGATCGGAGGGGAGCAGAGAAAGCGCCTTGAGGCAGTAAGGAATTGCGGCGTCATTCCGCTTCTGCATCCACTCGCAATCGCAGATACCCAGGTTCGCCTGCCCCTGCTGCTCGCGCCATATATCCTGCTGCGCGGCGCGACGCCTTTTACCCATTCCCAGAAGAAATCCCGCCAGATAATAGTTCACCTGCCCACCGGCGCCTGAATTGAAATTTGTCAGTAGGAGGTATTGCCGGTACTCGGCCTCGGCATTGGCTGCATCGTTCAGGTGGCGCTTGCATTCCGCCAGCCAGAAATGCGCTTCTCCGTTTGCCGGAGCCGCTTTAACCGCACGTGTCGCCGCTGCTTCGCCGTTCTTGAAGTCGCCCTGGCGGGCGTATGCCTGCGAGAGCAGGTAGAGAGCCGTGCCGTCATCCGGTTTGCGTTGCAGGGCCGCGTTCAGTTGCCGCACCGCCTCATCGAGACCGCCCTGGTCCAGCAGGGCGGCTGCGTAACTCACGCGCGCCTCTTCATAATCGGGATCGATCTGAATGGCGTGCTCAAACGCAGCTTTTGCCTTGTCGTCCTCATAAAGGGCATTCTCCACGCGCCCCAGGTACATGAAAGCCTGGCTGTAATTCGGATCGATAGAGACAGCCTCGTTGAGCTTCTGTTCGGCTTTCCGGTAATTCGCCTCGAACCCCTTTTTATAGTCTTCGATCGCCTGATCGAGGAGGTCCACGGCTGCCTGCTTGCGCTGGCGCGGGATAAGAATTCGCAGATTGACGGTGGTTTCCTGCCCGGGGTAGACCATCTCCTCGCGCGGCCCGTCGGGCTCATAGCCCATGTGAACGCCCTTGATGGTGTGCGCCCCGGGGGCGAGCCCGGGCAGGCGCAATGCCGAGGCCTTGGTCACGATGCCCACCTGCTTGCCGTCCAGCCACAGCTCGGTGTTGTCCATGTTCGTCTGCACCACCAGCGTGCCGTATTGCAGGCCCGCGGTGGTTACGGGGGTTTTGGCACGAGCGGGATCGTAGGCCAGCACCATATTCGAATCGAAGCTGCCCCGCTCCGAGGTCGGGTTCTGCCGCCCCTGTGTGGCGGAGCGCACGTTGGTGTGAACGTATTCCGCAAGTTCGTCGGCAGTGACGATGCCGTCTCCGTTCGTATCCGCCTCGCCACCCAGCCCGCGCACTACGTAATACGTGAAGATGCCATGCCCGCCGCCCCAGTCCGGGCTCTCGAAGCTCTGCTCCCGGTCGCGGCTTGCCGTGAGCGAAAAGATTGACTGGTGCACGTCGAGCAGCAGATGATTCAATTCCGCCGGAGTGGTTTCCGGGGTGATCGCCCCGCTGTGGCACGCATCGGTGAGCAGAACCTTCCACTTGCCCTTGATCGTTGTCCCGATAAGTGTTCCGAGCGTGGTCATCGAAATTGAAGTATCGGGAATGTCGTGCAGGTCGATGTCGTAGGGCGCAAGATACCCCTTGCCCGCGGAGATGAATCCGTGCCCCGCGAAGTAAATCAGCACGCGATCCTCGGGCGCGGTCACCGAGGGCAGCCAATTCTCCAGTTCCTGCAGGATGTTGGCCTTGCTCGCCTGCTCGCCCGTGAGCATATGCACATGATTGGCCGGGAACTGGCCGCCCTGCTCGCTGATCAGGGTGGTGTAGATCGACTCCGCATCGCGGTCCGGGTAATGCAGCTGGGCCGAATCCGGCAGCTTCTCATAATGCGCGATGCCGATGACCAGCGCGTAGCTCTGCGGCACAGCGCCGCTGAGAGTGGCTCCATTGCTTTCCGGCGGACGGACGGGCTTGAGATCGCGCGTGTTGGTTCCCTGGTCTGGAGGCTGCTGGGGAGGCGGATTCTGGGCGCTAAGGAGCAAAGGCCATGACAGGCACGCCGTCCAGAGAACGGAACATCGCAGAATGTATCGCCTTTGATTCGGAATGGAAGGACTCATACTGCCTCCGTGACTCTACTCACGGTGTGCGAGCCGGAATGTATACATGATAGGTAATTTCGCCGTCGGCGCGGATTGAACCGCTGTATCGCCGTTATCGTCGGTCAGCACGATATCGCGCGAAGCTGTGTGTGCCATTGGCACCAATTCCCGCGGAATGGAAGCGTTCGGGGCCAACGGCGCAACCCCGGCCGACGCGTCCACGCATTCGCCGCGCGCCTTGAAGATCTCGTCGTCGCAGCGCGGAAGCAGGTTCGGCGGAGGCGGCTCTTCTTTCGGTGGGGCCGGCTCGTTGCCCGAACTCGCGGCGGGCCCCGGCGGCAAACCAATCGGAGCGGCGCTGACCAGGAAGTAGAGAACATCAAAGCCCGTGGGCCCGCTCACTTCGAACCAGCCATCGCCTTCCGCGGGCACCAGATACCCGCGACCCATCTCGATGCGATTGCTGCCCGCCGGGCCACTGGCCGGGAACAGCACCGCCGTGTTCCCGGTCGTGCCTTTGTCCAGAACGTATAGATAGCCGTTTATCTGGCTGGTCAGGCGGAAGCGCAGGATCTCGCCATTCCGGAAGACCGTGTTTTGCGGAACCGCTTGGACGACGTCTCCCTTTTTCTTCTCCAGCCGAATTGACAGAAGCGATGAGCCGGCATTCTGCCCATGCAGGCAGCCTGCGGCAACGAGCAATAGCGCCAGGATTGACAATCGCGGTGCACAGCCTGTCCGGTTCGGAAGCACCGCGCGAGCCGATACGAATTGTATCCCCATGATTTGCCTTTATCGATGCGGCGCGTGCAATTGAAAACGTACGCCGCCCACCGCGGTAGGCGCTCCGACGGTCCCGGTTCCCGTGGAAATCGTCGGCGGCGAAGAACCCTGCGTAGCGACCAGGATACCTGCGACCGCTCCTCCCACCAGCACGCCACCGACGATCCATATCACCTTTTTATGCGCGATCCCAGCGACGGCGGACGGTGCGGTGCTTCCAGGGGCGACCTCCGCGACATTGGTCTCGTTGATGACGGCGTCGGCAACCAGTTCTCCGTAGCTTGCATGCACGTTGATCTTGTAAGGGCCTTTGTGCTGCGTGACCTGGAACCCGTTCGCCACGGCGCGGCCGGCCGCATCGGTGTGCACCGACAGGCTCGAAGCCCCGCCGAAGTTGGCGTACGAGCTTCCGGTGTTATCCAGTGAGAAGAGCACGAGCGCACCCGCCACCGGCTTGTGATTCTCATCGTCCACTTCCACGATGGGCTCACGCGCAGTCCGGCTACGGATGTCGTTCAGCGCTCCCTCGCCTTCAACGATGGTGATCAGCAAGGACTTGGGCTGCCCCGGCTCGGCCGCAGTCACGCCGTTCACCGCCTGCGCCTGCGCTTGCGCATGCGGCAGCAAAGCCGTGGATGCCACCGCCATTGCCGTCATCAGAAGTGAACGCGCCACTTCGTTTGCTGTCTTCATTGTGAATTCACGCTCCCTGACGTGCCCACCGAGTTGGCAAGTGTCACCGAAACGCCGGTCACGCCGGCATCCGGCCTGCTCAATTGGAAATTCTGGGTGTAAGTAAATTCCGAGCCGTATTGATCGGAATCTGATGAACTGTACCAGGTTGAGAAAAGCTCTGTTGCCGGAACATCCACCTTCGACGAACGCAGATGGCTCGCATCCGTTCCTGTGAAGACAAATTCCGCCTGGCTCATGTCGCGGGTGTTTGAGAATCCAACGATAACCACCGTGATCAGCCCCGAGCTGTTGTTGGTAAACGTGACAGTTCTGATCGTGGGTACCGCGGGGGCGATGACGAGCGTTATCGGTGAGAGTCCCGCCGGCGTCACATCCGCGCCACCCGCAGTCAGAGTGAGAGTCAGCGTGATCGTGCCGGCGACGGTTCCTGTTTGGAATGCGACCGTCGGTGTTGTCTTCGAGCCCGCCGGGACCGTGAAGTTCAGCGTCCGCCCGCCGGTTGAAAGTGTAATCATGGGATCATCCACACCGTTCCCGCTGGGGGCGAAGGTCAGTGTAAGTGTTCCCTGCAAATCCGTCGGATAAGGACTGTTCAAACCGATGGTCACGGTCGGCTGCTCGCCCGAGTCCGTGGTCGGCGGAATCGAAAAAGTCACGCTCGCCGGAGGCGCGGTCACATTGAATTCAAGAGTATTGCTGCTGAGCTTCGACTGCGGATCATAGACCGACAGCTTCAGCATGCCCGCGTTGGCGAGATCGCCCGCGGGAAGCGTGGCGGTCAGCGAGGTAGGACTTTGCACCTGTGTCGCGATGGCGGCGCCATTGACCTCCACGACCGATGTCGAAGTGAATCCACTGCCTGTAAGCGCGAGGGTGAGTGCGGTTGTAGCGAGTTCCGCCGTTCCCGGGGAGACCGATGTGATCGAAATCGGCGAGTAGCCCACCTGGACGGTGACTTGCGCGGTGGCGGTCGTGTAGTCGGTAGTGTCGGTCGGCGTAAACGTGGTGCTGAGCGTTTGCGACCCGGCGGTAAGCAGTGTGCCCGCCGCAGGATAGTAGACGAATGTGCCCGGAAGGGACGCGCCGTTCGCTCCCGTCGCGGTGGCATCAAGCTGCGTGCTGCTCAGGGGCGTTATTGTGTAAATGGGTGCGGGCGTCGGCCACGCAAGTACGGGCGCGGCCTTGTTGACAACGAGGGAGGCCGACCCGGTGATTGGTTGAGACAACGAACTGTTCGTGTACGAGACCGCAATCTGATGGGTGCCTGCGGTGAGCGATGACGTCGTCACGGAGGCCGATCCGTTCACGACCGTGGCCGTCCCGATCGCGGTTCCGTCGGACATGAAACTCGCGGTTCCGCCCGAGTATGGCTGTCCATCACTCCCAGTGATCACTGCAGTGAAGGTTTCGGTTTGCCCGAAGGTGACGGGATTTGCCGACTCCTGGATGGTGACGCTCGACGCCGTCGGCGCGTTCACCTGGATTGTCACCTGGGCGGTGTTGCTGTTGTAGTCCGTTGTGTCCGTGGGAGTGAAGGTTGTGCTCAGAACGTGTGCGCCCGCCGTGAGCATCGTGCCGGCCGGCGGATTGTATACGAAGGCTCCCGCCAAAGCCGCCCCGGTTACGCCCGTTGCGGTCGCATTGAGTTGCGTAGCTCCGAGAGCGGTCGAGGTATAGATCGCGGCCGGGGTTGCCCACGTCAGCGCCGGCGTGGCCTTGTTCACCGTCAGGCTGGCCGAAGCAGTGAGGGGCTGAGTCGTGCTCGAATTCGTGTAGGAAACGGATACCTGGTGTGTGCCGCCGGTTAAAGACGTATCGGTGACTGCGGCTGAGCCGTTCACCACGGTTGCTGACCCAATCCCCGTGCCATCCACGCTGAACGTTGCCGTGCCACCGGAGAAAGGCTTGCCGTCAGTGCCCGTCACCACCGCGGTGAACGTCTCGCTTTGC
>Ga0335077_10008323_pt1 | contig 12862 bp, 9 predicted proteins | sample Lox_Sample_31_FD_207151 | JGI IMG/M metagenome (GOLD analysis project Ga0335077, IMG submission 207151) | Soil microbial communities from Loxahatchee National Wildlife Refuge, Florida, United States - Lox_Sample_3.1 | ecosystem: Environmental > Terrestrial > Soil > Wetlands | place: USA: Florida... | reverse complement strand
GTCACCTGTGCGCTCGACGTCGAGCACACGTCGCCGATCGGATCCGCGTCCCCGATCAACGTGTAACCGCCGCTGCTGTCGGCCACCATCTTCGACGCCGCCCCCGAACTGGACGCCGATACGCCGTTCGTCTGCCCGGCCACCAGGTTCAGCAGGCCCGGCGTCGACGGCCCGAACGTCGACCCGTACGAATTGTCGTTCATCGCGTAGAACTGCGCGTAATTCCACAGTGCCGTCACCGTGTTGCCGTCGTAGTAGCCCATCACCAGGCCCTTCGTTCCGGCCGCCGGCTGCGGTGGCGCGTTCGGTGGCGGTCCGGCGGTTCCCGTGGACAACGGATAAAGGTCCAGCAAACCCATGTGGGTCGCGGATTGTTCCGGCCCGTAGTTGTGGCCCTGGTCTGCCGTTGCCGCCTGCGAGCGGTCCAGCCGGAACGGATTCGCTGCGCCCGCCCCGTTCCCCGTGTTCAGGAAGTTCGGGTTCGACGTGAGCAACGCGCCGGAAAGCCCGTTCACCGTCGGCGTTCCCGGGCGCGCGTGGAATTGCGGCTCACCCTTCGGGTTCGTGGCGTTCGGGTAGGTGGCAAAATAATGGTCAAACGAAATGTTCTCCTGGAAGATGACCACCAGATATTTGATGGGCGTGGCTGTGTTGTCACCGCCATGATTCCCGTTGGCGAAGACCGGACTGGCTGGCATGAGGCAAAGTGCCGCCGCGGCCACGCAGGCCACGGCCTTCGTGATTCCTGAATGCATTCCTCTTTCCTCCTTGGATTCTGTCGCTGGAGCGGGTTCCTGCTCTCCAGTAAGGTCGGCGGCCGGCTGCGGAAGCCGCACCTTCCACCAAGGGTGATAACCGCCCCGTGTTATTCCCGCGTGAACGACCCGTCAATTATGTTTGTGCGTTCGATGAATTCGCATTGAATCCCCGCCGAAGCAATCCCAGACCGTCTCCGCGTCCACGTCCGCGTCTCTCCTCCATTTCATTCGCGGCAGCATTGGGGTATCCGGCCTCCCCGGCTGGCAGCGCTTCCTTCCCTGCTGTAAGATGGATTTTTACCGGAGGACCTTTAGCGGATGTTCGAGCGGCGCAAGACCGTCGGGGTCAAGGTGGGCCACGTCACCGTGGGCGGCGGTGCTCCCGTCGTCGTGCAGTCCATGACCAACACGGACACCGTGGACGCCCTCGGCACCGCCCGCCAGTGCCTGGAGCTTGCTGAAGCCGGCTCCGAGCTCGTCCGTGTGACCGTCAACATCCCGGAAGCTGCCGCCGCCGTCCCTGAAATCAAGCAGCGCCTCGCCGACGCCGGCTCGAACGTCCCCATCATCGGCGACTTCCATTACAACGGCCACGTCCTGCTCACCAAGTATCCAGCCTGCGCCCGTGCGCTCGACAAGTACCGGATCAATCCCGGCAACGTCGGCGCCGGCCAGCGCCGCGACGAGCAGTTTTCCGTCATCTGCAAAATCGCGCGCGACAACGCGAAGCCCGTCCGAATCGGCGTCAACGCCGGCTCCCTCAATCAGGAGCTGGTGATGGCAAAAATGCAGGAGAACACCGAGCGCGATCTGGGCCTCTCTTCCGAAGACATCATCAACAGGTGCATGGTCCTCTCCGCGCTCCAGTCCACCGAACTGGCCCTTGAGTGCGGCCTGCGCACAGACCAGATCATCATTTCCTGCAAGACCTCGCGCCCGCCTGATCTCGTGGCCGTCTACCGCGACCTCGCCTCAAAAACTGATCAGCCGCTTCACCTCGGCTTGACCGAAGCCGGCATGGGCGCGAAAGGCTTGATCTGGTCCGCCGCGCCGATGGGAATTCTGCTCGGCGAAGGCATCGGCGACACCATCCGCATTTCGCTCACTCCGCGTCCCGGCGGCGATCGCCGCGAAGAGGTCTACGCCGCCTGCGAGCTGCTCCAATCGCTCGGCCTGCGCGCCTTCGCTCCCAGCGTCACGGCATGTCCCGGCTGCGGCCGCACCACAAGCACCACGTTTCAGGAACTCGCCGAACGCATCCAGGGCTACATTCGCGACAAAATGCCCGAATGGAAGACGCAGTACGACGGCGTCGAAACCATGAAGCTCGCCGTCATGGGATGCATCGTCAACGGCCCCGGCGAATCCAAAGCCGCCAACATCGGCATCTCGCTCCCCGGCACGGGCGAAGCCCCGCGCTGTCCTATCTACATTGACGGTAAACATTTCACCACACTCGAAGGCACTTACGATCAGCTCTCCGCCGCCTTCCAGAAGCTCGTGGACGACTACGTCGCCACCAAATATCCTCGCCGCTCTCCCCAACCCGTCTCCGCCCGTTAACCGGCAGCCACGGTCAGTGCCTTTCCAGCCCTGAGCTTTTCTCCTCTTTGCTGTGTTACTCTCGCCCTGTCCGCGCAGGCTGCACTCCATGTTCCCGTCCCGCCATTGCCGCTCCCGGGTAGTTCTGGTCTCCCTCGTCTTTCTCTCGCTCGCCTCTGCTCTCCCCGCCTACATCGATGAGTTGAACGAAGAGCAGGTCGGCGAGGCCTACACCCTCGGCCAGCGCCACGACCAGGACGTCGCCAAATTCTTCAAAGCCTACGAAAAGACCTTTCCCAGCATGGCGGGCACTCTCCGCGTCTCCCGCCTGGCCATCCGCACACCCTACTATTCCGTCGTGTTCAACAGCTTCGAGCGCGGCAGCATCTATCCCATGTCGCAAGCCCGCACGGATTACGCCGCCCACCCCTATCCTTTTCTCGCCGTTGTTACGGTCAACATTCCGTTTGCAAATCAGTTCTCTGTCGATGAAATCTCCAAACCCGAGAGCCGGTTCTGGCAGCAGTTCCGCATCGGGCTCACCGAGAACGCATTTATCGCGCCTCGCCACATGAAGTCCTATCCGTTGTACTCCGTGGGAACAAACTACTCCTCCATTACGGGCGCAGAGATGCTGCTCGATTATGATGTTCGCGACGTTGCTTCACGCCCCGTCACCGTCACCGTCACCGGCCCCGACGGCCAGCCCCTCTCCGCCGAATTCGACCTCGACTCGCTCAAATAACGCGTCTGAAATCCGGCTCCTCCTCTTCCTTATCCGCCTGCTTTCGTCCTCATTTACTGCCTGCTACCATTCCTCCCCCATGGACATGGTTGCCGCCACCAGGAGCTACGAATCCTGGCTCGCCAAGCGCACGCGGATGGTTCCCGCGGACCTCCGTCTGAAACATCAATTCATGGCCGCGGACGTTTTCCCCTTTCTTCGCGCGACGTTCTACCGCTGGCTCCAGTCCTGGCACGAAGTCTGCCCTCTCGCCGCGGATGCTCCGCGCGTCCTCGCCGTCGGCGATCTGCACGTCGAAAATTTCGGGACCTGGCGCGATTTGGAAGGCCGGCTCATCTGGGGCGTCAACGATTTCGACGAAGTCAGCCACATGCCCTACACCATCGACCTCGTCCGGCTCACCACCAGCGCCCTCCTTGCCGCCGAGGGCGAACACCTCACCGTAAGACCGCGCGTGATTGCCGGCTGCATCGAGCAGGGCTACCGCGATGCGCTCGCCTCCGGCGGCCGCCCCTTCGTTCTCTCCGAACGTCAGGGCTGGCTGCGCCGCGTCTCGCTGCACATCATCGCGGAGGGCCCGGCCTTTTGGGAAAGGCTGCGCGCCTGCCCGTCCGTCAGCGCCAAGCTCGTTCCCGCGGAAGCGCGCGCCGCGCTCGAACGCGCCATGCCCGAGCGCGGCCTCCGTTATGGCTACGCACGCCGCGGCGCGGGCCTCGGCAGTCGCGGCCATCAGCGTTACGTCTCGCTGGTCAACTGGCGCGGCGGCTCTATAGCCCGCGAAGCCAAAGCACTGGTTCCCTCCGCCGCCGTCTGGCTCCGCCACCACTCGCGCACCGGGCCGATCCTCTACGCCCAGGTTCTCCGCACCGCCGTCCGAGTTCCCGACCCGCATTTCCACGTCAGCGGCCATTGGATTGTTCGCCGCCTCTCTCCCAGCTGCAAAAAAATCAACCTCGCCGATCTCCCCGAGCGGCGCAACGAGGAGCGGCTCCTCTACGCCATGGGCGCGGAAACCGCCAATGTCCATCTCGGTTCCCCTAGCGCCTGCCGTTCCGTCCGTCGCGACCTGGCGCGCCGCCGTGCCGGCTGGCTTCTGGAGGCCGCCCGCGACATGGTGAAATTCGTCCGCAGCGACTGGAAAGACTGGCGAAAGGCCTGATCTCGCCAGCGGAGTGATGACCAAACGCGCTCCAATCCGCCTCGGCACTTCCGCCTTCACCGCAGAGGGATGGGAAGGCGTCTTCTATCCCGAAGGCACCAAGCCAGCAGACTATCTCTCCTACTACGCCACTCAATTCGACACCGTGGAAATCGACAGCACCTACTACCGCACTCCCTCCGCCTCCACCGTTCGCGGTTGGGAAGCCAAGACTCCTCCCGGCTTCCTCTTCGCCGCCAAAGTTCCGCAAACCATCACGCATGAAAACGTTTTGGTGGATTGCGAAAAGGCTTTTCAGGAATTCGTAGAACGTATGCGGCTGCTCGGCGACAAACTCGGCATCCTCCTGCTTCAGTTTCCGTATTTCAACAAACTGGCGTTCGCCTCCGCAGACGCCTTCCTCGCCCGACTCACACCGTTCCTCAACCGCCTGCCGGAGGGGACCCGCTTCGCCGTCGAGGTGCGCAACAAAACCTGGCTCGGCCCCCAGCTTTACTCTTTGCTCCGCAGCCGCAATGTCGCCCTCGCCCTCATTGACCACCCCTGGATGCCGCGTCCGTCGCAGCTCTTCACGCCAGCGGCCGACCCCGTCACCGCCGATTTCGCTTACATTCGCTGGCTCGGCGACCGCAAGGGCATCGAGGAACGCACCAAGACCTGGGACAAAACCATCGTGGACCGCTCCAGCGAACTCACCGAATGGGCCAACGTCGTCTACAAAATCTCCGCCCGCGGGGTTCCTGTCTTCGCCTACGCCAACAATCACTTCGCCGGCCACGCTCCCGCCACCCTCCGCCTCTTCCAGCAGATCTGGGACTCCCAGCACCACCGGCAATAGCCCTCCGCTTGCGCACGTGTCCTCAGCTCGGTGGCCGCTCACGAGTCGCGAATCACCAGCCCGCCCTGACGACGGAAGGGGCACGAGTCACCTCTTCGAGTTTTCCACAGCCCATTTGACCGCCCCGCTACGGCGCGTAGAATATTTCCTTCGTCTTTTCCGCCAGGGGAACTCATGGCCGTTCCGTCCGAGCACGCGAAAGAACCGCGCGCGGCGTTGCGTTTTTGGATGCAGCGCGTCCTCCGCGAAGCGCGCCTCACCGCGCACGACTCTTCCTCCGATTCCGTTCACGATCTGCGCGTGGCGCTCCGCCGTTGCCGTTCGCTCGCCTCCGGTCTCGCCAGCGTGGACGCCGATTCCTCCTGGAGGGCCATGCGCAAGGCCAGCCGCAGGCTTTTCCGCCGCCTCGGCGAACTGCGCGACTTGCAGGTCCTCCAGGAATGGAACAGCCGCCTGGCTGACGAGAACGATCCTGTCCGCCAGTCGCTCGCCGAAGTGTTCTCCGCGCGTGAGCCCGAACTGAAGGAGCAGGTGGCCGGCTCGCTGGAGACCTTCGACCGCCGCCAGTGGCTCCTCTGGTCGCGCAGCCTGCCGGAACGCGCCCGCCGCCTCACTCCCGATGGTCTGGTCGCGCAGCATCTCGCTCTCGAACAGTGGGAAGCCGCCCGCCTGCTCCATCGCCGCGCCCTGCGCAATCGCAATCCCGCTTCCTGGCACGCGCTCCGAATCGGGCTCAAACGATTCCGCTACACGGCCGAAAACTTCCTCCCCGCCCGCCATGCCGAGTGGGGCGAAGGCCTGAAGCGTATCCAGGATCTGCTCGGCGAGGTGCACGACCTGGACGTTCTGTCCACCGTTCTTCCCGAGGCCGGGCCCGTGCTCGACGAGGCCGCGGCCGCCCGCTGGCGCGCCGCCATCGATCGCGAGCGCACCGCGCGCCTCGATGAATACCGCGACCTCATGGGCGGCCGCAAATCGCTGTGGAACGTCTGGCGCGCCGCCCTGCCCGAAGGCGAACGCCTGGAAGCCGCCGCGCTCGCCAAACTCACTCTATGGGCCTCCGGCCTCGATCCCGATACGGCGCATTCCCGCCAGGTCTCGCGCCTCGCCCTTGAACTGTTCGACGGCCTCGCCGCGGCCGGCTTCAACAGCACGTTCAGCATGCCCCGCGCCCGTATGCTGCTTCACGCCTCAGCGCTTCTCCACAACGTCGGCCGCTCCGAGACCGCCAAAGGACACCACAAGGCCGCCTCCCGTCTGATTGCCGCTCTCGATCCCCCGCTCGGATGGTCGCAGGACGAACTGGCGCGCGTGGCCGTCATCGCTCGCTATCATTGCGGCGCCGAACCGCGCGCGAAGCACAAGATCTATGCTGCGCTCGCGCCCGATGCGCAAATCATGGTGCGTGCGCTCGCCGGCGTGTTGCGCATCGCCGATGCCCTCGACGAGGCGCACAACGGCGCCGTTCGCCGCGTGGAGGTCCGCAGCAGCCCGGATTACTTGCTGATTCGTGCCGCTGGTTGGGAAGAATCAGAGGAAAACGCCGCCATCCTCGGCGGCCGCAAGCATCTGTTGGAATCGGCGCTCGCGCGCCCCATCATCGTCCGCAGCGCGCCCGCGCGCGAACCCGCCACCGTCACTCACCTCACCCCACGCGGCGCCGCCGTCGCCGACTGATCCGCGGCTGTTCGCTTTGCTCTTGGCTAGCCACGGCCGGTGCCTTCCTGACCGTGTTTTTTCTTCGAAGGGGATTGCGGCAACTCCTCCAGTCCACTCGGCGGTTCCTCACCGCGCGGCCGCTATTGTCCCGTCCCCGCCGCAATCGCCGTCAGTTTGTCCACTCTTGGCGCGATGGCATCCGCCTGGAAAATCGGCGGCGAACACGTCCGGTTCGTGCAGATAAACGCCGCCGCTTTCTGCATCTCCGGATACTGCACGTCCGGATTCGGCAGCCGGCCTTCCCGCGTGTCCCACCATTCCAGCCGCTTGTACCAGACCGGATAGCGCAGCGCGGCCTGAAACAGCGCCTGCGCCGCCGGATCATCTTTGTGTCCCACAATCGTCAGGTGCAGCGGCGGCCGCGATAGCTCGTAATCCACCAGCAGCGTGCTGGCCACCGGCAGCCGCCTGGCAATGGGCCCCGCCGCCAGATACCGCATGGCCTCCTGCGCCATCTTTTGGTATTCCGCGTTGCCCGTGTAGTAGAAGAGCAGGTTCGCCGTGCGCGCCACCATCACGATTTCGTCCCGCTGCGGATGCACCACGTAAGCCCGGTCCGTCGGCTCCTTCGACGTCAGATATCCCGCCTGTCCGCTGCCCGCGCGCGCGCGGAAATTTGTTTCGATAAAACGCATGGTTTCCTCGGCGTGCGCCAGCATCGGCCGGTCGGCCGCCACTTCATAAAGCGCCAGGAACGCCCGCGCCATGGCGATCGAATCGCCGAGGTACGGCCCCGCGGCGTCTTTCGCGTCGTGGCGGAAGCCCCCGCCGGGCCTGCCCGCCGTGGCGGGAATCGCGCGATTCGCTTGCACCCACTCGACCGCGTGCTTCGCCTCTTCCAGCGCCTTCCCATCTCCCGTAGCCGCGTAGAACTCCGCAAGCCCTGCGGCCGCCCAGCCGTTTTCCCGCGCGTACTGATGTTTGTCCACTCGCGGGATGCCCGCTTTGCGTCTCTCCGCGTCGCCCAGCCGGAAATACGCAGCGCTGTGCTCCCCGTCCACCACATCCGCGTCCTGGCTGGTGTAGAACGCGCCGTCCGGGCTCAGTAGGAAATTCACCATGTACCGGTGAATGGCCTGGGCCGCCCTCAGCGCCGTCTCGTCTCCAAATTGCGCGTAGCCCATCGAGAAAATCCGCAGGTTCTCCGACTGCATGGACATGATCTTCTCGAAGTGTGGGTTCGACCACACGCCGTCGGTCGAATACTGGTACACCCCACCCCACACCGGATCGATCAGATGCTCCTCGCCGGCCAGCGTCTGCCGCACCATGCGCGCTGCGCGCGCGTCTCCCGCCTTCGCCCGCACCATGGCCAGCTCCACCGAATCCCAGTCCAGGTATTTGTGCCCGAATCCCCATCCCCCTGCGTTCGTGTCGTATCCCGCCAGATAATCCTTCCCCAGTTCCGTGCGCAGCGCCGGAGAGATCGCCGTGCTCCCGTATACGATTTTCGGTTCCGGCACCACGCTCGGACCCGGCGTGGGATCGTCAATGATGGCTTGCAGCATCGAGGCCATGTCCCCAGGCGGCAAATAGCCCTGCCGCTTCACGATTTCTTTTCCGTTTCCGTCGAAGACCACGGTGGCCGGCCAGCCGTAATCCTCGTAACGGTTGGAAAGGTCCGGCCGCGCATCCTGGTCCACCCGGACCGTGATATATCGCGCCTCCAGCAGCCGCACGACGTCCGGATCGCGATATGTGGTCTCCGCCATTACGTGGCACCAGTGGCACCACACCGCTTCCAGGTCCAGCAGCACAAAGCGGTGCTCGCGCCTCGCCTGCGCAAACACCTCGTCCGACCAGCCCACCCAGTGTAGTTCCTCCTTCGCCGCTCTCGTTCCGGCCTGCTTCGCGGCCTTTCTCGCAGACGCCTTCGCCGGCTTTGCCGACTCCTGGCCGAAGGCCATCCCCGCGCCCGCCAGCGCCGCAACCGCCAGAACGCCTGCAATCCATCCGCTTGCTCGTCTCATGGTCGCCTCATTCCCGTTTGAGTTTACGCTCTTTGAGATGCCCGGGAGTACGCCCAGGTATTCATACTGCGAAGGTTCGGGAACGGATTTCGCCGCGCACCGCCGTGCACGGCCGTCAGCTGGGCGGAGTTTCTTCCGGCTTCAGTACAATGCTCACCGCGGACCCGGCCAGCGCAACCGCCGCCCCGATGTAGCTCAGCAGCTCCAGTTTTCCCTGCCGCTCCCACAGCCGATCCACTCCCAGCGCAACCACCGACTCCGCAATAATCAGCGTGCTCGCCGTGGCCACTCCCACGTGCCGGATTAAGTACAGGTAGCACACGAATGTCACCACGGTTCCCGCCACGCCCAGATACACCAGCGCCACCGACGGCCTCGTCGGAGGTGGCCACGGTAGCGGCTGCCATCCCAAACCCAGCGAGATGCACCACAGCCCCGCTCCCGTCGCGGCGAGAAACACTCCTGTCGCCGCCAGCGACGGCTCGCTGTGCACCTTCCGTTTATAAACCAGCAGATACCCCGCATTTGCCAGCACCGCTCCGGCCACCAGCGCCACGCCCATGGCCTGCTCGTGCGATACGTGCAGCCGGTCCCAGAAAAGAATCGTGATCCCGAACAGCGCCATCGTCCCGCCCGCGATCTGCCCCGCGGAGATCTTCTCCGACCGCGTCGCTCCCGCCGTCAGTGCCGTCAGCAGAGGCAGCGCTCCGTAAATCACCGCCGCCACGCTTCCCGGCACGCTTTCCTCGGCCTTGTACAGCAGCCCGTAGCTCATCGAATTGATCAGTCCGGCCGCGCACAGCCACGGCAGCGTCCGCCCCAGCCGTTCACCTAACCGCGCCAGTTCCCACGGCACGCACAGCGCGATCACCGTCACTGCGATCGTAAACCGCAGCGCGGCCGCCTCGTACGTCGGATACCCGCCCGGCCCGATCGTCAACCGGATCGAGAACCACGTCGTCCCCCACACCACCGTGCACACCGTGTAGGCGGCCACGATTCTTGTTTTCGGGGAGAAGGACATGAAGTCCCGGATTATACGCGTCACGCTCTCATCCGGCGGATTGCGTTTTGCATCGCCTGCGGTATTTGCAACAGGACTGCGCGGCGAAGGCTGATCTCAGCGTTTCGCCGCCGTGTCTAGCGCCACCAGCCGCCCCGCTCCGCGCAGGTATTGCAGCAGATGATCCAGCGGCGGTTTCGGTAGGAAATCTTCCAGCGTCATCTCCCCGCTCTCCGCCGACTCCATCACAAACCCACCCGGCAGTCCGCCCAGCGCAGCCACAAACGGCTCCATCTTCATCGGCGCCACGTAAATCGTCACATCCGTGTACAGCAGCCGCCCGAAATTCTCCAGCAGCGCTCCCGGCGATGCCGTGTACACTCCGCCCTCCCACATGCGAAACAATCCCGCGATTCCGATCACGAACCGGATCGGTTCCGCGGTGTGCCGCCGCAGATAATCCGCCAGCCAGTAGCCCTCCAGGTAGCGCGTCACCACCACGCTGCCGTGCGGCGCAAACTGCTGCACCCGGGCCAGCAACTCCGCACAGCCGTACTCCTTCCCTCCCTCCGCGCTTTGCGTGGTCAGTTCGATCACCGTCGCGGGCTCGTGCTCAAACGACTTTCCCTCCGCCAGCAGCTTCCGCCGTGCCGCGTCAAACGCCTCAGAAGCGAACATCCCCAGTTCCTCATGCAGGGTGCGCCGCACGATCAGCGGACGCTTCCGCAGCGGCGTGGAAGGTTCCACCACTTGCCCCTTCGTGTCGAACACCACCGCCTCCGCCATCTCTTTGCCCAGCAGGTCCAGGCACAGCAGCCGCGAATCCCATCCCCCGAAACCCGGCCCGTTCACCTCCAGCACGTCGATGTCCAGCCGCTCGCTCGACAGATCGTCCCAGAGCCCCGCCAGAAATCGCTCCGTGGATGACCGCAAATGATAGGCCGCATGGATCAGGTTCACTCCCAGCGTCCCAATGGCCTGTTGCTGCAGGAGCGCCGTCGCATCGTTCAGATTGATGTGCATCAGAATCTGGCTGGGCGCCGCCCCCAGTTCAGCCTGGAACCGCATCCCCAGCCAGCCGTGCTGTTCGTTCGTGCCCTGGTAGTTCCGCGTCGCTACCGTGTCGGCAAACACGAAGAATCGCGTCCTGTCTCCCCGCTCTCCTCCCAGCCGGTCCAACAATTGCTTGTATTCATGATCGAGCATGGCCAGCAGCCGTTCTTTCGACACGTACCGCGTTCCCGCGCCGTACGTCTCGTCGCTCACCGTTTTGTCATACGCCGAAATCGCCTGAGCCACCGTCCCCGAAGCCGCGCCCACGCTCAGAAACCATCGCGCCACTTCCTGGCCGGCCCCGATCTCGGCAAACGTCCCGTAGATGGACGCCTCCAGATTGATGGCCAGCGCTTTTGCATGGATGTCACTCGACTGCGGCAGTGCGGAGGAGGACATGGCGGCTCCTTTCGCCAGAGTGCGTAATTGCCGGAGTATAGCGCAGGTCTTCGCCCACCATCGCAGTTCCTCCCTCCGGCGGCTCAGCGGCCGCCATTACCGGGCTCGCGGCGCGGATGTTAAACTCTCTTTGATGCCCTCGCGCGCAATCGTTCCGGCCCGGCCGGGGAAAGCTTCCCTTCTTCTCTTCTCTGTTCTGGCCTTCTGCGCCGTCGCCGCCTGGCCGCAGTCCGCTGTGACCCGCGTGGATGGCCGCATTACGAAAGAAGGAAAATCCCTGGTGGGCGCCCGCGTGGTTCTCAGCCAGCAGGAAACATTCGCGGCCTTCAAGGCCACGACAGACAAGTACGGCACATTCTCCATTTCCGATGTCCCCCGCGGCGAATATCTCGTCTCCATCCTGACCGCCTCGGACGACCTGCTGTACCGCAAGCCGCTCGCGCTCACCAGCGCGCCGGATGCCCCCATTCGCCTGGACCTCGAGATCTCTCCCGGCTTCGCCTCCGCCGGCTCCTCTTCCCCAGCCGCGAATTCGTCCTCCAGCTCAGCTCCCGCGTCGCCCGCCACCCCATCGAAAGACCCCAAGGCCGCTGAGATGGACGCGCTCTACCGCCGCTACGTCTCCGCGCAGCGCGCGGGCGATCACAATGAAGAAGCCGCCGCCCTAAAGGCCCTCGTGGCCGCGGATCCCGCTCGCTGGGATTATTTCGAGGCTCTGGGAGACACTCAGTCGAATCTGGGCGACCTCGACGGCGCGGTGCATAGTTACGACCTGGGAATTCAAGCCGCGCAGCACTACCTCTCCTCCACCGCTGCGGACACTTCCGTCATCACCAAGTCCGAGCGCGAGCGCACCCGCAGCGGAATGGCCGCCATGCTCCAGAGCGCCGGTAATACCTACCTCAAACTGAAAAAGACCGACGAAGCCATCGCCGCCTATACGAAAGCGGCCGAACTCTCTTCGGACCCCGCCACCGCCTACTACAACCTCTGTGTGGTCCATTACAACGCGCGCAAAATCGAAGGCGCCGCCCAGGCCTGCGATAAAGCCATCGCCGCAGATCCCGCCCGCGCCGACGCCTACTTCATCAAGGGCGCCCTGCAGCTCCTGGCCGTCAAGCCCGACAAGGACGGCAGGATCATCGCTCCTCCGGGCACCGTCGAAGCCCTCAAGAAATACCTGGAGCTCGCTCCCCAGGGTCCCCAGGCCAAGAGCGCACGGCAAATGCTCGACTACATCGGCGCCAATGGGCAGACCGCCGGCAGGGACAAAAAGCCATCGTGAAGACCGGCAGATGAGAGCCAGGCTCGCCGCGCGATCGACCGACCGCGCCGTTTTCGGCCACCGCCGCGTGACCGTGAACTTTGAACCCGGCGAAATCTCCCGCGAGGAAGCAGCCGCATTCGCCGCGCTGGCCGCACGAGGCGTTCGCGAACTCGAACGCCTCGCCGGTCTCTCCGGACGCCCCCCGCTGCGCTTTGAGTTGCGCGGCGCCACGCTCATTTCCTCCGCGCGCGGCCGCACCATCTGTCTTCCCGTCCACCGCGTGCTCGCGCGCACCGCCCCCTACCTGCACGAAATTGCCCACGTGCTGCTGCCCTGCTCGCGCGCTCCCGCATGGTTCAGTGAAGGTCTGGCCGGCTATCTCGAATCGGCGATCAGCGACCGTGGCGCG
>Ga0335077_10008321_pt1 | contig 12863 bp, 14 predicted proteins | sample Lox_Sample_31_FD_207151 | JGI IMG/M metagenome (GOLD analysis project Ga0335077, IMG submission 207151) | Soil microbial communities from Loxahatchee National Wildlife Refuge, Florida, United States - Lox_Sample_3.1 | ecosystem: Environmental > Terrestrial > Soil > Wetlands | place: USA... | reverse complement strand
CGTTCAGCTCATCAAGGTATGGCTCGAGGTGAGCGACAAAGAGCAACAACGACGGTTCGAGGCGCGGATTGATGACCCGCTACGCCAGTGGAAGTTGAGCCCGATGGACCTCCCGTCCCGCCACAAGTGGTTCGAGTACTCCCGTGCGCGCGACAAAATGCTCGCGGCCACGGACACGGAGGTCGCTCCCTGGTACATTCTGCACTCGGACGACAAGAAGCGGGCGCGGCTCAACTGCCTTAGGCACATTTTGGACTCGATTCCCCATGGTAAGGCGCCCCGCGAAAAGGTGAAGCTCCCAAAGCGCTCCCTGAAGGGCGCGTATGATGACCAGGCAACGCTGAAAGGGCGGAGATTTGTTAAAGAGATATACTGAAGTGGGCAAGGATCCGGAGTCTAACGGACAGGTGTCGCTGCCTGCAGTCTTCACGAGAGAGGGATCGAGAAGGTTCCGGCCAGCCAAGTCGATCCGCAGCCTGATTGGAAGCTGGGAACCAACTGAAGGTTAATAGATGGCAGGGTTGATGGTAGTCACCATTGGCGGACACCCTTAAAGTTCGGAAAGCCGGTCCAATAAGAGCCACTCAATCTTTCGCCACTGGTTTGTGCTGACCCTTCGCGCTGGGTGCGCCACCGCAACTGGCCGCTGGATCTACGCGCCAGGTGCGTTCGCTACAAGAAATCAATCCCGTCCTCATCGCCGCGTTCATCGAGGCTCACCCGGCGGCGGCGCCGACGGTGAAGCAACACCTCGCCGCCATCAAGATGCTCTTCGATTTCCTTGTGACGGGGCAAATCGTGCCGGTCAACCCGGCCGCCTCCGTCCGGGGACCGAAGCACGTCGTGTGTCCTCAAAGCCGACCAGGCGCGGGTGCTCATCGATTCGATCAAGCTCGACAATATCGTCGGGCTCCGCGACCGTGCCATCATCGCCCTCATGTGCTATCCCTTCGCCCGCGTCTCCGCCATGGTCAAGATGGACGTCAAGGACTATTACCAGAATGGCAAGCGCTGGTGGATACGGCTCCACGAGAAGGGTGGCAAGCGCCACGAGGTGCCGGCACACCACAATGCGGAAGCCTATCTCGACGCGTATCTCGAAGCCGCTGGCATCCGCGCCGAACCCAACACTCCCCTCTTCCGGAGCGTGGATCAGCACAAGACGATCACCCCGAATCCGATGGCGCGCACCGACGTGCTCCGGATGGTGAAGCGCCGGGCGCTCGCCGCCGGACTCCCCTCCTCCACCTGCTGCCACACGTTCCGGGCGACCGCGATTACAGCGTACCTGGAGAACGGTGGCACAATCGAGAATGCCCAGGCGATCGCCGCGCACGAATCGCCGCGGACGACAAAGCTCTATGACCGGACGGGCGATGAGATCACGCTCGACGAGGTGGAACGGATCGCGATCTGAATCTTCCGTGGCTTGCAAGGAATCATTAGAACCCGCTCTTAGGTTCGCATCAAGGCCTGTAATACTCCGACAGGGGATCGACCTTGCCGGTGTTCAGTATGCCGATTCCCTGTGTCCACTGTGTGATGGGATTGCGGAGCACCGCAGCCATAGACCTTATATTGCGGTCGTTCAACTGGCTGCTTGGCGTAATGCTCGCTGCGGCAAGCCCGCCTTGCGGGTGGAGTTGGTTGTTGTCCTGTCTCAGGCGGTTGTGCATGAGCTCGTGAAAAGCGAGTTTCGCCAAGAGCGCCGCATCCGTGGTCTTGACATACACTTCTGACGCGCCGGAACCGTAGGCCGTGTTGCCGTCTGCGCTCATATCAGGGGGCCGCGTGGTATTGGGCACGTGTTTCACGACGCTCACCCCTGACGGCATGAAGTAGACCAAGAGCTCGTGGGCTACGGGCTTAGCCTCGGAAGGGCTGAAGTAAACCCAGTTGTTCTCGAAGAAGTTGTTGGAGCCCACGATCGGGCTGAACAGGCCCGCGAGTTGGCTCTGAATCTGGTTGGCGAGCCCCGGGGGAAGCGCCCCAAGGGGATCCACCATGAAAGTGCGATAGGTGCCGCCCATGTATCAACCGTCCCGTGCCGACCATTATAGTGGTGAGCGCAGGGCAACCGGCGTTTCAAAAGCCATTCGCCGCCAGCCAGGGTGGAAGGGCCTTGCCAGCAAAATGGTGGGAAACCCAATCAGGCCCGGAAATGTGGTCAGCATTTCCTGTCAAGGGCAGCCGAGGCACTGGTTTCAAGAATTAAGAATGAAATTCCCAGGAATTTGCTCGCCATGGCCATTGATCCGTCAAAAGCTCAAGTCGGGCGCCTGGCGGCGGACGACCTGTTCGACGAGCGTACCGAGGCCCGCACTCTTTGCCAGGAGCTTCACCACTCCATCGGCACCCAGTGCACGCGTGAGGACGCTGCCCGCATCCAGGTCGGCGAACTTATTCGCGAACGAAACCGAGACGATGTCATTGGAGTTCGCGCCCAATCCGCGGCGGCTCACCTGGTAACGCGCATTGGCCTTCTTGTAATAAGGTAGGATCTCGTTCTTGATGAAGTTCTCATACTCCATGAGCTTGCCGTTGGAAACTCGCACCCGCGTAAACACCCCGATGGTTCCGAGTTCGGCGTTCGGCAGATTGCTCAGGTCCTGTAAGGGCGTGCTCACAAAGGTCTGGACACTTTCCTCGCATCTGCGCAGCTTGGCGCCCAGCCGGGCGGATCCCTGCGCGCCGAGCGCCTTGATTTGCGGGCTCTCGCCATCGAACTGCCCCCATGTGTCGAACGGAGTCACTATGACGTACTCGAATACATTACCCCTCACCGTCTGGTAAGTCGTGCGGGTCTTAATTCCGCCCTTCTTCAGCGCCGGTATGACCTCGTTCTTCTCCAGATCGATCCACTCATTGAGCATGTCGGGTTTAACGTGGACGATCGCCACGTTGCTGTGCGCGGCAAGCGCGATCGAGTTTTGCGCCTTTGAAACAGGCGACAGGCAGCACGCCGCTACACCTGCGACGGCGGCAATGACGGACCGCTTTGAATTTCTCATGTGATCCTCTCCCTTATGCACGTTACCAAGGGTGACGTGAGGTTACCGGCATACTTGCACCATGTCAATAGACCGGCGGGACCAGCGGGTCCAGAAGTAACCCCGGCCTAGCCGGATCAGTACGCGGCCATCGCCCTCCAATTTCTTGATGGGAAACTGGCGCGTCCGGTTGTAGGGATCGGCGCGAAGAATCGGAAGGATCGTTTCGAGTTCCTCGGCCACAAGGGGGATGCGTTCGGGAGAACTACTTCAGTTCACGCTCAAACTGGAAGGCGTTGTTCATTACCTTGAGAGAAAACGTTTCGATTTGGCGGCCTTGGATTTTTGGAGTGTAGCGAGGAATGTGCTGGCCGGCCGGGTGCGGCCGGAAACGATATCGACGTTGCTTTTGGTGATCTGGTCGCGGACGGCGGGATCCCGGAGTTCGAGGTAGTCTTCCAGTTCGTCGGCGTCGAGGATGCCGGCATCTCGCCGCGGTTCAGTTGCAGTCCGGTCTCGCCGGCGGAACTCCGGATCATGAAACCCATCGCAACAGGAAGATGGTTTTGTCCACCTTCCCGATACCAGTCAGCGCTTTGGCTAGCCGGTCCGCTCGGTCGCGTTGGCCAAGGCCCGGTTGCGGAATGCGCCCAAGGGCTCTCCCCTCTTCCGCACGGCATGCAAAAAACCGGCCGCCTCACCGAGAACGGAATGCACGTCATGGACGGCTGCCGGAGGGTGAAGTGCCGATTAAAGGACGCGGGACTCTCCGGCCGCCTCGCCCCGCATTCCTTCCGCGTGACTACGATCACGGATTTGCTCGAGCGAGGCGTCCCTGTCGAAGATGTCCCGCGCATGGCCGGCCGCGCCGACCCGCGAACGACCCGGCTCTACGACCGGCGGGACAAGAAGATCACGCGGAACATCGTGGAGCGGATATCGATTCAAAAACAAGTGAACCGACCTGGCCGCAGTTCGAAACGCTCATCCCTTCAATTCCACCGCAATCGCCTCGAACGGCTGATCGCTCAGATTCTCCGGGAGGTGTTCGAGTGCCGGAAAGTTCACGACCAGGCCAGCTTTGCCGGAGATTTCCTCCGTCTTCCCGTCAGGATATGCGAACCGGATATTGACATCGGTAAGCATGACCCCGACCAGAGCCGGGTGACCATGCATCGTTGATTTCTCGTGCGGTCCGTACTTGATGCGGAGCACGCGGACGCGCGCGTCTTCGTATTCCACGCTGTAATGCTTTGGATCGACGTTGACGGGATCCGTATGCGCAGGTGCTGGTTGGGTTGCCATGGTACAGCGCCCTCCCTTCAGGCGTGCAAAGAGAATACACCCGTCATCCTCCAAAAACAATCGGCAGCTGCTCTGCCGATTCGCCCGTCGCTCTTTCATTTCCTCCAATTCCCTTGAAAGCAGTTCGATCTTCTCGTGGGATCGCTGCGCCTCAGAGTACATCTCGGCCTGGTACTCGATGCAGAGCTCTTCCGCCTCGGCGATGAGCTCCTTCAGCCGTTCGAGCTCCTCGTCGTCGGAGGCCGGGGTGTAGGTTGGTGGGAATTGGGGCATTGGACGCGGTTGCGGGGCGTTGGACCTTTGTTCGTAATCATAACCGGAAAGCGACACCCTGTCGCTATCCCGGTTTATCGAAACCCCCGGAAGTAAAGGGCTTTAGAAAGGGAATGCTGACCCCGTGGTGGCACTTCGGGGCGAAAGGCGACACAGTAATTTCCCGATCCGCCTGAGTACACGTTGTTGCTGAGACTTGCGAGAGTGAGAAGAGGCGGAGTGCTCGGCAGAGAAGCCTGAAAGGTCAAGTTGGATATGGAATTAACTGTCAATACGCCGCCGGTCGTTGAGACCGAGGCACCCTGAGCACGAAAAAAGTCGGACACTTGTATAGGCCCGTAAGGGGAAGCCAAATTATAGGCTGGTAATGAATTAACCCCACCCTAAACAAGATTTTCGGATGGCCACGTCGATATCATGACGCCTGGGAAAAGGTGGCCGCCCATTTCAGTTCCCAAGCCCGCAATTGATATCGACAGCGGGCCGGTATTGTAAAATGCAGGTCCGAAGGGAATTGAGTAGCCAATGGCATTCGTATTTGCTTGGACGGTGAACGTAAAAGCCGATCCAGTAAAATTCGTGCCACCTAACGATCCGCTTCCTGTTCCAGTGAAAGTATAGTCGAGGATGCTGGCCTGCATCGGAACTGAGACCGCTGCGGTTAGCAGGAGTAGAGCGGTGGTTTGCAACGGCAAGGGTGGCGCTCCTTGTATATCAGGGATGAGGCAACAGTAGCTCCGATTAATGCGGGTGGTCAAGGCTCAAAATCGGTTTCAGCGCGATGAAAATTCTGTTGTCAGAAAGCCCTCGGTTCAGGCAATGTGTACTTTAGTACGGGTATTTCGGGCTTTAGGTGAGCCACAATTCACTGGGGTGGTACGTATGGACTTATCAGGACCGTTCTGATAATGACTTTCCATTGATAGAACAGCCCGCCGCAAAAAACCCGCCGTTGATAGGCGGGTTGGGAACTTGACTCTGAAACTGGACTCCCCTCTCAGGCGATGACGGTCTTCAGGAAGGCGCCCAGTTTCGCCGTCGCCCTGAACGCGGGGACGGGCTCCAACTCCTTGAGGGCCGAGGTGAAGGCGTTGCTCAAGCTCCACATCGTGCGGGGCTGGAACTCGGGGTATTGCGAGTTGAAGTAGCGGTCATGCACGGTGCGGTCGGGGTGGTGCGGGATGTCGAGCTCGGCCTCCACGAAGGCGCGGTAGATCATGAGCTTCGCCGCGGCGTCGGAGAGCTGGGAGTCGCGCCAGCGGTCCACCTCTTCCACCATCGGCTTGAAGTTGCGCTGCATCTGGTCGACGCCGATGCTAATCGATTCGACCAGGTTGAAGTGCTTGCTGTGCTTCGCAAGCACCGGCTCGAAGTCGCCGGAGAAGGCCATGTTGTCGCAGACGAATACTTTGTGTGAGCGGCTCGCTGCAGAGGGGGAAAGTTCAGGAGCCATGACCCGATTGTTGTACAAAATCGTGTACAGTGGCAATTCGAAATTCCTATGTTACTGATTCTAAATAATATATTCTGGCGGTGAGGGTGGGATTCGAACCCACGGTACCCGCAAAGGTACAACGGTTTTCGAGACCGCCCGATTCAACCGCTCTCGCACCTCACCGGCACTTTTTAATGTACCCGATTTCCCTAATCGCCTGCAAACCATCGCGCCTCTTCAACCAATTGATAGACTGTATCCGGGGGTGGAAATGAAGATCGATCGCAGGTCCTTTCTCCTCGCCTCGGCCCTCGCTGGCCGGGCATTTGCCGCCGAAAGCCCGGTCGGCACGGCGATGATCGGCACGGGCAATCGCGGGTCCTTCCTGCTCCAAGGCGTGCTTCGGCAACCCAATGCCAAAGTGGCGGCATTGTGCGATATCAAGCCTGACCGCCTCGATAAGGCCGCGACCGCGGCGGCGCGCGACAACCCAGCCACGGACTCCGACTGGAAAAAGGTGATCGGCCGGAAGGATGTGGACGCCGTCTTCATCGCCACGCCGCCCTACCTGCATTCGGAAATGGCCATCGCGGCGATCCAGGCTGGCAAGCACGTCTATTGCGAAAAGCCCATCGGCGTGACGCCCGAACAGGTCCGCGCCCTCCTTCGCGCAGCCGCCGGGTCTCGCAAGGTGTTCGTGGCTGGACAGCAGTTGCGTTCCCAGAAACAGCTTTCCGAGGCCGTCCGCAAGATCCACGAAGGCGCCATCGGCGAGGTAATCATGCTGAAGGCACAGCGGCACGCGGCCGCCGACCTGCCGCACGATGGGACCTCCGGCGATTGGTACTTCGACGTGACCAAGTCCGGCGGCTATCTCATCGAACAGTCCGTCCACAACCTCGACCTGTGCAACTGGGCGATCGGAAACCATCCCGTACGCGCCTGCGGATTTGGAGGAACGCTCCTGTACAAGAACGATCCGCCGGGACGCACGATTTTTGATTGCGGGAGCATCACGTACGAGTATCCCGGCGGCGTGAAGATGGCATTCACGCAGAACGTATTTCACCCGTCCGGGATGCCCGGCGGCGGCCAGTACGTGTATGTGTACGGCACCAAGGGCGCCGTAGACCTGATGGGCAGCGCCACCATGTACCCGCCTGGGAATGGCGGCCAGCCAGTGGTGCTGTCGCCGAAGATCCAGGAGGATCAGTACGCGCATATCGCGTCGTTCTATGACGCCATCGTGAACGGCACGACCCCGCCAGTCGATGTGAAAATCGGCGCGACGGCCGCGCTGACGGCGATCCTGGGACATCAGGCTATGGTGCAGGAGAAAGTCGTGACCTGGAACGACCTGGGTGTCGAGGTGTGAGGAGGTGCGCCATGACGCGTCGTGACTTATTGCAGGTGCCGCTCGCCGCCGCGATGGCGGCCCCCGCGCAATCCCGTCCGAGTTTCATCAAGGGAATCTGCTCTATCATTTTTCCGAAGGACATGCCGCGCGCGGAGTGCTTCACGCGCGCGAAGTCGGCCGGGTTCGACGCCATCGAGGTCGCCGTCGGCACCGACCTGCCGCTCGATATCAGCCGCGATGACGCCCGCCGCATGGCCGAAACCGCGGAAAAGGCCGGCATCCGGATCGCCACGCTGTGGGTTTCCGAGCCGCTGCACCAGTACCCGCTCAACCACGCCGATCCGGCGGTGCGCGCGCGAGGCGTCGAGTCGATCCGCCGGGGAATTGCCATCGCTTCGGATCTGAACTGCGGTGCCCTGCTGCTGTACGCCGTGCGGTTGGGCAGCGGGGCCAAACTCGAGGTCGGGTCGCAGGACACCTGGGACCGATTCACCGCCGAACTCTCCAAAGTTGTCCCCGACGGAGAGCGCGCCAAGGTGTTTCTGAATCCGGAGGACGTGGGCAACAAGTTCATCCTGAGCCCGCTCGAGATGCGATCCTTCGTCGATCAGTTTCACAGCCCGTGGGTGGGCGTCCACTTCGACACCGGCAACATCGTGCAGTACGGCTACCCCGAGGACTGGATCCTGACCCTGGGTCAGCGCATCAAGCGAATTCACATCAAGGATTACAAACTCGGAACGCGAGGCGAGGCCGGCCACTTCACCGGCCTCCTCGAGGGCGACGTCAATTGGAAGGCAGTGATGGCTGCCCTGGTCAAGGTCGGCTACAGCGGCTTCCTCTCGCCCGAGGTTGGCCTCGATCCGTCGCGGCCCGACCAGTTGAAGCAGGTATCGCTGGCTCTCGACAAGATCCTCGCGATGGCGTGAGGCGGCCTGGAGGCGGGCTGCTATGCTTGAAACGGAATGACTCCCGTCGCGCTCACCATTGCCGGATCGGATCCGAGCGGCGGCGCAGGCATCCAGGCGGACCTCAAGACGTTTCACCAGTTCGGCGTTTACGGTGAGGCGGCCATCACCCTGCTCACCGTGCAGAACAGCCTGGGAGTTTTTCGCGTGGAGGTGATGTCTCCGGATCTTGTCCTGGAACAGATTGCGGCGGTGGTCGAGGACATTCCGCCCGGCGCGGCGAAGACCGGGGCGCTCGGGTCAGTGGAGATTGTGCGGGCCGTGGCTCGCGCCGCGGAGGACTTCCGTTTTCCGCTGGTGGTGGACCCGGTGATGATCAGCAAGCATGGTGCTCCGCTCCTGCCGGACTCCGCGATCGCAGCAGTCCGCCAGGAGTTGTTGCCGAAGGCGGCTCTGGCGACTCCGAACGTGCCGGAAGCGGAAGCGCTCACCGGCCTCGTGATTCGCACGCTCGACGATATGCGCCAGGCGGCCTGCCGCATTGTTTCCATGGGCGCGCGGGCAGCGCTCGTCAAGGGCGGCCACCGGCAGGGGGACGCCACCGACATCCTGTTCGATGGGTCGGAGTGGCGCGATTTCCCCGCCCCGCGAATCGCGGCGCGCCACACCCATGGGACCGGATGCACCTATTCGGCAGCAATCGCCGCGGGGCTGGCGAGAGGGCTGCCGCTTGCATCCGCCGTGGCGCTTGCCAAGCGATTCATCCACGATGCCATCCGGGACAACCCCGGACTCGGGCGGGGCTGCGGCCCCGTCAATCACCACGCGGAGGTACGATGAAGTTTCAGGAGCTGTTGATTGCCGCTATCCAGCGTTCGGAGATTCCTCTGCGATTCGAGCCGGGCGCGGAGGAGTCCGTGGCTGCGCCCGTGACGGAGGTGCTGAGGGCCTGGGTCTCCGCGCACATCCCGCACTCCGCGGAGTCGGATTACGACGCCGGGTACCGCGCGCTCGCCGTCCAGTTGCTCGCCGAGTTGGATGGCTCGGCCGACCTACCGGAGTAACATGATCACGGATCGACAAACCGACACCCTCGTGAAGGCGTTGAATACCTTCCAGATCGAGCTACCCTCTTGGGGCTTCGCCAATACCGGCACACGTTTTGGCAAGTTCCTGCAGCCCGCCGCGGCTACCACCACCGAGGAGAAGTTCAGCGACGCCGGACAGGTGCACCACTGGACCGGCGTCTGCCCCACGATCGCGCTGCACGTTCTCTGGGACCTGCCGAACGGCGTTCGAGACGCACATCATGTGCGGAGCCTCGCCGTGAAGTACGGATTGCGAGCTGGATCGATCAACCCGAACGTATTTCAGGACCAGATCTACAAGTTCGGGTCGCTGGGGAATCCTGATCCCAATGTCCGCCAGGCGGCGCTCGATCATATTCTGGGTAGCGTCGCTGTCGCGAAGGAACTCGGCAGCCGCGATCTGTCGCTTTGGTTCGCAGACGGGTCGAACTATCCCGGCACGCAGAACATCCGTCACCGGCGGAAGTGGTTCGCGGAAGGACTGCACGCCACGCATGCCGGACTCGCGGATGGGCAGCGGATGCTGGTGGAGTACAAGCCTTTCGAGCCGGCGTTTTACCACACCGACATCGCCGATTGGGGCATGGCGCTGGTATTGGCGCAATCCGCGGGGCCGAAAGCGAAGGTGCTGGTGGACACCGGGCACCACTATGCGTCGCAGAATATCGAGCAGGTCGTGGCCTGGCTGCTGGATCTGGATATGCTGGGCGGCTTCCACTTCAACGACCGCCGCTACGCGGACGACGATCTGACGATGGGCTCCATCGATCCATACCAGGTGTTCCGCATTTTCCACGAGATTCTGCACTTCGAGTGGGAGACTGGAAAACGGGCGGATATCGCCTACATGATCGACCAGAGCCATAATCTGAAGGGCAAAATCGAGGCCATGATTCAGACGGTCACGTGCGCGGTGGAACTGTATGCGAAGGCGGCACTGGTGGACCACGAGAAGCTCGCGGAGTGCCAATCGAAATGCGCGCTCGTGGATGCGGAAAGCTGTCTCAAGGACGCTTTTTCGACCGACGTCCGTCCCGTGATTCGCGAGTGGTCCCTGTCGCGGGGTCTGCCGGCGGACCCGATGGATGCGTTCCGCCAGAGCGGCTACCTGGAGACTATCACCGCGGAACGCGGGCAGAAGAATATGGCTGCGATTACAAGTTACGCATAGACAAGTCGCATCGGTGAGACCGCTGGTATTGTAAGAACTATGACTAAGGTTCAAGTTCGATTTCGACTGCAGAAGCCGCTCGACGATGCCTTGCTGGCCAAGATCTCCGACGCGTACGCGCTCTACGGAATTCAGAAGGTGAAGGTCGCAGACTCGCTCGACAGCCTGATGGTGGAGTACGACGCCACGCGCCTGCGGCCCGCCGAAGTGGAATCGGCCCTGGCCGGAGTGGGGATTCCGGTAACACCGGCCTAAGACCCCGCGACGTAGGGGTGCGGGTTAATTTCCCGTTACTAAACAAAAGTCCGGCTGGTGGGATGGTAGGCTTGAGTGATAGGGGAAACCATCCATGAAAAAGCTCACGATCTTCTTGTGCGCAGTTGCTCCGCTCATTGCCGCCGAAGGCAGCATGAACGTGGATGAGCGCGCATATCTGCTGGATCAGCTCCAGACATCGAAGAAAGGGATGATCGCCAGCATTCAGGGCCTGACGGATGCCCAGTGGAAATTCAAGCCCGCGCCTGCGGTCTGGTCGGTGCAGGAATGCGCGGAACACATCATCCTGGCGGAAGAGTACATCTTTAATGGCGCGCAGCAGGTTCTGAAAACTCCGGCGGTGCCCCGTCCGGCAATGTCGAACCCGGAAGTGGATAAGAAATTCGTGGCCGGTGTGCAGGATCGCAGCAAAAAGGCCACCGCGCCAGAGCCGCTGGTGCCCGGCGCGAAGTTCGCCACACCCGAAGATGCCATCCGCGAGTTCACCGTTCGCCGCGAGAAGACCATCGCCTACGTGAAAAGCACGAACGACGACTTGCGTGTGCACGTGGCGCCTGGTCCGGCCGGACCAATGGACGCGTATCAATTCCTGCTCTTGCTGGCATCGCATTCGGCGCGGCACACTTCCCAGATCCGCGAAGTCGAGGCCAACGCGAACTACCCGAAATGACCTTTTACGACCGAGTCGCCGATCGGCGGCCGCTGCCCGCGGGGAGCGTCACGTCTTCCCACCTGCCACTCTCCGCGGAGCGGAAAATCGCTTCGATGACCGCCATGTTCTTCACGGAGTCTTCCAGCGTCACCGGCGGCGCCCCACCTTCGCGGATGGCGCGTGAGAATGCATCGCCCTGAATGGTGTATTGATCGCACGGCGCGAACTCCTCCACGGTGATGCCGCCGCCCTTCAGATCGCGGCCATCGTCGATCAGGATCCGGGAAACCTCGTTCGCAATGGCGTTGAACGGGATTTCGAGTTCCACCCGGCCCTTGCTTCCGAAGAATTGCATGCGCTGATTGGGCACCACCTGTGTGCCCGATGAAAACACGCAATGGCCCGACGGATATTCCAGGATGGCGGACGTTAGAATATCGACTCCCGAGACCGGATCGCGAATCAGGGTTGCGGAGACGCGCCCAGGCTCCTCGCCGAACGCCATTCGGGAGGTTTTGATTGGATAGCATCCGATGTCCATGAGGCCCCCGCCCCCATACTCGCGGATGTTGCGGATGTTCTCCGCGGCCGGATTGAAATAACCGAACGACCCCAAGGCCAAACGCAACTGCCCGATGCGGCCGGAACGTATTACCTCCACCGTTCGGACCCATTGCGGGTGTGTCTGGACCATGAACGCTTCGCCAATCACCACGCCGGCCCGGTCGCGGGCGGCGATCAGGTCGAGAGCCTCCGCGGCCCCCATCCCGATGGGCTTCTCGCAGAGCACGTGTTTGCCGGCCTCCGCCGCGCGGATCGACCACGGCACGTGGAAATGGTTGGGGAGCGGGTTGTACACCGCGTCGATCTCCGGATCGGCGAGCATCTCTTCATACGAGCCGTAGAACTTCGGAATGCCAAGCTGGCAGGCGGCAGCCTCGGCTTTCGACCGGTCACGGGAGGCGATCCCCACAATTTCGCACCACTCGCCGCGCTGCATGGCGGGAATGACTTTGACGGTGGCGATCTTGGCGACGCCCAAAACACCCCAACGGACTCTCTGCATGGCTCCTGTATTGTAGCGCCGCCCTCTATCGCCCGGGCCGGCTGAAGAGGATCAGGCTGGGCGCATCGGACCGTGCCGCGACGATATCCGGAAAGCCGTCGCCATCCAGGTCCGCGGCGGCGAGACCGTAGATGGCGCCCTGACTGTCGCCGAACGGGACGCGGGTGTATTTGCGCCCGGTCCCGTCGTTCAAGTACACTGCTCCCGGCGCGCCAACGTATCCGACGATGATTTCCGGTTTGCCGTCCCGATTCAGGTCCGCGGCCAGCATGGAGTAGGGCAGGGCCTCCCGGCCCGCGACCTGTAGGCCCGCGCCGAATCCGCCCTTGCCGTCGTTGAAGT
>Ga0335077_10008314_pt1 | contig 12867 bp, 14 predicted proteins | sample Lox_Sample_31_FD_207151 | JGI IMG/M metagenome (GOLD analysis project Ga0335077, IMG submission 207151) | Soil microbial communities from Loxahatchee National Wildlife Refuge, Florida, United States - Lox_Sample_3.1 | ecosystem: Environmental > Terrestrial > Soil > Wetlands | place: USA... | reverse complement strand
GGGGGAGTCGTGCTTCGGTTTCTCCTCGAAACCGGTGACGCGGTAATCGGGAGCGATCTCGACGATCCCGAAACGGCTGGCTTCGTGAGGGGAAACCCGGATGGTGGCGATCGTGATTTCCGCCTGATGGGCGCGGTGCCAGGCGATCATCTCGCCGTAGTTCATCTTATATATGTGATCGCCGGCGAGTAAGAGGGTAAGGTCCGGCGCCTCGGCCTCGATACTCTGGAAATTCTGAAACACGGCGTCGGCCGTACCCTGGTACCAGTCCCCGTGCACTCGCTTCATCGGCGGGATTGCTTCGATGTATTCGCCCAGCTCGGGGGACAGGATGTTCCAGCCATCCCGGATGTGGCGAATCAGTTCCAGGGATTTGTACTGTGTTAGGATGAGAATGCGCCGCACGTCGGAGTTGATGCAGTTGGAGAGCGTGAAATCTATGATTCTGTAGGCGCCTCCAAAGGGCACGGCCGGCTTGGCGGTGTCTTTGGTCAAGGGGAAGAGGCGTTCGCCGGCGCCCCCGGCCAGCAGGATCGCGAGGACATTCTGCATTCAGTGTAAAATCCTGAAAATAAAGGCCATTTCCGTATTCTGATCGGGAACACGGAACACGATTGTAAAAATGGGCTTGACTTTATTTTGCAAAAACCTATGATATCAGTACCTTCTGTGTGAAGTGTAGGAATTTAACGGGTCTGCGCGCCAATACCGGGTGAGTCGTGGTCTTCGAAAACTCCAAAGCGTCGCATGGGAAATCAGGTCTAGTTGGGAGGTGTATTTCATTTGGCGGAAGTTAAGCTTCAAGAGGGCGAAACCTTAGAGAACGCCCTTCGCCGCTTCAAGCGCAAAGTGCAGCAGGAGGACATCATCAAAGAGGTGAAGCGTCACTCCTTTTACTTGAAGCCGGGCGAGAAGCTCCGGGCCAAGCAGGCGCTGGCCCGCAAACGGAACCGGAAGAAATCACGCCGGGAAATCGAGTAACCTGATGGCGGGGCGCTCGCCCCGCCGTCACAGATCCGACCAATTGTTCAGGTTGACGGGGATATAGGCCATGCCGGAGTTTCAGGATCGAGTCCTCAAATGTGTGGATTGCGGTGCGGAATTCGTCTTCACTGCTGGGGAACAACACTTCTTTCACGACAAGAACTTCAAGAACGAACCCAAGCGCTGCAAGAACTGCAAGACCAAACGCCAGGGTAGCGGCGGCGGTGGATTTACCAAGAGCGAGACGATGACTACGTGCTCGCAGTGCGGAAGGGAGACCACGGTTCCCTTCAAGCCCACGCAGGGCCGCCCGGTATTCTGCCGCGAGTGCTTCCTTTCACGCAAGGCCCAGGGGGCATCGGCGGGAGCCTGACGGACTGCCCCGGCGGCTTATCACCGCGCCGCCAGCAAATACCCATAAATCACAGGCAGTGCGAACAGGGTGCTGTCGACGCGGTCGAGAAATCCGCCGTGTCCGGGCAGGATGCCTCCGCTGTCTTTGAGTCGCGCGCCGCGCTTCATCGCGGACTCCGCAAGGTCGCCGGCCTGGCCGGCCGCGTTCGCTGCTGCGCTGAGGCCGAGCGCAATCGCCGGCGGAACGCCGGGAATGAAGTAGTGCAGATACACCGCGCCGAATACCAGCGAAACAGCCATGCTGGCGGCCGATCCCTCCCATGATTTTTGCGGGCTGACGCGCGGCGCTAGCTTGTGCCGGCCGAACGGCTTGCCGATGTAGTAGGCCCCGATGTCGCCGATCCAGTTAAGCGCCAGGCCGTACATGAGCCAGTGCGGATTGATCTCGCGCAGCGGGCGCGCGCACTTCCAGCATCCGAAGATATAAACTACGCCCAGCAGCAGGAAGGCGGCGCGAGGAAGCGAATGCGCCAGGTCGGCGGCGCGCATCGCCAGGGTCATCGCCACTACCGCGGCAGCGACCACCACGATCCAGCTTGCGTCCCACCCCACCAGAAGGCACAGCCCGGCGCCGTAGCCGACAATGCCCGGCTTGCCGTATCCGTAGCCGTCTGCGATCTGGTCGTATTCCCGGTAGCAGAGGCAGGCCACCGTGGCCAGGACGGCCAGAAAAATCCACCAATCTGCCCGCAGCACAACCCAGACAACGATGGGAATGAGAACCAGCGCCGTCAGGACGCGCTTCATGACGAACGGAGGGCTTCGATCAGACTTTCGTCGGCGGCCTTTTGTGCGCCGTTGCCGTTGCCCGCGCTCAAACCGCCGTAGCGGCGGTCACGCTTCTGATATTCGAGGACCGCCTGCAGCAGGTCCGTTCGGGTGAAGTCCGGCCAGAGCGTTTCGGTGACGTAGAGCTCCGCGTAAGCAATCTGCCAGAGGAGGAAATTGCTGATGCGCATCTCGCCGGAAGTGCGGATGAGCAGGTCGGGATCGGGGCAGGAGGCGGTGTATAGGCTGGTCGCGATCAGGTCCTCATCCAGCCGGAGCGCGCCGATGGAGCCATCCAGCCGCGCCATGTCGAGGATCGAGTTGACGGCGTCCACGATCTCCGCGCGGCCGCCGTAGTTGATGGCCAGGTTGACCAAAAGTCCGCGGTTGTTGGCCGTTGCGTCTACCGCGGAATCGAGCTCGCGGCGTACCTGCTCGGGCAGCGCATCGAGCCGTCCGATAGCTTGCAGGCGGATGTCGTTCTTCTGTAGTTCGGGAAGTTCCTGTTTCAGGTAGAACCGGAGCAGGCGCCACAGGGTCTCGACTTCGGTGCGCGGACGCTTCCAGTTCTCCACGCTGAACGCGTAAAGCGTCAGCGCCTTGATTCCCAGCCGCGCGCAGGTCTCCACGGTGCTGCGTACCGGGCCGATTCCCGCCTTGTGGCCGGCGACGCGGGGCAGCAGCCGCCGTCCCGCCCAGCGCCCGTTGCCATCCATGATGATCGCAATATGAGCAGGCAGACGGGCTGGATCAACGTTCTGCGCCAGTTCCCAGTCTCGTTCCCCGGGCCGCAGCACTTCCAGTAATGCCTTCATGAACCAGACAATCTATGGTACAACACCGAGCGGTCGCCGTTGCGCGGCGGGCTCGATCGGGCGGGTGGGACCCGGGGAAGAACTCAAGCGGTCTGGCCGATGGGCTGCGCCTGCGCAGTATCGGCACGGAACTGGTGGGCGGTCATGCGCACCGCTGCCTTGTTACCGTCGCTGCGTACGATGAACCCCGTGCTCTGAAGCGAAACCGTGAACGTGTCCTCGTTCCTGGCCGGCCAGTCTATCAGCATCTCGACATGTGCGCCGATGGGGAGAGCCCGGCGGCAGCGGAAGGACAGGCCGCCCGAGCTGATGTCGCAGGTGGTGCCGGTGTTCCAGCGGGATGCCACGCCTTTTAGCGAGACGCGGAAATGGATGGGAAGATGGATGGGAAAACGCTTGTTGAAACGCCGGTCCTGCGTCGTTCTCAACATTTCTCGGACCTCCTTGGCCGCGTCATGGTTTTTTTTCGGTAAGCCACACTATGGCAATCGTTTGGCCATTCGCGATTAGAAAAGCTTAACGGTCCGGGAAGCGTTCCAATGAGTACTTTTTACCTGATCGCGCCGAGCCGGGGGATTACCTTTTTTCGTACCGGGGAGATTCTCCCAAGTACTTGGGTTATCAGGGGTACACGTCTGCCGCCCGCCTAGGCGCCGGCCCTGCGCAGAAAGTCCCGTAGTCCCTCGAACGAGATGCCCCAGGCCGTGCTCAGCCCTTCATACCCCTTGAGCTCGACCTCGCGGCGCGTGAAACCGTTTCGGGCGGGGCTGGGTAGCTCCCCATACGTGCTCTCGCCGATGGCGACGCTCAACCCGAGCTCCTTGGTGGCGGATTCCAGGCGGAACGCGGCGTTCACCGTGTCCCCTAAAGCCGTATAATCGATGCCCCCGACAATCGCCGGCCCGGTGTTGATCCCGGCGCCGATTCGCAAAGGCGAAGGTAGAGGCATAGCGCGGCTGATCTCCTCCGTGGCGGCCGCGATTTCGCTGACCGCCCGCAGGCTCTTCAGCAGGTCGGGCGCCACCAGCGATGGCTTGTCGTGCACCCACACGGCCATGACCGCGTCGCCGATATACTTCTGCGCCCAGCTTCCCAGACGCTGGGTGATCTGCCCGGTGCGCAGGAACCAGGTACCGATGGTCTGGCTCAGGAGCGCTTCTGTGAGGGCTCGCGACAGCGGCGTGAAATCGCGGATGTCCACCACCATGATGGTGGCCAGGCTGTGTGTGTGGAGCGCGGTCGTAGGCTCGTTGCGCGCGCCGCCGCCGGCGGCTTTTACCGCTTCGCCCGCGCCCGGATAGTGGAACACCAGTTCCTGGTCGCCGAACACCAGCCGGTCGTTATCGTTGAGCACACGGGGGAAGCTCACGCGGCTCCCGTTGACGAACGACCCGTTGCGGCTGCCGAGATCGACAATCGCCAGGTTGCCGCCGTCCTTGCGCTGAATCAGCGCGTGCAGTCGCGAAACCGAGCGGCTGTCCAGCAGGACGGCGCAGCCATCGCCGCGTCCAATCGCCCAGGACTGGCCTTGGTCGAGCGCAAAACGGCGGCCGGTCGATTCGATTACCAGGTAAGGGACCGAGCCGGAGGGCGTCACGTCCCTCCACTGTAACAAACCTGCCTCTCGCGGCATCCCTCGCTTACACCGGCATCCCGGCGCGCCAAAGGAGGTACCCGATGGCCTGCTTCACATCGTTCCACGCATCGCGAAGAGCGCCCGAGCCGCGCTCCTTGCGCGGCGAGCCGTAGGCCTCTAACCCGACGGATTCGAGCATCCTTTTCACGCGGTAGATGTGATAGCCGTCGCTCACCACGATTGCCGAGCGCAGCCCCATGCGCCGCATGATCTCGCCGGCCATGGCGATCGATTCCACCGTGCTGCCGCCTTCGCTCTCCACGATAATGGCTTCCGGCGGAACTCCGTGGTTCGCCAGGTACGAGCGCCCCACGCCGCCCTCGGTGAAGACCGGGTCGCCGCCGGCGCCCCCCGTGGTCATGATTCGCGGCGCAAGTTTTCGGCCGTAAAGATCCAGCGCGTGATCCAACCGGGCTTTCAGGACCGGCGAGGGCCGGCCCCGGTATTCCGCCGCTCCCAGGACCAGGATGACGTCGGCCGGCCGCGCTTCGTCGAGTTCGCTCTGTCGCTGGATGCGCAACGAGAGGAGGCCGGTCATAACCGCCAGGGAGGCAGCCATGAGCGCCGCCGCGCTCCAGATTGCACGTTTCATGTGCGCTATTCTGAACGTCGGAACTCTATTGTAATCAGATGGCGAAGCCGGAGACGATCACGAGCGCGGCCAACCCGCTGGTGAAGGATGTGCGGCGTGCCATCGCCCGCGGCGGCCTCACCGAGGCGGGGTTGTGCGTCGCGGAAACATTCCACCTGCTGGAAGAAGCCCTGCGCAGCGATTGCGAAGTGAAGACCGTCCTGGCCGCGGAATCGGTGCTCTCGGCGGCGGAAGCGCACGTGCGGCGGCTGTCCGGCGTCAAAGTCGCCGTTCTGCCGGACACCCTGTTTCACTCGATATCGGGCACGGAAACCAGCCAGGGAATCATGGCGCTGGTGAAACCGCCGGCGTGGAAGCTCGAACAGCTATTCCGCGGGTCTTCTTTGGTGGTGGTGCTGGACGGCTTGCAGGACCCGGGCAATGCCGGTACCATCGCGCGGGCGGCCGAGGCGTTCGGCGCCACTGGCATCCTCTTCCTCAAGGGCTCCGTGAGCCCGTACAATCCAAAGACCCTCCGCGCATCCGCGGGATCGCTGTTTCGCGTGCCCTTTCTACACGCTGTGGACCCCGCGCTGGCTCGCGCGGCGCTGGCCCAGAACAAGCTCGAGCTGTTCGCGGGCGTGCCGGCGAACTCGAAAGATCCGGTTCGCCCGCTCACGTTCGTCGATTTCACCGGGCGCTGCGGGTTCGTGATCGGCAACGAGGCTCACGGCGTCAGCTCGCTCCTGCGCGCGGCGGCGCTCGATGTCTCGATCCCGACCGTAGGCGTCGAGTCGCTCAATGCCGCCATGGCTGCCGGCATCCTGTTGTATGAGGCCCGCCGGCAGAGGATGCTGCGCACGTGAGCCTGTTCGACGCCACGCCGCCGGAACCGAAAGACGACCCGCGCCGTCCCCTGGCCGACCGCATGCGCCCCGAGAGCCTCGAGCACTATATCGGCCAGGACCACATACTCGGGCCGGGCAAGCCCCTGCGCCGGCAAATCGAGCGCGACGAGCTGACGTCGATCATCCTCTGGGGTCCGCCGGGCGTGGGCAAGACCACGCTGGCGCGCCTGATCGCGCGCGTGACAAAGTGCGAGTTCATCCCGTTCAGCGCCGTGCTGAGCGGCATCAAGGAAATCAAGGCGGTGATGGCCGACGCCGAACGCCTGCGCCGCGTCGGCCGCCGCACCATCCTATTCATCGACGAGATCCACCGCTTCAACAAGGCCCAGCAGGACGCGTTCCTGCCGTACGTGGAGCGGGGAGACATCATCCTGATCGGCGCCACTACCGAGAATCCGTCTTTTGAGGTGATCTCGGCGCTGCTCTCGCGGTCGCGCGTGTACGCACTGCGCCTGCTCACGGTGCCGGAGATCGTAACGCTCCTGAGGCGGGCGCTGCCCGTGATCCAACTCCGCGCGTCCGACGACCTGCTGGAACAGATCGCCATCTACGCCAACGGCGACGGGCGCCAGGCGTACAACACGCTGGAAGCCGCCGCCGCGGCTTCTTCCGGCGGTGAACTGACTGCCCAAGCCGTGCAGGACGCCATGCAGCGCAAGGTGCTGCTGTACGACAAGGGCGGGGAAGAGCACTTCAACCTGATCAGCGCGCTGCACAAGTCGGTGCGATCGAGCGACACCGACGCCGCGCTCTACTGGCTGACCCGCATGGTCGAGGCGGGCGAGGACCGCCTCTATATCGCGCGCCGGCTGATCCGCATGGCGATCGAGGACATCGGCCTGGCCGATCCGCGCGCGCTGGAGCAGGCCGTGGCCGCCATGCAGGCGGTGCACTTCCTGGGCATCCCCGAAGGCGATCTGGCGCTGGCGCAGGCGGCCATCTACCTGTGCGCCGCGCCGAAAAGCGATGCGTCCTACCGCGCCATGGGCGCGGTCCGCGAGGACGTTCAGAACACCATCGCCGAGCCGGTCCCCATGCAGTTGCGCAATGCGCCCACGCCCTCCATGAAGCAGTGGGGATATGGAGAGGGCTACCAGCACGCGCACCAGTTCGAGGACGCCATCGTCGGGATGGAATGTCTGCCGCCGTCGCTCGCGGGCAGGCAGTATTATTTCCCTACGGACCGGGGAGTGGAGAAGAAGATCGGCGAAAGGCTCGAGGAGGTGCGGAGAAGGAAGTCAGCAGCTAGGAGAACGGAGTCGGAATCGCGTGGCGGCGCCGGGTCCCCGCCTCCCGGCTCCTGACTCCCGGCTCCTATTTCTTATTCAACTTGAGATTAATCACCACCTGCTTCCGCGAGTCGAACGAAGTCAGCGTCTTCGTCGGGCTCGAGGCGCCCTGGCGGTCGGCGTGCAGCTTGTAGTCGGTGTCGGTATTCAGGTCGTAGAAATAGTACATCCCGTCTTCCTTGGTGATGTACGAACGGATCTGCTGCGTCTTGGTGTTTTCGAGCTGAACTACGGCGCTCGCCACCGGCGCGTCGCCCTGATCGGTGACCACGCCCTGCACGCTGCGCGTAATCGGCTCGCCTTTTTTCTGCGCGACCAGCGCCGGCAGCAAAAGGAGGGCGCATGTGATCCCCACCATCGCGTATTTCATCTCACCCCCCTTAGAATTGGACGTGCAGACCCGCGGTCCCGTTCCCGGCACTGTTATTTCCAGTCCTCGTCGGATTCTTCTTCTTCGTCCTCGACGTAGTCTTCCTCGTCTTCGTCTTCTTCGTCGGCCTCATCGAGCGGTTCCAGCTCCAGCGGATCGGTGCCCACGACTTTGAGGTCCTCGCCGCATTCGTCGCAGCTCAGGGTGTCACCTTCATCAACGTCTTCTTCGTCAATATCGATCGCAGCCTGGCACTTTGGACACGTGACCATCAATTCCTCCCAAACACTTACTGTTATACGACACGGGCCGTGGAATGCAACCTACTTTCCGGCTTGCTTGGCCAGCCGTCGCCGCGTGGTCGGTGGGACGACCCCCTTTAACCGAAGATACATGAAAAGCTGGGACCGGTGCGTGAGCTCGTGTTCCTTCACAAACTGGAGCATTTCCATGCGGGTGAGGCGCGCGAGATCGAAATGGCGCGTCATCATTTCGCTGAAAAACTCCGGGGGCTGCGCGGCCAGCTGCGCGCAGCGCTCGGCCACCGACTGGCGGAGCGCCGCGGCGATTTGGGCGGCTCCGGCGTCGTCGGGGAGTGGGACGAAGTGGGCCTTCATGCGGCTGCGAAACTCGTCGCCGGTGACTTCTTCCCGCGCCAGCAGCATGCCGGTCAGCCCGGCTCCGGCATTGAGTATGTGGCGCGCGATCTGGCGGAAGCTCTCGACCTCCGGTGTCGGGCGATAATCCAGCTCATCGGGAAACTCTTCAACCGCGAGGGCGGCGTCCTCGCGAATGGCCTTCCAGGAATCGAGGAATTGTTGGAGTCGGATCATGTGAGTATTGTAAGACTTCAGGCATCGGCTTTCAGCCTTTAGCCTTCAGCTTTCAGCCTCGGTTTTCAGCCGTTACGTAAACTCACCGTGGCGCGTGCCAGGTTCTGGCTGAAAGCTGAGAGCTGACAGCTGAAAGCTATAATGGAATTATCCATGCACCAACAATTGAACGAGAGGGTTGTGGATCTGAATCCACAAGAGACATCGGAGTGGGTGGAATCCTTAGACCAGGTGATCGATCAGGCCGGACCGCACCGCGCCGCGTTCCTGCTGGATAAGCTCGCGGCGCACGCCCGCAACAACGGCGCCGACTTGCCGTTGCATCTCAACACGCCCTATGTGAATACCATCCCGGCGAACGAAGAAGTACCCTATCCCGGCGACCGCGCCGTCGAAAGGCGCATCAAGAGCCTGATCCGTTGGAACGCAATGGCGATGGTCGTGCGCCAGAACAAATATGATCCCGGGATCGGCGGGCACATTTCGACCTATGCTTCCCTGGCCACGCTGCTGGAGGTGGGATTCAATCACTTCTTCCACGCCTCTTACGGCGATCAGCCGGGCGACCTGATCTATTTCCAGGGCCACGCCTCACCCGGCGTCTACGGCCGCGCGTTTCTCGAAGGCCGCCTCGCCGAAGAACAGTTGAAGAATTTCCGGCACGAGTTGCGCGGCACGCCCGGGCTCTCCTCGTATCCGCACCCCTGGTTGATGCCCGATTTCTGGAGCTTTCCTACGGTCAGCATGGGCCTGGGACCGATCAACGCCATCTACCAGGCGCGTTTCATGCGCTACCTGGAGAACCGCGGCATCATCCCGCACACGCCGCGCCACATCTGGGCGTTTCTCGGCGACGGCGAAATGGACGAGCCGGAATCCATGGGCTCGATCACCCTGGCTTCGCGCGAAAGGTTGGACAACCTGGTTTTCGTCATCAACTGCAACCTGCAGCGTCTCGATGGGCCCGTGCGCGGCAACGGCAAAGTCATTCAGGAGTTGGAAGCCGCATTCCGCGGCGCGGGCTGGAACGTCATCAAGGCCATCTGGGGCAGCGATTGGGATCCCCTCCTGGAGCGCGACACCAGCGGCCTTCTGCAACAGCGCATGGGCGAGGTGGTCGACGGCGAATTCCAGAGCTACGTGACCAAGGACGGTGCCTTCGTTCGCCAGCACTTCTTTGGAAAATACCCGGAGCTCCTCGACCTGGTCTCGCACCTCAGCGACGAAGAGATCTTCAAGCTCCGGCGCGGCGGCCACGACCCGAAAAAGGTCTACAACGCTTACAAATGCGCCCTCGAGTGCAAGGGCCAGCCCACACTGGTGCTGGCGCAGACCGTGAAGGGCTACGGTCTCGGCGAGGCCGGCGAAGGCCGCAACATCACCCACCAGCAGAAGAAACTCAACGAAGCGGAGATCGCGCACTTTCGCTCGCGGTTCGAAATTCCGATCCCCGACGAGTCCGCGCGCAACGCGAGCTTTTTCCGGCCGCCGGCCGACAGCCCCGAGATGGCGTACCTGCACGAACGCCGGCGGCAGTTGGGCGGGTACATGCCCGCCAGAAAGCCGCCGAAAAGCACCATCGTCGCGCCGCCGCTCGAGCTGTTCAAGGAATCGCTGGAAGGTTCGGCCGGGCGCGAGGTGTCGAGCACCATGGCGTTCGTGCGCATCCTGACCCTGCTGCTCAAGCATCCCGAGCTCGGAAAGCACGTGGTGCCGATTATCCCGGATGAGGCGCGCACCTTCGGCATGGAGTCGCTGTTCCGGCAGTTCGGAATCTACGCCAGCCAGGGGCAGCTCTACAAGCCGCACGACGCGGAAGTGTTCCTGTACTACAAGGAATCCAAGGACGGCCAGATTCTGGAGGAGGGCATCACGGAGGCGGGGGGGCTCTCTTCGTTCACCGCCGCGGGAACGGCGTACTCCAACTATCACGTGGAGATGATTCCGTTCTTCATTTATTATTCGATGTTCGGCTTCCAGCGCGTCGGCGATGCCATCTGGGCGTTCGGCGATGCGCGCGGCAAGGGCTTCCTGTGCGGCGGCACGGCGGGCCGGACCACGCTGTCGGGGGAAGGCTTGCAGCACCAGGACGGCCACAGCCTTCTGCTTGCCAGCACGAACCCGACCTGCTCGGCCTACGACCCGGCCTACGCGTTCGAGATCGCGATCATCGTGCAGGACGGCATCCGGCGCATGTATCAGAACCAGGAAGACCGGTTCTACTACATCACTCTGTACAACGAGAATTACCCGATGCCGGCGATGCCGGATGGGCTCAATCCGCAAGGCGTGCTGCGCGGAATCTACCGCTTCCAGCCGGCGAAAGGCCAGCCCAGGGTTCACCTGTTCGGCAGCGGTCCGATTCTGAACGAGGCCGTGCGCGCGCAGCAGATGCTGGCGGAGAAGTACAACATCGCCGCCGACGTGTGGAGCGTCACCAGCTACAACGAGCTGCGCCGCGACGCGCTCGCGGTGGAACGATGGAACCGGTTGCACCCGGATGAGCCGCAGCGGACGCCGTACCTGTTGGAGGCCCTCAAAGGCGCCGAAGGTCCGATCGTTGCGGCTAGCGATTATATGAAGGTGGTCGCCGACCAGATCGCTCCCTGGCTGCCCGGCCGCATGGAGACGCTCGGCACGGACGGCTTCGGCCGCAGCGATAACCGCGAGTTCCTGCGCCGTCACTTCGAAATCAACGCCGAATCGATCGTGGCCGCGGCCCTTTCGCGCCTCGCCCGCGACGGCAAGTTCGACCCGAAGCAGGCCCGTTCGGCGTTCAAAGAACTGGGCGTCGAAACGGAGAGTCCCGACCCGGCGCGGGTGTAGCGGGTCTTCCGGCCGGCGCTAGGTAACCACCATCTTCCCGACCCCGTCCGCGTAATCTTCCGCGATGCGGAACGCTTCGGCGATCCGCGCGAGCGGCCGCTTGTGCGTCACCAGCGGGGCGAACCATTCCAGGCGGTGCTCCAGCATCTCCAGCGCGCGGTGCGATTCGTGGTTGGAGCGGCGCACGTTGAAGATCGCCAGCTCCTTGCGGCGCATCGGCGAGACCTCGAAAGGTACGAAGGCCTCCGAGTGGATGCCGGTCAGCACCACCCGCCCGCCATTGCGGGCGGCGCGGATGGCCTGGTTTGTCGTGTGTTCCTTGGCGGCGCAATCGACCACGCAATCCACGCCGCGGCCCGAGGTTTCGGCCACGATCTCGCGCGCGGCATCGAGCTGGTTCGGGTCGATCGCGGCGTGAGCGCCCATGCGGACAGCCATTTCGCGGCGGTGCGCGACAGGCTCGATCGCGAGAATCCGCCCCGCGCCCGCCACCTTCAGCGCGGCGATAGTCACCAGGCCGATCGGTCCGGCGCCGAAGACCGCGACCGTGTCGCCGGGCTGCGGCTCGACGAACTTCAACGAGTGCAGCGCAATCGCCAGCGGCTCGATCAGCGTTGCCGCCTCGAGCGAAAGACTCTTGGGAATCGCCACCAGGTTCGTCACCGGCAGATTCACCCGCTCCCGGAAAAAGCCGGGGTTCCCCGGAGTGCTCAAGAAACGGATGTTGGCGCAGATGTTGTGGCGGCCGCTCATGCAGTATTCGCAGTGGTAGCAGTAGATCGCCGGCTCCAGCGCGGCGCGGTCGCCGGCGGCCCATCCGGAAACTCCGGCGCCCGTTTTGACCACCGTTCCCGAGGGCTCGTGACCCAGCACCATGGGATACTCGCACGGGGTGTCGCCCACGCCGCCTTCGGTGTACGAATGCAGGTCGCTTCCACAGACGCCGACTGCGCCCACCTGTACCTGGACCTCGCCAGGTCTGGGATCTTCGATCGGCTGCTCCGCAAGATGGAATTCGCGCGGCGCAACCAGTTGAGCTACAAGCATAAGAGGGTGAGTAACCCTCATTGTAAAATGGATCGAATGTTGAATTTCCGCGACTTCCCGGCGGGCCCCGATCCCTTCGGCCGCAAATATCAGGTTCTGCTCAAATGGTTGCAGACCGCCATCTCGCTGCGCCACTCCGACACGGTCGATGTCAAGTTCGTTCTCACGGACCAGGACGGCGCGCAAACGGAAAAGACCGTCGCCATTCCGCACGCCGATCTGCGCCGCGTCAGCGGTGAGATCGGACGCCCGTTCGACGATCCGTGGTGTTCGCGAATGGCGGCGATGCATCTCCTGCATCTGGTCGAGACCGGCGAGGACATGGAAAAAGATCTCGTCACCCTGTCGCCGGCCGAGGTGGCGCGGTACTCGAGGACACTCTTGGACGAAGAGAAAAATGCCATCG
>Ga0335077_10008312_pt1 | contig 12869 bp, 9 predicted proteins | sample Lox_Sample_31_FD_207151 | JGI IMG/M metagenome (GOLD analysis project Ga0335077, IMG submission 207151) | Soil microbial communities from Loxahatchee National Wildlife Refuge, Florida, United States - Lox_Sample_3.1 | ecosystem: Environmental > Terrestrial > Soil > Wetlands | place: USA: Florida... | reverse complement strand
CGTGGATCGCCCGCGCGCCAGATTGTCGCTTGCCCCGATTCGTGTAAATACGCGGTCAACAATTCCCAACCGTACCGAAGACGCCGGCACAAACGCCCCCATTTGGGCGAGGATCACAATCAGCGCCGATTGACGAAGGTACGTCGACTTCCCCCCCATGTTTGGACCGGTCAGGACAAGCACCGTGTGGGTAGTTGAGTTCAGGTATAGGTCATTTGGCACGAACCTGTCGCTCATGTCCTGCTGCTCGATGACCGGATGGCGTCCCCCAACAATCTCAATGTCCCCCGAATCTTCGAATCTCGGCCGGCAGTAATTTCGCTGCGCTGCTACATGAGCAAATGATGCAAGAACGTCAACCTCCGCCAAAGCCAGGGCAGTCTGTCTGATGCGACGCGCTTCTCCCGCAATTCCCGAGCGCAACTCCGTGAACAAACGCCTCTCAATCTCAACAATTTTTTCTTGTGCATCGAGAATCTTCGCTTCGTATTCTTTGAGCTCAGGCGTGGTAAACCGTTCAGCATTCACTAAGGTCTGCTTGCGCTCATAATCGGGAGGTACCAGATGCAGATTGGGTTTCGAGATCTCGAGATAATAACCAAAAATTGAATTGAACTTTACTTTCAGGGAGGCGATTCCCGTACGTTGACGCTCGCGCTGCTCGATCTGAGCCAAATATTGCTTGCTGTGGCGGCTCAAATCACGCAGTTCATCGAGTTCCCTATCTACCCCAGGGTGAATTACCCCGCCATCGCTCAGCGTGAGCGGGGGCTCCGGCACAATGGTTTTATCGATTCGCTCGCATAGATCGCTAAGCTCATCAATGCTGCTGTAAAGCTGCTTTAGCCGCTGTGCTTCGAAGCACGAGAGCACCGCCCGCATTGCCGGCAGCTTTGCCAAAGACGCGGCCAGCGCCAGGACATCTCGAGGATTTGCCGTTTCCAGTGTTATGCGGCTCAGCAGCCGCTCCAAATCCAATATTCCATCCAGCGCATGCCGAAGTTCCTCGCGGGCAACAATGTCTTTTACCTGAACTTCAACTGCGTCCAATCTCGCGTTGATTTCTTTTGCCTCAATACAAGGCCGCAGCATCCACGAGCGCAGCAGGCGTTTGCCCATCGGAGTGATGGTCCAGTCGATGCAGCGGAACAGCGTTGCACCTTCATCACCCGCCGCAAACAAAGGTTCAATCAATTCGAGATTACGGACGGTGACAGCATCCAGCACCAGGCAATTCTGTCGCTCATAAAACCCGATCCGATCCACATGATCGAGAGTTCCTCGTTGCGTGGACCGCACATAGTAGACGATCGTGCCAGCCGCCGCAGCTGCCGCCGGCTTCCCCGCCAAACCGAAGCCTTCAAGAGACAACACCCCGAAGTGATTTTCCAGCAAGGGAATGGCATGATCCGGCGCAAAAATCCAATCCTCGAGCGGAGTTTCTGCGCAAGCTATCAGTCGATGTGCGGACGAGGCTCCTCGTGCACCCAATCGAGAGGAACTCGACCTTTCACTGTCAAATAGAGGCGCCGTCGAGCCATACAGGACTTCCTTCGGTCGTAATTGTTGCAGTTCTTCCTGAATTCGCCTGTCCGCATCGGCGCCCCGGAACTCGGTGGCCCGGAACTCTCCCGTGGAAAGATCGAGTGCGGCAAAACCCACACGGTCCTGCGAGCGGGCAATTGCCGCAAGAAAATTGTTTTCTTCCGAATTCAGTGAGGAGTCCGCTGCCGTACCGGGGGTCACGACGCGCGTCACTTCACGGCGGACCAGCTTCTTGGCCAATCGTGGGTTCTCCACTTGATCGCAAATTGCGACCTTGAACCCTTTGCGAATCAGCTTGGAGATATAGCCCTCGGCCGCATGATAAGGTACGCCGCACATCGGAACGGCCATTCCCTTTTCTTTGTTGCGCGAAGTTAATGTGATCTGCAACTCCCGCGACGCGAGCACTGCATCATCGAAAAAGAGCTCATAAAAGTCGCCCAGCCGAAAGAACAGCAGCGCCGTAGGATGTTCTTTTTTGATCGCAGCATATTGCCGCATCAGTGGAGTGGATGGCTCGCTCATCTGGGTGGCTTCGGCGCGGATTATAACAAAGCTAGAAGCGCTGCTCTGCGGTGGAAATCACAGTGGGCGATTCGAACTCGTTGGATTTTGGCCGGACTTGTAACAGCATTACAATATAAAAACTCAACCCGTGATAAAGAGATACCGGAGTTGGATTCCCGCCATCGCTTTCTGGACTTTGTTCTTGGTTTCAGTAGCTCTACAGCGGTGTTATCGCGGGATGGATCTGGTCTGGCACGCGACGTGATGGGATTCTTGTAGTGGTCGCGCTATGGGTGTGGCCGACATGCTTCGTAATCGCCACACAACCGATGGATACATAGGTTATCGAGGTGTTCCTCGTTGGGTCGTGCGGCTCTTCGCCGCTGGCGATTCAGAGTGAGCGGATTTGACTCCGTTCCCGATCTGGTGTTTTCCTTGGGCATGGAGCTCCGCAAAGATCCGATTACTCGCTCCTGGGTCATTACCGGCGACGATGTCCCGGATATCACGCCGCGTTCCGAATCGGCCTGCCGATTTTGTCCAGATTCCCCACAGGCGGTCCAGCTGATTTCGAATGTCTCAGGAATGTCCGCAACGCCCTGGTCGGCGCGATCGGTTGTACATCCCAATGCTCTGTATCACGTTGAAGGAGAACCCGCTCGCAGAGCCGATGGAATCTACGATCGCATGCGTGGGGTTGGGGCGCACGAGGTATTAATCGAGAATCCCCAGCACGAGCGCAACCTCTGGGATGCCACTGACGCCGAGATCGAGCAATTTTTGTTGCTCGCCGCTCAACGTGTTCAAGACCTTAAGGGCGATGCACGTCTTAAGTACGTCAGCGTTTTCAAGGATTACGGCACCAGTGCTGGCCAGGAGTTTGAACATCCCAGCTCACAACTAACCGCCACTACCTTCGTGCCTCGTCGCGTCCTTTATGAGCTGCGCGCCGCACGAGATTACTACGAACAGAAAGAACGTTGTGTTTTTTGCGACATTATTTCGCAAGAAACTAAGCAGAATCAAAGGGTCATCGAAGTACGCGGTGACTTCATCGCGCTCGGGCCGTTTGCGCCGCGCGTCCCATATGAGAGCTGGATTCTGCCTCGCACCCACGAAGCGGCGTTTGAACGGATGGGCATCGCGCGCCCAGGCCTGTTGCGCGATCTCGGCGCCTTGTTGCGACGCACTTTACAGCGAATTCGGACCATCACCGAGGACTTTCATTTGGTTATGCATACCTCGCCCAATAGCCTGCATGCTTCTGAGAGCCTCGGATATTGGAAAACGATTGACGAGGATTACCACTGGCATATTGAAATTCTCCCCGTCCTCGCAGGTAAGTCCAAGTCCTACACGTTTAAGGAGGTGTACTATTCCCCCGTGACCTCCGAAACCGCGGTGAAACGCCTGCGCGAAGCCAGGATTGGGTAGCTGCAGTAGTAACGAGTAGTTAGGCGCTAGTAGCTAATAGCTGTTTGCGAGCATTACCGCCGTACTGCTTCAACTCACATTCCTAGCTACTAGCTGCTCGCTACTGCCCTATGACCATCCGACGCATGAAAACGTACACCGGCGAACAGGGCTACGTGTATCAGTATTACTTCGTCGGCAAAAGAGCAGGCGTCGACGTCGAAGCGGGCCCCGGAACGGAGTACATTTTCGACGTTACCGCCGATCGCAAGACCATGTTTGCCGTCAGCATATTCCTTCCGCGTAGAGTGCTGGCGGCCTGGGCAGATGCTCATTTTCGTCCGCTGAATGACGCTGAGCAGTACGCCGCCGTAAAAATGCGATTGTTCAAGGCTTTCGACGAGATCGAGGACATGTTGACTGACGGGCGCCACCTGACCGTGGACATCCACCTTCTGGAAGATATGCTCGGTAAACTCGGGGTAGCCTAGGGCGCTCGGCACAGCCCACCTCGCCATGCCGGTTGTGATCCTCGTCACATCGGCTTGTGATGCCGCCCGCTTCCTTCTTACCTGCTGCAGAGCAGACTATAATTTCCCAGTCGGAATGGGAGAGGATGGCCCATCTGGCAGGCGGAGACCCAAAAGCAATTATGCCCATACTTTGGTTGCGAGTCGCGCTCGGCTGTTACGCCGTCGGCCTGCTTTATGCTCTGGTCGCCCTGACCCGCAGCAGCGACTTGCTCAACCGCATCGCCTTGCATGCGGCGTATTTGGGAATGGTATTCCATTTCGTTTCCTTAACGGATGCCTTTTTGCAATCAGGGCAGATCGCCATGGCTTCTGTCCACAATGCCGAGTCGGTGTTGGGCTTCCTGATCATGGTCGTCTTCCTGCTGGTTTACATGGTCTACAAGACCACCTCACCTGGCATCGTCATCTTCCCGCTTGTCTTCATTCTGACTTTCATAGCTGCCAGCGGGGAAGCTCCATTTCTGGTTACCTCGAGCAGCATGCGCACGGGATGGCTGTTTGCCCACATCGCATTGATTTTCACCGGCTACGCGGCGCTGATTCTCAGTTTTGGCGCCAGCCTGCTCTACCTCGTACAGGAACGCGCTCTGAAGTCAAAGCAGCCCAATGGAATACTCTCTCGCCTGCCGGCGCTTGAGGTCATCGACGAGATCGGCTTCCGTTCTCTTCTGCTCGGTTTCCCGTTCATGACTCTTGGACTGGTAGCGGGAACTGTGGTTGCACAGTCGACCTTCGGACGGGTCGACCTGCTTGATCCCAAAATCCTGCTTTCGATCCTGATGTGGGTCGTGTATCTGATTCTGCTGTATACCCGCTGGAGTGCGGGCTGGCGTGGACGACGTGCCGCCTACCTGGCAGCCAGCGCTTTCGTTTTCGCCCTGATTGCGTGGGCGGCTAATTATTTCAGCGCTATTCACAGGTTCGCAAAATCATGACCTTCCAGCTCATCGGCGTGAATCACAAAACTGCGCCGGTGGAGGTGCGCGAACGGCTCGCGATTCCTGAGTCCCGCCTTCCGGAAGCGCTGCGGATCTTTACCCAGCATCCGGGTGTGCAGGAAGGTCTGATCCTGAGCACGTGCAACCGTGTCGAGTTGTTGGCCCGCACCCAAAATGGCGGGGCCGATTTAAGGGGATTTCTCGGTTCATTCTTCAAGATGGAGCGATCCCTCATTGATCCCCACCTGTATGAGTATCGCGAGAAGGACGCGGTAAAGCACGTGTTCCGCGTGACCTCAAGTCTGGACTCGATGGTGGTAGGGGAGGCACAGATTCTCGGCCAAGTAAAAGAAGCCTATGCCACCGCTCGGGCCGTTGGCGCGGTCAATTCTCAACTCGATCAGCTTCTCACCCGAGCGTTCGCGGTGGCCAAGCGCGTCCGCACGGAAACCGCGGTGGGATCCTCGGCCGTCTCCATAGCGTCAGTCGCCGTCGAACTGGCTAAGAAAATCTTCGGCTCCTTGAACGGCAAGCATGTTTATCTTGTCGGAGCCGGAAAGATGACCGAATTAGCCGCCCGTCATCTCCTGGCTCATGGTGCGGCATCGATTTTCGTCGCCAACCGTACATACGATCGTGCGATCCGCCTGGCGCAGAAATTCAATGGTCAGGCAATCGAGTTCAGCCATTTGTACGAAACCTGCGATCGCGCCGACATCGTCATCACTTCAACTGGCGCACCACACGCGATTTTCCGGCGAGAGCACGGCGAACTTTTCCTAAGCCGTCGCAAGAACCGCCCGATGTTCTTCATCGATATTGCCGTCCCGCGCGATGTCGATTCGGAGATGAACAAACTGGACGGCATCTTCGTCTACGACATCGATGACCTCCAGCAGGCCGTCGCTTCTCATGTAGCCGATCGCAGGAAGGAAGCCGAAAAAGCCGACGATATCATTAACACTGAAGTTGACCGTTTCCAGGCTCGAATTCAGACACTCGACGTTGTCCCCACCATCGTTTCTTTGCAGGACCACCTCGAAACCATTCGTCAGGCGGAAATCGACCGAGTTCGGGGCCGGTTGGGCACGATCTCGCCCGAGCAGGAGCTTGCGATTGAAGCTCTCACGCGCGGAATTGTAAACAAGATCATGCATACCCCCATTAGTACCTTGAAAACCGCAGCCCGCGATTCCGAAGCGACCACAGTGGTTGAACTCGTCCGCCGGCTTTTTAATCTGCAGGAGAAAAAAGCGGCGAAATCGGCTGGTGATTCCGGAGGCGAGAACTGATGGCTCTCCTGCGCATCGGTTCCCGCGGATCCCAACTGGCGCTGTGGCAAGCCAATCACATTGCTGATCTACTACGCCAACGAGGTCACCAGGTCGAAATTGAAATCATCAAGACAACGGGTGACAAAATCACCGACGTCGCGCTGGCCAAGGTCGGCACAAAGGGGATGTTCACCAAGGAGATTGAAGAGGCCTTGGCGGAGGACAGAGTTGATCTCGCAGTTCATAGTCTGAAAGATCTGCCAACCGAAATCTCGGCAGGATTCGAAATCGCCGCCATCACAAAACGGGAAAACCCACGCGACGTGTTTTGCTCGAACAAATACGCCAGTATCGAGGAATTGTCTAACGGCGCACGCGTCGGTACGAGCAGCCTGCGGCGCCAAGCGCAATTGAAGGCTCTGCGGCCTGATCTCCAAATTCATCCACTACGCGGTAACGTCGACACTCGCCTGCGCAAGCTGGAAGGCGGCGATTTTGACGCCATAATTCTGGCCGCCGCAGGTCTGAATCGATTGGGCAAGGCTGATCTTGTAAAACAAGTCATTCCAGCGGAGGTCATGTGCCCGGCCGCGGGACAGGGTGCACTGGGCATTGAAATTCGCGCCGGCGATTCGGCCACACGCCGGCAACTTGAGTTCCTGGACGATTCCGAGGCGCGTGCAACCACCACCTGTGAGCGAGCGTTGCTTAACAAACTTGGCGGCGGTTGCCAGGTTCCGATTGGGGCTTTCGCGGAGGTTCGCGCCGGCCGCCTACACCTTCAGGCGATCGTGGCTGATCCCGACGGTTCTGCGGTTATCCGCGAGTCGTGCGACGGCAGCGATCCAATTGCACTTGGCGAAGCCACTGGCGAAACTCTCTTGCGCCGTGGTGGTGAGGAGATCCTGGAGTCCGTTTACGGACAAGGAATTGTCGTACCTCAACAACCTTAGCTTGTATGAGGCGCGTCCTCGCGCGCGAAAATTTTTTGGGCGGAACAGGTTTTGGGTAGGGCACGGCTTCAGCCGTGCCCTAAGGTTTCCGCTTTGTCTTGAGGCGGGCATGAACCCGCCAGCAGTCGCTCCGCAAGGGATTGACATGGACAAATCTGAGTTCCGATCAACCTTGCATCGAGCGAAGGCTACGACACCCCATCCTCTCTCTGGCCTCCGTGTTCTGGTTGGCCGCGCTCGCCCTCAAGCAGGAGCACTCTCATCTCAGCTGCGAAAGCTCGGCGCCGCAGTCATCGAAATCCCCTTTATCGAGATTCGCAAGCCACACTCCTATCGCCCGCTGGACTCGGCCTTGAAAAGTCTGCGCGAGTACGACTGGCTCATCCTCACCAGCGTGAACGGAGTCGATGCCGTGTGGGACCGCCTCAAAAAATTTCACATCCCAAAAAGCGAACTATCCCACCTGAAAGTTGCCGCCATCGGTCCCGCTACCAAAAAAGCTATTGAAAAACGCGGAATCCACGTTCATCTCATGCCTGACGAATATGTCGCTGAATCGGTAGTCAAAAGTCTGCGCCACCGGATTTCAGGAAAGCGTGTGCTTTTGGCCCGCGCGAAAGTCGCTCGCGACGTCATTCCTCGCGAACTGAGCAAACTTGGCGCCCAGGTAGGCGTAGTCGAAGCCTACGAAACTGTCATTCCGACTTCCTCCCGTGCTCGTTTGCGCTCACTTCTCAAAAATCCGAAACGCCGTCCCGACGTGATTACTTTTACGAGTTCTTCCACCGTACGGAATTTCGTCACCTTGTTATCACCGGTCAGAAGGGGTCATCCAAAGACCCTGCTGGGCATTCGCTTCGCCTCCATCGGCCCAGTCACTTCCGCAACCCTCCGCGAACTCGGCCTGCCCGTCCACATCGAAGCTAAGCAATACACAATTCCCGGGTTAATCAATGCTATCGCCCAAGCTTTCGTGCATTCAGCTTTCGAAGCGTGATACGTGCATCGCATTCACCTTTACCGTATTGCGCATCTTTGCTATAACCCCAGCAGCGGTTCCATCTTTGTCCGAGGACTCAGCGCAAAGCGCGGTGCAGATGCCTGAACCTGCTTACCAGCAGCAGGATCAAGTGTTCTCGCGTGCCTTCGAACTGCTCAGCCAAGCAATAGACCAACGAGCATTCCCCTCAGCTTCCGCCGCTGTCACCCACCGGGGCAAGCTCGTTTGCCTGAAAGCTTTTGGTCATTTCCTTTACGAATCCGATACGCCCGAAACCACTACTGCCAGCATTTTCGATCTTGCGTCGCTCACCAAAATCGTTGCTACCACAACCATGGCGATGATTCTCTACGAGCGCGGTCTTGTGGATCTGGAGATGCGAGTAAGTTCCGTGCTCCCGGAATTCAAAACCGATGATCCACGCCGCCTGCAAGTCACGCTTCATATGCTGTTGGCTCATTCCGCGGGCTTGCCGGCCTACGAAAAGTTATTTCTGAAAGCGCACGACCGAGATGAACTGGTTGGCGCGGCTCTGCACACCAGGTTGAAGCATGATCCCGGGTCGGCGGTCGAGTACAGCGACATCGGTTTCATCATATTGGGAGTGGCCTTGGAGCGGCTTGCCCAAGATGCACTCGATCACTTCTGCCGTCACGAGATCTTTGGTCCGCTCGGGATGGCACACACCACCTTTGACCCGCCGCTGCACTGGTGGTCAATGATTCCACCCACGGCTGACGATCAAAGCTTTCGTGGGCGCATCATCCAAGGTGAAGTGCAGGATGAAAATGCCAGTGTGCTGGAGGGAGTGGCAGGGCATGCCGGATTGTTCGCAACCGCTGAGGATTTGGCGATCTTTGCCCATACCATGCTTCAGGGAGGACGGCCGATTATTCGTCCTGAAACCTTGACTTTGTTCACTCGCCGCGAATCCACCCCCGCCGGTACTTCTCGCGCCTTAGGCTGGGATACACCCTCCGTGCCATCCCAAGCGGGTAAATACTTTTCGGAGCATTCCTTTGGTCATCTTGGATACACGGGAACATCGCTGTGGATTGATCCGGAACACCAACTCTCAGTAACCCTGCTGACGAATCGGACCTGGCCAGATTGTAAGACCGAAGCCATCAAGCAAATTCGTCCGGCATTTCACGACGCGGTAGTCGAGGCTTTGGAGAGTCGCTGAGTTGCTGCAATGAACCGCACGCCATCAATCTCCGAACAACGCACCAAGGCCTAGAGCACCGCGAACTCAACTGCCCCTCTATGTCCGTCTCAATCTACGGAACAATATTCTTCAGCTCCGAAGGAGCGGCACAGTTCAGCCCATGGCGTGAGCCCCGAGTACATACCGGGACAAACGCACGCGACCATCGGGCGCAACTATCGCTGAGCCCTCCCACGAAGATAAACTCATCCTCAATGCAGCTACGCCACCTTTCTACCGAGAAAACAAATCCTGCCTCTAAGAACTTGGACACAAAATCATCCCTGGAGATTGCCCGTATCATCAACCGCGAGGATGCCAAAGTTGCAGCAGCAGTGAAACGTGCCCTACCGCAAATCGCAAGGGCCATCGATCTAGTCGCGGCAGCACTCAAGAGTGGCGGACGCCTCATCTACGTTGGCGCCGGAACCAGTGGGCGCATCGCAGCCCTGGACGCCAGTGAGTGCCCGCCGACGTTCAACACCGATCCCAAAACTGTCCAGTTCGTGATTGCCGGAGGGGTGAAGGCTCTCGCCGCGGCAACCGAAGCAAGCGAGGACTCTCGCAAGCTTGGCCTATGTGAGATGGCAAAGAGAAATCCGTGCAAGAACGATGTTGTGGTAGGAATTGCCGCCAGCGGCCGTACGCCGTTCACTATCGCAGCAATCGAATACGCCCGACGCCGCGGTGCTAAAACGATCGCCGTGACCTGCAATCGAAACTCCCCCCTCGGGCGTGCAGCGCAGCTGGAGATAGTTACCGAAGTAGGTCAGGAAGTGGTTGCGGGTTCCAGCCGAATGAAGGCTGGTACTGCGCAGAAAATGGTGCTGAACATGCTTTCAACTGGAGCGATGGCCAGGCTCGGCTACATTTTTGGCAATCTGATGGTGAACCTCCATGTTAAGAACTACAAGCTGCGCGAGCGAGGCATCACAATTCTCCAGCAAGCCACGGGAGTTGACGCCCACGCCGCTCGGCGCGCACTGAAATCGGCCAGGAACGAGGTACCTGTGGCCTTGATCATGCTGCAGACCGGAGCTCGTCGCAGCGACGCGGTATCGGCTTTGAGAACTGCACAAGGAAATGTGCAGCGTGCCATTGGTTTGGCGCGGCCGACATGAAGTTGAGCTTGCCGTGTTTGCAGGTCATGAGGCCCTTAGCTTCCATAACCGGCTGGTCGTGAACTTTCGATTTTTGCTGCCGTCGCTCGATCACTGAGGCGACCCGGTACAATATCAACGCACCATAGAATGGACGTGCTCGATGGGTCTTGCGGTCGCCACGGCGGTTGCCGGAGAAAAAACCCGTATGGACAAGTTCGTAGTTCGAGGTGGAGCTCCTCTCCTCGGCACCATCCGTGTGAGTGGCGCCAAAAACGCAGCTCTGCCCGCTATGGCTGCCGCTCTGCTCACAGACGAGCCCGTCATCCTGGAGAACATTCCGCAGGTCCGAGACATCGAAACCACGCGCAAGCTGCTGGCCGCTATGGGAGCAGAGGTCGAACTAGGCTACGGTCGCGCGCAGCATCGCACCACAATTCACTGCCGCGATTTGGCATCGCCTGAAGCTTCCTATGAACTGGTCAAAACTATGCGGGCCTCGACTCTGGTTTTGGGACCGCTCGTTGCGCGTTGCGGACGCGCCCGCGTTTCCCTCCCAGGCGGATGCGCAATCGGCGCTCGGCCCATTGATCTGCATATCAAAGGCCTGGAAAGGCTTGGTGCCATCATCACTCAAGCGCATGGCTACGTTGAGGCTGCGGCTAAGCGCCTACGTGGTGCCGAAATTGTTTTTGAAAAGATCACCGTAACCGGGACAGAAGACTTGCTGATGGCTGCCGTCCTTGCCGAAGGCGAGACTCTGATGCTCAACTGCGCCCGCGAACCTGAAGTCGCTGATCTTGCCGCCTTGCTGAACAAAATGGGTGCACGTATTGAAGGTGCCGGAACTCCGACCATCCGCGTTAAAGGCGTTCAAAAGCTGAATGGAGCGAAGCACCGCATCATTCCCGACCGCATCGAAGCAGCGACATTCATCATCGCGGGAGCCATCACAGGTGGCGATTTGAACGTGGCCGGATGCGTTCCCGACCACTTGGGAACAGTGTTGCAAAAGCTCGCTGAAGTCGGCGTGAAGACAGCTCACACCAACGATTCAGTTCGAGTGATGGGAGACCATCCGCTAAAAGCTGCTGACATGGCCACCGAAGAGTTCCCTGGTTTCCCAACTGATGTGCAGGCGCAATATATGGCGCTGGTCACTCAGGCCGATGGGACTTCGATCATCATGGAGAACATTTTCGAGAACCGCTTTATGCATGCCTTGGAACTGGTGCGCATGGGTGCAAACATCAAGATTGAGGGCAGTCGCGCCGTCATCCGTGGAAAGACTTCGCTGAGCGGCGCGGCGGTTCTCGCTTCTGATCTGCGCGCTTCGGCCTCGCTTGTTTTAGCTGCGCTCGTCGCCGATGGCGAGACCATCATCGACCGCGTCTACCATATGGACCGTGGCTACGAGAACATCGAGGAGAAACTGCGTGGCGTGGGCGCACAGATTCGACGGATCGGCGAGATTCTCCCGAAAAAAGCGGTCGCTCCTTCCCATCAGCCTTGATCCAGACGTGCTGGATTCTACCCGCAGCTTAGGTTCTACCCGGAACTATTGTGCTTCCATATACTTGCACTTCCGCAACATATTCACGCCTGCCGCGTTTCTATAGGATGAGAACTGAGGAGCCTTTATGAACATCACTCGTCCAGTTCGATCGCTTGTGCTGCTGCTAACGCTTGTTGCTATGTCCGGTGCCGCTTCGGCCGGAGTGTTTATTTCCGTGAATTTCGGGCCGCCGGCGCTTCCGGTTTACGAGCAGCCTCCGTGTCCGGCTGAAGGCTATATCTGGACGCCAGGGTATTGGGCGTATGGCCCCTACGGCTATTACTGGGTTCCCGGAACCTGGGTTCTGGCTCCTCAGCCTGGATATTTATGGACGCCAGGCTATTGGGGATACGACGGTGGACTCTACAACTGGCATCCCGGCTACTGGGGACCGGTGGTCGGCTTCTATGGCGGCATTCCCTACGGCTATGGCTATACGGGCGAGGGATATCACGGCGGCTACTGGCGGGACAACCACTTCTACTACAACCGAACCGTCAATAATGTGAACGTCACCAGAGTCACGAATGTTTACAACACCACCGTCATCAACAACAACACGACGACCGTGAATCGTGTCAGCTATAACGGCGGCCCAGGCGGGATTACGGCCCGACCCAGCGCTGCAGAGGAAGCTGCCGCTCGGGAGAAACACATCGAACCTACGCAAGCCCAGACCCAGCATGAAACGCTTGCGAAAAACAACCCGCAACTGCGGGCTTCTGTGAATAATGGTCGTCCGCCAATCGCCGCCACCGCAAAGCCGACTGCATTTAAAGGCAATGGAGTGGTTGCCGCTAGCCGAGCGGGAGCACCGTATAAGACTCCTACAAACCATCCCGCC
>Ga0335077_10008311_pt1 | contig 12869 bp, 9 predicted proteins | sample Lox_Sample_31_FD_207151 | JGI IMG/M metagenome (GOLD analysis project Ga0335077, IMG submission 207151) | Soil microbial communities from Loxahatchee National Wildlife Refuge, Florida, United States - Lox_Sample_3.1 | ecosystem: Environmental > Terrestrial > Soil > Wetlands | place: USA: Florida... | reverse complement strand
ATGGTGACTTCCTCGAGGAAGTCACCGCCATCCAGCCGGGTGACCTCGCTCCGGCACCGCACCGTCACCCGCGAGTCGGTCAGCAGCCGGTCGACGAGATAGGCCGACATCTCGGCCGCGATGTCCGGGCCGCGGACGACCAGCGAGACCTCACTGCCTCGCCCGGCCAGGTACAGCGCCGCCTGACCCGCGGAGTTCGCGCCGCCGACCACCGTGACCGGGCTGCCCGTGCACGCTCGGGCTTCTAGTTCGGTGGCCGCGTAATAGATGCCGGCGCCCTCGAAGTCAGGCCAGCGTTCCAGCGGCAGTGCCCGGTAGCGGGCGCCGGTCGCGATGACGACGGCTTTGCTGTCGATGACCTCCCCGCCCTGCAGATGCAGGCGGAGCAGGTCGCCGTTCCGGTCGGTATCGAGCTTGACCGCCTGGCACGGGCTGGCCAGCTGGGCCCCGAACTTCAGCGCCTGGAGCACGGCCAGGCCGGTCAGATCGGCGCCGGAAAGACCGAACGGGAAGCCGAAGTAGTTCTCGATCCGGGAGCTTGCCGCGGCCTGCCCGCCGGTGCCGACAGCGTCCAGCAGCACGGTGTCCAGGCCCTCGGACGCCCCGTAGACCGCGGCCGCCAGGCCGGCCGGGCCCGCGCCGACGATCGTGACGTCAACCGGCTTGGTGGACGCACGACGGTAGCTGAGGCCAAGCTTGTCGGCCAGCCCGCCCGGCGTGGCCTGTTTCAGCGTGGTGCCGGGCATGACGACGGCGGGAAGGTCGTCCTCGGTCAGGCCGGAGGACTCCATCATCGCCCGGCCCGCGGGGGTGTCGGCGTCGAACCACAGGTGGATCAGGCGCTGGCGGGCGGCGTAAGTCCGCAGCGCCAGCGCCGCCGCCGACCGGTCGGTGCCGACGATCTCCACCGCCAGGGCGGCGGTGCTGCGCTGCAGCAGCTCCCTTCGGGCAATCAGCGCCTTGAAGACGATGTCGGACAGTTCGACATCGTTGGCCATGAGCTGCCGCAGGCGCTCCGGCGGTACCCGGTAGACCGTGCCGCCCTCGCGTACCCGGCACAGCAGGTAGACATTCTGCCCGGTCAGCAGGTTCAGCTCGCCGACAAAGCCGCCCGCATCCACCGCCGCGACGGTCGCGGCGGGCACGTCGGCCGTTTCCGTCCGGACAACCTCCACCGAACCCCGGCCGACCACGATCAGATCGACGTCCTCGTCACCCGGCCGGAACAGTACATCGCCCCGATGAGTCTCGTGCGGCGTGCCGTACGCCACGAGCCGCGCGAACAGCTCATCGCCCAGCCGCGGCGATGCGACACTGGTCGGCACCAGCGGTTTGCCCGGCCGTCCGCGTGCGTGGCTGGCGCGCAGCCGATCCAGGTCATGCGGTGCGGCCCAGGCCGCTGGCCTGGCCAGGCCGGGCTGACTGAACGCAGGGCCACGCGCAGCCCAAGGCGCGGCGGCGGGACGCGACAGTTCATTCATCGCTGTCACGCTTTCAGGTCTCCGGTCATCTGGTCAAACGTCTTGCAGGTACTCATACCTGCCCCCGACTCGGAGAGGTGAGCCATGTGCGTGTGGTGCGGGAGCCCCGGCATCGGCGCAGTCTGATATCGCTTGCCGACCGGTCATTTGGACGTATTGCCTGCAAGTGAGACTGTGGGCTCGCTAAGCTTGACAGCTCGAGAGGGAGCCAAGAGCGGGACTGGCCTCGGGCGCATGTTCGCCGTGACGGCGCACCAGGGAGGCGAGATTGCTACGTGAGCCGCTTATTCCTGCGGCGGAAATGACTGGCCACTGGCGGCAGGGTTTTCTTTCGGCGGCTGATCATGGTGACACGCTCTGCATCTGACGGACTGCTGGGGCTGGAACCGGCCGCTCAGCGTCTTCTGCTGGCCGTGGCCCGGCTGCCTGGTGGAGCAACGGCGTTCCTGGCGGACCTGAAACGCTGGTCCCGGTCAGCGACCGGGCGTGCAGCGGGCCTGTTCGCGGTGGTCGCCGCGGCGTACGTGGTGGGCGCAGAGCTGGCGTGGCACCACTTCAGCTCGGGCCTGGCGTTCGGTTATCCCCCATCCGGTGTCGATGTGGCGGTCCTGCTGCTGGTGGCGCGGCGGCGCTGGCCGGTGGTGATCGCCGCCATCGTGGTCTGCGAGGCGGGTGTCGACCTGCAGCATCGCCTGACGCTCGCGGCGGCGCTGGCGGCGGCGCTGGCCAACGCGGTGGAGCCGGTGACCGGCGCGTCGTTCGTCCGCTGGTTCTGCGGAGGACGGCGGCCGGACCTGGGAACCCGCAGCGGCCTGGGCTGGTTCGTATTGGGCGCCGCGGTCCTCGGGCCGCTGGCGGGCGGGCTGGTCGGGGCCACGGTGAGCTGGGCGACCACAGGCGGCTGGTGGCCGGGCCTGGTGCTGCAATGGTGGGCCGGGGACGGGATCGCGGTGCTGGTGATCGGCGGGACGGTACTGCTGTGGGCGCAGCGGCGGGTGCTCGTGTCCTCGCGGTGGCTCGAACTGGTGCTGGTGGTCCTGCTCACAGCCGGGCTTTCGATCGTGGCGTTCCGCTTCGCTGAACCGATCAGCCTGCTGTTCTTGCCGATCCTGGCGTGGGCGGCGCTCCGGCTACGTGACCTGGGCGTGGTCCTCACCGGAGCTGCGTTTGCGGTGGTGGCCAACTACATGACGGCGGCCGGGTACGGCGAGTTCGCCAAGCTGGGGCTGTCGTCCGCTGCTTCGGTGGCTGTGACGCAGGCCTATATCGCCTCGGTTGTTCTGGTCGGCTGGGTGCTGGCCCAGGAAGTTGCGGGCCGGGTGTCGGCAGTGCAGGACCGGGACAGCGCACGGCTGGAGCGAGCGATGGCGGAGGCCCGGAGGGAGGCCGCCGAGCTGGGCGCGGCACTCGCCGATGCCGTTACGGTCAGTTCCGTCGGTGACCAGGTGTCCGCCGCGGTTCGTGCCCGGTTGGACGCGGCGCAGGTGGCGGTCAGCGTGCTGGCTGCCGACGGACGCCGGTTCGAGCCGCTCGCGGGTGGTGACGCCGCCGCGCAGGTGGCGGTCACAGCAGCGGAGCGGACGATCGATTCCGACGCGCCGGGACCGCGTGCGGTCCGGGACCGCGCTCCTGTGTATCTCAGCGACCTGACGGCGCCCGGCGCGGGGATCGGGTCCGCGGCCGCGCTTCCGTTGCTTACCGAGGTCGGCGCCCTTGGCTATCTGGGCGTGTGGTGGGCCGGGCCGCGTGAGGCGACCGCCGTGGAACGCGAGTATCTGCGGAGCATGGCCGAGACGACGAGCCGTGCCGTGGAGCGGGCCCGGCTCCGGGAGGCCGAGCGGCGCGAGCATGCGCGGGTCGAGACGCTTGCCGACCTCACCAGGCTGCTCGCCGCGGCGCTGACCCCCGAGGCGATCGGCGAGGCGGTGGCCGATTGCCTTTGCGCGGTCGCCGGCGGCGCCGACGCGCTTTGCCTCGGCGTCATCAGCCAGGACGGCCGGCGGTTGACATGGATCAGCACGGCCGGCGACGCCGGGGAGGTCCGCGAACGGTTCGCGGACCTGCCGATGGACGTCCCTGCGGCCGCGACCGATGCCGCCCGGACAGGCCGCCCGGTGATCATGCGGACGCCCGGCGAGTATGAGCAGCGCTATCCGGGCCCGGATACCCTGGCGATCCTCGAGCACGGATCGAGCTGGCTGACCTGGCCGCTGTGGGCAGGCACGGCACCGGTCGGCGCGATCGGCCTGACGTGGAGGCATCCCCAGCAGTTCGAGCCGGGGCAGCTCGCCTTCGTCGCCGCGATCGCCGACCTCGTCGCGCAGGCCCTGGTCCGCGCCCGCGTTTACGCCGATGAGCACGCGATCGCGGCCGTCCTGCAGCGCGCGATCATGCCCGCGGCGGCCGCGGTGATTCCCGGTCTGCAGATCGGGGCCAGCTACCGGCAGGCCGGAGCGACCCAGCAGATCGGCGGGGACTGGTACGACGCGCTGGCCTTGCCGGGCCAGCGCGCCTACCTAGCCGTCGGCGACGTGGTCGGACACGGCCTGACCGCCGCCGAGGACATGACGCAACTGCGGAACGCCGGGCGCACCCTGGCCATCGCCGGCTACCAGCCCGCCAGCATCGCTGAAGAACTGGCGCGCGTGACCGACTGGGCGACCAGCGGGAAGTTCGCCACCATGGCGGTTGCGATCATCGAGCCCGACGTGTCTCTGGTTACCTACGCCACCGCGGGCCACCCGCCGATCCTGATCCGCCGGGCCAAGACCGGAACAGTAGAGATCCCCGCGCCTGCCGAGGGGCCAGCCCTGTGCCTTCCGAGCGACCAAGACCGTCCGCCGTACACCCAGGGCCAGACCGGTTTCGACGTCGGCGACATCTTGCTCATGTACACCGATGGACTGATCGAGCGGCGCGGCGAGGATCTCGAGGAAGGCATAGCCCGTGTGGCCGAACGGTTGCAGGCGTGGCAGCCCAGCACGCCGCTCGGCCGCCTTTGCGACGAATTGATCGCGTCCCTGGCTGCCGAACCGCAGCTTGACGACATGTGCGTGCTAGCCGTCTCCCGTCCGGGGCCGGACCGGGCAGCAACAGAAGTGTTCTAAGCTTGCCGGCGTATCCGTCCTCGCGCGATCCGGCGGCCTACCAGGTGCCCCACGCTAGCGCCGGGGCGGGGAGCTCCGGCGGCGTCAGGAAAGCCGGCGGAGCCGTCAGGTCCAGCGCGCCGAGTGGCGAGGTCGCCGCCGCGTCCCGCAGGGTCAGGGCAGGCAGATTCCACTTCTCCTCAAGGAGCTTCAGCACCGAGGTGTGGTCGAATACGTCCGACACGACGCAGTCCGGTCGCGCATAGGGTGACACGATCACGGCGGGCACCCGGAACCCGTAGGTGTCATAGGCATCCGGGCCCGCGACAAGCTGCTCGGCGTGCCGGACGTAGCCGGGGAAAAAGGCCTTCAGCAGGCTGCGCAGCAGGGACGGGTGCGCGACCCGGCTGCGGCCGGGGACGTCGTCCGGCGGCACCGCCGAGGGCGGGGCGACGTGGTCGTAGTAGCCGCCGTGCTCGTCATAGGTCCAGATGAGCAGCGTGTCTGCCCAGCCCGGGCCTCGCATGATCCGGCTGATCACCTCGGCGGCGAAGCTCTCCCCTTTGCGGACGTCTTGCGGGTTCTCCTCCGAGAAGCTGCGGAAGTCCGGATCGACGATGCAGAACGACGGGAGATTACCGGAGTCGGCATCGGCGAAGAGCTGCTCGATGCTGCGGACGTGGGCCATGTAGCTGGCCATCCCGAGCGGGTAAATGGCCGACGTGAACTGGAGGTCCCGCTTGAACACGTCGCTGGTCTTGCGCAGCGGACGGCCGAGGGAGGCCAGATGGTGCCGGGTCCGGCGGCGCCGGTACTGCACGTAGCGGCGGAACTGGGAGTGGTCGCTGCTGGCCGGCCGGTAGTTGACCCAGGAGATCCCGTGCCGGGTCAGCATGTCCATGATCGTGCCGGCCCGCGGGCGGTCCAGCAGGTTGAAGGGCAGGTCGTCCATCAGGCCGTTGGCCGTTCCGGCCAGCAGGAACCGCCGGTTGGGAAACGTCGGCCCCAGGCACGAGCTGAACCAGTGGTCGGCCAGCGGGAAGGTCCGGCCCAGCCCGTGGTAGAAGGGCAGATCCCGGTCGGCCCAGTAGCGCATGGCCGCGGTCCTGTCGCCCTCGGGGGCGGACTGCTCGGTCGAGACCACGAACCCGTTCATCTTGCCGCCAGCCCACTGGGTGTGGCTGGCGCTCCAGCTCTGGCAGGGCACGCCGTCGTCCTGAACCGTGGAGTCCGCGTGATAGGCCCGGATCATGATGCCCGCGGAGTCAGGATTCTCGGCATCCGGTACGCCGTCGTCGCCGAGCGGGAATCCCTCCCCCCGGCCGAGGGTGCCGAGGTAGTTGTCGAAGGAGTGATTCTCCATCATCAGGACGATGATGTGCTTGATTTGCGGCAGCATGTCGGTGCCGACCGGGCGGGACGGATCGGGCCGGTCGCCCGGCCGGTGATGGCGCGTCCGCCGCTCTCGTGCGCGCAGTTTCTGGCGCTCGATCCGCTCCCAGGTCCTCGCGTTAACCATGTCAGCCCTTTCTCGCTGCTCGCTCGGGTTGCCGCGCAGTTTCCCGGCTGCGGTCTGCTGCCGTGCGCTGGGGCAGGCCCAGCGGCCTGCGGCGGGCACGATCAAGACCGTCCTCGTTCGGCTTGACCAGCATCGTGGTCGCGGTCAGCCAGAGCGCGCCGAACAGCACGCTGGCGAGGATGTCGGTGGGGTGATGCTCGCCCCGGTACATGCGGGCCGTGGCGATCATGAACGGCATGACGATCGCAGGAATTACGAACAGGTAGCGCCACCAGCCGCGTGCGTGGCCGATGACCAAGATGGCGATGCCGACATAGAGGCACATGGTGGCGGCCATGTGGCCCGACGGGAACGCCGATGTTGGCAGGTGCGAGTCCAGATTCGGGACGTCCGGCCGTGGTCGTTTGACGATGGCGGCGACTACCAGGAACGCGGCCAGCTCGCCGAACATGACCACGGCGAGGAAGATCACCGGGCGCCAATGCCGGGTGATGGCGATGAACACTACGCAGGTGGCAACGCTCACGATGAGGATGTCCTGGGTTGCCCCGAGATTGCTGGCGATCAGGCTCCAGTGGTTCAGCGTGGCCGTGCGCTGCGCGGCGAACCAGTGCGGAATCGCATGGTCACCCAGCAGGTTTCCGTTCCCGTTATGGGTGATCATGATCAGCTTGCCGATGCCGGCGAGGGCACCGACGATCAGCACCCAGATCACCACGATTCCGGCGGCGACACGGCCGTAATCTCGAGCGCGGTCATGATGCATCGTTGCCTCCGGTTCGGTCGGCTGGAGGTCGGCGCGAGCCTCGGGCTCAAGGCCCTCGGTCACCGGATCAGTCACCGGTTCGCCGGTGACCTGGCGGGATAGTTCGAAGGCGAAGGCGGTGATACCCAGCCAGGTGATGCCGAGCGCCCAGCCGCCCAGCACGTCGGAGAGGTAGTGCACGCCGAGCAGGAGCCGGCTGATGCCGATCGCGGCGATGAGCGTGACGATCACGGCAGTGAGCACGCGGCGCCACATCCCGCGAGCCGCGGGCAGGAAGACCAGGAACAGCGCGCCGTAGCAGACGATCGAGCCGAGCGCATGCCCGCTCGGGAAGCTGTTGCCATTGCCGTGCGCGATCGGATGCGCCACCACCGGGCGCAGCCTGCCGACCAGTGCCTTTAGCACTGGGTCGAGCACCAGCGCGCCCGCGCCGGCAACCAGGAGGTAGGCCGTGAGCCGCCACCGCCGCCGGAGGGCGAGCACGACGGCGGCCGCCCCGATCAGTGTCCACAGCACCCCGCCGCTGCCCAGCCAGGTGACCGCCTTGACGATGCTGACGACCACGGAGTGCCCGGCGACCAGACTGTTCAGCCAGGTCGCCGCGCCGTGATCGGCCGACTCCAGCGGCGCCCAGCGCAGCCGCACCAGGAGAAGCAGGAGTGCAAAAAGGAAAGCCGCCGCCGTGACGGTAGCAAGCGGGGCGAGACTGCGCCGAGTAGCGTCTGGCACCGACATAGCCCGCCTACTGCCCGTTGCGAACTGTTTCACGCCTATTCACTGAGGTGATCTCAGCGAATAGGCCGGACAAATAGTTTTTATTGGCGGGACGCGGACATCTGCGCGGACACGCGGACAAACCAGGCAGCCCTGAAATGGACATTAGGGAAATGCCTTCAGCAATCCGGACGACCCCGTCTCAAGCTGCATGGATGCTGGCATTCCGGCCAGCAGACAGTGCCACGAGCCCGTGGGTGTTGATGTTTGCCGACCCGCTACCGAGGTAATGACGGGTATGCACTCGGTATCAGCACCGAACGTAATGCGTCCCGCAAGGCGGGCTTCCGGCAGCGCGTCGGCGCATTTCCTGGCCCGCACGGGCCTGACCGCGCGCGGGACCATCTACATCCTGGTTGGCTGGGTCGCAGTGCTGGTCGCACTGGGGCACAGCTCGCGTGAGGCGGACCAGCAGGGCGCCTTGCATCTGCTCGCGGGCAAATCCTACGGGCTGGTCTCGCTCTGGCTGCTCGGCATCGGCTTCGCAGGCTACGCACTGTGGCGGCTGAGCGAGGCCGCGTTCGGCGTCACTGGCGACCGGCCCGGGGCCGGCCCGAGGCTCAAGTCGCTGGCCCGGGCGGTCATCTACGCGGGCCTGTCGTACCTGACATTCACGGTCATCTCCGGCACGGATCGCAGCCAGTCTGCCCGGCAGCAGGACATAACGGCCACCGTCATGCAGCACTCGGCCGGCCGGGTGCTGGTCGGCGTCGTCGGGCTGGTCATCGTCGCCTGCGCCATTACCCTGGTCATCGAAGGCGCGCGCAAGAAGTTCATGAAGTACCTGGAGACGGCACGGATGAACGCCGGAGTGCGTCGCGTCGTCAAACTGCTGGGCACGACGGGAACCATCGCGCGAGGGCTGGTCTTCGCCCTGGCCGGCGTGCTGGTTATCGACGCGGCGGTCACCCATAAGGCATCCGAGTCCGGCGGCATCGACAAGGCGCTCCTGACACTGCGCGATCAGCAGTTCGGCGAGTTCCTGATGATGCTGGCGGCGCTCGGCCTCATTGTCTTCGGGGTCTACGGGCTGTGCGAGGCTCGCTGGCGGAAGGTCTGAGCCCGGCGGAAGCGCTCGCCCCCGAATGATGCTGACTCGGATCCAGCAAGGAAAACTGACTCTGTCCAGGTCACATGACTGGCGGCCGACCTGGCGCTGCTAGCCGCAACCGGCGTCCTGCCCTTACCCTCCGTGCCCGGCTGCCCCGCCAACGGGAAGGCGCAGAGGCGCGTCGGCCGCCGAGGTCGTCACGGTCAGCGACGAAAATTTCCGCCGCGGGGTGAATCTTTTCCGGGCCGGGGGCGCGACAGTTAGGTCATGGACAGCGGCCCGAGCGACGAGACGCTGCTTGCCGCCGTCGCCGAACGCGATATGAGCGCCTTCCGCACGCTGTATGAGCGCCACGCCGGGTGGCTCGCGATCCGGCTCACCCGGCGGTGCAACGACCGCGACCTCGTCGCGGACGCGATTCAGGACACCTTCGTCGCCGTCTGGCAGAGACCGCGGGGTTTCCGCGGCGACGGCGACATCGCGGCGTGGCTGTGGGGAATCGCGATCCGCCGGCTGGTGAGCCGCCTGCGGACCCGCCGCGGCGTCGCCGCCGTGTTCGAGCACCCCGGAGCCGCGCCGGCCGCGGAAGACCAGGTGCTGCTGTCGGTGGAGTACGGCGACATCGGCCAGGCGCTGGCCCGGCTGTCGCCGGAGATGCGCGCCGTCATCCAGGCCGTCGTGCTGGACGGCCTGTCCGCCAAGGAGGCGGCGCAACTGCTGCACGTCCCGGTGAGCAGCGTGAAGACCAGACTCCACCGGGCCAAGGCGCACCTGCGGGCCGTCCTAGCGGAGGGATCGTCATGACCGGCTGGCACCTCGACGACGACGTACTGCGGCGCTACGTCGAGCGGACCGATTCGCTGACCGAGGGGGCCTCGGCCGAGCAGCACCTACTATCTTGCGAGCCGTGCCGAGCGCGGGTCAACGCCGCGGCCGGCGTGATCGAACTCAGTGTGATCGACCTGGCCGCGGTGTGGGACCGCACCCGGGACGCCATCGAAGTGGCGCGGCCGTCGGTGTTCGAGCGACTGCTACGCGGCGCCGGCCTGCCCGCCCACGAGGCGCGGCTGGTCGCGGTGGCCAGCGCCTTCCGCGGCGTGTGGCTGACCGGCGCGGCCGCGGTCCTCGCCTTCGCCGCGCTCGCGGCGGCGATGGGACACGCCCGCGGGCTGTGGCTGTTCCTGGCCGTCGCGCCGGTCGTGCCCTGCCTAGTGGTCGCGTCCAGCTACGACCCGTGGATGGACCCGGCGCTCGAACCGGAACTCGTCACGCCCTATCCGGCGCTCCGGCTGATCCTGCTGCGCACGATCGCGGTTCTCGCGCTCGCCTTGCCCGCCGTCCTGCTTTTCGGGCTAGTCGTACCCGGGGAGACAGCGTTCGCCTGGCTGCTGCCAGCCGTCGGCTTCGTGGCGGTGGTCCTGGCCGCGTCGACCTGGGTGAGCCCACTGCGCGCGGCCATCGCAGTCAGCTGCGCCTGGCTCGCGCTGGTCTCGCTGCTGGCGACGCGGCCCGGCTCGCCCGACGCGATTATCCAGGGCCGGGCCCAGACCGGATTCCTGGTGCTGGCGGCCGCTTCGTTCGGAATATTCCTGCTGCGCCGGCGCCAGCTGCGCCAGCTCCGACCGTGGAGGTAGTCGTGCCGACCGCTTCGATCAGCCTGCGTGACGTCGGGCGCACGTTCGGCGCCACCCGGGCACTGGCCGGCGTCGGCCTGGACCTGAAACCCGGCGTGACCGGGCTGCTCGGCCCCAACGGGGCCGGCAAGACCACGCTGCTGCGGCTGCTGGCCACCGCGCTGCCGCCCAGCCAGGGACAGGTGAGCGTACTGGGCCTGGACCCGCAGGTGCCGGCCGAACGCACCGGCATCCGCCGCCAGCTCGGCTACCAGCCGCAAGAGGTCGGCTTCCCGCGCGGCTTCACCGCCTTCGCGTTCGTGGACTACATCGCGCTGCTCAAGGAGTGGACCGAGCCGGCCGCCCGGCACGCCGAAGTGCGCCGCGTGCTCGGCCTGGTGGGGCTGTCCCACCTGGGCGCGAAGCGGATCCGGGCCATGTCCGGCGGGCAGCGCCGCCGGGTCGCGCTGGCCCAGGCGCTGCTCGGCTCGCCGCCGGTGCTGATCCTGGACGAGCCGACCACCGGCGTCGACCCGGAGCAGCGGGTGGTCCTGCGGACCGTGCTGGCCGAGATCGCGCGCACGTCGATCGTGGTGCTGTCCACCCACCAGACCGAGGACGTCGCGGCCCTGTGCGAGCGGGTGATCGTGCTGGACCGCGGCCGGGTCCGCTACGACGGCCCGGTCACCGACCTGACCGGCCAGGCCGCGGGCCGGGTCTGGCTGGCTGACGAGCCGGACCCGGCCGCGAAGGTCTCCTGGCGGACCGGCACCGGCCGATACCGCAACATCGGCACCAGCGTGCGAGACGATGTGGAGCACGTCGAGCCATCCCTGGAAGACGCGTACCTGCTGCTGCGCGGCGGGTCTCCGAAGCGCGAGGCCGCCGACGAGGTGGCGTCATGACCGCGACACTCGCGTTCGGCCGGCCCGTACTTGTCCCGCTCGCCGCCCGGGAGGCGCGCCGGTTGGTGCTCAACCCGGTCTTCCTGTTCGCCGTGGTGACCGCGTGGACGACGTGGACCGGCGGGGGCAGCGCCACCCCCGAGATCGACAACGTGAACGGGTACCCGGCGGTCTTCCTCGGCGGGTTCGGCATGATGGCCACGTACTGGCTGACCCGGTCGATGCGCGCCAGCGAACCGGTCGCCGGCGTCACCCCGACCACTCGGCCGACCCGCACCGCCGCCCTCTGCTGGGTCGCGATCGTGCCGTTCTTCTGCGGTGTCCTGACCCTGTTCGGGTTCCTGCACCCCTACCCCGTCGGCGACGCGGTGTACGGGCCGTTCAGCCCGTCAGCGCGGCTCGCCGTCCTGGTCGGGCAGATCGTCATCCCGTCCCTCGGCGGCCCGCTGCTCGGGGTCGCGCTGGGCCGCTGGGTGCGGTTCCCGGGCGCCGCGTTCGTGCTGTTCCTGGTCATCTTCGGCTGGGTGGAGCTGGTGACGATCCTGACCCTGTCGCATCAGGACTCGGCGCCCGTCGCGGTGCTGCGGCTGTTCTCGCCGTTCGCCTTCTTCACGGTCCAGGCGGACTCCGGCGCCGTCACGGCCTGGCGTGGGTCGCCGTGGTTCTTCATCGGCTGGCAGCTCGCCCTGTGCACGATCGCGGTCCTGGTGGCGCTGCTGCGGGGGGCCGAGGGGCGGGTACGCTCCCGGATCATCCGGGCCCTTGCGATCGCGGGAGTGGGGGCCGTGATCTTGCTCGTGCTGGCCGGCACGGGCGGGTTCACCTACGCCGTCACCGCGTGATGGCCGGCGCGGTGCTGCGGGCCGGGGCGTGGCTGGAGGTCGCGGGCATCAGCGGCGTGGCGGTCGTGGTGGGCGGCTGCGGTGCCGCGTTCCCGGCCGCCGCCACCGCGCTGCTCCCGATCTGCTTCGCGCTGCTCGCCGCCGCCGCGGCGTTCACCCTGGACGAGCCGGCCAGCCTGGTCGTCGACGTGACGCCGACCGGGCCCGCCCGGCGAACCGCGATCCGCGCCGTGGCGTTGCTGGCGCCGCTCGCCGTCGGCGCGCTGGTGCTGCTGGCGGCGGCCCTGCGGGGACTGGCGCTGCCCTGGGCGGCGGCCGGCCTGGCGCTGGCCGGCAACGTGCTGCTCGGCTTTGCCGCCGCGTGCGTGGCCCGGACGCGGACCGGGGAACCGGGCGCGGCGGCCGGCGCCGCCGTCGTGCTGGTGCTGATGGTGCCCGGCCTCGTGCCGCAGGTCGCGCGCTGGGTCCGCACGTTCCCGGCGCCCGGCGCGGGCGGCCCGTCCCCGGATCACGTGTGGTGGACCGTCCTCGCGGTGTGCGCGGTGGCCATCGCCATTTCGGCCGGTGGCCGCAGGCTGCCCCGGTGGAGGGCTAGAGGCGCAATCCCCCGACTTCCGGGGGCGGTACGGCCTTGACTGTCATCAGCAACAGCGTGGAGATCCGGTGCACGCCAGAAGAAGCATTCGACTACCTCTCCGACCACCGCAACGAGCTGGAATGGAACCCGGGCATCGAGTCGATCGGCAAACTCACCGACGGCCCGGTCGGCCTGGGCACCAAGTACCTACGCTCCGCCCGGGACTTCGCCCGGGAGGAGTGGCCCCCTTCGGGG
>Ga0335077_10008310_pt1 | contig 12869 bp, 9 predicted proteins | sample Lox_Sample_31_FD_207151 | JGI IMG/M metagenome (GOLD analysis project Ga0335077, IMG submission 207151) | Soil microbial communities from Loxahatchee National Wildlife Refuge, Florida, United States - Lox_Sample_3.1 | ecosystem: Environmental > Terrestrial > Soil > Wetlands | place: USA: Florida... | reverse complement strand
GCCCTGTGGCTGAACGGTCCGATCCACGAAGTCTCTGCGGTCACCGAAACCTTCATCAAGAGCCGCAAGCACAACCTTACCGGCAAGGTCGAGCCGGTGGGGATCGACGATGCCAGCCTGTGCCTGGCGCGCTTCGCCAACGGATCGCTTGCGACTTTCGAGGCCACTCGCTACGCCCGCGGGCACAAGGCGCTCTACACATTCGAGATCAATGGCGAGCACGCCTCCATCATGTGGGACCTGCACGACCTCCATCGCCTGCAATATTTCGATCACGGGGACGAGGGCCAGGTGCGTGGATGGCGCAGCTTGCATATTACCGACCGCGATCATCCTTACATGGGCCACTGGTGGGTGCCGGGACTGCAGATCGGATACGAGCACACGTTCATCCACCAGGCCGCGGATTTTCTGGAAGCTCTCGGCAAGGGCACGAGCGCATCACCGACCTTCCGCGAGGGGCTTGCGACCGATGACGTGACTGACGCGATCCTCGAATCGGCGGCGAAACGGAATTGGGTCACAGTCCGGGAACGGGCTATTGCCAGGAAGGAGGCATAATGACCTTCGGAATCGATGTGATGTGGCGCAGGCGCTCCTGCGCCACGATCCTCTGTCTGTTCCTGATTCCCTTCGCCATCCATGCACAAGCCCCCAAACAGGGCCGTGGAGGGCGCGGTGGCGGCTCCATGATCCCTCCTCTCCAGGAGACCGGATTCCGCAAGATCTTCGACGGCCAGAGCCTCAAGGGGTGGGATTGCGATCCGGCGTTCTGGCGCGTCGAAGGCGGTGCCATCACCGGTGAAACTACCGCCGAACACCAGCCTCCGCAGAACATCTTCTGCATCTGGAGCGACGGCAAGCCCGCCGATTTCGAACTCAAGCTGGAGTACCGTTTGACCGGCGCGAACACGGGGAATAGCGGCATCCAATACCGCAGTGTAGAGCTTCCCGAAGTCGCCAGGTGGGTGCTGAAAGGCTACCAGGCCGATATCGACGCCCAACAGCGATATACCGGCCAGATCTACGAAGAACGGGCCCGCGGCTTCGTGGCCATGCGAGGACAGTTTGCGTACGTTCCCGACGGTGGGAAGCCCGCGATGGTCAGTTCGTTAGGCGATGACGCCGCGCTCAAAAGCTACATCAAGATCGAAGACTGGAACGAGATGGATATCATCGCCCGCGGCAACGTCATCATCCAGATGATGAACGGTCATGTAATGAGCCAGTTGATCGACGACGACAAAACCGGCCGCAAGATGGACGGACTGATCGGCATCCAGCTCCACAAGACCACCGGGCCGATGAAGATTGAGACACGAAATATCAGGCTGAAGGAGTATTGACGGGGTTTTGACTTCCCGCCGGCTTTCCTGCGAAGCCGGTACGTTGCATGCCGACCATCAAGCAAGTTGCGGACCTCGCCGGCGTGGCGGTGGGTACGGTGTCGCACGTAATCACGGGATCCGTCCCGGTGAGCGAACCGCTGCGTTTGAAGGTCCAGGCGGCCATCCGCCAGCTCGATTACCATCCCAATCATGTCGCTCGCAGTCTGAAGACCAGCCGGACCCGCACCCTTGGAATCATCGTCCCCGACATGACCATTCCGTACTTTCCCAAGGTGATTCGAGGAGCCGAATCCGCCGCGCGCGTCCGGAACTACAGTCTGATCGCAGTCAATTCCGATGACAGCGCGCCGCGGCAAAAGGAACTGCTTTCGCTGCTGCGCTCGCAAAGAGTTGAAGGGATCCTGCTGGTGATGGCGGCTGCTCCAACCCCCCTGGCTCAGATTTCGGGCATCGTCACTGCGGGCATCGGCCTCGTCTGCCTGGATCGCATCCCCGATCGCTTTCCGGTGGACTCGGTTTCGGTGGAAGACGTCTCAGCCGCGGAGCTGGGCGTGGATCACCTGATCGCCATGGGCCATCGGCGCATCGCGACGGTCACCGGCCCGTTGTCGCTCAAGAATGAGAGGCAGCGGCTGCAGGGATTTGAGAACGCCCTGCGGCGCGCCGGCCTCAAGTTAGAGAGGGAACTCGTCTGGCACGGCAATCTTCGGCCTGAGGACGTCGAGACGATTTGCCGCGAGCGATTGGCCGATCCCGAGCGCAGGCCGGACGCCATCTTCTCCACCAATGGTCCGACCGGCCTTGGGGTATTGCGGGCATTACGGGCATGCAGTCTGAAAACGCCCGATGACATCGCCTTCGCGACTTTTGATGAATTGACGGTGGATGACCTCTTCCTGCCCGCGATCACAACTGTAGTGCAGCCCGCGTACGACATTGGCTTCCGCGCCGCGGAGATCCTGTTGCGCAGAATCGAAGAAGGCTCTAAAGACGAGAAGATCGCAATTCGTTTACCGGCCAGCTTGAAGATCCGCGACTCCTCCGGCAAGGCGGTCGGGCCGCGGAATCGTTAACGGCTACCTGGCAGCTTCACTGTTACCGTGTCGCCGTGAGCGTCCTTCACGATCGTCGCCGGGGCGGCCGGGCGCTTGGCGACGGGCTTAGGCGCGGCGGCCGGGTCTGCCGCGTTCGGCGCCATTCGTGCCTGGATTCCCTTCTTCAGATCTTCCTCGGGAATTACGATGGCCAGCTTGATCGTCCCGTTGGCGGACTGCAGATCGAACTTCGTCCCGCTGGAAGAGGTTGGTTGCGACTTCAGCATCGCGGAGATCATCTGCATGGTCTGCGCCATTTTGGCGGCATCCTGCGCGGTTCGCGCATGCACCTCGCCGTCGATTTCCAGACCCTGCCGCATCGAGGCGCCGAACTGGAAACGGTCGATGGATTTGAGGTCATCCGCCGTGCCCGGCGGCGGCTGAACACCCTCCGGCAGCTCTCCCACGGCCCAAAAATCGAAGCGCTCCGCCAACCACTGTACCCGCGCGGCGAGCGAGGGCCTGATCCGGGCCGGCCGCCCTCTCCGGTCGATGGCGGCATGCACGTCCGCAAGGTCACCCGCGACGGCGGTGGACTCGTCCAGGAACGCCACTACGCTGTTGTCGGCTTTCTTCGGATCGCCGAAGATGGTGATGCCCTTGTACGTCGCGGGGGTTCCGGGCCAGCGCTGCGGGTCGAACTTGCCGCGGAGCACGACGAGCGCCGTGGACTTGTCTTGGCGAAGAGTCGACGCAATGATTACGTTGTCGATATTCTTCAGCGCGTCCAGGACCGACGTGGAACCGGTCTTCATCATCTCCAGTGCCGGCAACTGCGCGTTCTTCACCATTTCGGCGAAGGTATTCTGCATTTCGCTCTGGAAGGTTTTCAGGACAGCCGAATCCATCAGGTTCCGAACCGACGCCCCAATCAGCACGTCGGTCTCCGGCGGGATGCAATCGGGCAGGACCGAATCGGCGGCGAAACCAGCCGAAGCAGCCATCATCAGCAAGAGGACAGATCGATGGAGTCTCACATCTTCCAGGTTGGACTGCTGGCTTTCAAAACGCCAGACTCCTCTCGGATAGGTTCGGAGTGATTACTTTTGAAAGGTGGACACTACACGTAGACCCGCTTCACCCGGGCGCTGATGCTGCAGAGGATGTTGTAGGAGATGGTGCCGGCGGTGCGGGCAATCTGCTGAGCATCCAGCCGGGCGTCGCCCTCCGCTCCCAATAACGTGACGGAATCGCCAGGACGAAGCACGCTGGTGTGGCTCAAATCGATGGTCGTCAAATCCATCGAGATCGTCCCCACAATCGAGGTGAGTTTGCCATCCGCGATCACCTTGCCGCGGTTGGAAAGACGATGAAAGATACCATCCGCATACCCCGCTCCGAGGATGCCGACCCGCATCGGCCGCGGTGCGCGGAAGGTTCCGCCGTAGCCGACCAGCGCCCCTTCGGGGAGGTCCTTCACGGCGACCAGCCGGGCCTTCCACGTGAGCGCCGGTTTCACGTCCAGGAGCTGCGGTGGCGCTGGACCGCGCGCCGGCGAGACATAGCCGTACAGCGCGTGACCCGCCCGCACCATGGTGTGCCATCCCTCCATCCGCCCGTAGCCAACCGCGCTGGTGCTCGAGGTGTGCAGGTGCGTGGCCGTGACGCCGCCCTGGCGCAGCGATTCGCAGATGGCGTGGAAGTAGGCCAGTTGTTCGTCCGTCTGCGCGCCGGTGTAGTCGGCGGCGGAGGCGAAGTGCGTCATCAGCCCTTCCAAATGCGCGTGGCGAGTCTCCGCCAGCGTGGCCAGGATCTCGGTCGCGCACGCACGCGTGCCGAGTCGCCCCATGCCCGAGTCGATCTTCAGGTGGTAGGGGATCGTCTTGCCGGCTGCTTGTGCGACGCGTTCGAGTTGCCGGACCTGGTCGAGCGAATGGATTGCCGGCGTGAGATTGCTTTGCACCAACGCGTCGGCCTCGCAGTCGATGAATCCGCCCATCACCAGGATGCGGGGCGAATCGATTCCTCCTGCGCGCAGTTTGGCGCCTTCCTCCACCGAACTGACGGCTAGCCATTTCGCGCCTTCAGCCACCAGCACACGCGAAACTTCAAGGGCGCCGTGCCCGTACGCATCGGCCTTGACCACCCCGGCCACCTCTACTTCGCGACCGACTACCGCGCGTACATTCCGGTAGTTGCGGGCAATCTGTTCCAGGGAGACCAAAACGTAGGAGCGGAAGGGGGGCGACACACTTCCATTCTAGGGCCTGTTTCCGGCCGGCAAAGGAAGCGCCGGGTAACCCGGCGGTCCATTCCTTCGCATTTTTGCGTACGCCGTGGGCGCAGGTTTGCGAAACGCCTGGGGCCGCTCGGCCAGTCCAACAATCCGGGAAGAACCAATGGTCCGGTTGCGTTTCCTGATCCTGCTGTTGGCGCCTTCGATGGCGCTCGCGGAGAATTGGAGCGGCTTTCTGGTCGATTCCAAATGTTATGCCAGCGAGGAACGGAATGTGAACGCGGCGGACACGCAGCCCCACGTCGACAGCGACATGAACTGGCAGGTCCGATTCTGCGCCGCCGGGACGAAGACCAGGGATTTTGCGGTCGTGCCGGAAGACTGGCAAAGCCTGAAATTCGATCCCGCCGGGAATGCCCGGGCCCACGAGCTGGTTCGCCAGCTGGCACGTAAACACCTCTTGAGAGTAGTTGTCAGCGGGGATCGCAACCGGAAGACCATCCAGGTACGGTCGATCTCCGTTGCGCCTTGAAGACCGCTGTATCGTATTCATCGCAAGCAAGATAGGCTTGACACCCAGGGTTGCCGCCGATATAATTCACATCGGAAGTTACCCGGCAAGCAATTGGGATACGTCTGTCTGATGCTCTGGGCGGGCGCGGGACAACTCTAGTTTTCCAGAGGGGAAATTCATGAAAACAAGCCTGCTCTGTTGCAGGATGGCGGTCTTGTGGGCAACCGTTGCTTACGCTCAGATCGCCCAGAAGGCGCCGTCCTCCTCCCCCCAACGTGCGCTCGTCGATCAGTATTGTGCCGGCTGCCACAACGACAAGCTCAGATCCGGCAATATGACCCTGTCCAGGCTCGATCTGGCGCACCCCGGCCAGAATGCCGAACTCGCGGAGAAGGTGATCCGCAAGGTCAGCGCCGGGATGATGCCTCCAGCGGGCATGCCGCGTCCCAGCGCCGCCGCGACGAAGGCCTTCGTCACTTCGCTCGAGAACGGCATCGACCAGGCTGCCGCGCTCCATCCCAACCCGGGCCGGCCCGCGCTCCATCGCCTCAATCGCACCGAGTACGCCAACTCGATTCGCGACCTTCTGGCGGTGGATATCGATGTCACCGCGCTTCTGCCGACCGACGATATGAGCCACGGGTTCGACAACATGTCGGATGTGCTGACCGTTTCGCCGGCGTTGATGGAGGGCTACATCCGGGCCGCCGGAAGGATCAGCCGCGAGGCCGTGGGCGACACCACGGTGCCGGCGTTGACATCCACCTACACTATCCCGCGCGTGATGTCGCAGATGAGGCATGTGGACGGCACGCCTTTCGGAACCCGCGGCGGCACGGCCGTGATGCATGACTTTCCGGCGGACGGCGAGTACAGCTTCCGCCTGGGATTCTATTACGTTCCGGAAGGCCCGCTCTTCGGTCAGAACATGGGCAAGGGCCAACAGATCGAAGTCGCCATAGATGGCGCGCGCGTCGCGCTGCTGGACATCAACCCGGCGATGAAGCTCGCCAACGACGGGATCAAGGTGCCGCCGGTGCACATTACTGCGGGCCCGCACCGTGTATCGGCCTCGTTCCCGATGAAATTCGACGGGCCGGTGGAAGACGAGTTTCGGCCTGTGGAGCAGAGCCTGGTGGATGTCAGCACCGGCAACATTCCAGGCATGACGTCGCTGCCTCACCTCCACGAACTGCAGATCACCGGGCCGCACCAAGTGTCGGGTCTCTCCGACACGCCGGGCCGCCGCAAGATTTTCACGTGCCGTCCGGCCGCTGGAAGCGATGAATTGCCATGCGCCAGGAAGATCATCTCCGCCCTGGCACGCCAGGCCTACCGCCGGCCGGTGAACGACTCGGACCTCGAGGGTTTGCTGAGCTTCTACCAGTCGGGACGGAACCAGGGCGATTTCGAGTCGGGCGTTCGCACAGCCATTCAGGCGATTATTTCGGGCCCCGAGTTCGTCTTCCGCTTCGAACGGACTCCGGCGGGCGTAGCGCCGGGCCGCAACTTCCGGGTCAGCGACCTGGAGTTGGCTTCGCGGCTTTCGTACTTCCTGTGGAGCAGCGCTCCCGATGATCAGCTTCTCACCGTCGCCAGCCAGGGCCGGCTGCGAGACCCGCTCGTGCTCGAGAAGCAGGTGCGCCGGATGCTCGCCGATCCGCGCTCCGAATCGCTTGCCACCATCTTCGCGGGCGAGTGGCTGCATCTGCAGAACCTCAAGGACGCCAACCCGGATCTTTACCTGTTCCCGAACTTCGACCGCACGCTCGCGCAATCGATGCGCCGCGAGACCGAGTTGCTGTTCGACAGCATCATGCGCGAAGACCGCAACGTCCTCGACCTGCTGACAGCGGACTACGCCTTCGTGGATGAACGCCTCGCGAAGCACTACGGGATTCCCAACGTCCTCGGAAATCGCTTCCGGCGCGTGCCACTCACCGATCCGAACCGCTTTGGCGTGCTGGGCGAGGGCAGCATCTTGACACTCACTTCGAACGCGAACCGGACTTCCCCGGTGCAGCGCGGCAAGTACGTGATGGAGGTGCTGCTCGGCACGCCTCCGCCAAACCCGCCCGGCAATGTGCCGGCGTTGAAAGAGAATTCCGACGCGCGCACGGGCAAGGTACTGTCGAAGCCGCTCTCGGTGCGGGAGCGTATGGAGGAGCACCGCTCCAACCCGGCCTGCGCATCGTGCCACAAGATGATGGACCCGATCGGCTTCGCTTTGGAGAACTTCGACGCGGTGGGCGTGTGGCGCATCAACGACGGGGAAGACAAGATCGATGCCAGCGGCAAGATGTTCGACGGGGCGAAACTGGATGGCCCAGCCAGCTTGCGGCAGGCGATCCTGAATCATTCCGACTCGTATCTGAGCACCTTTACCGAGAACCTGCTGGCCTATGGCATGGGCCGCGTGCTGGAAACGTACGACATGCCGGTGGTTCGCGCGATCCGCCGGGACGCTGCCAAAAACGACAACCGCTTCTCGTCATTCGTTCTGGGTATTGTCAAGAGCGCGCCTTTCCAGATGCGGAGGGCCGAGGAAAGCGAGCCGGCGGCCACGACGGCGCCGATGGCGGGAAATTAGAGGGGAGCATTCATGAACTTCATCACCAAGAAACATCTTTCGCGGCGCGCGGTTCTTCGCGGCATGGGGGCGACCCTGGCGCTGCCTCTGCTGGACTCGATGATTCCGGCGCAGACCCCTCTGAGCAAGACCGCGGCCGCACCCAAGACCCGATTGTGCTGCATCGAAATGGTACACGGCGCCGCCGGCAGCACGGTGGAAGGCTCCAACAAGCACTACTGGTCGCCCGAAAAGGAAGGCCGGGACTTCGAATTCAGCCAGACGCTCAGCCCGCTGGAGCCGTATCGCGAGTACATCACGATCGTTAGCGATACGGACCTCAACCCCGCGACCGCGCACTCGACCGCCGAGGAGGGCGCAGATCATTTCCGCTCGAGCGCCGTCTACCTGACGGCGGCTCACCCCAAAATGACCGAGGGCTCGGATTACTGCGCGGGCACCTCGATCGACCAGATCTACGCGCAGCAGTTCGGCCAGGACACGCCGCTGCCGTCCATCCAGCTCTGCATCGAAATGGTAGACGCATCGGGCGCCTGCGATTACGGCTATGCCTGTGTCTACGCCGATACCATCAGTTGGGCGTCGCCGACCAGCCCGCTGCCCATGACGATCGACCCGCGCATGGCCTTCGAGGCCCTGTTCGGCGATGGCGGAACGCCCGAAGAACGAGCGGCCCGCAGCAAGGTGAATCGCAGCATCCTGGATTGGATCTCGCACGATGTGGCGCGCCTGCAGAAGGGACTCGGGGCGGGGGACCGCAGCCGGCTGAATGCCTATCTCGAAGACGTGCGCGAGATCGAGCGGCGCATCCAGCGCATCGAGAAATACAATGCCAGCGGTGAGTCGCGCGCGCTTCCCGCCGCCCCTCTGGGCGTCCCGGACTCGTACGAGGAGCATGTGCGCCTGATGTTCGACCTCCAGGCGCTGGGCTTCATGACGGATACCACGCGGGTTTCGGCATTCAAGCTGAGCCGCGACGTGAGCGGGCGCGTGTGGCCGGAGAGCGGCGTGAAAACGCCCTTCCATAACTGCTCGCATCACGGTGAGACCCCGGCTCGGGTGGCGGAGTTCGCCAAGCTGAATCGCTATCACGTGAGCATGATCCTGTATTTCCTGGAGAAGTTGAAGAACACGCCCGATGGCGACGGCAATCTGCTGGACCACTCGATGATCATGTACGGCAGCCCCATGGGCGATTCGAATGTGCACAACCACAAGCGAGTCCCGATCTTTCTGGCGGGCCACGCGAGCGGCCAATTGAAAGGCAATCTGCACCTGAGAACCAGGGATGGGACGCCCATGGCCAACATCCTGTTGACGATGCTGCATAAGTTGGGTGTGAGCCAGGAGAGTCTTGGCGACAGCACCGGAGATCTGGCGATCTAAGAAGGAGGGAACGATGTTTTTGAAGACTGCACTCCTTGGACTTTCCATCGCGGCCCTGTTGGCGGCCGCCAGCCCCGATGCCCGGCTTGCCGATGCCGCCATGCGCGGCGACAAAGCCGCCGTGCGTTCCCTGCTGAAGGATAAGGCGGACGTGAATGCGGCGCAGGGGGACGGCGCTACGGCGCTGCACTGGGCGGCGTTCCGGGACGATCTCGAAATGGCGAACCTGCTGCTCGATGCCGGCGCCGACGTGAAGGCGGCCACGCGCGAGGGTGCGATCACTCCGCTCTTCATGGCTTGCACCAACGGAAGCGCGGCCATGGTGGAGCGCCTGCTGAAAGCGGGCGTCGATGCCAACTCCACGAAGTCCAATGGCACCACGGCCCTGATGATCGCAGCGGCCTCGGGGGGCGCGGGCGCCGTCAAGGCGTTGCTCGATCACGGCGCGAATATCAATGCCAGGGAGAGTGCACACGGGCAGACCGCGCTCATGTTTGCGGCGTCGTTGAATCGCGCCGAAGTCGTGAAGTTGCTGATGCAGCATGGCGCGGACGCCGGCGTGAGCACCAACGTCAACAAACTGGAGCGCGTGATCTTCGACGTGGATGGCAATGTGGTCCCGAATCCGCCGGCTCGCGGCGGGCGGGGCGCTGCCGCGCCGGCAGCCGCCGATCCGAAAGCGGAGGAGGTTGCCGGCAACGATAACGGGCTGCCCGGGTCCGGAAGGACCGGGCGGGCCGGAGATCCGGCGGCCAACGGAGGGCGCGGGCAGTACGCACCCCGGCAAGTCGGCCCCAGCTACATGGGCGGGATGACGGCGCTGCTTTATGCCGCCCGCGACGGCCAGATGGACGCGGCACGGGAGTTGATCGCGGCGCATGCCGATATCAACGAGGTGAGCGCCGGGGACAAGATCAGTCCCATGGTGATGGCGATCATCAATGGCCACTTCGACCTGGCGAAGATGTTGCTGGATGACGGCGCGAATCCGAACCTGGTGAGTGAGGCCGGGCTCACGGCTTTGTATACCGTTATCGACGTGCAGTGGGCGCCGCACGCCTGGTTCCCGCAACCGATCACCGAACAGGAGCACACCAACTACCTGGACCTGATGATGGCGCTACTCGCACACGGCGCTGACATCAACGCGCGTCTCGGGAAGAAGATCTGGTTCCGCAGCTTTACCCACGATGTCACCTGGGTGGATCCGGCGGGCGCTACCGCCTTCTGGCGCGCTGCTCAATCCACCGACCTCACGGCGATGAAGATGCTGGTGGAGCATGGCGCGGATCCGAAGATCCCCAATACAGCGGGCGATACGCCGCTGATGGTGGCTGCCGGAATCGGCTGGGGCGCGAATTTCACGACCAACGCCCCGGGTTCGCCGATGCCTGCGGTCCACTATTGCCTGGAATTGGGCATCGATGTGAACGCGGTGGACAATCGCGGCTACACGGCTCTGCATGGAGCGGCTTACATCGGGAACAATGAGATGGCGAGCTTGCTTGTCCAAAAGGGCGCGAAGGTGGACGTGAGAACAAAGGCCGGCGACACAGTCGCGGACATGGCGAACGGGCCGAACCGATTCGGAATCCCGCATCCCGAGACGGTGGCGCTTCTGGAGAAACTGGGGTCGCCCAACTCGCACAACTGCCGCTCGGATCAATGCCTGGTGGCACCTCGAGAAGACAATGCTCCCAGAAGAGGAGGTGCGCAGCCAGCGCCCGCTCCGGCTCCGCCGGCAACTCCCGCGACTGCGACGAAGCCCGGAACAAAAGAGCCGGGGAAATAGGCCGTGGCGCAGGCGCTGCTTGCCTGCCGCCTCGGCACTCATTTGAGCGCCGTTGTCTTCAAACTGAGCGCGAAGGCTCAGCGGCGATCGTCACGTCGCGCGTTGCCAGATCAGCGAGACTGTAGACGCCGCGGCTATTCACCCGGCTGGCGACGCATCTACCACGCTGCAAACGGCACTTGGCTGACCATTCACGTACCGCGCGACTGACCTGTCAGGCTGGCCCGGCCAGTTAGACCAAGAACAGCGGAAGGCGATGTTTTCGTCCCAGGGCAGGCTCCGAGCAGCCGGCAAAATACCGGAAGCTTGCCCTGCAGACCCGCTGAGCCGGCAGAAGGTCCCACTGCTAAACCGCCGCGGCGGAAAGGAGATCTGATACGCCCCGCACGGACACCAGCCAGGGAGACTCGATTACGCGGGGCAGACACGCGGAATCATCGCCCGGGCTCGGCATTCAAGCGCTTAGACGCGCCAGATACGAACTTGCGACCGCCGCTTTCGGCAACTCTGTCCCGAAAAGCGATGGACCTGCAAGAGCGTTCGTCGGCTAGCTGAGGAGTTGCAGCGCCAAGGGCATCGCACCAGTTACCGTTCCGTGGATCGCCTGCTGGACCGCTTGGGCTACAGCCTGCAGGCCAACCGGAAGACCCGAGAGGGTAGCAGCCATCCAGATCGGAATGCTCAGTTCGAGTATCTCTACGGCAAGGTGCAGAGTTTTCAGCGCCGGGGTCGATGCGTTAATCGCCGCAACCGCCATCGAAGAGGGCTTGGCATCGCAAGTTGACCTGGGATCCCGCCCAACGAATGTTCCTCAAAGATGAAGAAGCCAATCGCATGCGTGGCCGGCTTATCGTGAGCCGTGGCGCATGGAGGCGCTGGCTGCCAGCATGTAGCAGCCGCCAGAAAGGCGACCCTCCGAGTGCCACAGACACAGACATCCGCACAAGCACCGGCGCCGCAGCCCACGGGACGTGCTGCCACCCCCGCCAACCGGACGCCGAACCCGGTTGTCCCTCCGGAGTTCGATGCGCTGCCGATCTGGAAGTTGGAGCCGGCGAAGCTGGTCGCCATCGTGAAGGACCCTTCCTCGACTGTGTTTCCAGAAGGCGATCGCCTGCTAGAAACTGGCGTTCACAGGCGGCAAGGACGCGGTCCAGCCGATGGCGGCGCTGCTGAGCCACCCGCCGCTTTCGTGTTATGCGCGGTTCGGGTTGGAGCCGAATCCGGACCCTTCGGTAGACGATGCCTTGCGCGACGCCCTTCCGAAACTGAAAGGCCCTCGGGAAGTCGGGGTGACCACCTCGAACGGAGTGCGGAGGGACGCCAAGGCTCTCGACCTTCTCACAAAGCTGATTGATGCCGCAGATTCCGGCGTGGCGTGTGCCGCCGCCGCATCGGTCGGGATGATCGGAGGGATGGAAGCGTCCAGGGTGCTCCAGGCGGCATTGGGGCGCACCACGCCGCCGGTCTTCGCGGTGTTTGCGCGAGCCGCCCTCCTGTGCGCCGAAGGTTTGCTGGCGGGCGATCGGGCGCGCGCGCTGGAACTCTATTCGCATTTGAGCGCGGACACGATGCCGAAGCCCGTGAGGATGGCCGCCTTTCGCGTACTCAACGCCGCGGGTCCGGCGCCCGAAGGAGCGGCGAAAAAGTGGCCGGCGCCTACAGGCGAGGCGGCGACGGGACAAAAGTGGATTTCTTGGCCGCGATCGATAGCGTGTTAGCGCCTCAGCAGGCAGGTGGGCATGTAAGCGGCGTATAATAGTTGTGCCGATTGGCAACTCGATGGCCGACCCGCCTCTTCTGTCGTCAGAATCCGGGAATCGGATTTCCTCGTGAGCACGCCGACACCATCCAAACTCGGGGAATTGCGTGCCAGAACCGATCGGCAGTTGCTCCTGGTGATCATGCGAGAGCTGGAGCGTGCCCTTCCGATGGCAACGACGGCGGCGAGCAAGGAATCGCCGCTGT
>Ga0335077_10008309_pt1 | contig 12869 bp, 14 predicted proteins | sample Lox_Sample_31_FD_207151 | JGI IMG/M metagenome (GOLD analysis project Ga0335077, IMG submission 207151) | Soil microbial communities from Loxahatchee National Wildlife Refuge, Florida, United States - Lox_Sample_3.1 | ecosystem: Environmental > Terrestrial > Soil > Wetlands | place: USA... | reverse complement strand
TTCCGCAAATCGCCCGTCATATGCATCAAGGTCTCACCACACCGATTTCCTGCGAAAACCGGGTTTTTCAACGACCTCGTTATGCGGCAGACCCCGTGCCACGCGAGGTCCCGATGACTTGGGTATCCTACGAGTATGGCCGGCCCTAGAGCCTACGTCGAGACCACGATTCCGAGCTTCTACCACGAGGAAAAAGTGGCATCGGACATCGTTGCGCGGGGAGAGTGGACAGGACGATGGTGGGCGACCTCACCCGCGCGCTACGAACTCGTGACAAGCCCGGCGGTACTAGAGGACTTGGCGGAAGGCCGACCCGAGCGCAGCGCACAACGGCTGGCCTTGGTTCGCGAGTTGCCTGTCTTGGCGATCGAGCCACCCATTGTCGAGATAGTGCAGACGTACGTGCAGCACCGCGTAATGCCGGCTGATCCAGGAGGGGATGCGCTGCATTTGGCGCTCGCCTCGTATCACCGGTGCGACTTCCTGGTGACCTGGAACTGCCGTCACTTGGCGAACGCGAACAAGTTTGGTCATATCCGCCGCGTGAATGTGCTGCTTGGGTTGTTTGTGCCTGCGTTGGTAACGCCGCTGGAGCTACTTGGAGATGATGATGAACCAGAGTCACAGTGATCCCGTCATTGATGAGATCCGAGAGATACGCCACAACATTTCGGCTTGCTTTGGTCATGATCCCGAGCGACTGGTCGCTCACTATGCGGAGTTGCAAAAGCGGTACCGAGAGCGGCTAGTCCGCACCGTGCCGACTACCGAGCAGACCGACACACCTGCCGTCTAACTTCTGCATCGACCGGAGCGCCCAACGGCGGCGCCGTTGGGTTCCCTCGTCGCTTCGCTCGTCCGCGCCCGGTCATCCAGGGCGTTATGCGCTGGTAGCCGGGGGGTTTTGACGCCCTGACGTTGCTTTGCCAACATGTCGCGATGTAGCTCAAGATTATCGGTGACATCACACACGTCGAAACCTTCGCGGCCGGGCCGGCTATTCGGGAGATCGCGAGGCTTCGCAAGCTCTATTGCCGTGGTCGGTCGCGTGAGCGCAAGGGCATTGCCCGCGTACGTCTGGAGGACGGTTCTCTTCACTTGGCGGAAGTCCACTGGTACGAAGCCTCGGGTATTGGGAAACGCGAGTTCAAGATCAGACGATTTTTGTGAGCGTTAGCATGGCCGAGTCATCTGTTTCGAAGCGTCGGTTCGTAGTCTGTGTCAAAAACGCGGGGTATGAGGTGTCGCTTGAGCGCAGGAAGATCTACGTCTGCATTGAAGACGAAGACGCACATACCCAAAAGTTCATTCGAGTCATCGACGAATCGGGCGAGGACTACTTGTTCCCGGAGAAGATGTTCATCCCGATCGAGCTACCACAACCGATTCGGCGCGCGGTATTGACGGCGGCATAACAAGGCGTTCAACCGGAAAGCCGAACAGCGCGCCCGCTGTTCGGTTCCCGTCGCGCTTTGCGCGCCGGCGCTCGGCTAGCGGCGTCACGTTAGCCGTCTTGGAGCACCTCTGTGCGCCCGTCCGAGGAACACCTCATTTGTGAAGGTGGTTACTTCCGAGCGGAACAGTGCGGCGATTGCTGCGTCCCTGGCTACGTGATCCTGAGCGCCCGAGGTTCGGCCACATCCATCAGCGGATTGTCGCCGGCAGCACTAAACAACCTCGGCCCCCGCTTGGCCTTGCTGATTCGCGCCATCGAAGCGGTTGTTCGTCCCGAGCTTGTCTACTGCGCACGGTTTGGAGAGGAAGTGAAAGCGCTGCACTTTCACTTGTTCCCGCGTACGGCCGAGTTAGCTCGGGCGTTTCTCGCTGACATCGGCACAGGGACTACGCTCAATGGACCACTGTTGCTGGATTGGGCGCGAGAGCGCCACACGTTTCTCGCCGGGAGCAGCGCGGAACGAGCAAAGGTCCACGAGGTAACCCATGGTATCCGAGAATACGTTAAGGCCGACTGACCCGGCGCTCCGGGGAAGGCACAAAGAGGCGAGCGGCCGCGAGCTTTGGCGTTAGCCCTATACAGATGGACGTTTACGCCTCGCCAGCTGCCGTCGCCCGCGGTGTAGCGCCGCACGCGATCGGGCTGGTCGCGGCCACAATCGCCTTGCTAGTCTCCCCGAATCCAATAATAACGTCCGTTGCAGTTGCGGTACTGCTGAGCGCTGCGGGTGCAGCAGCCGTGTACCTGCGCAGGCACATCAGGCGCGGACCGCACCTAACCATCAATGACGCGGGAATTTTGGATCGCCGAGGCGCAGTCGGTCTGATCTCGTGGACAAAGATACGCGTCATCAGCAAGCATCACGATGGTCCCTCTCCGCTGTTGAGGGGCGATCATCTGCGTGTGAGTTCACCGGTCCTGGACCATCTGAGCTTCGTGTCGCGCAAGCTGAGTGATGTAGAGCACGAGACCGACTGGGAAGGTCCCGTGGAGACCTGCGAGATGATCGTGAAGTTCCGCACCCTCGGCAAATCTACCGACGACGTTTGGCCCTACATCAAAGCTGCATGCACGAGGAACGGCTTTACTTCAGGCGACCAGTCGGCGGGCTATCCATGTCTGGTAAATAGGTCTGCTTGGGGTACGGTTAAAAGCGGCATGCAGCCGCCCGATCGGGAGCGGTCGGGGGCTGATTCGCAACGGTAGGCCTCTGTAAAGGACCCTGGCATGTCACCAGAAACCCCGCTCTCGTCGAGCCAAGTGATTGTCCGAGTCTGCCTGTTTCTTGTCGCGGCCATTGGCATCCTCGGTGGGTCGCTCCAGATGCACCTCGGCCAACCCGATACCTCGGCGCGGCTGGACAACGTGCGCCGCTTCATGGCGGGCATTTACCTGGGTACGGGAATCATTTGCCTGTGGGCCGCGATAACGGTGCGCCAACAGGGCTTCCTTGTGTACCTGCTGGCTCTTGGCATTCTGGCGGGCAGTTGTGGCCGCCTCCTGTCGATGAGTAAGCTTGGCGTGCCCGAGCCCCGCGCGGTCTGGCTCGGATATCTCGTTCCCGAGCTCGTCGTTCCGCTTGTAATGGCCGGGGCGCACTACGCGGGGCGATGAGCGCAGCCGCCGCGAAGCAGGGGCACGACCGTTCGCTCCAGCTCTGCTGGGGCTGGCCTTTGCCGGCCTCTCCGGTCGGCTGAACTCAGGCGTTGGAATTCACGATGACCATTCGCGGCATCAGCCATCTCACGTTCATCGTCCGTGACCTGGATCGCGCATCGAAGTTGCTCTGTGTAGGCCTTGGCGCCACGGAAGTCTACGATAGCAACGGAAAGAACTTCTCCCTTTCTCGCGAGAAATTCCTGCTCCTCGGCGGCGTATGGCTCGCCCTGATGGAAGGGGAGCCGACGGAGCGATCCTATCGACATGTTGCATTCGAAGTGAACGAGGCTGAGCTCCCCGAGTACGAAGCCCGCCTGAGATCGCTCGGCGCCGAGATCAAGCCGCCCCGTCCCAGAGTGGAAGGTGAAGCGATGTCGTTGTACTTCTACGACTACGACAACAATCTGTTCGAGTTGCATACGGGCACCCTCGAGCAACGACTCGCGCGGTACGCGAGATGAGTTCCAACGACCAGCTGTACCGAGCAATCTCTTGACAAGCGGTGCGACGGCAGGACGCCTCTCGCCGAGTCACGGGAACGCTCGATGCCGTCCGCCCGGTGTTCTACGTGAATTAGTCCACGACACCGCTGGACCGTAGACGCCGATTCATCGGACTACTTCGGCTCGATTCCGCACGCCGACGCATGCAATCAGTCGCTCTGGCGGCGTCGGATCGTCGCCTGCGGCAACCGATCGAGATGCGGCCATCGCAGGCGGGCGACCCGTCGCTGTCCCGTGACGCCCGGTCGACCACGGATCCAAGCGGGTTCATGGAACGTCGAAGAGGCCCGCCCGGTTTCCAGCACGCAGTGTCGTTGTCTGGAGACGACGCGCAGCTCGCCGCGCAGGTTGTCGTGCCGCGAAGACGATGGCATGACGTGGCCTGGCCGCGGCCCAGTTCGTATTTGTCTCCCCATCACGACGCAAGAAATCGTACGGACGACAGGTTCTAGTCAGTAGGTTGCAATACACTTGCATATGCCACCAAGATTCGCGACGCGAATCTTGGTTCGGCCTACGCATAGCGCCCATCCCAGACGTGCTGGAACTCTAAAGCGATGAGGAGGAAACCTTATGCTCACCGAAGGACTGAGAACCTGGCTTAGCCGGGCTCGCTTCGTGGTTCTCGCATTCGCAGCTCTTCTGTTCGGCGCGGCGCCCGCCGCCGTTGCGGGATCCGGCCATATCACGTTCAGGCTGAGCGCACCCGGTGTGGCTGTGGAACAGCCGGACACGTTGCTCGTCGCGGTGCGGCTGAACAACACCAGCGACAAGACCGCGCTCAAGGTCAAGATCGAGTCGATCCGGCTGCGGCCGGCTGCTCTGACCAGTCCGACCGGGTTCCCGGTGGCGCTCGGGGATATCGCCGCCGACCAGAATATGGTCGTTCAGGCCGACTTTCTAAGCGACAAGCTGAAGCAGGGTAAGAACTACCGGCTCGAGGTCCGGGGCAGCTACCGAGTGGAGGATCGGGATGAGGACGGACCTCGTTGGGACAAGCACCGGAAGCACAAGGAGGAGCGGCGCCAGTTCACGGCCAGCACTGTGATCAGTCTGCCCCCTCCCGCGCCTGGGTCGAACACGCTGACCACGACGACGGTGCCACCGAATCAGGTGACCGGTGGCGGGTTCCCGCCTCAAACGCCGAGCTTCGACAACGAGGTCAACACGTCGCGCTGGACGATCCCGACCGGGAAGTTCGTGCAGGGCACTCCGACGGCGAACGTCACGGGGACGCAGCCGGCTCCCCAGGCCGCCGCGGCGACGCAGCACGCTGTTAAGGCCGCCTCGAGCAGCGTCCAGTTCAACGTGAACAACGGGTTGGGGTTCACCTCCGGCAACATCAGCACCGTCTCGGAGCCGAGCGGAGCAAGCGGAGGCGGGGTGGTGTTCGTCGCTGCGAACTGGTTCGCCGCATATTCGATCGACGGCGTCCACTTCACACAGTTGGACCCGACGACGATCTTTCCCAACGATGCAGTCGGGTTCTGCTGCGATCAGATCGTGCAGTATGTCCAGAGCATCGATCGGTTCATCTGGCTGCTGCAGGGCAATGGCGTGCGGATCGCTTCGGCCAGCCCGGCCGACATCAAGAGCAGCGGCGGCACAGCCTGGACCTACTGGAACTTGACGCCGGATGTCTTCGGCCAACCCGGCATCGCCTTCGATTATCCGGATCTGGCGGTGGGCACGAACTACCTCTACATGAGCTGGAATGCGGGGGTCGGCTGCGCATCCTGCGATTGGGGACATCAAGTCGCACGCACGCAGTTGAGCCAGATCCAGGCGGCCGGCACGATCGGGATCGACTACACCGATCCCGCCGACGGGCGCATGGCCTGGGGCGCGCACCTCAGCCAGGACACGCAGGACGAGATCTTCTGGGCCGGACACAACAGCAACAGCAACATGCGCGTGTTCTCCCTGTCGGAGGGTTCGAACAGCTACTTCTGGCGCGACGTCGGAGTCGCGAGCTGGGCCAACAGCGGGCTGTCCTCGAGTACGCCGGACGGCCAAGACTGGCTCACGAAGCTGAGAGACTTTCCGGGAAGCGCGGTGCTCGGCGCAACGCGCTCGAGCAGCCAGCTCTGGCTCGCATGGAGCGCGGGGACCGACAGCAACTTCCAGCAGCCCCACGTCGAGATGGTCGCCCTCGACAACAACTTCAATGTGCTCCAACAGGTGCAGATCTGGAACAGCAGCTACGCATTCGCATATCCGGCGCTTGCGACGAATGCCTGCACGGGAGAGATCGGCATGTCGCTGGAATACGGCGGCAACGGCAACTACGAGAACCACGTGGTGGGGTTCTGGGGGGATTTTCTGGTCTATATCACGACCGGCAGCAACGTCGGCACCACCCGCTACGGGGATTACGTCACGATCCGGCAGGACCCGACGCAAGCGCTCAACGGTGCCTTTTTCGATGCGTTCGGCTATGGGCTGAACACCGTTGCGCCGCCGGGGAGCGGGACGCAGGTCGACGTGCGCTACGTGCAATTCGGTCGAGGAGGGGGCTGCCAAACCCCGCCTCCGGGTTAGCGCCTCGCGGCAGCCGCCGGGCGGGGCTGCCGCTCGGCCGGCTGCTCAACGTCGACGCGGCCTTGCGCAGTCGCGTATCTGTATCGGTACGAGCCGGTGGGTTGATGACGGTATTCGATCACCGGCATCGCTGGGCGATCAGGTCAGGCAGCCAGGCTGTGCAGCATCCACCCGGTCTTCTCGTGGACCGCCAGGCGGTCGACCAGCATCCCGATGGTCACTTCGTCTCCGGCGCGTTGAGCGGCGGGTAGCACCGAACGGATGGTGTTGCCGACGGTCTCGTGGTCCGCCGCCAGCTGCTTCACCATTTCTTCGGCCTTCGGCACACCGTCCGCGTCCTTGATGCTCGCCAGCCGCGAGAACTGACTGAAGCTTCCCGGCGCATACTGGCCCAGCGCGCGAATGCGCTCGGCGACCAGGTCGACCGCGGCAGCGAGCTCCGTGTACTGCTCCTCGAACATCAGATGCAGATCGCGGAACCTCGGCCCCTCGACGTTCCAGTGGAAGTTATGCGTCTTCAGGTATAGCGCGTAACTGTCGGCGAGTACATGTGACAGCCCCGACGCGATCTCTTTCTTGGCGCCCGTTGCAGATTCCGTTTTCGTTGCCATTGCAGCTCCTTTCCTCAAAAGTGGCCCACCGTCACGCTCCCGCGAGTCGACGATACTGCGATTTGTCCTCGGCGTATTGATCGAGATCAATGGGAGCCTGCGGCACGGCGCTTGGTGCCCACGGTAACAGGCCTCGCCGATGATCTCCAATTGAATCTAGGCATCGAGCCGATAGCGCTTGGCTATCGGCCTCACGGGCAGGAAAGTCAGGCGCTTGGCCCGGCGAGGTAGGTGACGCAGCCGAGCGGGCAGGCGCGGATCGCGCGGCGCAGCGCCTCGATCGCTTGCGGGCGCGGATAGCTCGCGCGCCAGGCGAGCGCTACGCGGCGTCGGGGCGGCTCGCTGAAGGGACGGATCGCGGTCAAGGTGGCAGGCGCATCCCCTGCGCCGGCTGCCGCCGTGCACGGCAGCACCGTGATTCCCAGGCCCGAGGCGACCATATGACGAATGGTTTCGAGCGAGCTGCCCTCCACCGCTTTTTGTAGACCTCCTTCGATGGCCGGCGGGCCCACGCAACTGGGGCATGCAGCCACCACCTGATCTCGGAAGCAGTGGCCGGCGCCGAGCAGCAGCACCGTCTGCGTGGAAAGCTGATCGGTCGCGACGGCCTCGCGCTGCGCCCAAGGATGCCCGGCCGGGACCATGACCACGAAGGGCTCGTCGTACAGCGGCAGGGTCACCACACCCGGTTCCTCGAACGGCAGACAGAGCAGAGCCGCATCGAGCTCTCCTTGCACCAGCCGCTCGCGGAGTCTGCCTGTGTAGTTCTCCTCGATGATGAGCGGCATGCGCGGCGCGCTCGCATGCAGCACGGGCACGAGCAGCGGGAACAGGTACGGCCCGACGGTGTAGATCGCGCCCAGGCGCAGTGGGCCGTCGAGCGGGTCGCGCGCTTCGCGGGCGATGCGCTTGATGCCTTCCAGCTCATCCAGCACCCGCTGCGCCTGTTCGACGATGCGCGCGCCCACCGGGGTGACACCCACGTCGGTCTTTGTGCGCTCGAACAAGGCCAACCCGAGCTCTTCCTCGAGCTTCTTGACCGCCACGCTCAGCGTAGGCTGGCTGACGAAGCAGGCTTGCGCCGCGCGGCCGAAATGCCGCTCCCGCGCCACCGCGACGATATAGCGGAGCTCCGTGAGTGTCATCGCGACCGGATTCTACCGCAGGGGGGTTCGCCGGCCCGTGCGCCGAGTGCGGCGCGCCCCGCTCTGGAGGCGTCAGAGCGAGCGGAGAAAGTTGAGCAGATCCTGCTTGTTTGGCTCCGAGAGCTGGTTGAAGCGCAGGATCACCAGGTTCGCTTCCGATCCGGTGCCCCGGTGCTGCCCGATTGCGACCAGCAGGTCGGAGGTGCGCCCGTCGTGCAGGAAGAATACGCGCTGTCCCAGGCCCCAAAGCGGCGCCGTGCGGAACTCGCGCGGGCCGGCTTGGCCCTGACTGATTCCGTCGGCCAGTCCGATCCCCATGTCATGGACGAGCAGGTCCGAAAAGAGGTTCACGGGCTGGCTGCTGAGCGCGGCGACAGCCGTCGAAGGGCCGGTGGTCATCGTGGGCGTGTGGCAGTGTGCGCAGCCTACGGTGTCGAACAGGGCGCGGCCGTTCGCGATCGACGGCGCCCCGCCCGGAAAGCTGGGCGAGGGCTTGGGTGGCGCGAGAAAGCGCATGAAGAAGGCGAACTTCTCGGTGCCGCTCAGCGCATCGGTGAGGCTTTGCGCTTCGGTGTCCGTCGCATCGTTCGGCTCCGCCACGAACTGGCAGTCCGCAGTCTCGTCGCGTTCCGTCTGGAACAGCTCGTTGGTGATCCCCATCTCGACGTTGTAGGCCTCGCCGGCGAACAGCAGCAGAGATTTGTCCTGTGCCTTCCAGCCGAACCGAGCGGCCGTCCCGTCGTTGCCGTTGAAATTCGCCTGGCCGGAGATGGCGTTTCCGGCGAAGACGATGTTCGGTCTGCCTCGGATTCCGAGCGCCCGTTTCGCGGCAGCGTTGCTCGCTTGATTGGCGAGAATCGTGGCATCGGGGATCTGCTCGATGAGGCCGGCGCCGAACACAGGCGTGGGGATCCGGAAGATCACGTTATGGCGTGCCGCGGCTGTTGCGAAGTCGGGTTGCGCCAACTGGCAGCCGGGTGCGTCTCTACGGCCTTGGATGGTGAACAGCGAGTGCACCCCACCGTCAGGGGTGCCGTCCGGGTTTCTCACGAAGCGTGCTTCGCGCACCGGCCCGTTCAGCGAGATGAAAGAGGGCACGACGTTGGTTGCGCCGTCGAGGGTTGCGAACGCAACCTGGGGATTTTCACGCGGACTGCTTCCGCCGGCAGCGGGCTGCAGATGGCAGCCGACGCAACTGTTCAGGTTCATCCTCGGCCCTAGGCCATCCGCGATCTCCTGGGTGGCCATGAATTCGTCCCTGCCCGCCTTGAACAGCGCGAGTTGGCCTGGCGTCAGGTTCGGCAAAGGCTCGCCAGCATCGGACCCGCTTCGGATCCCCGGGTCTCTCGCAGTAAACGATGGACTGCCCGGGAAGGCTACTGTCATGCCAAGCAGAAACAGCGCGGCGACAGCGGTGCCCAGAAGGCACGCGGCGTAAAGACGTCTCATGTTTGCCCCCCAACCTCACTCACGCGATGACGGAAGTGGCGGGCTTGCCCCGAGGACCGGAGCTGGCTGGCTATGGGCCGGTGATCTCGATGTGCAGGACCGAGCCGGCTTCGATGCGACTGATTCTCATTATATTGTCAGGGACCGAGACACTGCAATCCTTGACTTGTGATCCGCGGAACGGTGTTCGTCGAAGAGGCATAGCGAGCGGCAGAGACAGATCGCCGCCGAAGATGCCCCTTGCTCGGCGCCTGCTATGCCCCGTTCACCGAACAGTGCCTGCCCGTCGTGTTCGTTGAGGGCTGCAGCATCTTCTCGAAAATGTCCAACTGAGCGCGGCTGCCGCCGATCTCGCAGACGCGGGCCCGAAGCTGCTCTCGATCCTCCGCGGCAGAGAATTCGCCCTGCATGAAAGCGGCGACCACTCGCAGGCCGGGAAGCGTGATCTCGCGCGCGCGCATGGAGAGCGCGCTCGATCCTTGGGCGAAAATGGTGATGTGGCCCGTCAGGCGTTGCAGGCGGTCATGGTGCCCGGCTCCGTGGAAAGCCACGGCCGCGTGGAGGTCGAGATAAGGCCAATGGCCGGCACGGCCGTGCGAAGCGTTCCAGCAGTCCGAGAGGAAGAACCAGCGGTCGCGCGCGCGCCATCCCCGGGTCTCGAGCTGCCAGAGCAAACCGGTAGCATCGGCAGCGTCCAACGGACCGTCGGCGGCGTGAGGCAACAGCCACTCGTCCAGGAGCTCCACTGTAGCGTCGACGTTGCCCGACTCTAGCTCGAACAGCGCGAGATGCCAGGCGTTATGCGCCAGCATCCGGCTGCCGTTCTTCCAGTGCGCCTCCTGTTGCTTCATCCACGCGGCCCCGCGGGCATGCTCGCCCCGCTCGAGGAGCGCATGCGCGACGGCATGCACGCCGTATGGGCAAGCGGGCTCGACGGAGAGCGCGCGCCGGCCAAGCGTTTCGGCCATCTCGGCGTCCCCGGTCTCGGCGCGCGCGAAAGCGGACATCGCTTGGACGTAGGCGAACGCCGGATCGCTCGGAGACCACGCCGGCGTCACGAGGTCGATGACATCGCACATCTTGCGGTGCGCTCCGAGGAAGAAGTAACACGACTGCGCTAGGCGCAGCGCGAGGAGGTCGCGAGGCCACCGCGCAAGGATCCATTCGTACCGCCGGGCGGATGCCCACGGCTCGCCTTCAAGCCAGTATCGCGCGGCGTCGAGGTGTGCCGTTTCCCAGGCGGTGAGGCTCTGACTTGTCACGGCGGTAGCGTTCAGTGCCGCGCGGATCAAGCGATGCGCGCGGGCATCCTTCGCCAGCACGCCGAGCGCCGCTTGCAGCACATGAGCAGCCGGGGCATCGGGGTCGTCGTCGCCGATCCCGCCGATCTCGGCAAGAGGGTCACCGACGGCGCGCAGGACCATATCAGTTGCGCGCTGCACAGCGTTGCTGGCGGAGTACACCTAGCTCACCCTCCTGCCGGCCGGCCCACAACCGTCGGCCGTCGCCCGGGTCTGGCCGCCGACGCGTTCCACGTTGATGACGGGCACGACATGCTCCCAGCGTGATTCCCCATAATCGAAGCACGCCGGCTTGCGAAGCGGCAAGCGGCGAGAGCAGGAGTATCGGACATCGCGTACGCGAGCGGAATGCTCGGAACGCCACCGAGATTGACCGAGACGCCTGAAGTTGCCCGCGGGGTTCCGCGTGCGGGCGCGGACAAACGCCACCGGCGCCGACGGCCTCGCTTCGGGCGATTCCGCCTCTATGCCGGCTTGCTTCCGGTGACCGGCACCGCGGTCAACGCCGGCTCAATTCGCCGGAACGGAGGAGAGAACCTGGGCTGGAAAGTCGTCCGCACTCCACAACGACGCGTGGTTGCGGCCGCTCTGTTTGGAGCGATATAGCGCTTCGTCGGCCCGGCGCAACAAGGCTTCCAATGTGTCCTCGGGGCCGGCCGCGACGACGCTCGCGATCCCGATGCTCACGGTCATGGCGATCGATCCGCCCGGGGCGCCGGGCCAGGACATGGGCGTCGCCTCGAGCGCCGCGCGGATGCGCTCCGCCAGCGTGGCGGCGCCCCGCGCATTCGTGTCCGGCAGCAACGCCACGAACTCCTCGCCTCCCATCCGGCCCAAGGCATCGGTTTCGCGCAGGGTGGCCTCGACGATCCCGACTGCATGGCGGAGCGCCGAGTCCCCGGCCGCGTGACCGAATGTATCGTTCAACAATTTGAACCGGTCGAGATCGAGCGACAGCACCGACACGGGCTGCCGGGAGCGGCGCGCGATGCCGACCAATCTCTCGCCCTGCTGCAGCAGGTTCCGCCGGTTGGCGATCCCGGTGAGATCGTCCGCTCCGGCGAGCCGCTTGAGCTCGAGTCCCTTCAGATAGCTGCGCCGCTGGAACCAGTCGAAGATGAAGCAGTTGAAGACGGCGATCCCACAGGCCGGAAGGATGAGGGCCGCATACCGCAATTGGTCCAGTCCCTCGGGAAGTCCCACATACGTTCCGGCCATCGGCAGGATGGCGAGTAACGCGATGATCGGCGCATTGATGTGGAACGGGTAGGCGACCGTGATGATCGGCGGAAGCAAAAGGAAGAACATGTAGCCGCCGATGCCGTACAACGCGCCACCGACGAGCCGATTCAGGATCGCCCCCCACACCGCCTCGGCGAGCAGCGCGGAGATGCCCAGCACGATGGCGAGGGAACGCCGGCTCACCCCGGCGAGGGCGCACGCTGGTTGCACTGCAAGCACGATGCCGAGAAGCAGGCGCAGCAAAAACGTCTGTGGAGCGCCGCCGCTGTCGATCGCCCAGTCCCAGAGCCACAGCAGCACCGAAAGCACCGCCGCGGCCGACGCGACGGCCATGGAAAGGCTGATGTTCTCGTCGAACTTGGCGGCGAGATAATCGGCTTCGCGCGCGGGGTCGAAGCGCAGCAGTTGGGATTGCAACCGTCGCAGGGAGAAGCGGGCAGCGAGCATCACGGACGCACTCCCACAGGCGCTAGCCGCGATCGGCGGAGCGTGCTTGCGCACGGCGTCCGGCGAGAGACAGACCAGAGGAACACCCGCGTTGCGTTTGTGCGAGATTGCATGATCGAACGGCAAGTCAGTCCATCGGTGCAATGACGAGGGAACCGAAGGCCGGCGCCCTTACTGGGCTCTTACCTTGAAGCGCGAGAGGAACCGGCGCTGCGAGAGCCTGAAAGCGACCGCGAAGATCACCATCGAAGCATTTCCCTGAGGTTTTGGAGGTGGGAAACGGACGCGCCGGTTTTTGTGGAGGGGCACTGTATCGCGGCGCCGACCGGTGGTCAATCGTCCTAAATTCTCCGTGGAGATTCGCGGGCTTGCGCATCGGTGCCCGAGTGACCCATCGATCGAATCCGTAAATGCGCTGGCGCATCTGAGAGATAGGAGAAGTGGAAGACCGGGGCCGCTTCAGCTCCAAAGCATCTTGCTCATCGCCGAACGGGGCGCGTGCCGGACGGCCGGCG
>Ga0335077_10008308_pt1 | contig 12870 bp, 8 predicted proteins | sample Lox_Sample_31_FD_207151 | JGI IMG/M metagenome (GOLD analysis project Ga0335077, IMG submission 207151) | Soil microbial communities from Loxahatchee National Wildlife Refuge, Florida, United States - Lox_Sample_3.1 | ecosystem: Environmental > Terrestrial > Soil > Wetlands | place: USA: Florida... | reverse complement strand
TCGGTGGAATGGTGAGGACGTCTATCGCCGTGAAGACGGCCACTGGTACGCGCGCCACAACGATGAATGGGTGCTACGCCCCGAAGTAAGGATCGAGGTCGAGTAGCGCAGGGCGTGGTGTGATGTTCCTCCTTAGAGAAAGTGGCCAAGAAACTTCGCTTGGCTGAGTCCCTCAGGAAAGGGGATCACCGATGCGGAAGTCGAGGTTGGTCAGTGGGTCGCCGCCCGGACGAGGAACTCGCTCGCCGAGGCCGGGGGGAAGGCGATTCGGCCCGGGCGGCGAGCGTCGCCCTTCTGGGGGGCGGAAGCGAGCATTTACACTGTTGGTGCTCCACATCTCGTCGTAGGGCCGGGTAGTTGAGCGCTCCGTCCGGACGCCGCGGACCGACCTGGTCTTATGCGAGCCCCGGAGGAGGGCGGCGGCATGCACTCCTTCTAGGAAGCCACGAGATGCGGGGCGCGCACGGCTACCCAAGAGGAGCCCAGACCTCGTCGCGCGCCACCAAATGCTGCCCTAACCCATCACCATTGCAGAGCATCTTGCGCTTACACCCCAGAGGGGATCTGGCTCTCAAAAGAGCGAGGCTGCACGCTTCGAATGAAACGCTAGTTGGCAAGAGGGGCGGCCATGAAAGGCGAGCAGTCGGCGGCTACGGCGTATGCCGTCGCAGTGCTTGCGGCTCTTGCTGGACTCTCGGTGACGGCCCTCTCGGTGGGGCCCCTCGGCGGCCCTCTGTTCATGTTCGAGTTCGTGGCTGTCGTGGGCGCAACCACCTACGGAGGCTTCTGGCCAGGTCTGCTCACGATGGTGCTATCCGGGATTGGGTTCTCCGCGCTCTTTGTCCCGTCGTTCGAGCTGCACGCTGCGTTCCGCCTTGCGACCTTCGTGTTGGTCTCGTTGATTTTCGCGTGGCTCGCAGCGAAGAAGCGCGACGCCTGGTCGAACGCCAAGGAGGCGCGGGCGAAGGCGGAGGCGGCAGAAGCCGAGGCAAGGATGATTGGGGCCCACCAGGAGCGTCTTCTCGCGGTGGTGGGTCACGACCTGCGTAATTCACTTAACGTCATCGCCCTTGCGGTGCGGTACCTCCAGGAACCTGGGGGTGACCCGGAACGTCGAGCGAAGAGTCTTGCACGTATCGCGAAGAGTGTCGGGCGAATGCAGGCGTTGATTCGAGACCTGCTCGACTACGCTCGCGCTCGGCACGGGTCGGGACTGCCTATTCGACCACAACCCTTACGGCTGGGCGACGCCTGTCGCGCTGCTGTTGAGGAGGTGCGGAGCGCCCAGCCGGACCGGACCATCCTCGTCGATGTGGTTGGCGATGACTCGGCGGTACTCGATTCTGCGCGGGTCGAGCAGGTCGTCTGCAACCTGCTGACGAACGCGCTGAAGCACGCCACCCCGGATACACCGGTGAAGGTGAACGTCGCAGGAGACGGCGTAGGCCTCCGGGTCGAGATCACGAACGAGGGCCCGTCCATCCCGCAGCACCTGGCGCCGACGCTCTTCGATGCTTTTCAATCCGGCGATACGCACGGGGTCGGCCTCGGCCTCTTCATCGTGCGCGAAATTGTGCGCGCCCACGGCGGCGACGTCTCCTTCCGCTCGGGCGAACAGGGAACGACCTTCACTGCGACATTCCCAAGAGACTTGGTTCAGGCCGTCTAACCTGCCCCGGCGGAGGACCGACGACCGCGACCTCCTCCTCCGCATCGTCATCGCTTACGACAACCTGGTGGTGGCGGCACTCCAGGGGAAGCCCGATGTCCACGAGGCGGCGCGAGACGCGACGCGGGAGTGCATTCTCGACGCAAAGCGGGCGACACCCAACGCGCCAGCGCGCACCCGCAGCATCTTCGTGAAGTAGGCAATGGTCCACGGTCAGGGGTGATTGGTGTCTTGCTTTGGGAGGCTCCCCAATCCGACGCTTGGTGCCGAGAGGACCTCCGAGAGGCCCCTAACCTCTTCTCCGACGAGCTCGAGCAGGCGCTCCTTCCGCTGGAAACTCGTTCGCTAACACACCCAGGCCCAACGTCCGCACTCCCCCTCCTGTTCGCACGCATTCCCATCTCAATTCGTCGAGTGGCGCGAATACCGGGAGGCGTTTCCTGGCCCGAGGGCACCGCGAGGGAGATGGTCGTCCGCGAAGTGGGCGAGCTCGACCTTCCACACCTCAACCGCGCGTCGTGCCTTCCTTTCGCTAGAGTACAAACCCACGATCTCGCGGGGAAAAGCTTCAGGCTGCCCGCGCATTCCTCGACCCTGTGCTCGCCTCCCAAGGTGACTCTCTCTGGGACGCCGAGCAGTGGGCCTGGAGTCCGGCAGGGTGACCTTTACCGATTAGCACTGGCGTCAAGCCGCACCCGCCCGAGCGTACCGACCAGTCCCCATCGTGGCCGCGCTTGACGACGATTCACCCGACCGATCGAGGCAGGTAGAGCCAAATGTCACCTACAGTCCGTATTCCACTCGTGCCCCACTACCAGCCTCTACCAGCGTCGCGAAAGCCATTGAAAACACACGAATTCACTGGCAGGCGCTAGCCTTCTCCGCGACTTAGAATCCGCTTCCGAAAGGAGTCCCGGTTCGATCCCGGGCGGCCCTAACAATGACCCGCGCGAAACGCTCCTCACCCGGCCAGAATCAGGCGGGCGATCTCTAGAAGGCCTCAGGCCGGAGACTCGAGGAAGCGTCTCAAGGCGTCCTTCACCGAGCGCTCCACGCGGGGAGGGACCCCCTCCTGGCCTGCCTGGCGGCAGAGGCTCAGGCTCGCCCGGAGTGTGTCGCAGCGGGCCGCACAGCGCTCGCACCTCCTGACGTGGTCCTCGAGTTGAGCGCAGACGTCGGTGCTGATCTCGCCCTCCAGCCGCTTCGAGAAGAGGGCGAGCACGTCCGGGCAAGTTGAGATCGGTGAGCGGCTCTCCGGCTCGCCCATGCCCAAGAGCGGCGCCACCTGCTGGCGAACCATCACCCGCGCCCGGTGGAGGCGGCTCTTCACGGCTTCCACGGTGAGCCCGGTCACCTCGCTGACCTCGGCGGCGCTCAACCCCTCTACGTCCCGGAGCACCAGCACCTCTCGGTACATGGGATCGAGGTCCTTGATGGCCGTGCTAAGAGTCGATCGCACCTGGTCCCTCGACATGGCGTCCTCGGGTCCACCTGCGGAATCGCTGACGTTCGCGGCATCGCTCGCGGGGGCATCGAGCGATTCCAGATGCTCCGGGGCGAACTTGCTCGTCCGGTGGTGCTTGATGCAGAAGCTGCGCGCGATGGCGTAGAGCCAGGTGGGCACCGACGAGGCTCCTCGGAACGCCTGCACGTTTCTCGCCGCCGCAAGGAGGGTTTCCTGGAGGACATCCTTCGCGTCCTCTTGTCCGCCGCACATCTTCAGGCCGAAGCGGTAGACCCGCGCTTGGTGGCGCACCAAGAGCTCGTTGATGGCCTCTCGGTCCCCCTTCTGCGCCGCAGCGAGAAGCGCAGCATCTGTCCTCTCCATGCCATGGAGTCCTAGCGAACTGGGCTCCCAGGCTCAAGCCCGTTCGACCGGGACCGCGCCGCCGGCGGCTACGGGTGGCGGCGGGCCGCCCACCTCCCGCCCCCGCCACTGGGGCCTAGGTCAGACCTCGGTCCCCTCGCCACTTCAGCGGCCGGGCACCCCTGCCCGCCGCAGGACGATGGCAAGCGGGCAGAAGCCGGTGAACGCGCTCTGGAGGAGGTTGGTTCCCACGAAAGCGGTGAGCGCCAGGAACCACGGACTCACGGCCCAGGACAGGGCGAGGCTCAAGAGCACCATGAACCCCGCCACCGCGCGGACGATTCGCTCCACGGTCATGCTCCACTCCCTGTTTCTGAATACGGCGTGATCGGAAGAGCTACCGCGTCTCCCCGGGCGATGGCCCCGGCACGCTGGAGCTCGGCCGCGCGGCCGCGCCGGGCGACGAGGAAGTACAGGACGGGCACGGCGAGGCGGGAGAGGAGCGTGGCGACGAGCTGCCCGGACATGAGGCTCAACGCCAGGCCCTGGAAGATTGGGTCTGCGAGCATGACCGCGCTCCCCGCCATCACGGCAGCGGCCGTGAGCAGCATGGGGCGGAAGCGCACCACGCCCGCCTCCTCAACGGCCAGGGCCAGCGGCATCCCCTCGCGTAGCTTGAGCTCGATGAAGTCGACGAGGATGATGCTGTTGCGGAGGATGATACCGGCGCCGGCGATGAAGCCGATCATGCTCGTCGCCGTGAAGAACGTCCCCACAAGCCCGTGCGCCGGGAGGATGCCGATGAGCGAGAGGGGGATGGGGACGAGGATGACGAGCGGGACGGCAAAGCTCTGGAACCAGCCCACCACGAGGACGTAGACGAGGACCAGGACCGCAGCGAAGGCGAGCCCGAGGTCGCGAAACACCTCCAGGGTGATATGCCACTCGCCGTCCCACTTGATGGAGGGCTGCTCGGTCTGCCAGGGGTGCGAGAGTCCGAGGCGAGGGACCGCCTCGCCGGAGGTGCTGCGAAGCGCGTCGAGCTTCTCGTTGAGCGCACCGAGCGCGTAGACCGGGCTCTCGATCGCGCCAGCGAGGTCCCCGAACACGTAGGACACGGGCATGAGGTTCTTGTGGAAGACGGCGGGGTCCTCCCATCCCTCCTCCGCGCGCACGAGCTCCGACACCGGGACCGGGCCCCCTGCGCCGGGAACCGTGAGCTCGAGCAGCTGGTCGAGCCGCTCGCGCTGCGCGGGGGCGAGCCGCAGGACGATGGGGACCTGCTGGGCCCCGCGGCCCGCGCGGAAGGTCCCGAACTCCGCGCCGTATCCGGCGGCCGCGAGCGTCTCGACGACGGCCGCCGGGGCCACTCCCTGCAGCGAGGCCTTCTCCCGATCCACGACGAGGGACGCCTTCGGCGCGGTGGGATTCAAGGTGGAGTCCACGTCCACCACACCCTGGGTAGAGCGGAAAGCCTGAAGGACGAGCCCCGCCAGGCGCTCGCGCTCGGCGGCGGAGGGCCCGTACACCTCCGCTACGACGGTATCGAGCACCGGCGGGCCGGGAGGGATCTCCACCAGCTTGAGGCGAGCACCTGCCGGACGCGCGATAGCCTCTAGAGCGGGCCGAAGCCGCATCACCACCGCGTGGCTCTGGGCCTTCCTCGCGCCCTTGGGCACGAGCCGTACCTGGAGGTCCACCTGCTCTGGGCCCTCGCGCATGAAGCTGTGGCGGACCATTCCCACGAAGGTGAAAGGAGCGGCCGCACCCGAATAAACCTGCACGTCCATCACCTCGGGCTCCTCCAGCGCCCGGCGCGCGAGCTTCTGCCCCAGGGCGAGGGCGTTCTCCCGGGGCGTCCCCGCGGGAGCGTCGACCTGCACCTGGAACTCGCTCTTGTTGTCGAAGGGCAGCATCTTCACCTTCACGGCGCGGAAGGCCACGAGCGCGCCGGCTCCTGCGAGCAGCGAGAGGAGGCCGGCGAGGAGCGCCCACCGGGCGGCGGCGGATCCGAGGAGAAGCCGGGTCACTCGGCGATGGGCGCGCGTGGCCCAGGTCTCGGCCCGCGCGTCGGTGTGCGCGGATGCGTCGTCACCCGCGGGCTCCGGCGCGTCGCGCGCCGGGTCCGCCGGGTGAAGGCCGCTGGCGTCGATCTCGGGGAGGTGCGCCTCCTTCCGGAACACCTTCAGGGCCATCCACGGGCTCACGATGAAGGCGATGGCCAGCGAGAAGAGCATCGCCAGGCTCGCGCCCACGGGGATCGGGCGCATGTACGGCCCCATGAGGCCGCGCACGAATGCCATGGGCAGGATGGCAGCGATTACCGCGAAGGTGGCGAGGATGGTGGGGTTGCCGACTTCGTCCACCGCCTCGACGACGACGCGGGCGAAGGATCGCTTCGGGCCAGGCAGGTAGAGGTGCCGGTGAACGTTCTCAACCACGACGATGGCATCGTCCACGAGGATGCCGATGGAGAAGATGAGCGCGAACAGGGTGACGCGGTTTAGCGTGTAGCCGAAGAGGTAGGTGAGGAGCAGGGTGAGGGCCAAGGTGACGGGCACCGCCACGGCCACCACCAGCGCCGAGCGCCACCCCATGACGAGGAGAATGAGAGCGACCACTGAGAGCGTTGCAATGAGGAGGTGCTCGATGAGCTCGTTGGACTTTTCACCAGCTGTCTCTCCATAGTTGCGCGTGGTGGTCGCCTCGATGCCGGAGGGGATGAGGGAGCCGCGAAGTGCGGTCACCTTCTCGGCTACCCGGCCGGCCAGCTCGGTGGCGTTCGTGCCGGCTCGCTTCGCCAGGACGATGGAGACCGCCTGCTCGAAGTCGCGGCGACCTCGCTCCAGGGTCAGGACGACCGGCGGCTCGGCCTCCGGGCCGTCGACCACGCGAGCCACGTCCTCGAGGTAGATGGGCCGGGCACCTCGCGAAGCGACGACGGTCCGGCCAAGCTCGGCCGCGGAGAGCACCTGGCCACGGGCCTCGACCGAGAGCCGGCGATTGTTCCCCACGAGCGCTCCCGCCGGGAGCTCCGACTGCGCGCCCTTGAGCGCGGGGATGAGTTCGGCGAGCGAGACGTTGAGTGCCCGCATCCTCTCGGGATCGGGCTCGATGCGAACGGCCCGCCTCGCGCCCCCGATGACCCTGACGTTGGCGGTGCTGGGGATGTCCGCCAGCTCCCGGGCCACCTCCTCGGCCAGCTTGCGGAGCTCCCCCGCGGGCAAGGGGGCTCCGTGGAGAGTCAAGGTCAGAAACGGGACGTCGTCGATGGTGAGGAGGCGCACGAGCGGCTGCTGGGTGCCCACCGGGAGCAGCTCGGGGTGGGCCATGAGCTCTTGGTGGACCTTCGCCAGGCTGGGCTCGAGGGGTTCGCCCACCTTGAAGCGCACCGTGAGGAGAGCCGCGTTGGGGAGGCTCGTGCTGTAGAGGTACTCGACGCCCGAGATCCCCCACAGCCGCCGCTCGAGCGGGGTGGTGAGCTGGGCCTCCACCTCGCGCGGGGCGGCGCCCGGGTAGGCCACGATGACGTCGACCATGGGGACGACGATCTGTGGCTCCTCCTCGCGAGGAGTGAGGGCCACGGCGGCGAGCCCGAGGAGCAGCGACGCCAGTACGATGAGCGGAGTGAGCTTCGAGCGGAGGAAGCCGGCCGCAACTCGCCCGGCCAATCCCAGGCGACTGGTATCCCCGCCGTTACCGCCCATCGCTCACCTCCACGCGCTGCCCGTCTCGCAGAGCGCCCGGGGCGTTGATGACGCGCTCGCCGGTCTCCAGGCCGGCGCGGACGGGGACGCGGTCTCCGAGCGGATCGCCGAGCGCCACCCATCGCAGGTAGGCCCGGCCGTCCTGCGCCACGAAGACGCCTGTCAGGTCGCCGCGCTCGACCAGAGCAGTGCGCGGCAGCCAGACTGTGGCGCTCGAGGAGGCGCCGGGAATCTCCACCCGGGCGAAGGTTCCGCTGCGCAGCTCCTCGCCTCCGCGGAGCACCCGCGCCCGCAGGCTCCGCCGGTGGGACATGGGGTCCCCGCCCGGGGTCAGCGCTGTGATCTCGGCCTCTCCTCGCGCGTCGCGCGAGGCGAAGGCGAGACGCTGGCCCATGCGAAGCCCGCGCGACTCCTCCTCGGAAAGAGTCGCCTGCAATTCCAGGGAGGCCCCTTCCAGCTCGAGGAGCGGCTGACCCGGACCGACCAGGTCGCCGGCGGCGACCCGACGCGCTTGAACTGTGCTGGCAAACGGCGCCCTGAGCTGCGAGTACGCGAGGGTCGACTTCGCGGCGGCTAGAGCGGCTTCCGCCTGGGCGCGCTGGGACTGGGCCTGCTCCAGCTCGACGGGGGTCGCAGCACGAGCGGCGAGAAGTTCGGCGATGCGCCGCTCGTAGGCGGCGGCGGTGCGGAACGCCGTCTCGGCGGCGGCGAGCCCTCGTTGCACGTCGTCGTCGGAGAGGCGGATGAGGAGATCACCCGTCGCGACCCGCGCTCCCTCCTCCACGAGCACCTCGCGCACGGTGGCCGAGATCCTCGTCGAGATCACAGCGCGATGCGCCGCGGAGAGGCTCGCGGCCACCCAGGCCCCGCCTCGTGGCGCCTCGAGCGCAACGACTTTCACGGGGACTGGGCGGTCCTCGGGCCCCGCCGCTCTGGCTCCGGCAGCGAGTGCGGCGACGAGCGCCGCGGCGGCGGGGCGCAGGAGGCTTCTGACATTCATGACTCCACTCCTTCGATTGGCAGGCCCAGCGCGAGGTCGAGCTGCGCGCGGGCGATCCGGGACTCGAGTTGGCTGTTGAGAAGAAGGGATCGCGCTCCCGCCAGTGCGGCCTCGGCATCCAGCACCTCGGTCAGGGGCAGGAGGCCCTGGCGGTACCGGGCCTGGCGAAGCTCTCGGGCGGACTCGGAGGCTGCCACGGCCTCGCGGGCGGAGCGCACGCGCGCCTCGGCGGCTGCGCCGGCGCGTCGCGCCTCGTCCACCTCCCGGCTTGCCTGGACCTCCTGCCAGCGGGCGGCGGACGCCGCGGCAGCGGCACGGGCCTCGGCAGCCTCGAGATTGCGAACGCTCGACACGCCGATCTGCCAGCGGACGACGAGCGCCGCCGACCACCAGGTCGCGCCCTGGGCGGAGGCGCCTCGCAGGGTATCCAGGCCGGCCTGGGCGAAGACCTCGGGGAGGAGCGACGCCCGCGATACCCCGATGCTTTCCTCCGCTGCCCGGGAGCGAAGGCGGGCAGCGGCCACGTCTGGGCGCTCGGGAGAAGGCGAAGCTGGTGCGCCGGCCGCGCCCGGCGCGCCGGGAAGGGCCGCCGCGGGGGCGGCCTCGACGGGTGTCACCAGCTCCACCCTCCGTGTGTCGAGCCCCGTCAGCATGGCCAACGCCGAGCGAGCGGAGCCGAGCTGCCGGAGCACCGCTTCCCGCTCCGCCTCCGCCTGGGCGCGGAAGGCGGTGCCGCGGGCTGCGTCGGCGTCGAGAACGAGGCCCTTCTGGTTTCGTTGGCGGAGGAAGCGCTCCACCTCCCGGGCGTGCTCGAGGGCGTCGTCCGCGTATTGCACTCCCTGCGCCGCGACCTGGACGGCGAAGTACGCCTCCACCACAGCGAGCGCCATCTCCTGCCTGCGACGCACCTGGCTGTTCGCCTCGGCGCCGGCCTGGGCATCCGCGGCGCGCTCTCCGGAAGTGATTCGCCCGCCCATCCAGATGGGAAGGATGACGGCCGCGCCCAGGCCGACTCCCCCCGCCGGCCCGGGAGAGTTGAGCGTCGCCGGGTTGAAGTCCGCCTGGGTGATGCGCTGCTCGTCGAGCTTGGTACCGAACACGCCGACCGGCTCGCTCGTTCCCACTCCCTTCGCCGTGACCGCGAGGGTGGGCCAGTGGCCGCCGTGTGCGCCCTGGGCCTCGGCTCGGGCGGCCTCCACCTGATGGGCTCCCGCCGCGAGACCGGGGTTTCCCGACCACGCCGCTCGGATGGCGTCTGCGACCGGCAGCTCCTTGGCTGCAGCGGTCGAGGAGAGGGCGGCAGCGGTGACCAAGAGGCGCGATGCGATGGTTGCGAGGGTGTGCACCACGTAGAGGAGCCAGAAACTCCAATTTGGATTCGGCTCTTCTCGAGGCGGAGGCACGCCGGCGTGGGAAAACCTCACGAATTCGGTTGGCTAGAGTCCTCTCGCAATGGGTCCGAAGGCTCGTTCCGTCGGCCCCGGCCCTCGTCGGAGCGTCGCGTCCTGCGGCGGGTTCGAGGGCCAGATTGCGTCGCCGGGGCGGGCCCGCGGGCCTTCAGCTTTCCAGGCACCTGCGGAGGACGCTCAGGGTCGCTCGCAGATTCTCAGGGATGCGGTGCGGCGGCGACCACAGGGCGGGAGCCGGGAGGATTCGGAACGATTGCTCTCCGAGGGCTAGCGGCTGGTCGCGACACAGGTGCACCTCGTACCGGCGATCCGCCCGTCGTATCGTCAGGGTTGCCTCGGCCGCACCCTCTCTTCGTGAATTCCCACTTCCCCGGGATTTCCATGGACAAAGCCCATCTCGCTCGACTCCTCTCGGGCATTCTTTCCGGCCTCGTGAGTCTCGTCTCACTGCGGATGGCCTTGAGGAGCCTTTCCGCGAAGACGTGGCTCCCCTTCCATGCGGCTGCCGCGGGGGTCGAGTGGGCGTCGCTTGCGCCCCGAAGCCGGCTCCTCCTCCTCTTCATGGTGAGAGCCGTCGGCCTCGGATTTCTCGCCTTGTTCTTCCTTCTCGCCATCGTTCCCGCGAGCCTCGCGTGGGATCCTGAGCCCCTCGTCTGTGTCGCGATCCTCCTCACCGGGACGACCTACTGCGCCGGGCTCGGTACCCTCACCCTTTGGCTCCACCGCGAGACGGCGGCCTCGACACCCTGGAGGGGGGCCTTCGCCGCTGCGGCAGCTCTCGTGACGGCCGCGCTCCTGTCCGTGCTCGGGACGTGACCGCGATCGCTGGCGATTCCGGGTCGGTACCGAAGGGAATCCTCTCCCGGTGCGGAAGAGGCCCCGTGAAAGGGAAATCGTGCTGCTAGCGGCGCGGGCCGCGGATTTGAGCCAGGGCTGGCTTTCCTCGTTACCGGGCATGCGGCTGCCCCAGATGTCTCCGGGGCCGGGGCGGGAGAGTCCGGGCTACTTCCCGTCGCCGCCGTCCGGCTCGGAGAGGAGCCTCCCCAGCCGTCCGAAGTTCGGGGTGCCGTAACCGGTGGCAAGATCCCAGCCCGGTTCCGCGCTGAAGCCGGGCACGCAGCCTTCCGCGCCCGTCGGGTACAGCGCATAGCAGAACCCGTTGTTGCCGCGCGTGACGTCGTGGAATAGCCCGGCGGTGACCCCGAGCCGGCCGAGCTGGTACAGCCGCCGGTTCAGGAACCCGGACGGCCGTCCCAGCCCCTCGTTCAGGTCGGAGACGATGCCGGCCCACTGGGGCGGGCCGGCGCTCGTACCTCCGAACACGTAGTAGCCGTCGGTGACTCCGGGAAAGCCGACGTAGGCGACGACGCCCCCCACGACGCCGGCGTTGTAGGCGACGTCCGGGAGGCCCCGGAAGCCTCCGAGCGCGCGGCGGACGGAGTCGGGGAGCCCTCGCTGGTATTCCGGCTCGGGGAAGAGAACGCTCACCCCGCCGCCCCCGACCCCGGCGATTCCCTGCGCCTCGTCGTTCCAGACCCTTTCCCCGAGGTAGGCGCCGGCGGGGTCCGCGTGGCCGTCCTCGCCGTAGCGGAGGTTCGTCCCTCCCACTGCGGTGACCTGCGGAGAGGAGGCGGGATAGGACACGTTCCGGAAGGCGTAGACGTAGGCGTTCGCGTCCCGCTCCTCGGTGACAGTGCTCCCTTCGTCGCCCGACGAGGCGAGGACCGTCACCTGCTTCCGACGCGCCTTCGCGAACGCCTTCTCCCAGGCGTCGATGGCCTGCGGGTTGGCGTCGTGCTCGGACTCCCCGAAGCTCATCGACACCACTTGGCCGAGGGAACGATCGAGGGCGAAGTCGAGGGCGGTCGAGAGGTCCATGTCGTCGTCGCTCGCGGCGGCGACGACCACGATGCGCGCCCCGGGCGCCATGGCGTGCGACCACTGGACGTCGAGCGAGGTCTCGTAGGCCCAGGAGACCATGGTCGCGTTCCCGGGGTCGAAGGCCGGCGTGCCGGGCATGGTGACCATCCGGAACTCCGGGGGATCCGGGAGGCCCCATGTCGCGTCGAAGACCTGCAGGTCCGAGAAGGCAGTCGGGCTGCCGTAGGCCTCGAGGAGCACGAGGGTCTCGCCGGTGCCGTCGAACCCAGAAGCGAGCAGGTCCGCCGCACCGTAGGCGAGGCGGATGGTGTCCGGTCCGTAGCAGGGGACGAGGCCGCCGTTTCGAGCGATGTCGAAGTACCGGAGTTGGCAAGCGAAGAGCACCTCGCCTCCGGGTGCGAAGTCCGTGAGCTCCCAGGGGATGGCCCCCGGGACCTGGTGCCCCGCTCTCGCGGCACCCGAAAGGAAGAGGAGGGCGGCCACGGCGATCGACCGAACACTCGCGCGAGCAATACCTGAGCCTCGAATGACGAGACTCGCTTGCCGAGTGCCGGCGCACCGATTTGCCCCCATGTGGCTTCCTCCCAGGATGGGCATCGCCCGTCCCCCGGTACCGGTCCGCATTCAAGGCTCCCGGACCGAGTCCTCCATGCCCCGGAGCCGGACCCGAAAGTGAACACCTTTCGTTACAGGTAAGGACCACCGCAATCGAGGGACAGCCGTCCCGACGGTGTTCTGTGAGTCGGAAGTTCACCGCTGGACCGCCCTCCTCGGCGAGGCGAGCGCTCGTGCATGCTGCGCGTTGGCCTATCGGACAGGCGACTGGTCCGAAGTCCCATGCGGTTTCAAGGGATTGCCTGTCCGGCGCCACCGCCGGTGGAGGGCGCCCGTAGCCTAGGTCCTTGAACGGACACCTCCGGGAAGAACTCTTCCTAGGGTGCGAATTCAATTCGCGACGCCGTTCATCCCAGTTGGGGCGTCCGTGAGTGGAGCCCGAGTTCGACCGAGGTCACCTCGAGCGCCCTGTCCAAGAGGCTGAGGCTGCGGAGCGATGGCCTCACGTCCATCCCGTCAGTCGGAGGGAGGAGTGGTGGACGGGGGCGGCGGGCGCTGGGTCTCGCAGCCTCTTTGACCCGGAGCGAGAGGGGCGAGCGGCTCCCCGTCCTGCAGGAGACGCAGGTTCACTCGGGCCCTTACATAGTCCGGGTCGATTTCCAGGGCGCGGAGCAGCATCGCCTCCGCCCGTGCGGTCTCGCAGCGCTCTGCCAGGACGAAGGCGAGGTTGTTGTAGGCACGGGCGTTCCTGGGCGACTTCCGAAGCACGTCCTCCCAGAAGCGGACCTCGTCCGCGTAGGCGAGGTTCCGGGCCCCGGTTGCCACTCCCAGGAGAACGACGA
>Ga0335077_10008307_pt1 | contig 12871 bp, 10 predicted proteins | sample Lox_Sample_31_FD_207151 | JGI IMG/M metagenome (GOLD analysis project Ga0335077, IMG submission 207151) | Soil microbial communities from Loxahatchee National Wildlife Refuge, Florida, United States - Lox_Sample_3.1 | ecosystem: Environmental > Terrestrial > Soil > Wetlands | place: USA... | reverse complement strand
GAGCAACAAGGCAGCAGCGCCGGCGATCGACGCTGAAAGAATGCGGATTGACATGGCAAGACTCCCTGGAACAGACGCCGGGTCATCATAGCAAACGGCGGCGGCTTGGGGAGGGGGCGCAAGACGAAGCGTCGCCGCTGGCGTCCCCTGATCAATGCGGCGGAGGCAGTGGGGCGGCTTCGACCGGCGCTGGCGTTGCCGGCGCCGCGGCGGCTCCGAACTGATCGGCTTGAATCTTCAAGGTCCCGATCAGCGTCGGCATTAGCACCCGGACGGGCGCGATGATCGAGGTGCCGGCGATGGGCGCGAACCAGAGCTCCATATTGTGCTTTCCGGCGACGTATTTGACGATCATGCTGTCGGCCCGGTAGCCCGCTATTGGCTGCAGCACGACGCCGCAAACGAGTATGGGTCCCTTGTAACCGCGCTCGATTTCGATCTTGTCCATCCGCCCATAGGACAACAGGAGGTTATAGCGCCGCCGCCCGTCGAAAATCTTCAGAGTGCGGTTGCAATCCGATGCCGCCAGCGCGCCGCCGCCGAGCCTGGCGGTAATTAACACCGCGCTCAGCGGATCGGCGACGCCGCGGCGGTCGGCGTCGGTGACAGGTAGGCGATCGGCGTGCTGCGGAGGCTGCGGCGCGATCCGTTCGGTCGCGATGCCGTCGACAAACGTCATCTGCAGCGAGATGGTGCCGTCGTCGTCGGCGATGGTCGAGGCAAACGAGGATGGCTCGATCTGGCCGGCCGCGATATTGCCCTGTGCCACGACCGTGCCCTCGCCGTTGACCAGCACGCTGAGCACGCCGCTCGCCTTGCCGCTAGCGGTGGCGGTGTAAAACGTGTCCCCGATCTCGATCTGCCAATGGATCTCGCCGATCGTGACCCCGGTCATCGAGATTTTGTAATGTGCGTCGACTTTGCCCTGTGCGTGGGCCAACGGCGCCGCGAATGCGCCGCACACGAGCGCAAGCAACGCTTTTGCGGCGCGAGAGTGGTTTGCAATATGTGCAACCATGCCGTTGGTCATCTACGCCCGGATTGGCGGCGCCAGTATGTCAGTTTGCAGCCGATGACCTGTTCATTTCGGCGAGCTCGCGCAGCATCGCCAGCGCTTGTAATACTGACTTGTGGCGCACCTGCTCGCGGCCGATGTCGCCGTAACGCATTTCGTTGTGCATCAGGGCGCCGCTGCGCGAGGCAGCGGCAAAATGCACCAGCCCGACCGGTTTGTCGGCGCTGCCGCCACCCGGACCGGCGATGCCGGTGATGGCGACGACAAGATCGGCATCGGCGTTGCCGAGCGCGCCGCGCGCCATGGCTTCCGCGGTCTCGCGGCTCACCGCGCCGTATGTATCAATCGTGCCGGCAGGGACGCCGAGCATCTGCTGCTTGGCTGCGTCGGAATAGGTGACAAAGCCGCGATCGACCACGTCCGAAGAGCCGGCGATTTCAGTGAGCGCGCCCGCGACCAGCCCGCCGGTGCAGGACTCCGCAGTCGCTACTTTCAGACCGCGCGCGCGGCAGAGGTCGAGCAGCGCGCTCGCCGCCAGCCGCAGATCGATACTCATGCCGCGCTCCAGGGCAGCCGCACCGTCGCGGTGGCGTAGGCGACGATGCCTTCGCCGCGGCCGGTGAAGCCCAGCTTCTCGCTCGTGGTCGCCTTCACGGCAACGCGGGCCAGGTCGATGCCGGCAAGGCGCGCGATGTTTGTGCGCATGGCGTCGCGATGCGGGCCGATACGCGGGGCCTCGCAAACGATGTTGATGTCGATATGCCCGACGCGGCCGCCGCGCTTGGCGAGCCGGTCAAGCGCGAAGGCTAGAAAACGATCGGACGAGGCGCCGCGCCATTGTGGATCACTCGGCGGGAAATGCAAGCCAATGTCGCCGTCGGCCAGCGTGCCGAGGATAGCGTCAGTGAGCGCATGCAGCACCACGTCGGCGTCGGAATGGCCGGTGAGCGCCTGTGTGTGCGCGATGCGGATCCCGCCGAGCGTGACGTGATCGCCGGGACCGAAGGCATGCACGTCGATGCCGGTGCCGGTGCGCAGGTCGCCGAGCGCGGCCATTTGCATCGCCTCCGCTCTCGCGAAATCGCCCTCGTTGGTGATTTTGATGTTGCCAGGCTCGCCGGTAAAAACGCTGACCTTAAGGCCGGCCCATTCAGCGATGGCGGCGTCGTCGGTGAAATCGCTGCGGCCCGCGGCGGCGGCGCGACGGTGCGCGTCGAGCAACGCCGGGAAGGCGAAGCTTTGCGGGGTCTGCACCAGCCGTAAGGTGCTGCGGTCGAGCGTCTTGTCGATCATACCGGCGGCATCGACAGTTTTTACTGTATCGGTGACTGGCAGCGCCGGGATCGCAGCGCCGGTTCGCTCGACTGCGGCAATGGCGCGCGACACCAGCGCGGCGCTGGCGAACGGCCGTGCTGCGTCATGCACGAGGACGATGTCGGGCTTGCGCGGGGCGAGCGCCTCGAGCCCGGCGCGTACGGAACCTTGCCGGGTGGCGCCGCCAAAGACGTAGGGAAGAACGTCAAGTCCCGCCGCCGAGGCCTGGAACATGGCGACATCCTCGGGGCGAATTACCGGCTGTACGGCCCCGATGTCTGGGTGTTCCGCGAGCATGGCCAGGCTCTGGCGGATCATCGGTTCGCCACCGATTGGCCGAAACTGCTTGGGCAGATCGCCGCCCGCGCGCGATCCCCGCCCGGCGGCGACAACGACAACTGCAACCTCGGCCATGCTGCTGACGCTCCACAAATCCCGCTTGGCTTTAGCGCGTTCCTGCTGCAGCGTGAATGGATTAGCGGGGCCCGGCCACTTTTAAGCATGAACAACTTTTGCACTGCAGCACTTGCGCCTGCTAGCAAAATGGCTAAACTCTGAGCAATGAAAGGTTCCGCCTAAATGCTAGGCAATTAATTCTTGTGGGGCGATTTCGTGGGATTTTCAACCGATTTTCTGAGACTTGGCCCGGTAAAAGTACCGAACCGGGTGTTTTTGGCGCCAATGTCGGGCGTCACTGACGCTCCGTTCCGCCGCCTAGCCCGCCGCTATGGCGCCGGCCTAGTGATATCCGAAATGACCGCCAGCGCTGCTTTGGCCGAGGGTGAGCGCGAAGCGCGCGTGCGCAGCGCGGGGCGGGGGATCGATCTTCATGTTGTACAGCTTGCCGGCTGCGAAGCGCATTGGATGGCCGAGGGCGCTCGCGTCGCCGAAGCGCAGGGCGCGGATGTCATCGACATCAACATGGGTTGCCCGTCCAAGCAGGTGACCAATGGGACTGCGGGCTCGGCGCTGATGCGCGACCTTGATCATGCGCTGACCTTGATCGAGGCGACCGTCGCCGCCGTGCGCGTTCCGGTGACCTTGAAGATGCGGTTGGGCTGGGATCACGCCAGCATCAATGCGCCCGAGCTTGCGCGTCGCGCCGAAAGTGCCGGCGTGCAGATGATCACCGTGCATGGCCGCACCCGTTGCCAGTTTTACGACGGCACCGCGGACTGGTCGGCGGTACGCGCCGTGAAGCAGGCGGTCTCGATCCCCGTCGTGGTCAACGGCGATATCCGCTCTTACGAGGACGCAACGCGTGCGCTTGCCGCTTCCGGCGCCGACGCGGTCATGATCGGCCGCGCCGCACAGGGGCGTCCATGGTTTCCCGGTCAGGTCGCGCACTATCTCTCCACCGGCCAGCGCGAGGACACCCCGCCGCTCGCCGAGCAATATACGCTGATCGATGCGCTCTACGACGAAATGCTCGCGCATCACGGCGCGGCGATCGGCCGCCGGCATGCGCGCAAACACTTGGGCTGGGCGCTCGATTCCGCGGCGGCAACGGCCGGTGTATCGACCGATCTGCTCAAGAACCATCGCGTCCGTGTACTGACGGCGGACGAGCCCATGCAGACACGCCGGCTGCTCGCCGACGCCTATGACGATTTTGCGTGGAGGGCTGCGGCATGAGCTGGGCGCATGCTGTGTCTGCAAGCGTCAATTCCCCGGCCGACGCGGTGCTACACGCGCTGCCGCATCCGGTGATCATGGTGTCGCCGGACGGCAAGATCGCCGACGCCAATGTCGCCGCCGAGCAGTTCTTCGAGGCATCGATCCCGGTGTTGCGCCGGCATATGCTGCGCGACCTCGTGCCGTTCGGTTCGCCCTTGCTCACCTTGATCGAGCAAGTACGCCAGCGCGGCGCGGCGGTGAACGAATACAAGGTGGATCTCGCCACTCCGCGTAACCCCGGCGAGCGGCTGGTCGATCTGCACGTGGCGCCGCTGCCCGAGTACACGGACCATGTCGTGGTGATGCTGCAAGAGCGCACCATCGCCGACAAAATGGACCGCCAGCTGACGCATCGTGGCGCCGCGCGCTCGGTGATCGCGCTTGCGGCCATGCTGGCGCACGAGATCAAGAATCCGCTCTCCGGCATTCGCGGCGCGGCTCAGCTTCTCGAGCAATCGGCCGCTGACGACGATCGTTCGCTGACGAAACTCATCTGCGACGAGACCGACCGCATCGTGAAACTGGTCGACCGTATGGAGGTTTTCGCCGACGAGCGGCCGGTCGAGCGGGAACCGGTCAACATCCACGTCGTGCTCGACCATGTGAAGCGGCTCGCGCAAACCGGCTTCGGCCGCCACATCAAATTCGTCGAGGATTACGATCCCTCGTTGCCGCCGATCCTCGGTAATCGCGATCAGCTTATTCAGGTCTTCCTCAACCTGGTGAAGAATGCCTCCGAGGCGATCGGCGAAGGCGCGATCGACGGGGAAATTCAGCTCACCACGGCATTCCGCCCGGGCGTGCGGCTCGCGGTGCCCGGCAGCAAGGCGCGTGTATCGTTACCGCTCGAGTTTTGCGTCAAGGACAACGGGCAGGGCGTGCCGGAAGATTTGATGCCGCATTTATTCGACCCCTTCGTCACCACCAAGCAGACCGGGAGCGGGCTTGGGCTTGCTTTGGTGGCAAAGATCGTCGGCGACCACGGCGGCATTATCGAGTGTGAATCGCAGCCGCGGCGGACGATCTTCCGTGTTTTGATGCCGATCTATACTGGCGATGGCGCGCCGGCTGACGACGCGCCGCCAGTCCAGGGCCCGTGAGGTAACACCATGCCGACGGGAAGCATTTTAGTTGCCGATGACGATGCCGCAATTCGCACCGTCCTCAATCAGGCCCTGTCGCGCGCCGGCTACGAGGTGCGCTCGACCGGCAATGCAGCGACGCTGTGGCGCTGGATCAGCCAAGGCGACGGCGATCTGGTCATCACCGACGTCGTCATGCCGGACGAGAATGCGTTCGATCTGATTCCGCGTATCCGCAAGGCGCGGCCTGATCTGCCGATCATCGTGATGAGCGCGCAGAACACGTTCATGACCGCGATCCGCGCGTCGGAGCGCGGCGCCTATGAATATCTGCCCAAGCCGTTCGACCTGAAGGAGCTCATCGCCATCGTCGGCCGCGCGTTGTCGGAGCCGAAAGAGAAACGGCCGACGAGCGCCAAGAGCGACGACTTTGACAACATTCCACTGGTCGGCCGTTCGCCGGCGATGCAGGAAATCTACCGCGTACTGGCGCGGCTGATGCAGACCGATCTGACGGTGATGATCACGGGCGAGTCCGGCACCGGCAAGGAATTGGTGGCGCGCGCGCTGCACGACTACGGCAAGCGGCGCAGCGGGTCGTTCGTCGCCATCAATATGGCGGCGATCCCGCGCGATCTGATCGAGTCCGAATTGTTCGGCCACGAGAAGGGCGCCTTCACCGGCGCCAACACGCGCAGCGCCGGCCGCTTCGAGCAGGCCGAGGGCGGCACGCTGTTCCTCGACGAAATCGGCGACATGCCGATGGAAGCACAGACGCGGCTGCTGCGCGTGCTGCAGCAGGGCGAGTACACCACCGTGGGCGGGCGCACGCCGATCAAGAGCGACGTGCGCATCATCGCCGCTTCCAACAAGGAATTGCGGGTGCTGATCCAGCAGGGCTTGTTCCGAGAAGACCTGTTCTTCCGGCTCAATGTCGTGCCGTTGCGCTTGCCGCCCTTGCGCGAGCGCATCGAGGACGTGCCCGACCTGATCCGCCATTTCTTCGCGCAGGCGCAGCGCGAAGGGCTGCCGCCCAAGCAGGTCGACCAGGCCGGCTTGGAGCGTCTCAAGCACCACCGCTGGCCGGGCAATGTGCGCGAGCTTGAAAACCTGGCGCGACGGCTGGCTGCACTTTATCCGCAGGAAACCATCACCGCGGCCGTGATCGATGCGGAGCTGGCGCAGCCCGCATTGCCGGTCGCCAGCGAGGAGCCGCGCCCCGACGAAAGCCTCAGCGCCGCGGTGGAACGGCATTTGGCGGCGTATTTCGCCGGCTTCGACGAGGGACTGCCGCCGGCGGGCCTCTATCACCGGGTCTTGCGCGAGATCGAATATCCGTTGCTGACCGCGGCGCTTGCCGCCACCCGGGGCAACCAGATCCGCGCCGCCGATCTGCTCGGGGTCAATCGGAATACCCTGCGCAAGAAGATCCGCGACCTCGACATCCAGGTTTTTCGCAGTAGCTGAGCTGCGCCAATAGCCGAGTGTGGCTATTGCGCCGCTCTTTTGTCGCAATTCGGCAACATTGTTGTATAAAAGCATCAGTGCCAGGGAGGGCCATCGGCCCTTCACGGGCGGATTTCCGGGGCGACCGGGTCCCACCTCATCCGCTGCCAGGGATCAATGACCGTAGAACAGGCTACCAGCGCCGACACCGCGCTTGTCGCTCCGGCCGCCCGGCGGGGGAATGTGCGGATGCTTGGGCCGATCGCGGTCGGCCTCGCCCTGCTATCCGCCTTCGCCACCTTCATCGTTCTCGCCGATTTCACACCGATTTCGCCGACCCACAACGTGGTGGTCACGCTGCTGCTGGTGAACGCCGGCACGGTTCTGCTGCTCCTCGGCGTCATCGTGCGCGAGGTGTGGCAGATGGTGCAGGCGCGCCGCACCGGGCGGGCGGCGGCGCGGCTGCATGTGCGCATCGTCGGGCTGTTCTCCATTATCGCCGCCGCGCCCGCGATCCTGGTGGCGATCGTGGCGAGCGTGACGCTCGACCGCGGCCTCGACCGGCTGTTTTCCACCCGCACGCGCGCGGCCATCGAAAATTCGCTGATCGTCGCCGATGCCTACCTGCGCGACCATGCGCAGATCGTGCGCTCCGACATCATGGTCATGGCGACCGATATCGCGCGCTCCAAGTCGATCTTCGAAACCGATCACGCCAAGCTGCAGCAATATTTGACGTTCCAGGCGTCAGTGCGCGGCTTGGCGACGGCGATCGTCATCGACAAAGACCTCAACGTCCTCGCGCGCGCTGATCTCAAGATCAATGAAACTTTCGCCATGCCGCCGCGCGACGCGCTGCCGAGGATCGGCGAGAACGACCCGCAACTGGTCTTGCTGCCCGACACGAACTACGTCGCCGCGGTCGTCAAATTGCACAATTACGACGACGATTATCTCTACCTGACCCGTCTACTCGATCCCAACGTCGTGCCGCAGTTGCAGGCGACGCGGGAAAGCGTGAGCGAATACGCCGCAATTGAGGCACGGCGCTACGGCGTGCAGATCGCCTTCGCGTTGATGTACACCGTCATCGCGCTTACCGTCCTGCTGTCAGCCGTCTGGGTCGGCTTGGATTTCGCCAACCGCCTGGTGGCGCCGATCCGGCGATTGATCGGTGCGGCCAATGTCGTGTCGACCGGCAACCTGCATGTGCGTGTGCCGGTGCGCCAGTCGGAAGGTGATCTCGCGCAGCTCGGTGAAACGTTCAACCGCATGACGCAGGAATTGCGCAGCCAGCGCGACGACATCATGCGCGCGCGCGACCTGATCGATAGCCGGCGCCGCTTCACCGAAGCGGTGCTCGCCGGCGCCAGCGCCGGTGTGATCGGCATCGACGGTAATGGCTGCGTGAGCATCCTCAATCGCTCGGCGGAGAAGTTGATCGGCCGCACCGAAGCGGAAGCGCTCGGGCGGCCGCTGACCGAAATCTTTCCCGAACTCGCGGATTTCATGGCGGCGGCGCAAACGAACGCGCGAACGCAGGATCAAGTCACGATCACCCGCAACGGCCGTGAGCGCAATCTGTCGGTGCGCATCACCAGCGAGCAGTCGGCCGAATCGGATCACGGCTATGTCGTGACGCTCGACGACATCACCGAATTGGTCGCCGCCCAGCGTACCTCCGCCTGGGCGGACGTCGCGCGCCGCATCGCGCACGAGATCAAAAATCCGCTCACGCCCATCCAGCTGTCGGCCGAGCGCATCCGCCGCAAATACGGGAAGCTGATCGGCGAGGACCGCTCGGTCTTCGACCAGTGCACCGACACCATCGTGCGCCAGGTCGACGACATCCGCCGCATGGTCGACGAATTCTCGCGTTTCGCGCGCATGCCGAAGCCGGTGATCGCCGCCGAGGACGTCGCCGACACCGTGCGCCAGGCCGTGTTTCTGATGCGGGTCGGTCATTCCGAGATCGACATCGACGCCGACATCGCCGAAGACCCGATGCCGGCGCGTTTCGACCGACGGCTGATCTCGCAGGCGCTGACCAATCTGATCAAGAACGCCAGCGAAGCGATCGCCGTGGTGCCGCCGGCCGAGCTAGGCAAGGGCTCGATCCGCGTCTTTGCCGCCCGCGAGGGCGACGACATTATCATCGATGTCGTCGACAATGGCGTCGGTCTGCCGAAGGAAAACCGCAGCCGGCTGCTCGAGCCCTATGTGACCACACGCGAGAAGGGGACCGGGCTTGGCCTCGCCATCGTCGGACGCATCATCGAAGATCACGGCGGCAGCATCGAGTTGCGCGATGCCGCCGACAAAATCCCCGGCCAGCGCGGCGCCTGGGTGCGGGTGCGCTTCGCCGCCGCCGGCCATGCGGAGGCCTCCGCGCCTGAAAAACAGAACACGGTGAACGGGTAACAGGGCATGGCCGCAGATATTCTCATCGTCGATGACGAGACCGACATCCGCGATCTGGTGGCCGGCATCCTGCAGGACGAGGGCTTTGATGCGCGCACTGCGCGCAATAGCGACGACGCGCTGGCGGCCATCGCGGCGCGCAAGCCGAACCTCGTCTTCCTCGACATCTGGCTGCAAGGTTCAAAGCTCGACGGGCTGCAACTGCTCGACGCGGTGAAACAGGAGCATCCCGAGGTGCCGGTGGTGATGATCTCGGGCCACGGCAACATCGAGACCGCGGTCGCCGCCATCAAGCACGGCGCCTACGACTTCATCGAGAAGCCGTTCAAGGCCGACCGGCTGGTGCTGGTGGCCGAGCGCGCGCTGGAAACCTCGCGGCTCAAGCGCGAGGTCAAGCAGCTCAAGCAGATGGCACCGCAGCCGGCCACGCTGATCGGCCGTTCTGCGGCGATCGCCCAATTGCGGCAGACCATGGAGCGGGTGGCGCCGACCAACAGCCGCATCCTCATCGTCGGTCCGTCCGGCGCCGGCAAGGAGCTTGCCGCGCGCATCGTCCACCAGATGTCGGCGCGGGCGGCGGGGCCGTTTATCGTCATCAACGCGGCCGCCATCACGCCCGACCGCATGGAGATCGAGCTGTTCGGCGTCGACCGCTCGAACGGCGCGGAGGAGCGCAAGCCCGGCGCGCTGGAAGAGGCGGACGGCGGCACTTTGTTCATCGACGACGTCGCCGACCTGCCGCGCGAAACGCAGAATAAGATCCTTCGCGTGCTGGTCGATCAGACGTTCCAGCGGGTCGGCGGCAACAGCAAGATCGCCGTCGACGTACGCATCATGTCGTCGACCTCGCGCAACCTCGAGGCCGAGATCGCCGAGGGGAAATTCCGCGAGGATCTTTATCATCGCCTGTCGGTGGTGCCGATCCGCGTGCCGCCTTTGGCCGAGCGGCGCGAGGACATCCCCGATCTGATCGACTATTTCATGGACCAAATTTCGCAGGCGACCGGCCTGCCGAAACGGCGCATCGGCGAAGACGCCATGGCCGTGCTGCAATCGCACAACTGGCCGGGCAATGTGCGCCAGCTGCGCAATAATATTGAGCGGCTGATGATCCTCGCCGGCGGCGATCCGAACGCCGTGCTTGACGCCAGCATGCTGCCGCCCGACGTCGGCTCGATGGTGCCGCAGATGCCGAACGGCAATGGCGGCGAGCATCTGATGGGCTTGCCGCTGCGCGACGCGCGCGAGGTGTTCGAGCGCGAATATCTGGTCGCGCAGATCAGCCGTTTCGGCGGCAACATCTCACGCACCGCCGAATTCGTCGGCATGGAACGCTCGGCGCTGCATCGGAAGCTCAAGGCGCTCGGCATAGGTTAGTTTCCGCATGTCGCGCATCGCTTACGTCAACGGCCGCTATCTGCCACGCAGCGAGGCCAAGGTCTCGATCGAGGATCGCGGCTATCAATTTGCCGACGGCGTCTATGAAGTCTGCGAGGTGCGGGAAGGGCGCCTGATCGACGAACGCCGTCACATGGCTCGCCTTGAGCGCTCGTTGCGTGAGCTGCGCATCGAGCGGCCGATGTCGCCGGCGGCGCTGGCGATCGTGTTGCGGGAAACCGTACGGCGCAATCGCGTGCGCGACGGCATCGTCTATGTACAAATCACCCGCGGCGTGGCGCGGCGCGATTTTCCCTTCCCGGTTGGCACCAAGTCTTCGCTCGTGGTGACCGCGCGCAGCAACGATCTCGCGCGCCTTGAACAAATGGCGGCGGCGGGAATTGGCGTCGTCACCGTGCCCGACATCCGCTGGCGGCGGGTCGATATCAAATCCGTGGCGCTACTGCCGAACGTGCTGGCGAAGCAATCCGCCCGCGACCAGGGCGCGCGAGAGGCCTGGCTGGTCGACGCGCAGGGGCGCGTCACCGAAGGCGCATCGTCGAACGCCTGGATCGTCAGCCGCGACGGCAAGCTCATCACCCGACAACTCGGGCACGATATCCTGCCCGGGATCACGCGCTCGGTGGTGCTCGATGTGATCCGGGCGCAAGGATTGGCGTTTGAGGAACGCGCCTTCACGGTGGACGAGGCCTACGCCGCGCGTGAAGCCTTTGTCACCTCCGCCAGCCAAATTGTCATGCCGGTCGTGCGCATCGACGGACGTCCGGTGGGAAACGGCGCACCCGGTCTGATCGCCGCGGCGCTGCGGCGCGATTACCACGGCCACGCTGAAAGCGACTGACTTTGCTGCGCGGGCACTCGCCGCAGGTTGCGGCGACGCGGGGGTTTTGCGCCGCTTGCGGTGAAAAAGTCACCGCCGTTCGGATCATGAAATATTAGGGATTTCAGTGATTTAGTTGGTCTGTTGCCAACTTGAGCTTGCGCCCGGCGACCGCCTGCCATCTAATGGGGCTTCCTGGGTCTGGCACCGCTTTTGCGAGGGGCGAAGCGGGGTGTGCGGCGGTATCCGCCTGCACAGGGCTCGGGCAACGATGGTCCCGCGCGTGAAGACGCGGGCAAAAAATGGAACACGGCCATGGCAGCCGAACGTGCGCAAAATCTACAAGACACTTTCCTCAATCACGTCCGCAAGGCAAAAATTCCGCTGACCATCTTCCTGGTCAACGGCGTCAAATTGCAAGGCGTGGTGACTTGGTTCGATAATTTCTGCGTTTTGTTGCGGCGGGACGGACATTCCCAACTCGTCTACAAGCACGCAATTTCGACGATCATGCCCGGTCACCCGATTCAGTTGTTCGAAGGCGGCGAAGAGCCGGCCGGGGACAAGGCCTAGCGCATGATCCCGAAAAGTGAGAACCGGTTTTCGGATAAGATCATGTCCCAAGTAAAATGTTATGGGTGCACAGTGATGCAATCTAACTGGGTCACCCGCTAGTTGGAACAACGTCCGCGTGACAAGCGCGCCGATCTCCTGAGCCCGACGGCGTCGGGTGCGGAGACCGGTCGCGCGATCGTCATCGAGCCGTGGCTCAAGCGTGACGTCGGCGCTGTCGCGCAGGCGCGCACGCCGGAAGCGCGCCTGGAAGAGGCGGCCGGGCTCGCGCGCGCCATCGATCTCAACGTGGTGGAGCAGGGCCTCGTCACGTTGAACCAGGTGCGCCCGGCGACCTATATTGGCACCGGCAAGGTCGACGAGATCGCCGGGCTGGTAAAAAGCCTGACGGCCTCCGTGGTGATCATGGACTGTCCGGTCTCGCCGGTGCAGCAGCGCAACCTGGAAAAGGCCTGGGGAGCGAAAGTCATCGACCGCACCGGATTGATCCTGGAGATCTTCGGCCGGCGCGCGCGCACCAAGGAAGGCGCGCTGCAGGTCGAGCATGCGCATCTCAACTATCAAAAAAGCCGGCTGGTGCGCTCCTGGACGCATCTCGAGCGCCAGCGCGGCGGCTTCGGCTTCCTCGGCGGGCCTGGCGAGACGCAACTCGAAGCCGACCGCCGCGTGATCGAGGACCGCATCAAGCGCATCGAGGGCGAGCTCGACAAGGTCAAGCGGACGCGCAAGCTGCATCGCGAGGCCCGCAAGCGGGTGCCTTATCCGATCGTGGCGCTGGTCGGTTACACCAACGCCGGCAAGTCGACGCTGTTCAACCGCATGACGCAGGCCTCCGTGCTGTCGGCCGACATGCTGTTCGCCACGCTCGATCCGACGCTGCGCGCGGTCGCATTGCCGCACGGCAACCGCGTCATCCTGTCCGATACCGTCGGCTTCATCTCCGACCTGCCGACCATGCTGGTGGCGGCCTTCCGCGCCACGCTGGAAGAGGTGATCGAAGCCGACGTCATCCTGCACGTGCGCGATATGTCGCACGAGGACAGCGAGGCGCAGTCGCGCGACGTCGAGAAGGTGCTCGGCGAACTCGACATCGCGGCGAGCGATCCGCGGCTGATCGAAGTCTGG
>Ga0335077_10008306_pt1 | contig 12871 bp, 8 predicted proteins | sample Lox_Sample_31_FD_207151 | JGI IMG/M metagenome (GOLD analysis project Ga0335077, IMG submission 207151) | Soil microbial communities from Loxahatchee National Wildlife Refuge, Florida, United States - Lox_Sample_3.1 | ecosystem: Environmental > Terrestrial > Soil > Wetlands | place: USA: Florida... | reverse complement strand
CTGGCCGCCCCATGCTATTAACGGAGGGAGCATTTTTGACCTGGTCACGATGAATCTGACGATCTGGTGCAGTTGGGGAATAGTGCCTGGCCTGGGTGTGCCCAGGCTGTCGGCGCTGGAGCTGGCCGCCCTAGTCATGCTGGCCGCCAGCCTGCTCGTCTTTCGCACCTTTCGGGAGCGCTACCTGCTGGTCTGGATCGTAGGCTGGTTGGCCTATTTTGTGTCCCGTCTGACCCTGCCCACGCCGGAAGGGGCCCCCGTCGCGCGCTATATAACTGCGATTGCGCAAGCTGAATTCGTCCTGGCCATCTGCCTGTTTGCCGCTGCCATCCTCGTGTACTCGCATTCGCACAGATTCTTACCCCCGCTGCTCTTGGCCGGGATCACCGTCGTGGGCTATGCGGTGGCTCGAGCGCTGTGGTGGCCGGACTCCCTGACCCTGCGAGTGGCCCTGGAAGTTGCCTACAGGATCATCGCTATCACCGCAGTGGTGCAGCTGGTTCGTTTTCGCTGGGCGCGATGGGAGATAGGGCCATGGTTCCTCAGCGCGAGCCTCCTGTTCCTGCACCTTCCCTGGGACCCGGTAAGCACGCATCTGCCCCCGGGGATAAGCTTGATCGTAACGCTGTTGGCCGGACTGAGCATGCTGCTGGTTGTCTTCGACGACTACAAAATGCGCACCAGGCGGCTGGGTGTGATTAATGCATTAACCAGCAGCATCAGCCGGGCCCAGCACTACGGACCCATGATGGTGACGGCGCTTGAAGAGCTCAAGAAACTGATGCACGCGCGAGCCGCCTGGTTCCGCTTACAGGAAGGCGAGAACATGGTTATCGCGCAGCAGATCGGACTCTCGCAAAATTATCTGCAGGAATGCGGGTCGCTGCCCATGTATCAATCCCTGGGCCTAGCCGTACGGGAAGGCGCGCCAGTGGTGGTGAAAACGGAAAGCGCAAACGAGAACGTGCGCGCACAGCTCCGGGGCGAAGGCTTCCATCATGTGGTGATCGTACCGGTGCTGGGAAAGAAGTCAGTGATTGGTGTCTTATCTTTGGGCAGCCGCCGTGGTCTGGCGTATGCGCCGGACGACATGGAGTTCTTGGCCACCACCGGACAGCAGCTCGGTCTGGCGGTGGAGAACCTGCGTCTGGTGGAGCAAGTACTGCGCTCCCACCGTCAGTGGGCGAACACGTTTGATTCCATCCACGACCTGGTTCTGCTGCATGATGCTGGCTTCCGCATCATGAAAGCCAACCACGCTTTGCTGGAACGTCTCGCACAGGCTCCCGCCGATGTGGTGGGCAAGCTCTGTGAGGAGGTCCTCCCACGAGGTCCAGGGAAATGGTCGGGGTGTCCCTATTGTTCAGTGGGAGACGAAGGCTTCCACGAAGGAACGGACCAGTGTTTTGGTGGCTTCTGCATGGTCTCCACTTCGTCGTACACGGAGCAAGGAAGCAAGCAAAAAGGCACCATCCATGTAGTGCGAGATACCACCGACCGGCGCATTGCGGAGGAAAAATACCGGCTGCTGTTCGAGCAGGTGCAGGAGGGAGTCTTTGTGGCAACGCCGGAAGGCAGACTGCTCGATTGCAACGACGCCTTCGTGCGTATGCTCGGGCACAGCAGCCGCGAAGAACTGACATCTCTGAATATCGATACAGAGTTGTACGGATCGGCAGAGCAAAGGGAAGTATTTCGCCGTGAAATGGAACGCAATAGCTACGTGCGGAATTTTGAAGTCACTCTGCGGCGGAAGGATGGCACGCTGCTGACCGCCATGGAGAGTAGCTTTGCCACGCGTAGCGGAGAAGGCAAGATCGAGCGTTACCAGGGTTTTCTACTGGATATTACCGAGAAAAAGCGGGCGGAAGACGAAATCCGGCGCCGCAACCGTGAGCTGAACGCGTTGAACGCCATGGCCGTGATTGCGACCCAGTCATTCGACCTGGATGAAATCCTGAACCTCACACTGCGGCAGGTGATTTCGTTGCTGGGCGCAGAGACGGGATCGGTTTACCTTTCGGATGCAGACGACACGACGTTCCGTCGGCGGGCGGGCTGGGGCCAGCGCAGCGCGGACCGGGCACGTTTCGCTGAGGCAAAATTTCCCAACGGCTTCGGCGAATTGGTTACCCGCTCTCGCACGGAAGTCATCACCGCGGAATATTTGCCACACCTTCCGCCGCTGGTAGCTGAGTTTGTGCGTGCTGATGGCTGGCAATCGTGGATTTGGGTCTTGCTGTGGGGTAAGGACAAGCCCATGGGCATCATGGGCATCAGCAGCCGGGAAAGCCGCGAGTACTCGAGCAACGATGAGAACCTGCTGGTGGCCATCGGACGTCAGCTCGCCACGACCATTGAAAAGGTCCGCCTCTACGAAGAAACCTGCCGCGCCTACGAGGACCTGCGGCGCACCCAGGAGCAACTGCTGCAGAGCGAGAAAATGTCAGCCGTGGGACAGTTGATCGCCGGCGTGGCTCATGAGTTGAACAATCCACTCACCGCCATCCTCGGCTATGCGCAGCTTCTCGAAAGCGAAGGACTGGGCGAACGCGCCAAGGATTTTGTGGCGAAGTTGTTCAAGCAGGCGCAGCGCACGCATCGGGTGGTGCAAAACCTGCTCTCATTTGCGCGCCAGCGCAAACCCCAGAAGGAAAAAATCGATATCTGCAAAGTCATCGACGAGACTTTGGCTCTGCGCGACTATGACCTGCGGGTCAACAACATCGGATTGGAACGGCAGATCGAACCCAACCTCCCAGCGGTGACCGCCGATTCGCACCAACTGGAACAGGTGTTTCTTAATATCATCAATAACGCAATCGACGCAGTGATGGAACGAGGGAGCGGCGGCAGTTTGAAAGTCCGTGTGTATTCGAAGGCAGGCGAGGTGCACGCAGAATTTCACGACTCGGGCTGTGGAATCAAAGAGCCACACCGGATTTTCGACCCCTTTTACACGACAAAGAGTGTGGGCAAGGGAACCGGCCTCGGACTCAGCATTTGCTATGGCATTGTCAAGGAGCACGGTGGCGAGATCACCGCCCGGAACCGGGATGAAGGAGGCGCGGTGATCGAGGTACGGTTACCGGCGGCGGGGGCAGCCGTCACCGAACAACCCGTGCTTGCCCCACCCCGTGAATTCGCCATTGCGGGACGCGTGCTGCTGGTGGAAGACGAAGAAGCTGTGCTGGAATTTGAACGCGATGTGCTGGCCGGAGCCGGCGCACAGGTCACGGCCCTGATGAATGGCGAACAAGCGAAGGCACGTTTAACCAGCGAACGGTTCGATGCGCTGATCATCAACGGAAAGATGCCTGGAGGATGGAGCGCGAACGAAGTGCATAGCTGGATCAGCGAACACGCGGCCGGTCTCGATGGCCACGTGCTGTTCACGTTTTCCAGCGTGCTCGAGCCTGAAGTCCGCACTTTTCTACAGGAAAAGAACCTGCCGTACCTGGTAAAACCTTTCGAAGTCGGCGATCTCATCGCCCAGACGCGGCGTCTGCTGCAAAAAGCCCAGGCCGCAGCCGCGAGATAGGAATCCGCTGCACCTTTGCCGCGATCACAAGCCCTTCCGCAAAGCGCGAGTAAATTCCCGAATGACAGCTTCGTCCCGCTGGTACCACATCCACAAACCCAGTTTCTGTGCCTTCACCAGACCCGCGTGCTTCAACACAGCCATGTGGTGAGAAATGGTAGGCTGTGAAAGTTGCATGCGCTGTTCGATGTCGACAGCACAGAGGCCCGTGTCTTTGCCAATGGAACATCCGCCCCGTTCCTTCAGGGCCGTCAAAATACGGCGGCGGGTCGGATCCGCGATGGCTTGCAGCCTTTTCGTCAGGTCAGGTTCGGAGTTGCTCATGGCGTCCTAGAATCAGGCACAACATTGATTACTGTCAATCTGGAAATTCCGGGAAGCGTGTAACCTTCACCCGCGAATTTTAATCTCATAAGGAACGGGCGGGCGAGATACTCTCAGGGGCGAAATGCCTTTTGAAGGAAAAGACCGGCGGGAACTGGAACAGCGGATGAAACAGGCCGGCCGCCTGCCTCCGGGACAGTCGCTGACCCTGAAGTGGCCGGTTTTGCACTACGGTTCTGTCCCGGTGTTTGACCGTGCGGCTTGGGATTTCCGTGTGTACGGGCTGGTCGAAGCAGCGTTGCAGCTTTCCTGGGAAGAATTCAATGCGCTGCCCAAAATCCAGCGCGAGAGCGATTTCCATTGCGTAACCCGCTGGAGCCGGTTCGATAATCAGTGGGACGGTGTCGCCATGAAGGAATTGCTGCACCGGGCAAGGCCAAAAGCCGCTGCCACGCATGTCCTGGTTCACGCCGAACAGGGTTTTACCGCCAATGTTCCTTTAGCGGACCTGGATCGCGATGAGGTTTTGCTTGCTACGCACCATGACGGGCAGCCGCTCACGCCCGATCACGGCTATCCGCTACGCCTTATCATTCCTCACCTCTACGCTTGGAAGTCCGTGAAATGGGTGCGCGGCCTGGAGTTGCTCGACCACGACGCCCCGGGATTCTGGGAGCAGAACGGATACCACATGTATGGAGATCCGTGGAAGGAACAGAGGTTTAGCAGGGATTGAAGAAGGCAGAAGTAAGAAGTGAGAATGCAGAAGTGAACATATAAGATTTCGAGCGGCAGGTTGGGCGACCACTACTACTTCTTCATTCTGACTTCTGCATTCTTCATTTTTTGAGAATTGGGTTGTAGCCATCGCTGACTAGCTTGGCCCGAGTGGCTTCCGCTTCTTTGATGTCGCCAAATGGTCCGATCTGCACCCGAAAAAGTTTGTCCGCAGAGGCGTTGGTCGAGAAGGCCGCGTACTGTTTTTTCTTGAGCGCGTCCACTAGAGCTTCCGCATCTTCCTGCTTGCTGACCGCTGCAACTTGCACGTAATAGCCGTTCAGGGAGGGGGCGGCAACGGGATCGGCCGGCGGAGAAGTGTTGGCCGCAGATGCAGAGCCGGAATCCGCGCCGTTTGTGGCGGTTTGGGCGTCGGGAATATTCTGGCCAACCGGTTTCACGGCGGGTGCAGAAGCGACCGGAGGGGTTACACTTTTCGAGGCGGATGGCCGGGGGCCGCTCTCTGTGGTGGAACTAGAAGTGACATCGGCCACCAATGCCGTTTTCACCGTACTCTTACCCAGGGAAAATCCCATGCCAAAGAAGACGGCGCAAAGCGCCACCAGTCCGAAGAACAAAACCAGCATTTTGCCTGTGCCCAGCGTGATTTCGGTATCGCCAGATGCTGCCATCGTCAACCTCGTTTGCCCCCTTATTTCGAACGCATAGTCAGCTAGTCGGCTGGCTGTTAGCCCGCCTTGGCCTCAGATTTCGAGATCAGCTTCTGGATGCTGGAGAAAAGATCCACCGGCACCGGAAACACTACCGTCGTGTTCTTTTCGACGCCGATTTCCGTCAAAGTCTGTAGGTAGCGAAGCTGCACACTGACCGGTTCGGTGGCCAGCAGATGGGCTGCATCCACCAGACGCTGAGCAGCGGAGAACTCGCCTTCCGCGTGAATGATCTTGGAACGCTTTTCGCGTTCTGCCTCGGCCTGCTTGGCCATCGCGCGCAGCATAGTTTCAGGCATGTCGACCTGCTTTACCTCGACGTTGGCCACTTTCACGCCCCAGGGCGCGGTATGAGTGTCGAGGATGCTCTGCAAACGCAGGTTGATCTTTTCGCGGTGAGAAAGTAGTTCGTCCAGTTCCTGTTCTCCCAGCACGGAGCGCAGCGTTGTCTGGGCAAACTGGGACGTCTGGTACACATAGTTGGAAACCTCCACCACGGCCTTCCGTGGATCAATGACGCGGAGGAAAATCACCGCGTTGACCTTTAGGGTGACGTTATCGCGCGTGATGATGTCTTGTGGCGGGACTTCCAGCGCTTCCTGGCGCAGTGAGATGCGCACCATGCGGTCGATGGGCGCGAACACCAGAATGATGCCGGGGCCCTTCTCGTGGCCCAGCAGTCTCCCGAGCCGGAAGATTACGCCCCGCTCGTATTCCGCCAGAATCTTAATGGAGCTTAAGAGGTACAAAATGACAACGATAGTAGCGACCGTAGTGAAGCCAAATCCAAACTCCATAAGTGCCTCCGAGCCTAACTGAAAGAGAATGCTTCTGGGGCGGATTGTAGCGCAATTTCCCTAGTGGCGGCTGTGATTCGGGTTCGCAGGGTTGTCAGGCCGGATGCGCCGGCGCGTTCACACCAGTGTCGCCGTGGTAACCGATTGTGTTGGCGGAGCGGGGTCCACCTGTAGCTGCAAACCCTCGACTCTCCGAACCACTATCAGTTGTCCGGGAGACAAATTGGCAGAAGCGACTGCGTCCCAGAGTTCACCGTGAACGAAGACCTTTCCCTGAGGGGAGAGCGGCGTCTGCGCCACTCCCCGTTCCCCCACCAGGCCTTGAGCACCAGTGACCACCTTGTTGGCGCGGGCTTTCAGAGCGATGCGCATCAGGAAGACGGTGATGACCCCCAGAGGAAGGCTAACGGCAAGAGCGGTCCCCAACCGCACGCGCATCTCGGGGATGGGGGAGTCAACCAGAAGCAGGCCACCCAGCACCATGGTAGTTATCCCGCCGATGGCCAATACTCCATGAGTGGCAAATTTGGCCTCAAGAGCAAAGAGCACGAATGACGCCAGAATCAACACGACTGCCGCAAAGCGCACCGGAAGCAGGTTCAGGGCAAAGACAGCAAGCAGAATAAAAACCACGCCCACGGTTCCGGGCACGACGGCGCCGGGATGATTGAATTCGGCGTAGAGCGCCAGCGCGCCAATGGCCAGCAAGATGAACGCGATGTTCGGATCGAGGATAAACGCGAGAATGCGCTGCTTCAGCGTCATGTCGAACGGCCGGACCGGTTCCCCGGCCAGGTTCAGCGTGACGGTTTTGCCGTCGAACCGTTTCACCGTTTTTCCCTGCATTTGTTTGAAGAGGTCTTCTTCGCTGGAGGCCACATAATCGATCAGCTTGTCGGAGAGCGCCTCTTGCTCGGTAAACGACTTCGATTGGCGCACGGCGCTCTCGGCGATCTCCACGTTGCGGCCACGCTTGGCTGCCACTGACCGCATCAGAGCAGCCGCATCATTTTCCATTTTCTGCTTCATCTCGTCGTCTATCTTGCCGCCGCCGATGGTGACAGGATGCGCCGCGCCGGTGTTCGTTCCCGGCGCCATGGCGGCAACGTCAGCGCTCTCCAGAATGAAGAACCCGGCGGAGGCCGCCCGGCTGCCGCCGGGTGTGACGTAGATGATCACGGGGACGGGCGACGCCAGGATTTTCTCGATGATGTCGCGGGTTGATTCGAGCAGCCCGCCCGGCGTGTTGATCTCGATCAAAAGCGCCTGGTCCTTATTGCGCTGCGCCTCCTCCAAGGCGCGGCCAATGTATTCCTCAGTGATGGGGTGGATGGCGTCATTGATCACGATCTTCAGCACCTCGGCAGAAGAAGAAGGCATCGCCAGGGCAAGTAGGAATATTCCGGCAAGACAGGAGCTAAAGAGCCGTGGATAGAAGTGTGTCTTCATAAATTCAGCGGGTCGTGTCCCATCACCCTTATTGTCTCTCAAATCCACGCTTCGTAGGTGCCCTCGGCGAAGTCGAAGGGCCGACCCCAGGGAGCTGAAGCTCGATCCGGATCCTGCGCGAAGTAGTCGAAGTTAATCCGCCTTACTTCAAACCCTCGACCACGTAGAGATATGAGAGAGTGCGCGGCACATCGTACACGTAGAACTTCCCATCCGGGGTAGTCAGACCGCTGTCGACTGTAGGGACGCCGGAGAGATCCGGCGGAGCGTTCTGATGATGCAGGTGCCGTTGGCCTGTTTTGATGTCCACGACATAAACCGCGGTCGGTGTTGATGACACGTCGCCAACATAAACCGCCTTACTGTCCGCGGTCCAACCGCTGACGGACTCGCTGGCCTGAATGAATGGAAGTAGCTGCGGGATCTGCTCGCCAGCGAAAGGCACAATGCAAAAGGCTTGATCTTTCTTCCCTAGCACGTACTTGCCGTCCGGAGAGACTTGGACACCGCGAAAGCCTTCCGGCCCAACAGTTCGGCGCGACGATCCATCGAGCATTTCCACGTAAGTGCGCGGCGCTTGGCCCGCTTCGGAGGCGACCATAATTACACCCTTCCCATCCGGTAGAAAACTCAACAACTGGGAGTGGAACACCTGGCCATCAGCCAGTGTGATCGGCTGACCGGCGCCGGTGGGCAAAAGCACGACCGGTGAAGGTTGCCTCACGCTGGTTGAGGCCACCCATTTTCCATCGGGCGAGATGTCGAGGCCCATGCCGGTGCCCAAGCGGATTGCTGGAGAGCCGTCCGTTTTACGCAGAAAGACCGAATAGTCGGGCCCTCCTCCTTCACCGTCTTCCTCCAGCACTGCCCACTGGCCATCACTGGAAATGCTGCGCGAAATTGTCCAGTCGAACCAGGAAAGGTCGACGTCTTTGTTCTGCCCCACATGCCGGCCGTAGGTCTCCAACCGGCTGGCTTCATTGGTAAGCAGAACCTGCCCGTCTTTGCTGATGTCGAACAGGTGCAATCGTCCGGGAATGTGCAGCAGGTCCCGCAACTGGCCGCTCAGATTGACCGCGTAGAGCGCGCTGTTGATACCGGCATCGCTGCCCGTGAACCATATTTCATCGCCAGAGTGCGACCAGGCCAATCCAGTAAGATCGCTCCATTCGTGGGTCAGACGCCTGGTCTTGCCCGACTGATCGACGACGGCGACATAGCCGCGGGTGTCGCCGGCATTGGGATGGTCAAAGAAGGCGATCCATTTATCATCCGGGGAGACTGCGACATCGGTGATGTTGCCGGTGCTGGTGGACCAGACCGTCTTGCCAATCGGATATTCCAGGCGGCTTTCGACGCCCACCATGTGAACGGCGGCCAAGGCTTCTCCATTCGGGTTCCAGGAGGCGGACATCACATCGGCCAGCAGGTCGCGAGGGGCGCCACCGGTCAAGGGCACTACCGAGAGCATGCCGTGGGGGAAAGGATCGAGTTGGCTCTTCTGGCGGATAGCCATCTCTCCCTTCGACGAGATGCTAAGGACCGAGCTATCCGGGAGATCGATGGGGCGCGACATCAGAGCATCAGTGCGCGTGGTGTAAATCTGTGGGGTGGCGGCGCCGTTCCAGGCTGCGCTGAACAAAATGCTCTGGCCGTCGGGCGCGAACTTTGCCCCGGAGATAGTGCCCCGCTGAAAAGTAAGCTGGTGAAAGCGGGGCGAAAGCGCAACCGCGTGGTTTCTGTTCCCCGCGAAATAGGCGCCTGCCAACGCCAGCGCGGCAACAAGCAGTCCGGCCGCCAGTTTCCAGTAGGAACGCCGTGGCTCACTCACGGCGGCCAAGCGAGCGCTGGTACCCGAATGGCTGGAGATCGTCTCCAAGTCGAAAGCGATGTCGCTCGCAGACTGAAACCGCTGCGCCGGATTTTTTTCCAGGCAGTGCCGCACCACGCGATCCAGGCCGGGAGTGAGATTAGGCAGAACTTCCTGCAACTCCTCCGGCTCTTCCTTGAGAATCGCGTTCATGGTTTCGATGCTCGAGTCCCGCTTAAAGGCCCGTTTGCCGGAAATCATCTCGTACAAGATGGCGCCGAACGCAAAAATGTCGGTGCGATGATCGGTGGGTTGCGCCCGCACCTGCTCAGGTGACATGTAGCCGACCGTGCCCATCACCTGGCCGGGTGTTGTGTTGGAGTGCGCATGATCCACGGTTTGCAGATCTGGCACTCCGGAACCAAAAGCTTCCGCCTGAGTCAATTTCGCCAGGCCAAAGTCGAGAATTTTCACCCGCCCATCGTTCAGCACGAAGATGTTGTCTGGCTTCAAATCGCGATGGACAACGCCTTTTTCATGAGCTGCCGCCAGTCCGCGGGCAATTTGCATGGCGTAATCGATGGCCTTGCGCTGAGGCAGAGCGGCGCCCTCGATGTGCTGGCGCAGGGTTTGGCCTTCTAATAGCTCCGAGACCAGATAAGGCGAACCCTCGTGCGTGCCGATGTCGTAGATGGCGAGAATGTTGGGATGATTCAACGCCCCAACCACGCGGGCCTCTTGCTCGAAACGGCGCAGCCGGTCGGTATCTTGGGCGAAAGACGCCGGCAGAATTTTCACCGCAACCTCGCGGCGCAAGCGGGAATCCCGGGCGCGGTAAACCTCTCCCATGCCGCCCGCACCCAGGAGCGACACAATCTCATACGGGCCAAGTTTTGTTCCGGAGGTGAGAGCCATGGATAGCGGCGATTATACCTTGCTGAGTGCACTCCAGGGTGGGCCTATGCCACACCTTTCTTCGCGGATTCGGATTGCTCTGAAGAATGCTCCGTCCATCCGGGCAGATTCGTGTCGCCGGTGATAAGCCGGACTCCGCGGTCATACGTGAAATAGGACCACGCCCACTGGATAAACACGATAATCCGGTTGCGGAAGCCGATGAGGAAGAAAATGTGAATAAACAGCCATGATAGCCAGGCGATGAACCCGGAGACATGCAGTTTGCCAAACTGCGCCACGGCTGCAGCCCGGCCGATGGTGGCGAGGCTGCCTTTATCCACGTAATGAAAGTTACGGCGAGGTTCCCCGGCAAGCTCCCGCTGGATGTTGCGTGCGGTGGCGCGGCCTTCCTGCATGGCGACCGGTGCAACTCCGGGCAGCCATTTGCCTTCTTCGTCTTTCAAGGCTGCCAGATCCCCGATCACAAAGACTTCGGGATGCTCAGGAATGCTGAGGTCAGGATTCACCAGCACGCGTCCCGCGCGATCAACCGGAGCGCCAAGCTTCTTGCCCAACGGCGAGGCCGCAACCCCCGCTGCCCAGAGAATGACGGTTGCCGGCAATCGGTTCTCGCCAACGCGCACCGCTCCGGCCTCGACTCCGGTCACCATGGTCGAGGTGCGCACGTCAACTCCAAGCCGCCGCAATTGCTCTTCGGCGCTGCGCGAGAGATCCTCCGGGTATACAGGAAGGACACGCGGCCCGCCTTCCAACAAGAGAATTTTCGACTGGCGGGGATCAATGTGGCGAAACTCGTTGGCCAGAACGTGGTGCGTGATCTCCGCCAGCGTCCCGGCCAATTCCACGCCGGTCGGACCGCCGCCCACGACGATGAAACTTAGGGCTGAAGGTTCTCCTTCCGCGGCCTGGCGCTCGGCCAGCTCGAAAGCAAGGAGCACGCGACGGCGAATCTCGGTTGCGTCCTCAACGGTCTTGAGCCCGGGAGCCAGCGACTCCCACTCATCATGCCCGAAGTAGGCGTGGGTCGCTCCGGCCGCCACGATCAGGTAGTCATAAGGAATCTCGGCATCGGGCAATCGCACGACGCGGCGCACAAGATCGATTCCCTGAGCTTCTCCCAATAGCACTTCGACGTTGCGGTACCCGCGAAAAATCCAGCGGATGGGCGCGGCGATTTCTCCCGGCGACAGACCTGCAGTGGCAACCTGGTAAAGCAGCGGTTGAAACGTGTGGTGGTTGGTACGGTCGATGAGGGTGACTTGCACCGGTGCGTGGGCCAGTGCCCGCGCCGCCATCAGGCCGCCGAAGCCAGCCCCAATAATCACTACGCGCTTTGTCGGCTTGCCGTTCATGGGCTCTACTCTATAAGATTCCCGGAGATGTCTGCCGCCTCGAAAAGTTTTTCGCCCTCTTCTCCCCGTCCCACGCTGGTTTCCGCAGCGCCCGGCATTCTTCGCGATCAGGCCGCGCGGCGGTCATTATGGCTGCAAATCAGCCTCGCCTATCTCTTGTTGCAGGCGTCTCTGTGGACGCCGCCAGGGCCCCTGGCCATTCTGTGGATGATCCTGACTACGGGTGTCATCTTTTTCTTTGCATTCAACGGGCGCTACGGTGTCAAAGAGATGGGCCTGGCATGGCCGACGCTGCGAGGAAGCCTCTGGATAGTGGGAATTGGAATCGCCCTGATAGCCGCGATACCGGTCGTGGCTGCATTCACCCATGCCGATCAGGGTCCGACTCATGTTCTCCCTTTGCGTACGGCCTGGCGCTACGCCCTGTGGGCGGTGGAGCAGCAGTTCATCTTGCAGTCGTTTTTCTATCTCCGGCTGGAAACCCTTCTCGGCAGCCGCAAAGCGGTGTTTGCAGCTGCCCTGTTGTTCGCCACGGTGCACATACCCAGCCCGATTCTCGTGCTGGGGACGCTCGCGGGAGGCCTGTTCTTCTGTGAGATGTTCCGGCGCTTCCGCAACATCTTCCCTTTGGGCTTGGTGCACGCCGCCATGGGGCTGACCATGGCGGCCAGTTTCTCGGATTCGCTTCTGCACCACATGCGCGTAGGAATTGGCTATTTGTGGTTCCACTGATGCCACCTCGCACGTGAAGTTTCGGGTAACATGCAGAGGCGAGGAGATCGTGGAGCCGAGTGTTCCGCGGGTTGAGGCCGGTCAGCAAAATAGCGCTCCCAGCGCTGCGGCCAAACCCTCCCGGTCCGCGTGGTTGAGCTATCTTGTTCCGTCTGTCGCAGATTTGATTTTCGTGCTGCTGCTCGCCACGATGACCTGCGGCCTCATGGCGACCCGGCTGCTGGGCGATGCTGGCACCGGCTGGCACATCCGCAACGGTGAGCTGATTCTGCGCACCCATTCGATCCCGCGCACTGATCCATTTTCCACGAGCACAACTGGCCGCCCCTGGTACGCCTGGGAATGGATGTATGACGTAGGCATCGGCGCAGTCCATGAAGGCGCAGGACTGAATGGGGTGGTGTTTGTGTCGGCCGCCCTGATTGCCCTGACATTCGCGTTAGTGTTTCGAATGATGTTGCAACGCGGGGCTCTGGTGCCCGTAGCTGTGGGTCTGCTGA
>Ga0335077_10008305_pt1 | contig 12872 bp, 8 predicted proteins | sample Lox_Sample_31_FD_207151 | JGI IMG/M metagenome (GOLD analysis project Ga0335077, IMG submission 207151) | Soil microbial communities from Loxahatchee National Wildlife Refuge, Florida, United States - Lox_Sample_3.1 | ecosystem: Environmental > Terrestrial > Soil > Wetlands | place: USA: Florida... | reverse complement strand
ACGCCCAATAGATGTTGCTCTGCGCCTCGAAAGCGGGTAGGGCACGCTCACCGGCCGCCAGCGCGCCCAGAAGGTCTCCGCCAAGGACCGAGACGTGGGCAAGACAGCAATGTGCGTACGCGCTGATATCGTCGAGCTCCGCGCGACCGGCGATGGCAGCGGCTTCGCGGCAGAGCGCGATGGAGACGTCTGGCCGGCCGCCCGTGAAGCTGCGTAGAAATCCCGTCCAGCAATACCAGGCGGCTCGTCGTCGGTCATCGTCGCTCTGTTCTACGAGGGGGCGAATGGCCTCGAGCGCCTGAACATGCTCGGCGTGACGGCCGAGCGCGAATCGCACTTCAGCCTGCCCCACGACGGCGTCGATTCGCAACAGCTGGTGGGCCTTGGTATCGGGCATGGCATCGAGCCGGCGAAGGGCCGCCTCGAAGTAGCCGAGTGCTTCTTCGTTCGCCCAACGGCGTTGAGCTTTCTCGGCCGCGAGCAAGGCGTAGTGGACCGCTTCGTCATCCCGATCGCTGAGACCATAGTGGTGGGCGAGCATCTCGGCGACGGCAAGTGGGTCGGCACTGCCGCGTGCGATGGCCGCTCCGGCTGCCGCGTGATGCTGCCGGAGGCGGCGTTCGAGAAGCGTCCCGTAGGCAACCTCTTGGGTGAGCGCGTGCCGAAAGACGTAAGTGGACTGCTCCAGGCTCGGCGCTTCGTACAGGAACTCGGAACGAACAAGTTCCCGTAGCGCCGTTTCCAGCGAGGCCGGGTCGTCGTGGATCTCTTTGAGGAGCGTGGCGGAAAATTCTCGGCCGAGCACGGATGCGGTCTGGAGCACGCGCTTGGCGAACTCGGGTAAGCGGTCGATCCGTGCGTTGATGACGTCGTGGATGGTCTCTGGCACGGCAGAGGCGACATCCCCTGAATGTTCCGCGACGTTTCGCGCCAGTTCCTCGAGAAAGAATGGGTTCCCCTCCGCCTTGCTCACGATGAGCGCGGTCAACTGCTTGAAGTCCGCGGGAAGCAGGGGATCGACGATGGTCGAGCCATGCCCGGTCGATAACGGTCGTAGGGCCAGCTGAGTGGCGTACGATTTGCCGATCCAGGGTGGCGCGTAGCCCGGCCGGTACGTAGCGATGATGAGGATCCTGGCTCCGGCGAGATGCTCTGAGAGGGCCGCCACGAACTCGGCCGAGGTGGGATCAATCCAGTGAAGGTCCTCGAGACCGAACACGATGGGACGGCGGCGACTTCCCTGCAGCGCCATTTGCCTGAAGATCTCGAAGGTCCTCGCCTTGACGGTTTCCGGGCTCGCCTGCGCCGGGAGATCGGCATCGCTCTTGAGGCCGAGGGTATGGAGCAAATATGGAGTGTCGCGGGCGTCGTCCATGCCGACCTGGCGCAAGGCAGCGCGGATCTTCTCGGCGGTCGCCTCAGGAGTGTCGCTGTCGACGAGGTCGCAGTTGGCGCGCAGGAGATCGAGCACCAACACGTAAGGGACGGCGCTGCCATAGGGCGGGCAGCGCCCCTCGAGGTACGTCACGCGATCGGGGTCGAGACGCTGCCGAAACTCCTGGAGGAGCCGCGACTTCCCCATGCCGGGCTCACCGACGAGACCCACGATGTGGCCACGGCCGCGTTCGACCTGGGTGAGCGCGTCGTCGAGCGCAGTTATTTCCTGCTCGCGACCCACGAAATGGCTCCTCGGGCGGTGGGCGAGGACATCGTCGAAGGGTCGACGAGCCGCGAGCCCAAGAACCCTGAACGCGCCGATGGGCTCACTCCGACCCTTGAGCGACAGATCCCCCAGCGGCTCCACAGTGACGGCATCGAGCCCCTGGCGCTTGGTCGCGGCGCTGATCAAGATGTCGCCGGGCGCCGCGGACTGTTGCAGACGAGCCGCGACGTTGGTCGTGTCACCCACCGCCGTGTAGTCCATGCGGAGGTCGTCCCCGATCTTGCCCACGACCACGAGGCCGGTATTGAGTCCCACATGGAGCGAGATGTCGATCCGTTCACCAGTCGGCAGCACAATGGGATCGCCGAGCACACGCCGGATGGCCACGGCCGCGAGCAGGGCCCGACGGGCATGGTCCTCGTGTGCGATCGGGGCTCCGAACAGCGCCATGAACCCGTCACCGAGAAACTGATTGATGGTGCCCTCATATCGATGAACCTCGGCGATGGCCAGCTCGAAGAAGCGGTCGAGGAGGGCGTGCATCCGCTCGGCCCCAAGACGCTCGGCCAGGTCTGTGGAGCCGGCGACGTCGCAGAAGACGACGGTGACTGTCTTCCGTTCACCCTCAACGGCACTGCGGTAGGTGAGGATCTTCTCGGCCAAGTGCCTCGGCGTGTAGTTGCGGGGCTGCCGATTGCGCTCACGACTCCGCTGCTGCTCGACTCCCAGCGGCGACCCACAGGCGTCGCAGTAGCGGCTTTCGAGTAAACAGAGTCTGCCGCAGGTTGGGCACGGCGTGCCTAGAGGCACGTCGCATTCACGACAGAACTGGGCGCGTCGCCGGTTACGGCTGCCGCAACTAGGGCACCTCATTACATCGCCGACCGGCCTACGCTGGGATTGTGGACCGGGCAACCACTACGGCATGTCAGCGAATGCATGCATTCTCCGTGACGCACGGCCGTGTAGAAGTTGGGCAAGCTTACCATGGTTGGCCACGGTTCGGACGGCCGTCATTCCGGCGCCATTCAGCCAGTCACAACCGTGTAAGGGCACCACGGAGCAGTTGGGGTTCGGAACGGGTGACGTGGAGCTTTCCGCGTGGACCAGAGCAGGGCAGGGACACTATCGGCCAATCGTGCGTGTCCGAATCGCGCCGGCCGCGTTATCATGTGCGTCGTGCCGCGCGGAGAAGTTCTCGCCGACACGCGATGGCACGCCGAGTCTCACGATCGGAGGACGCGCCATGCCCGAAGCGTACCCACGCGACATGATCGGCTACGGAGCAAACCCGCCCGACCCGAAGTGGCCGGGAGATGCGCGGATCGCCATGAACTTCGTGATGAACTACGAGGAGGGATCGGAAGCATCGGTCCCGGATGGCGACGGGATCTCCGAGGGAGGGCTGACGGAGGTCGCGGGCGCGGAGCCGGGTCGGCAGGGTCGCGACCTCGCCGCCGAGTCGATGTTCGAGTACGGCAGCCGGGTCGGATTCTGGCGCGTGATGCGGATCTTCGAGGAGCGCGGGCTCCCGCTCACCGTCTTCGGCTGCGCGCTCGCGCTGGAGCGCAACCCGCCAGCCGCCGCGGCGCTCGTCAAGGCGGGATTCGACGTCTGTTCACACGGATGGCGCTGGGTCAAGCACTACGATCTCGCCATCGACGAGGAGCGGCAGCACATCCGGCAGGCCGTCCAGTCGCTGACGGCCACCACCGGGCAGCGGCCGCTGGGCTGGTACTGCCGGTACGGTCCGAGTATCAACACGCGCCGATTGCTGGTCGAGGAAGGCGGCTTTGTCTACGATTCGGACGCGTACAACGACGAGCTGCCATATTGGGTCGACGTCGGAGGACGCCCGCATCTCGTGGTGCCCTACAGTCTCGGACCCAACGACATGAAGTTCGGCCGCGGGATGCTCAGCACGGCCGAGGATTACTTCACCTACGTCCGCGACGGCTTCGACGTGCTCTACCGGGAGGGCCGCAAGCACCCCAAGATGATGTCGCTCGGGCTGCATCTGCGCCTGATCGGCCACCCCTCTCGGGCGGCGGGACTGGAGCGCGCGCTCGACTACATCACGAAGCACTCCGGCGTGTGGATCTGCCGGCGGATCGACATCGCGCGCCACTGGATGGCCACGCATCCGCATTCGCGGTGAGGGTTTGGGCGGGACCAGGTGGAGCGGAGCGGTTATTTCTTGCTCGGCGCCGCTCGATCCGATTGCGCAGCGGAATCAGCGGGCAGATGCGCCGGCTGACGAGGGTAGCGTTGACAACTCCATCCACCGCCCCTATCGTGGCGGCTCGAGCCGGTGACGTCACGTGACGCCTGGAACGAAGGGCTCGTGACGCTTCCGGACGAAGTGGGCGAGACCCCAGAAGCCCCAGCACAACGAAGGAGACCACCATGAAAGCCACGAGTCGACTCCGCGACCTCCTCCGGGGCAAACAGTCTCTGATCGTTCCCGGGTGCTACAACGCACTCTCCGCCAAGGTGCTCGCCGAGGTCGGATTCCCCGCGCTCTACATGACCGGCTACGGGACCTCGCTGTCGCTGCTCGGCATGCCGGATGCGGGACTGGCGACGATGACCGAGATGCATCTGAACGCCCGCTACATCGCGAACGCCGTCCAGATCCCGGTGATCGCCGACGCCGACAACGGCTACGGCAACGCGATCAACGTGATCCGGACGGTCCGCGAGTACGTGCAGACCGGCGTCGCTGGCATCCACATCGAGGATCAGGCGATTCCAAAGCGCTGCGGACACGTGGCCGGCCGCCGGGTGATCGGACTTGAGGAAGCGGTCGGAAAGTTTCGCGCGGCCGCACGGGCACGTGACGAGGTGGACTCGGACTTCGTGCTCATCGCCAGAACCGACGCGCGGGGCGCGCATGGTGGGAGTCTCGACGAGGCGATCCGCCGTGCCAACGCGTACCTCGCCGCCGGGGCGGACATGGCGTTCGTCGAAGGGCCGACCAGCGTCGACGAGGTCCGCCGGATCTGCCGCGAGGTGAGCGGGCCGATCTTCTACAACCAGACCGGGGTATCGCCGCGGCTCTCTTTGCCGGAGATGCAGGCGCTCGGCATCGCCATCACGATCTTGCCTGGCGCCGCGATGCGCGCCACGGTGCAAGCGGTCTACGATCTCGGCCGGGCGCTGCGCGATCGAGGCCCGCTCGCCGAGGCCGAGTTCGCCGAGGCGTTCAAGAAGCATCCTCTCGCGGACATTCACAGCTTCGCCGGCTTCGACCAGATCCGCGAGTGGGAGGAGCGCTACCTGCCGGCCGAGGAGCTCGACAAGTACGAAGATTCGGTCGGGCACCAGCCCGCGCGCAAGTAAATCCCGGCGAAAGGGCCGAGCTCGTGACAACCGGCCGCACGATGTTCGACAAGATCTGGAGCCAGCACGTCGTTGCGGAAGGACCGGGCAGACAGACCCTGCTCTACATCGATCGGCATCTTCTCCACGAGGGTGCGGTTGCCGCCTTCGGACGGCTCCAGCGATCTGGCCGTCCAATCCGGAGTCCAAAGGCCATGGTCGCGACCGCCGACCATTACGTGCCGACCGTGAACCGCGGAGCGCCGATCGCCGACGAGGAGGTCCGCGGCATGGAGGCGGCGCTCGACCGCGCCACGCGAGAGCACGGGATCACCTACTTCGGGCCGAGCGACACGCGGCAGGGCATCGTGCACGTGATCGGACCGGAGCAGGGTTTGACCCAGCCGGGCATCACGTTGATCTGCGGCGACTCTCACACCGCGACGCACGGGGCGCTCGGCGCGCTGGCGTTCGGGATTGGCTCGTCGGAAGTCGAGCACGTGATGGCCACGCAGTGCCTCTGGCAGCGCAAGCCCAAGGTCATGCGCGTCACGGTGTCGGGGGTACGGCCCTTCGGCGTGAGCGCCAAGGATGTCATCCTGTCCATCATCGCGAGCCTCGGCGCCGGCGGGGGGATCGGTCACGCGATCGAGTATGCGGGCGCCACGATCGCGGGGATGTCGATCGAGGAGCGCATGACGGTGTGTAACATGTCGATCGAAGGGGGCGCGCGAGCCGGCATGGTCGCGCCCGACGACACGACGTACGCCTATCTGCACGGCCGGCCCTTTGCTCCTGCGGGCGATCTGTGGGATCGCGCGCTCCGCTACTGGAGGACGCTGCCGTCCGATCCCGATGCGGCGTTCGACCGAGAAGTCGCGCTCGACGCGGGCGAGATGGCGCCTACGGTGACGTGGGGCACGAGCCCTCAGGATGCGCTGCCCATCACCGCCAGGGTCCCCGATCCGAGTGAGAGCAGCGACTCCGTGCGCCGAGCGGGGATCGAGCGCGCGCTCGGCTACATGGGGCTCGTGCCCGGCACGCCACTGACCGAGGTGAGGGTGGACCGTGTCTTCATCGGGTCGTGCACCAACAGCCGCCTCGAGGACCTGCGTGCGGCGGCCGACGTGGTGAGAGGCCGGCGAGCGGTGATCCCGGCGTGGGTGGTTCCGGGCTCGGGCCTGGTCAAGCGCGCCGCCGAGGCCGAAGGGCTCGATCGAGTATTCACGGCCGCGGGCGTCGAGTGGCGCGAGCCCGGCTGTTCCATGTGCGTCGGGATGAACGGGGACCTGGGTCGTGCGGGCGAGCGGATCGCGTCCACCTCGAACCGTAATTTCGAAGGTCGCCAGGGCAAGGATGTGCGCACGCATCTGATGAGCCCGGCCATGGCCGCGGCGGTGGCGGTGACCGGCCGACTCACCGACGTGCGCGCGCTCGGGAGGGCGTGAGATGGAGCCGTTCACGACGCTCACCGCGGTGGCCGTGCCCATCGACTTGCCAAACGTGGACACCGACCGCATCATCCCCGCTCGCTTCCTGCGGCGCTCGCGAGGGCCGGACTACGAGCGATACCTGTTCCACGACGTCCGGTTTCGCGACGATGGGTCGGAGCGCGAGGACTTCATCCTGAACCAGCCTCCGTATTGCCAGGCACGGATCCTGGTCGCCGCTCAGAACTTCGCCTGCGGCTCCTCGCGCGAGGCCGCGGTGTGGGCACTCACGGCGTACGGAATCCGGGCCTTCCTCGCGCCGTCGTTCGGTGACATCTTTGCCCAGAATTGCGGCAAGAACGGCGCCCTCGCTGTCGTGTTACCGGGAGACGTGGCTGCACGGATCAGGCGCCAGCTCCACGATCGACCCGGCGCCGAGATGACCGTCGACCTTCCGTCGCAGACCGTGACTGCGCCGGACGGCGCGCGGCACGAGTTCCAGGTCGATCCCTTCCTGAAGGAGTGCCTCTTGCGCGGTCAGGACGAGATCGCGCTCACACTCTCGCATGCGGCGGCCATCGCGGCGTTCGAGGTGCGTCATGGGCAGGAGATGCCCTGGGTCGCGTGAGTGATGGGCTACTCGATCTGCGTCTACGACCTCGGGCGTCAGCCATGAGTCCGGGATGATCTGCGGCTAGCACGTTTGACACGGAGGGCCGGGACTGCCTACGCTGCGTCTCGTGATTCACGGAGCATGCCGCCGCGTTGGGGCCTGGTGTTTGGTGATCGGTCTGGTGCTGGTGGGGTGCTCCACCGCTGCGGATCAACCGGCGGGGCCGGGACAGTCGAGCCCCCAGCCCCTCACCCAGGCCGACCTCCGCTGGCTCAACCGGGTGACCTTCGGTGTCGACAGCGCCACGGTGACCCGCTACCAGAAGGCGGGGCGCATCGCCTTCCTCGACGAGCAGCTGCGCGCCCCGCTGCAGGACCCCCCGGATCTGGCCACCGCTATCGGGGCGCTGACGATTGCGCAGCAGAGCGCGGAGCGGCTCTTTCGTGCAGTTCTGGCCGAGGAACGACGCATCAATACACTCCCCAATGAGGACGAGAAGCAGCGGGCGCGCACCGCGCTGGACGAGCGCGGAAAACAGGTGGCCTACGAGACAGCCAAGCGGCACCTGATGCGCGCGCTCTACTCGCCGGCGCAGCTGCGTGAGCAGATGACGTGGTTCTGGATGAACCACTTCAGCGTCTACGTCGACAAGGCCTCGGTGCGCTGGACCCTGGGCGAGTACGAGGAGCGCGCGGTGCGGGCGCATGCGCTCGGGAAGTTTCATGCGCTCGTGCTCGCCACCGTCAAGGCCCCCGCGATGCTCGACTATCTCGACAACGCGCAGAGCGCGGCGGGGCATCTCAACGAGAACTACGCGCGGGAACTGTTGGAGCTGCATACCCTGGGGTTGGGCGGGGGAGCGAGTGGCTCGCGTTACTCGCAGTACGACGTGCAGGAGCTCGCGCGGGTGCTCACCGGCGTCGGCATCAACGCGACGAACGGCGCGCCGGGCCTGCCGCCATGGCAACAGAGCCTCTACATGCGGGACGGTCTCTTCGAGTTCAACCCGGCCCGCCACGACTTCGGCGCCAAGGCGGTGCTCGGACGGCTTGTTCCCGGCGCCGGTTTCGCAGAGGCCGAGCAGGCGGTCGCGCTCCTGAGCCAGGATCCGGCGACGGCGCGCTTCATCAGCCGCAAGCTGGCCACCTACTTCGTCGCCGACGACCCGCCGACCCGGCTGGTGGACACCATGGCCGAGACCTTTCGCCGGAGCGACGGCGACATTGCCATGGTGCTTCGCGTCCTGTTCTCGTCACCTGAGCTTGCCACTCTCCTGGCCGAGGCACCGGCCGGGGCCGGCAAATTCAAGGACCCCCTGCAGTTCGTCGTCTCGTCGCTGCGGCTGGCCTACGATGGGAAGGTGATCAGCAACTACAAGCCGGTGATCAGTTGGCTCTCCCAGCTGGGGGAGCCACTCTACGGGCGCGTTACCCCGGACGGATATGCGCTGGTTGAGCCCGCCTGGACGAGTCCTGGCCAACTCGTGAAGCGATTCGAGATTGCCCGGGCGATTGGCGCGGGCAGCGCCGACCTTTTCAATACGGATGACAATCAGCTGGGTCCCCGCGTCGGGGTTCCGACGCTGAAGAACGGGCTCTTCCACGAGGCCATCGAGCCGACCTTGAGCGTACGAACGCGTGAGGTCCTCGGACGCACGGTGTCCGAGCAGGAATGGAACACCGTGCTGCTGGCCTCGCCCGACTGGATGCAGCGCTGACGGAGGCCGCTATCCATCGACGGTCCGTGGTCAAACTCGGCCTGGCCGGCGCCGCCCACACGCTGCTGGGCTCTTCGCGCTTGGTGTCGCGCGTCTTCGCCGCCTCGGGCCCCACCGACACCAAGTTCCTGCTCGTCTTCCTGCGCGGTGGGTACGACGCGGCCAATGTGGTCATCCCGGTTGGAAGCCACTTTTACTACGAGGCCCGGCCGACACTCGCGGTCCCGAGACCCGACCCGAGCAACCCGCTCGCCGCTCTCCCGCTCGCAAGGCCCGGAGAGACTGCCGAGTGGGGACTCCACCCCGCGCTGAAGGACAGCATCTATCCGCTGTGGCAGCACGGCCAGGCGGCGTTCGTCCCCTTCGCGGGAAGCCGTGATATGACCCGGAGCCATTTCGAGACGCAGGACAGCATTGAGGAAGGCTTGCCACTGCCCGTGGAAGGCCCGGGACCCAGGGCCCCCCGCTCCGGCTTCATGAACCGTTTGGCGGCCGTGCTCGGCGACAGGGCAGCGCCGGTGGCCTTCACCGACGACCTCCCCATGACGATGACGGGAGATGTCCTCGTTCCTAACGTCTCGCTCAAAGGTACCGGTCGCGCGCCCTTCGATGACCGGCAGATGGCGCTGCTCGCGTCCCTGTACGCAGGGACCCGCTTCGAATCGCTCGTCAACGAAGGGTTCGAACTACGCCGGACGGTGGCCCAGCAGGCAGAAATGATGGCCTCCGGCAACACGAGCAGCGAGATGCAGGCGGCGAACCGTCGCGCGCTCAGCGCACACGGGTTCGAGCTCGAGGCGCGACGGATGGCGGGGCTCCTGCAGGACAAGTTCAATCTTGCATTCATCGACGTGGGCGGGTGGGACACCCACGTCAACGAGGGCAGCGCCCAGGGCCAGCTTGCCAATCTGCTTGGCGATCTCGGCAAGGGCCTCGCTGGCTTCGCGGAGCAGATGGGCAAGGCGTGGTCGAGCACCGTGGTCGTGGTCATCTCGGAGTTCGGCCGAACCTTCCGGGAGAACGGTACGCGCGGCACTGACCACGGCCACGGCACCGTCTACTGGGTGCTCGGCGGAGGCATCCGGGGCGGCCGAATGGCTGGGAGCCAGGTGGCGGTCGAGCGGCGCACGCTGAACCAGGATCGTGACTGGCCGGTGCTGACCGAATACCGCACGATGCTGGGCGGCCTCTTCAAGCGCGCCTACGGGCTCGATGACTCCGCCCTCGAACGCGTCTTCCCCAGCACCAGCCCGAGCGATATCGGCCTGATCTGACTCGGAGAACTCGCGCGGCTCATCTCACGTCCAGATCCGCATCGGTATGCCTTCGCTGTCGACCACCTGTTCCGCGGGATGCGGCTTCGCGATTCCCGCGCGAATCCGCGCGGCCGTCCAGGCCAGGGCGAACGCGTCGGCGAGGTCGTCCCATCCGACGCGGTGGCCGCGGACGTGAGCATAGGCGTCGTCGAATGCTCCATGGCCAAACGTTGCCGCGATGACCGCGAGGCGTTCGACTCGGCCCGCCGGGCTCTTCTTCGCGTGGGACATCGGCGCGCCCGCCACGGTGGCGAAGGACAGCTCGGGATGAACTTCGTAGAGCGTTCGTCGCGCCCAGGGGACTGATCGAAGGAACGCGTCCGCCTCCGAGATCTTGGGCAGAATCGCGAAGGTCTGCTTCGAGACGCGGCGGCCGTCGGCACGCACGTTCCGAGCGCAGGCCGCCTTCCACGATCTGGCGCCCAGAACCGCACGCACGGGAGTCGGGAACACGGAGCTCCGTCGCGGCCCGAGGGCCATGCGCGCGAGATGATCGGCTTGCCTCGGTCCCTTCTCCGAGAGGCCGATCGGGATGTCGATTGCTACCACGCGCAGGCCGCGCGGCAAGTCGGTCAAGCGGTCCAGGCAAACGGCGTGCGCACTCGAGAGATCGTCCTCGCACAGCACCGCAACCCATCCGGTGCGCGTTCCATCGACGCCGGCGATCATCGGCGCGCGCGTGTCGGGTTGGTGCTCATGCGCGTGAGCGTTCCGGACCGGAACGTAATATAGTCTGGCCAGGACGCGCAATCGAGAACACGGAGGCCAATGATGACCGTTCCGACCACCGACGCAGGAACCATCCGCACGACCACCATAGACCGGCGCCGTTTCATCAAGTCAGCGGGTCTCGCGACTGTCGCGGCGACGGGACTGACCGCCGCCGGTCTCGAGGGTATCCTGGCGTCGAACCGGGCGCCCGCCCACGCGCAGGGCACGCGACTCAACATCGTCCGATGGGTGGACTTCATCCCCGCCTGCGACGTCGAGCTCAAGCGCCAGGCCGGCGAGGCCTCCAAGGCCCTCGGCGCCGAAGTCGTCTTCGAGTTCATCAACGCCAACGACATCCAGTCGCGCGTCACCGCCGCCATTCAGTCGAGCGCCGGGCCCGACATCATGCACATGCTCCACAACTGGCCCCACCTTTATGCGAACGGGCTCCTCGACGTCAGCGACCTGGCCGAGTGGCAGGTCAAGGAGCAGGGCGCGTTCTACGCACAATCCGAGTCATACGTGAAGGTGGGCGGCAAGTTCATGGCGCTGCCCCACAGCATCGTGCCCGGGCTGATCGCGTACCGGAAATCGTGGTTCGACGAGATCGGCGTGACCACGTTCCCCAAGACGTACGACGAGCTGCGACAGGTCGCCGCGAAGCTCAAGAAGAAGGGCCATCCGTACGGGCAGACGCTGGGGCACACCTTCGGCGACGCGCCGGCGTGGGCCTACCCGCTGCTCTGGAACTTCGGCGGCGTCGAGACGGGCAAGAGCGGCAAGACGGCGATCGACAGCAAAGGCTCCGTGGAGTCCGTCAAGTTCATGCAGGCTTTCTGGAAGGAGGCCTGCGACGAGGGTGGCCTCGCGTGGGACGACACGAACAACAATCGCGCCTTTCTCGGTGGAGAAATCTGCGCCACCCTGAACGGGGCGTCGATCTACATCGCCGCCAAGCGCGGGCCGGACAAGATCAAGGACGATCGTGGCGAGCCGATGGTGCGGGACATCCAGCACGCGCGGCTGCCCGCCGGCCCCGCCGGCTCGTGGAGCTACCACACGGCGTTCTCGCACGGCGTGATGAAGTACACGAAGAACCCGAAGCTCGCCAAGGACTTCCTCAAGTGGCTGCACGGCAAGGAGCAGTACGGCAAGTGGTTCCAGGTCGCCGAGGGCTTCTCCATCGGGTCGACCAAGCTCTGGGAGCAGAATCCACTGTGGGCGACCATCGACGAGCCCATGAAGGGCTTCAAGACGGCCGCCGACAACTCGCGGGTGATCGGCTTCGAGGGTCCGCCGTCGGCCAAGGCGACCGAGGTCTACACGAAGTACGTGGTTGTGGACATGTATGCGAAGGGCGTGCAGGGTACGAAGGCCGAGGACGCGGTCAAGTGGGCCGCCGGCGAACTGGGCAAGATCTACGGCTAGCGGGACCCTCCGCTCACACGGTCCAGCCGGAAGCGGTCTCCGAGCCGAAAACGAAGGCCGGGGAAGAACGCCAACGATGTGTTCGAAGGACGAGCGCGCCAACCCGTGTCAGGAATCACGCAAGCGATCACTGATGGTAAGCTCGGAGCTGTCGTCGCGTCGCGTACGTAGCTGGTGCCGAAGGGGGGACTCGAACCCCCACACCCTTGCGGGCACATGACCCTGAATCATGCGCGTCTGCCAATTCCGCCACTTCGGCCCAAGCAGGAATTTCATCATACGGACGCGTCCTGTGAAGTCAAGGGGATACGGTCGATCTGATGGCCGCTGAGAAGATCGTCGCGACGAATCGGAAAGCCTTTCACAATTTCAACATCCTCGAGACCTACGAGGCGGGGCTGGTGCTTCGCGGGACGGAGGTGAAGTCGCTCCGCGAATCCCAGGTGAACTTCAAGGACTGCTACGCGTCCATCGACCGCGGTGAAGCATGGCTGATCGGCTGCCACATCTCCCCGTACCATCACGGCTCCGACGCCAACCACGACCCCGAGCGGACGCGAAAACTCCTCCTGCACCAGCGGGAGATCAAGCGTCTGGTGGGAAAAGTGGCCGAGCGCGGGTTGACCATCGTGCCCCTTCGTCTATACTTCAAGGGTGGGCGAGCCAAAGTGGA
>Ga0335077_10008304_pt1 | contig 12872 bp, 11 predicted proteins | sample Lox_Sample_31_FD_207151 | JGI IMG/M metagenome (GOLD analysis project Ga0335077, IMG submission 207151) | Soil microbial communities from Loxahatchee National Wildlife Refuge, Florida, United States - Lox_Sample_3.1 | ecosystem: Environmental > Terrestrial > Soil > Wetlands | place: USA... | reverse complement strand
GGCCTACTCCACCGCGCATCCGGCTCACCTGCTGAACTCGCCCGTGAGCGCGATGAGCGCGCTCACCGGCGACCCGGGTCACCTGGCCCGCTGGGCGGCCAGGGCCGGCCTGCCGCACGACGGGTTCCTGCCCCGGAGCACTTACGGCCGTTATCTCACCGAACTCCTCACCGCGGCGGAGCGGTCAGCGCGCCCGAGGTCGCCGACCGGTTCGGGTACTCCACCGCCAAGATCCGCCCGTCCGGGACGGTGCCGTACCGCCTGAGGTGGGTGCGCCGCAGCGTGACCAGGTGGGGCGGCGCTGCCGGTCTGCGGAACGTAGCGGCGGTCACCGAAGGTGGCTGAGAGTGTCGAAGGCCTGCTCGATCAGGTGGGGCAGCTCGGGGGTTCCGTCGTTCTCGACCCAGGTGAGGATGGCGGTAGTGGCGGCGGCCAGGCAGGCCGCGACGGTGACCCTGTCGGTGAAGCTGGGCTGCGGGTTGTCCTGGCCGGTGCCGAGGGCCTGGAGGATGAGCTGCTGGGTGTCCATCTGGCTTGCCCACAGCCGCTCGCGCAGCGCGGGAGTGGCGATGATGAGCTTGTTCTGCGCGAGCAGGGTGTCGCGGTCGGCGTCGTAGAGCTGCCGCAGGCCCTGCAGCAGCGCCGTCCGGATCCGGTCGGTGAGGGGCCACGTGTCCGGGGTCTGTCCGAGCAGGCCGGCGAGCAGGGGGTCGTAGCTGTCGGACAGGGCCACGTCCTCCTTCGCCGGGAAGTAGCGGAAGAACGTCATATGGGAGACGCCGGCCGCAGCGGCGATCTGCTCGACGGTGGTGGCGTCGTATCCCTGCTCGCCGAACAGCCGCAGCGCGCTGGCGCGGATGCGGTCGCGGGTGGCGTTCTTCTTGCGCTGCCGCCAGTCCGGCTCGGGTTCGGTCACGAAAGTCATGGTCGCGCACTGCTAGGTGGCCGGGGCGGCCGGGTGCGGCTGACGGCGGCGTTTCTCCGCGAACCGCCTCCTGACCGGCCCTGACAGGAGCCAGCCAAGGACGATCGCATCAACCGCGATGACCCACGAGCCTGCGAGATCCCCGGCTGCGGCCACCTGCGCCAGGTCCGCTAGTGAATCAACCCCGATGATGACGATGCTGAGGACCCATCCCCACCGCCTGCCAGCGATCCAGCCGGCCGCGGCGAAGGACAACGCGACCGCGAGCAGGGTGAAACCGGTTCCGAAGACCAGGCGGTGGCGGAGGAGTTCATGGTAGGTGGACTCCTTACCGTCCCAGATGCTGCTGAGCGGGGTGCCGCGGGCGAAGAGCGTGACGGCGGCTGCCGCCGCGATCAGGGCCGCGATGATCAGGAAGACGGCGAAGAGCGCTGCGAGAAGTCCGGTCACGCTCTGGTGCGAAGCCCGTTTCATGGCGTGCCTCCGCTCCGCGGAGCCGCTGCGGCCGGAGACTGCGCAGACGGGGCGCCGCCGGGGACTGCGCGGCCGGGCAGGTACCGCAGGCTGGCTGGGATGGCGGCGACAGCGACGGCGGCGCAGATGAGCATGACGCTGCTCATCCCGTGCAGAAACGCGGCTCCGGCTGCGGCCCGCAGGGCCGGGCCGCCTGATGGCAGGCGTCTGGCGAGCTGCACGGCCTGGGCGACGGAAGCCCGCGCGATGGCGGCATCGCGGGCGGGCAGGGCGGCGAGAGCGGGGCCGAGGGCGCGGACGTAGCCGGCCGACAGCACGCTGCCGGCTACGGCGACGGCGACCGCCCCGCCGGTATTGCGCAGTGCGCTGTTCACCGAGGCGCGTCCCCGCCTCGCCGCCGCCCGCGGCGGCCATCACCGCGTCCATCGCGGCACCGATGGACGCTCCCGTGCCGAGCCCGCACAACGCCAGCCCTACCGCTACGACGGCATAGCCCGTGGCCAGGTGGACCTGGCTCAGCACGGCGAGTCCCCCGGCCAGGACAGCGAGGCCGACGGCGACAGTGAGCCGGGTGCCCGCCGCGTGCACGGCGGAGCCGGCCGCCCCGCCTGCAACGAGCAGCCCGCCCATCATCGGCAGCAGCCGCAGCCCGGCGCTGGCCGGGCCGTCGCCGAGCACGCTCTGCAGGTACTGGGGGAACACGAACAAGATCGCGTAGAGCGCGACCGAGACGGCGATGGTGGCGGCCGTGCCCCAGGTGAACCGTCGGTCACCGAACAGCGCGGGGTCGATGACGGGGTTCGCCGAGCGGTACTCGCGGGCGAAGAAGGCAGCGAGCAGCACTGCCGCCCCGGCCAGCAGCCCCCAGGTCAGCACCGCGGTCCAGCCGTGCTCCTGGCCGTTGATGACACCCCACACCAGGCAGGTGACCGCGGCCGGGGACAGCAGCGCACCCACGGCGTCCAGTGGCGGCGCGGCCGGGTTGCGGGACTCGGGCATCAGCACGGCGCCCGCAGCCAGGGCCAGGCAGGCGGCGGGCACGTTGATCCAGAACACCGAGTGCCACGAGAAGTGCTGCAGCAGCAGGCCGCCGAGCACCGGGCCGAGCGGCAGGGCGAGCGCGACCCCCGCGGTGAGGATGCCGATCGCCGTGGGCCAGTCTTCATCCCCGAACGCGGCCGAGACAACCGGCAGCGACAGCGGGAACACGATCCCCGCGCCCAGCCCCATCATCGCCCGCGCCGCGATCAGCTCTCCCGCTGAGACCGACAGCGCGCACCACAGCGACGCCGCCAGGAACACCGCCAGCCCAGCCAGCAGCAGCCGCTTGCGGCCCATGCGGTCCCCGGCCATCCCGGCCGGCAGCATCACCCCGGCGAACACGAGCGAATAGCCGTCCACCAGCCACTGCAGGTCACCAGTGCCCGCGTGGAGGGCTCCCGAGATGTCCGGCAGCGCGATGTTCAAGATCGTCAGGTCCAGGTTCACGACGATCACCGACAGCCACGTCACGCCCAGCATCCACCATCGCCCTGCCCTCATGCCAGCCCCTATATGTTAGTTGATAACATGTTAGTGGCTAACATAATGCTCGCCTGTAAGAACCGCAACCGCAGCCGACAGCCGCCCCGGCTGCTCCCTGGCGGGCTGCGGGCTTGGCCGGCCCCGCACGCCATGAATTCCGCGTGTCGCTGCCGGCCACCGGACGATCACGGCAGTACTGTCGCGTTCTGCGGCGGTATGGCTACGAAAGATCACGTTTGCAGTGGCCAGGACGCGGACGGCACGCGGTCGCGCGGGCCGTCGGCATCGCTCCGGCTGAGCGACGGCAAGACCGTGGCGGACCGCCCGCTGCCGCAGGTGACAAGCAGCCCGGGTCATCAGCGCGGCGCCATGGCGGATGACCCGCAGCGCCCGGGGACAGGCCCACTATCCGGGCTATTACTGGTCCGCGACAACCGGCGGCCATGTCATCTACGAGAGCCGGCTGGAGCTGGCCCGCCTGCTGCTGGCCGACTTCAGCCCCGATGTGACGGCGATCGCGGCCCAGCCGTTCCTGCTGCGCATGCGGCTCGGCGGGTCTCGCAGGTTCAGCTGCCTGGAGTTCTGGCACGGCACAGGCAGCGGTGCGGGCGGTGTCAGGTGCTCACCTTCTGCGTGGCCGTTCCCAGGCCGGTGTGCTCGCGTTCGAGCCCTGCGGCGATGCGGCGCAGGAATGAGCGCAGGGTGGCGCGGGCCAGGCGGGCGAGAAGGGTGTTGCTGAGTGCCTGGCCTGCTTTCCCGGGCGGGGGACGGTAGCCTCCGGAGAGGCGGAGTTCGGATCGCTCGGGGTCGAGGGGGCTGAGCCGTAGTTCGCCTTCGAAGCGGGGGAAGACGCCGGCCGGGCCGGAGGCTTCCCAGACGAGCGGGATGGCCAGGTCCCCGTCTGCTTCTGCCGGCTGGCCGAGGTGGACGGCCACAGTCTTGCCTGGCCAGCCGGGTCCGACCCGGATTCGCAGCTCTTCGGTGTCGCAGGCTTCGGCGTGCGTGGTGAGCCACGAGATTCCCGTGGTGAGCCGGGCGGCGATGACGGCCGCGGGCAGTTCGATCTGCACGGTGTCGGCGATGGGGACGGCGGCGGCGTGCGGATGAGCGTCGGCAGGGACGGGGTAGGTGCCGCAGGCGATGGCCGCGTCGCGTTCGGCCAGCATGGCGAGGGTGGTCAAGGCCAGTACCTGCCGCATGGATGCGGTGGCGGTGGTGATCGTCTCGTGCAGGGGGCATACGGCCTGCCAGCGGCAGGGCCCGTCGCCTAGCGCGCAGCGCTCGGAGGCGAGCGGTCCTTCGGCCGCCTCGATCACCTCGGCCACGCTGACCTCCTCAGGGGGGCGGGCGAGCCGGTGGCCGCCGTCGCGGCCGGCGGATGAGGTGGCGATCCCGGCGTGCACCAGGTCGCCGAGGATCTGGGAGACGTAGGTACGGGGGATGTCCATCTCGGCGGAGATCTCGCGCAGCTTCCTGGGCCGGCCGGCGGGGTAGGCGCGGGCGAGACAGATGGCCGCCGCCGCGGCGTAGCTGCCCCGCTTGGAGAGCGTCACGTCCACACCGGAAGTGTAGCTACGCCGTTGACCTGCAATGTATAATCCAAGACACTACATTTAGTCATTTGCTATATATTTCTAATCTGGCCAAATGTGTAGTTAGGCGCGCGTCACGGGACTGAGCCCCGCGGAGGAGGTGGCGGTACCGTGCCGCTGGCGACGTATCCCGAAGCGGCCTGCCGCTGAACATCCGGCTGCGGTCTGCGGTTGAAGATCCGGCTGCGGGGAGAAGGCGAGACCGCGTTCTTCGCGTTCTGAGGCACCGTTTCAGTCACAGGAGGCATCATGCCGTGCGATGAGCGATACCGGATGTGGGCGATGAGGCAGGCACCAGCGGCAGACGGCACGCCACCGGAACTGTACCCGGCGCGTCTGATCCGGGTCACCGAGTGCCCAGCCCAGCAGGGATACCGGGAACTGAAATTCGATGTTGCGGACACCGAATGGTCGTGGTGCTTTCCCGGGCCAGGACAGGCAGACGGCCGCAACCACCAAGTCCGGCTACTCATCTTCCGGTCCGGTGCGCACGGCCTCACCGTGCAGGCCGTAGCCGGCCAGGGTGGCGGCATGACTCAGCCAGCCATGTTCGATCTGGCGGCGGCCGCGGATCTGGCCATCTCCGCAGTACCAGTCTTCATCCACTGCTGCCTCCTGCGGCGGGAAACCGGCCCTACCAGCGCCGCACCACAACCCGTCGAGCCAGGAAGGAGGTGATCTCCGTGCCCCGGGCCATGGTCCATGACCTGAGCATCAGGGTGTAAGGAGGCCTGCGCCGTCCCTCTGACCTGCTCGCCAGGCCGCTGTGTGCGGGTGAGGCGGCTGGCCTGAGAGCGAGCTCAGAGGCTCGCGGGTGAACCTTCAGCCTGCTCCTTTGTTCGTGGCGATCCAGGTGCGGGCTGCGCTGCGGCCGGCTGCGCTGCGCTCGATGGCCCGTGGCCGACGGGAGGCCGCCGGCGTAGAACAGCCGTCTGCCGGGAAGCCACTTGATCCTGCCCGGGACGCGCGCCGCCGGGGATGCGCCCTCGGACTTGTGGCACGCGACGAGCACGTTCCGGCGCCCTGCTCGGAAGCAGCCACTAAAGAGGACCTGGCCGCTGCCCTGGGCTCGTTCCTGCCGCAGCGCCGGCCTGCCAGCGCCGCCCGGCCGAACCCGGGGTGCCTGCGACGGCGGGCGGCCGTTGCCGGGCACGGCAGCTGGGGCCGCTTGCCGCGCCGGCGCCGGGTCAGGCGATGTGGACGTCGATGCCCGCCTGGCGCAGCGCGGACAGCTCTTGCGGGTCAGCGTGCTCGTCAGTCACCAGCACGTCGATCGCCGTGATCGGCGCGATGGGCGTGAACCCCCGGCGCCCGATCTTGGAGGAGTCGGCCACGACGATGGTCCGGCGGGCTCGCTCGATCAAGATGGTGCCGATCTCGGCGACAAGCTGGTGCGGGGTCGTCAGGCCCTCAGCGATGCTCAGCCCGTCGCATCCCACCACCGCCACGTCCGCGCTGAGGGACCGCAGCGGCTCGATCGCCTGCGGGCCGACGAAGGCCATGTACGCGGGCAGGTACAGGCCGCCCACGGCCACCAGGTGCGCGTCGTTCCACGTGGTGACCGTGTTGATGACCGGGACCGAGTTGGTGACGACCGTGAGCTGGTCATGCTGATCCTCGGTCAGGGCCTCGGCCACGCGGGCCACGGTCGAGCCGGAGCAGAAAAAGGCGGTGATGACGTCCGGCCCGAGCAGCGGCGCGGCCATCCGGGCGATCCGCGCCTTGGCCTGGGCGTTCCGCTGCTGAGCGTCGAGATACCGGCGGGCCGGCACCGGCGTGTGCGGGCGGGCGGCACCGCCGCGCACGCGGACGACCTGCCCGTTCTCGGCCAGCGCGTTCAGGTCGCGCCGCACGGACATCTTCGTCAGCCCGAACTCGTCGGCCAGGTCATCGACCGTGACCGAGTCATACTCCAGCACGCGATCGAGAATGCGCTGGCGGCGCTCATGCGGCTTGACGCGCGTCATGTCCTCGCGCCCGTCAACGCTGTCCCCGGCCATCACTGAACCACCCGCGCAAGCCCCTTTTGGTTTTCTTGGCACACAAAAGAATGTTCGTTCGCACAAGCATAGCACACGGACACCCCGGGCAAGCGGGCCGGCGGCACCGCTGCCGGCCCGTCCCGGCCGGCGCAGACCATCCCGCCCGGCCGCGGGGGCGCCGCCCGCCCTAGGCGGGGGGCTGCTCCTTGCCGGGGCCGCCGGGCAGCGTGGGAGGGCCACGATATCTCCGTGATCTCCGTGTCCGGGGAAGGCCCGGCCGGGACCGAATGTTCCAATAAACATTGGAAATTTGTAATATGAACCTCTTGTACTCCAAATAGAAGGATACTAATGTTCATTTAAACAGAACGTCGTCGGCGGTCCTTCCGCCCGGGCCGCGGCCGCCACGTGGGCGGAGCCCGGCGATGACGAGCAGACGGCCCGGCCAGGAGGGAGCGCCTTGTCTTCTCAGCTGGCATCCGCCGGTGAGGTCATGCCTCGTCCGGCGGCGTGCAGGGGCGCCGCGGCCCGGACCCGGCCGGTCCGCGCTACCGCTCCGGCGTGCCTGCCCGGAGCCCGCAGCGGCATGTCCGAGAAGGGCGCGGGCACGGGCCATGCGCGGCACCGGCGGCGCCCTGCTCCCCGGCGCCGTCTCAGTCACGTCCGTGCCGCGCCGACCCTGCCAGGCCTCCCAGGCCGGCTCCGCGCCGCAGGACGCCGACCGCCGGCGGCTGCGCCCCTACCGGGAAGGCTGACTTGCGATGACAGTAAGTTCCCCCATCGGCGAGCTGCCGTTCGAGCCCCGCAAGCTGACCGTCCGCCCCAGGGCATCCAGATCGAGGGAGCGATGGGCGCCTGGCCCGCGCACGTGCAGATCGACGAGCGCGACCTGCCCGCCCTCGCGCGCCTGCTCGCCTGGCCGGCGGCGGTCACTGCCGCCGCGGCCATCACCGTCACCGGGCCGGCCGGCCTGGCCGCCCGCCGCTGCACCCGGCGCTAACAGGAAAGGAAACCCGCCACCATGTCCGTCGCGCACCTGGAGATCCGGCAGAAGGTCATCACCTTCGCGCACAAGCTGCGAGCCGAGCGGCTGGTCTACTCCACGGCCGGCAACATCAGCGTCCGCGTGCCGGGCCAGCCGCACCTGCTGGCCTGCACGCCGGCCTCCACCCAGTACGACCTCCTGGAACCCGCCGACATCGCCGTCGTGACCCTGGACGGCGAGCAGGTCGACGGCCGCAAGCCGGCCACCTCCGAGGTCCAGATGCACACGATGATCTGCAAGAACCGGCCGGAGGTCGGCAGCGTCGTGCACACCCACGGCAAGGCGGTCATGACCTTCGCCAACCTGGGCTGGACGCTCCCGCCGATCCTGACCGGCCTGTGCGAGGCCACCGGCGGCGCCGTCTACACCTCGCCCTACTCCCAGCCCGAGACCGACCAGATGTACACCTACACCGCGCCTGCCCTGCGCGACCGCGGCGCCACGTTCCTGCGCTATCACGGCCTGCTCGCCATCGGCGCGGACCTGGAGCACGCCTTCCACACCGCCGCCGTCGTCGAGGGCGCCTGCGAAGTCTACCTGGCCGCCCGGCAGTTCGGCCCGGTTCCCGAGCTGCCCGCCCCGCAGGCCGAATGGATCGGCTCCTGCTGGCGCGCCCAGTTCCCCGGCGCCCCGGCCCCGCTGCCCGCGCCCGGGCCGCTCCCCGGCCCCGAGCTCCAGCCCGCCCCGTGAGCGGGTACGTCGTAGGGGCCGACATCGGATCGTCGGCCCTCAAGGCCCGCCCTGCACCCGGACCTCGGCGTGGCAGCGGTCGCCGAGCACGCCTACCCGATGCACCGCCCCCACCGCGACTGGGCTGAGAACGACCCCGACGACTGGTACCGGGCCCATCCTCGCCGAGCCGGTGACACTGGAATACCTGTCCGCCGCGGTGGAGCAGATCAACTCCGCCGGCCACCAGATCGTCGCGTACAACCTCGCCTCCGTGGACGATGACCCGGCCCTGGCCCGGCAACGCAGACGAGGTCCTCGTCTATGACGGGCTCATTGGCAGCGGCGGCATCGAGAGTGTCCAGCGAACGGTGGAACTGCCGTCCGCAGTGACCGGGAGATGTCCTCTCACCTGCGGCGACGGACGCCGCGTCCTCCGAAAAGCCCGGAAATCGGACAGTCCCGCGGCATCCCACGGCGGGACCCGCAGGCATGGCGGAAGGACACGCAGCGCATCCCGGACGATGACGAGGCGCACGGCCCGCGGGAGGAATGTGGTCAGCCACACCGCAGCGGTCACCTGGCAGTTATCCCGGTCGAACGCCACCCGGCCGCTATACCTAGCGCTATGGGTGCCGAACGGCCTGATCGTGGGCTGCGAGTCGCTGTTCGTGCCTTACGGGCACCCGGGTTCCGCTAGCCACGGGGCGGTCGCGGGCTGGCTCTTCGCCGCGACCGCTGCGGGAATGCTGGCGGGTGATCTGCTGGTAGGGCGATTCGTGCCGCCAGGGTGGCGGGACCTGTTCATCGGGCCGCTGCGGCTGTTGCTGGCGGTACCGTACCTGTTCTTCTTCCTCGATCCGCCCGTGATCGCGGTGCCCCTGGGATTTCTCGCCGCGGTCGGCTATGCGGCATCACTCCCGTTGCAGGATCGCCTGATCCGCAGTACCGATGACGCGATCCAGGGGCAGGTCCTAGGCCTGCACATGAACGGTGTGATGGCCTGGCAGGCCATCGGAGCGCTCATCGCGGGCGCGGTGGCGTCCTGGATGCCCCCGGCCGCCGCCATGGGCACGATGGCGGCAGCCTCGACCGCCGTCACGCTCCTGCTGGTGCCGGGCCTCTGCCGGTCCGCTCCCGACGCGCAGACGGCCCCTGTCCCCGCTCCCGCACAGGACGCCCCGTAACGATCGCGTCCTTAAGCCACGATGGCCGTTCGATCGCGTCTTTGAGCCATGAGCGCTGCTGCGCGCTGAGCACCGGCAGGGTGGCCTCGAAGTCGCGCTGGTCGTTAGGTCTTACGTCATCGGCGTGCGGCAGCATCGGCCCCGCGCCCGGACACAATCCGGCCGGTGTCCCACCGCGACAGACTGCCCATAACGCTGTGCCCTTACCGGAATCTGGCCGCTGCCCGGACTCCTGCCGGCAGCCGGCTGCCGCCTGTCCTTGGCTGCCAGGCGCGGCAGGGCTGCGCTAGCGAAGCGCACGCGGACGGCGTTCTCGGCAGCGTGGCGGTGGGGACGTCCGGCAGAAGAACGCCGGGCTGCACACCCCGGCCCGCCGTGGGGGCGGCCTGCCGATCGCTGGCTTCCTGGCCGGCACCCGGAATGCCAGGATGGCGATGTGTCCCGCCGTACTGACCCGGTTGCGTCCGGGGATGCCCGCTTCGGGCCGGTGCCGCAGGGCTTCGCGGAGACAGCAGGCGCCATGCGGCGGATACCGGCTGCGGCGGCAGCGTCTATCTCCTCTATTTCCTGCTTGCTTTGAGGGCGGCTATGGTGGCCTCAGTGAGACGGCGGAGGTAGCCGTCATTGATCACGCCCTGCGAGGCGAGCAGGCGGAAGCCCAGCGGAGCCACGAGCAGGTCGAGGGCCAGGTCGTGATCGAGGTCGGCGGGCAGCTCGCCGCGGTCGATCGCGCGGGACAGCATGGCGTCGGCGCTCTGGCGCCGTGGCGTGCCAATGACCTCGCGCAGGGCCGCCGCCAGGGCGGGGTTGCGGGGTGACTCGGCCAGGAGGTCGGGTGCGATGCGGCTTACCAGCCGGCCGTGGAGCTGGCTCAAGGTGGCCGTCAGGTACGCCTCGACGTCGCCGCGCAGGCTGCCGGTGTCTGCCCGGATGAGCGCGCTCTCCCGGACGGTACGGGCCACCAGGTCGATCAGCATCGCGTCCTTGGAATCCCAGCGGCGGTACAGCGCCGCCTTGCCCACGCCGGCCCGGCGGGCCACCGCGTCCATCGACATCCGCGCGTAGCCCGTCTCCGCCAGTTCCTCGAAGGCGGCGGCCGTGATAGCGCTCGTGACGCTCTCCTGGAGCACCGCGGCCCCGGCGGGCCGCCTTCTAACCGGCTCTCCCATATGGTAAGTATACGTCGCGACGGAACGGTTGCGTTCCATTTCGACGGAACGTATTCTGGAATTGATGGAACGGATCGGTTCCGTCGCGAGAGGAGATGTCAATCATGAAGTTCCTGTTCGACGACGAGTCATTCTCCTTCGAGGCGCTACGGGCGGCCGGGTACGCCAGCACGGGCGGCGCCGACCTCGGCGAGGCCCTCGTGACGTGCGGCAAGATCCCCGACGGCGACGAGGAAGCCTGGTGCCGGGAGTGGGGCGCCCTCGCTGACCGGATCCGCGGCACCGGCCTGGCCGCCCTCGCGGCCAGCCACCGGGTCAGCGCGCGGGACGCCCTGCTGCGCGCCTCGAACTACTACCGCACGGCCGACTTCTACCGGCGCAGCGACCCGGACAACGACCCCACCTCAGCGCGCCTGGCCAGGTTGTCGCGAGAGACCTTCGCCGCAGCCGCCGAGCTGCTCGACGTGCCCGCGCGCCCGGTCGCGATCCCTTATGAAGGCACGACGCTGCCCGGCTACCTGTTCCGTGCAGACGCCAGCGGGACGGCGCTGCCGACCCTGATCTACCACGGCGGCTTCGACTCCACGCTGGAGGAGAGCTACCTCGCGGTCGTCCCGGGCGCGCTCGAGCGCGGGTACAACGTGCTCGCGTTCGACGGTCCGGGCCAGGCCACGACCCGGCGCCTGCAGGGCCTGGTGTTCCGCCCGGACTGGGAGAAGGTCGTCAGCCCGGTCATCGACTACGCGGCGGCCCTGCCCGAGGTCGACGAGCGCCGCATGGTCCTGATGGGGACCAGCTTCGGCGGCTTCCTCGCCGCGCGGGCGGCCGCCTTCGAGCACCGGATCACGGCGCTGGTGCTGAATGACGGGGTATTCGACTTCGGCGGTGCGGTGCGGCGCGGCCTGCCCCCGGCCCTGCCCGCCCTGATCGACGCGGGCCGCGACGCGGCGGCCGACGCCATCATGGCGCAGGCCGCCGTCCACAGCACCTACCTACGCTGGTCGGCGGGCAACTCGCGGTGGACCTTCGGCGTGACGAGCGCCGCAGAGGCGCTACGGGAGATGCGCGCCTACACGATGGAAGGCATCGCCGACCGGATCACGTGCCCCACCCTGGTCCTTGACCCGGAGAACGACGAGTTCTTCCACGGCGAGCCGCGCCGGATCTTCGACGCGCTGCGCTGCCCGAAAGAGCTGATCACCTTCTGCGCCGCTGAAGGCGCCGGGGAGCACTGCCAGGAAGGCGCTGTCCTGCTGACCGAGCAGCGCGTATTCGACCACCTCGACGCGCTTCTCCGCTAAAGCCAGCCGCCACCGCCACGTCGGTCACCGCTGCCGCGGCCACCGGGACCCACCCGCTGAGCAGCACCAAGGCATATACCCGCTCCCGCAGCGGAGCAGCGCCGGGTGAGATCCTGGTCCCGCACGTGGCAGGATCTACACGGCCCGGCGGTTACCATCCCCGGGAAGTCACTGCAGCTCCTCTCGTTGGTACCGCCGGTACCATCAAGATCCCGGCGTCCTGTCGGCTGTCTCGCGCAGCCTGCAGAACGGCAGCCAGAAACCCGGTGCGGGTCGTTACTCGGTTTTCTGACTGCCAAAACGTGGTTCCGCGTGCGTGGCGATACCACCCCTGCCGACGCTCCAGCTCGGCGCCAGGTGTCGTAGACGCCGACTGACGCGCGGCTGACGCTCGTGCGTTGGGCGTCTCCGCCGTGCTCACGCTGGCGCCGCGATGCTCGCCATGGCGGCTCCGGGCGACTTACGGCTACCCGGCTCACGGCACGGACGGTAGCGGCCGACCCAAGATATGGCACGCGATATCCGTGATACCGACCTGTATTACACTCGGATCTTGTGCCTAGGTGGGAACCCGATGGGGTTGGCCGTCTGCAGGCGGCCGCTCTGGAACTCTTCGCCGAGAAGGGATTCGAGCGCACAACCGTCGCAGAGATCGCCGAGCGGGCAGGCCTTACCAAGAGAAGCTTCTTCAATCACTTCGCCGACAAGCGCGAGGTGCTTTTCAGCCCGCTCTCTGAAATGCAGCGCGAAATCGTCGCCCGTGAAATCAAACTCCGTGCGGACGCACTCCCACCGCTTGAAGCTGTTGTATGTGGGTTGCAGGCAGCCGCCGACGAAATCTTCGAGGAGCGACGCGATGCAGTGACTAGGCGCGGTAACATCATCAAGGCTAACCCAGAGCTGCAAGAACGTGAGCTCCGCAAGCGCGCAGTGCTCACCGAGGCCATCGCCACTGCCCTTCGCGAGCGAGGAATCGATTCGGGCACCGCGTTGCTCTCAGCTCG
>Ga0335077_10008302_pt1 | contig 12875 bp, 10 predicted proteins | sample Lox_Sample_31_FD_207151 | JGI IMG/M metagenome (GOLD analysis project Ga0335077, IMG submission 207151) | Soil microbial communities from Loxahatchee National Wildlife Refuge, Florida, United States - Lox_Sample_3.1 | ecosystem: Environmental > Terrestrial > Soil > Wetlands | place: USA... | reverse complement strand
GCGAATTCAATCAGGTGATTCTCAATCTCATCGTTAATGCGGCGCATACCATCGCTGCGACCGTAGAAAGCGGATCGGTCGAAAAGGGCACCATCACGATCACGACCAGCCACGACGACCACTGGGGCGAGATCGCCGTGCGGGACACCGGCATGGGCATCCCGGAGGAAATCCGCTCGCGGATTTTCGAGCCTTTCTTTACCACCAAAGCCCTGGGCAAAGGCACAGGCCAAGGCCTAGCCCTGGCCCATTCCGCCATCGTGAACCGGCATCAGGGACAAATCTGGTTTCAAACCGAGACCGGGAAGGGGAGCACTTTCTTCATTCGTTTGCCGATTGTCCCTCTGGCTCCGCCGCTATGAACAAGCGAATTCTATTCGTCGACGACGACCCCATGGTGCTCAGCGGACTGGAGCGCAGTCTTCGCGCCATGCGCAAAGAATGGGAGATGCAATTTGTGCTGGGCGGGCGCGAGGCTTTGGAGGCCATGGCTCATGCCCCCTTTGATGTGGTGATCAGCGACATGCGTATGCCGGGCATGGATGGCGCGGAACTCCTGGAACGAGTCAAGCAACAATTCTCCCGGACCGTGCGCATGGTTCTGTCCGGGCAATCCGACCGCGACACAATTTTTCGCTCGACCAAACCCACGCATCAGTACTTCTCCAAACCCTGTGACGTGGAAGAACTGAAGCAGAAACTCGTTCGCGCTCTGGCCCTGCGCGATGTGCTGGACAACCCCAGGCTCATGCAGTGGGTCTCGCAAGTCGAGACCGTGCCCAGCCTGCCGTCCCTGTGCCAGTCGTTGCGATGTCTGCTGGAGCTGCCTGCAGCTTCGATTGATAGTGTGGCTGACATCGTGGTGCAGGACATGGGCATGACTGCCAAGCTATTGCAACTGGTCAATTCCGCCTTCCTGGGCGTAGCCGAGCGGGAATCCGATCCCAGGCGGGCAGCCTCCGTGGTGGGGATCGAAAACCTCAGGGCTTTGGTCTCGCATGACCTTTTTTCCGAACTGCCCGCCCCGCTGGTGAAGAAGCTCCATGGCCTGTGGACGCATAGCCGTGCGACTGCCGCGCTTGCGCAAGCCATCGTACGCGCCGAAGGACTGCCCGAAACGGTGGCGCAGGATGCGTTCTCAACTGGATGGCCAGCTGGTTGCCGAACAAATTGCTGCTGTCCGTAAAGCCATTGGGGAGCGCCTTTTGATAGAAGGCGCAAGCACTGGGCTCCAGGGTGCAAGATTGTGACGGCGTAGCGTAATCGGCGCTGGTGGTAATGGATGTGCGACGGGCTTCGAACCCGCTCCAGATCAGTTGCGCAGGAGCAACAGCGGGGTCGAGTTGGAACTGTAATACGGCCCTCGATTCCAGCTCCGGACGGCCGGAGTCGGCTCCCTGCCGCTCACCTTCTCCGATCTGCGCCTCAAAACCTTCCAGGCTGTTGTTCAATTTATAGATCTGGCCGGTGCTGGGCATCATGATGTCAAACTCGGGAGAAAACTTGAAATTGCGTTTGCCACCCAACTTCTGGATCAGTCCAAAGCGCATTTGCGGGGCGCGCTCCCAAATGTCGCCGGAAAAAGCCCCCAAGAATGTGGTTTCGAGCAGATTGGGCAGGGCACTCGATCCGAAAATCGTCCAGTTCTGTCCGCCCTCGAAGAAAAGGTCTGAGCTCGGGCTGGCAGAATAGTCCAGCCGCACATACGCCAGGCGCAGCCGCGGAGTTGGGTTGCGAATGGAAGAAACGTCCGCGTTGTCGACCTCCGTGAAGCCACCCTCAAAGTCACCTTCCACCTTGCCGGTCAGGGTCAGGGACTTGGACATGTCAGGCCACTCGAAGCTCGCTCCAAAGCGCGAGGCACGCGCCTTCAGGTGAAAAGAGGGGTCGTCGGTGGGACCGGTGCTGAAGGGCGAACTGGAGTTCAAGAAGATTCCAGGGAACGGAAAATCGTCTCCATTGGGGGCGCTTGAATCCCGGGCTACCGTTGCCTTGATGAATCCATAAGGCGTGACCTTCACCCCGCCCAGTTTGAAGCCGGGAATAAGCCCGTCCTTGACCGGGGGATCCAGCGGCAGCACCCGCACCGGAACGATCGCAGAGACTACGGTAGGCCCCGCCGACTTGGTCTCCACCGGAGATGGAGCCGCTGGCCGGGTCGCTTGCGTGGAGGAAGCCGGCGACGCAAGCGACGCGACAGCCTGGGGTTGCGGATCCGGCAAAGCCTGCCGCACCGGCTGGTCCGAAGCCTTCTGCCGCAACTGTTGCTCCAACCGCCCGATCTCTGATTGCTGTCGAGCGATTTGCGCTTGTTGCTCGGCCATCTCCGCTTGCAGTGCTTTAAGCTCGTCTTCCACCCGGCGCGGTGGTTCGGACACCCTCGTACCAGCGTCCGCAACAGGGGAAGTCGCATCGCCTTTCCCGGGCTTGTCTTGGCCGCTGCACCAGGAAGCGATCAGGATGACGGCTGCCGTTGCCACAAGGTTCTTCATCATTGAGGGTTCCTCCTTTGGAGCCGGATCGAAAGCGCTATGGAGCCGCCGCCGCGGGTGCGACCGCCTCGATCATTTCGCAGGCTTTTTCCGTGTCCAGCACATGCATGAGGCGGTCGTTGAGTTTGTGCACGCCCAAAATCATGCTGCGAATGCTGGCCCGCAGCATTTCGGGGGCGGGCTCAAACGTACTTTCTTCGACTTCCACGACATCGCCGATTTCATCCACCTGGAAACTGACCGCGCCATCTTCGGAACGGACGACCACGTTCATGGGCTGCGCATCAGGCGGACGCGCCTCCAGTTCCAGCCGCCGCCGCAGATCCACCGCGGTCACAATTTGGCCGCGCAGGTTGATCAGGCCGCTGACCACGTTCGGCGCCAGCGGAACCTGGGTGATGTCAAGGGAGCGGATGACTTCCTGGACGCCCCTTAGCTCGACCCCGAACAAAAGCTTGTCCAGATAGAAGGTGCAGAACTGGAGAGCGGGCATGGCTAGTGGGCCCCCTGGGTCGCATGCCGCGCGGCGTCCGGCTGCGGCAAAGATGCGGTCGCAGTCATCTTGAGAATGGCGGGAATGTCCAGCAATTCTGTAACCCGGTCCCCGATGACCACGGAATACAGGACGGAATCGCAGGTAGCGGCGAATCTTACGTCGGCCCGGTCTTCCACAATGTCGAGAATCCTCTCCACCACCAAGCCAACAGCGTGGCCTTCGTGGTTCAACACCAGCACTTGAAAGGGCCCCGAACCGGGCGGAGGCGCGCCCTGCAAGGCGCGCAACTTGTGGCGACGTTCTTCCATCAGGACGTTGAGGCGAATCAGGGGAAGAATCTGGCCGCGATATTGCGTCACCCACTGACTGCCGGACATCTCCACTTGCTCCATCGGGAATTCCTCCAAGCGCGCCAGCGTGCTGAGTGGAATGGCCATGCGGGAATCGCCGGGGCCGGCAAACAGCAGGAACATCTGTTTTTCTGTGCCGGCTACAACTTCTTTGGCTTTTTCTGCCAGAGCGCGGTCGCGGGTTTCACTGACCACGTTGGCACGCTGCGCCAGTCCCAACACGTCCAAAATGAGCGCCACTTTGCCATCACCCATGATGCTCGAACCGGCAAAGGTCTTGACCGTCTTGAGCTGTTTGCGCAGGGGCTTGACCACGATTTCCTCGGTGTCGTTGATCTGGTCCACCACCAGCCCGAATTGACGCTCGTCGGCTTGCAGAACCACGATGTTGAGGGCCGCAGCCTCCTGCTTCCCGGCCGCAGCCACGTCGGCGAGCTTCAGTTCCCGCGCTAGGTAGACCAAGGGCAGCAGGCGGCCGCGCAACCGGTACACTGGCGCGCCATGCACCATCTCGATGGCGGTACGGACGTGTTCCGCCTCCACCCGCACCAGTTCGAGTAAGCTCACCTGGGGGATGGCATAGCGCTCGCCGCCGCAGGTGACGACGAGCGCCGGGATAATCGCCAGGGTGAGTGGGATCTTGACCCGAACCGTGGTGCCGCGGCCGGGCGACGACTGCACGTCCACCACCCCGCCGATCTTCTCGACATTGGTTTTCACCACGTCCATGCCCACACCGCGTCCGGAGACGTTGGTCACTTTTTCTGCGGTGGAAAATCCGGGAAGGAAGATCAAGTTGAAGATTTCTCTCTCCGGCATGCGCGCCGCCTGTTCGGCGGTGATCAGGCCACGCTCCATTGCTTTTTGCCGGATGCGCTCCCGGTTCAGGCCGGCCCCGTCATCGCTGATTTCAATGTTGACCTGGCCGCCCTCATGAAAGGCGCGCAGAATGAGTCGTCCGGTTGGGTCTTTGCCGGCTTTCACGCGGTCTTCGGGCAGCTCGATGCCATGATCGACGGAGTTGCGCACCAGGTGGGTGAGCGGGTCCTTGATGGCTTCAATGATGGTCTTGTCGAGTTCGGTCTCTTTGCCCTCCATCTCGATGGTGACTTGCTTGTGGCAGCCGAGGGCCACGTCGCGCACCGTCCGCGGGAACTGGCCCCAGATGTTGCCGATGGGCTGCATGCGAGTTTTCATGACCTCTTCTTGCAACTCGGTGGCGATCAGATTCATGCGCTGTGTAACCGCCTGGAGCGCCGTGTCTCCCGAGGTGTTCGCGAATTGCAGGAGTTGGTTGCGGGCCAACACCAGTTCGCCCACCAAGGTCATTAGCTTGTCCAGCAGGTTGACGCCGACGCGGATGGTCTCGGGCGTGGCCGTCTCGCGCGGCTTTTCCAGAATTTGCTGGGCTGCGAGCACGTCTTCCATTTTGGCCAGTCCCAAGGCCACGAGAATCTCGCCCAGACTTCGCCGATCTCCGCGTTCCTGTTCTTCCAGGGCTCGCGCGATGTCGGCAGCCTGCACCACCCCCCGCTCCACCAGCAGCTCGCCGATTTTTTCGCGTGGCGGTTTGCGCTGGGCGGGCTCGCTTTTGCTCCGGGGCGGGGCGGCCGCCGGCGGCGGAGTTTTTTTGCTCGATGCGGGCATAGGGGCATCCGCGACGGCGGGCTTGGCGATGATCGCAGCCGGGGATGATGGAGCGACGCCAGCGCTTGCGGCGGCCGGGGTTTGCAACCGGGTCAGGGTTGCTCGCAACTCCGGATAATCGGCGTCTCCGTCGTGGCCGGTGGAGTCGATCTCCTTCAGCATTTGGCGGACAACGTCCACCATGCTCAACAATGCGGTGGTGATTTCTGGATTGAGCGTTAACTGGCCGTCGCGCAGGCGGGTGAGCAGGTTCTCGCCAATGTGGGCGACTTTTTCAAGTTTGTTAAATCCCAGAAAGCCGCAGGTGCCCTTAATGGTGTGAATGGTGCGGAACACGCCCGCCAGCGCCTCTTTGTCCTGGGGATTTTTCTCCAAGCCGACTAGGTCCCGGTCTAACCGGTCCAGGTTCTCGTAGCTTTCGACCAGAAAGTCTTTGACGATGTCACTCTCGCTCACGGCCACTGCTCCTTCCCAAGTTAGGAGTGGTTCGGGTGCGGGAGAAGCTACATACCGCTGTCTGCCGTTCGGGTACGGATCCGAGCGAGTTTTGCCATTTTGAATGAGATTTCATAGTGAGGAAACAGTAAGTTCCGCCTCCCCAATCTCATCGTCTATTCAGGAATTTTCATTAGCAGCACTTGGCAGGATCGGAAAAACCCTTTCGAATCGATCACCCAGGCGGCACACGCCCGCGAACGCGGCAGCGCAAGTTCCCGCGGTTCATTCGCTAGCGCGTCATTCCCGGTGCCAGCGCGGACACTGATGCCGAGGCAATCGACCGCCTAGAAGGGGAAGCGAATCGATAGAATAGGAATGTGGTTAGTGGGATGGAACCTGGTGGCAGCGATTTCAAATCCGCCACCGACCGTTAAGCTGAAACGATTGTGAATGGGGAATCGCCCGAGCACGAGGCCGGGCGTGAGATATACGGAGGTCTTGCCGGGATGACTGGTCGGGACCACGGCGTTGTTCCCGCCGTAAAAGTGGTTGAAGTTGACTTCCAGCTCCGGCCACAATTTCTTGTAGATTTTGTACTGAAAGGTGTTATTCCACGGCACTGTATGGCCGATGACGTTCACGTTTCCGGTGGGCAGGCTTACGCCCAGCGTTCCCTGCACATCGAAATTTCCAAAGCCCTTCCCGTAGGCGATGGTGGGGGTGATGACCGGACTCAACGCACCTTCCTGGTACTGCCCGGTAGGAAAGGTCATCTGGTAGAACGCGGTCAAGATGTAGTTCCCGTGCTCCTCGTTGCCCGCGGCAATTCGATATTTCACCAGAAACTGCCAGTCCCCAAACCCATCCTTCGGAGAGTCCGGGTTGTTCACGATGTAGGGAGGAATGGCGAGGATGACCTCCCAATTCTTGGCGGGAATGATTTCCAAACCCTTGCTCACGCCGTAGTTGTCGGTAGTGACGCCGCTATTGTGGGTCTGCCATTGAATATCGTAGCGCAGCTCTTGTTCGAGCCGCGGCGTGGTCGTATTGAGAGGAGTGATCCAGTGCGGCTGCTGGGACTGGGTTTCGGACACCATCGCTAACCAATCGTGAAAGAAACCGTCCTGAGTGGTTGCCGGGGCCCCTCCGGTCTGTCCGTCCGGCGCAACGAGCGTCTGCTGCCCTTCCTGTGCGAAGCTCGAGGTTGATGACAGACCAAACACGACCGCTAGCAATACCACCGCAGCCTTGGGCATAGTGCCTCCAATAGATGAGCGTCAAAAAGAATCAAAAGTGTATATCAACGACTGTTTACATGTCTATAATGATGCAGTGCTATATACTTTGAAGTGCGTTTGTGCGCCATGCGGAATACCGCCAGCGACACCACATGATGATTTGGATGAAAACCCGGCTCCGTCTTTCCGCTGTTCTTTTCGTTGTCGGGCTACATGCGGCTCTGCATTACTTCGGTAGCTTTGATGATGGCCGTGACAAGGTCGCCCTTGTTCAGGTGCAGTTCGTCGGCGCTGCGCCGCGTGATGGCGCTTTCGATAAGATTGTCGCCGACGCGCACGACCACGTGGGCCATAACATCGCCCAACTGAATTTCCTCGATTTTCCCACGTAGTCTGTTTCTGGCTGAGATTGGCATGAAGTCATTTATAAGCGCAGGAGGGAACGCATGAACGTTCGAAGACTGGGCCAGATCGCAATCCTGGCAGTTTTTTTGATTTCCCAGTTGAGTGCCGCGCAAGAAATTACTGTGGCCGCGGCAGCAGACCTTCAATTTGCCATGCAAGAGGTCGCCGCCCGATTCGAAAAACAAACCGGGGGGACGGTAAAACTCATTTACGGTTCCTCCGGCAACTTCTTCCAGCAAATTCAAAACGGCGCTCCCTTTGACCTGTTTTTCTCGGCCAATCTTGACTATCCGAAGAAACTGGAAGCTGCCGGACTGACGGAACCGGGAAGCTACTATCAATACGCCAAGGGCAAGATTGTTCTCTGGGCTCCGAACGAATCAAGGCTCGATTTGAGTACCGGTATTCGGGTCCTTCTGGATCCGTCGGTCAAGAAGATCGCGGTCGCTAACCCGCAACATGCCCCATACGGGCAGGCCGCGGTGGCCGCAATGCAGAAGGAGAACGTCTATGAAAGAGTGAAAGACAAGTTTGTGCTGGGCGAGAATATTTCGCAGACCGCGTCGTTCGTCGCCTCGGGCTCCGCAGATGTTGGCATCGTGGCGCTGGCGCTCGCTTTATCGCCCAACATGAAAGATAAGGGGCGTTATGCAGAGATTCCGGGCGATGAATATCCACCCATTGAGCAGGCGTGCGTCATCCTCAGATCCTCTAAGAATAAAGACGCCGCACAGCGGTTCCTGGCATTCGTCAAGACCGCTGCCATCGCCGATGTTCTGAGGAGCTACGGTTTCGAGGTGCAAGGTAGCGCGACGAGGTAAACCAGGCAATGCGGCCGGTTGACCGTCGAGCGCGCTTGACGGTACGATTTCCTTCCGATGCCGGGGACAGTCAAAGCCGCGAAGAAGACCGGGAATTTGCTGAAACTCCGTGACGCCGCTTTGCAGCTTGGAATCAGCTTTCCTACCATCAAGCAATGGATTTACAAAAAGAAGATTCGCAGCCTTCAAACCGCCGGAGGACACCATCGCATTCCACAGAGCGAACTGGACCGCCTGCTTTTCCGAACGCGAGGTCGGACCGAGGAGGAACGCAAGCGGGTCATTCGCCGGGTCAGCGGACGCAATCAGTTGGTGGGACGAATCGATGCGGTGCGGATTAGCGGCTTGATGGCAGAGGTCGAGATTTCGATTGGCGACCAGCAGATCACCTCGGTTATCACCGCACGCTCGGCGCGCGAGATGCAGCTCAAGCCCGGGCAAACTGCCGCCGCCCTCATAAAAGCCACCGAAGTCATGATCCTGCGGGTGTGACAGAAGAAAAATCCCCGGCCCTCGTTTGTCCTGACCAACGTTTTTTCTCGAAACCGCGGGGAGGTGGCAAGCCGGAGAACCGCTATAGTCCAACCCGCGTCATTGCAGCAGAATCAGCAACAATCGGCCGTCTGAACTGTATCCGTCGCCGGTGGCATTCTTGGCTTCTTGGACCGGATTGGGCGGAAGGTAATAAGAAAGACTCTTTACTTTGCCGGCTTGCTGCAGGCTGCTGCCGATATTGTCCCGCTCGCCATCGACGAGTGGATCAATCTTGTGGGTGACGCTGCCGTTACGCTTATCCTTGGCGAAGCCAATGTCGTGCGTGCCCGCGCCCACCCACACTTCCTGCTCCTGCCAGGTGAAAGGCGCTTTCCAGATACGAAAGTGATGACGGCTCGCTACCATGGCAATAGGCTCTGCCATTTCGTAGCCAAAATCCTGCGGCCGGCCGAAAAGATACAGTGTGCTCATCGGCATCTGCAGGTAGTCTTTATCCTCGTAGGCTTCCAGCGCGGCCTCGAAAACGGCTTTCTTGTTATTGGTATCGGCCACGTGCCAATTGGCCGCATCCAGCGCGGCCTGGACACCTTTCTGCGATCCCACGATCACAAAGTTCACCATGTCGCCGAGATTCTTGAACTGGTCATTCACCCGGCGCGGCAATCCGTCGATGTTCTTGCGGAGGCTCGCATCCAAGGGCGTGGTGGAAAGTTTCAAACTCACCGCCGCCGTCCCCGACCCACCGGTGGAGGTTCCGTTGGCCGGCTTGTCCGACCCAAACTGCCCCTGCATGAAGATCTCGGCTGCAGTCGCGAGTTGCGACTTCAGTTGTTCACCGCGGTTCTCGGACTGCGCGTTCGCCGCCGTCGCCCCATTCGCAACCCTGTGAACCTTCACCACAAACTTCCCCACGCACGGAGGATCGCCCGCTCCGTTGACCCCCAAAAATAAGTGCGCAGCTTCAGTGATATTCAGATCGTGGCTGCTGCCCATCAGCACGGGCGTTGCCCCCGCATGAAGCCGCGCGATCAAAGCCCACGCGGGCGCGGAAGGCAGTGGCAGGTTCGCGGTGGAGGCAGCAGCGCCGCTCCCATTCGGATCGCAACCGCTTGCACTCGAACCCCCATTGCCAGTAGCCGTGATCTGCACCAGGTCGCCGGCCTGCAGATCGAGACCGGTATCAACCCAGGTTGGGGACGTGGGGACTACGAAATTGGAATCCTGCGCGAACGCTGGCAACCCCAAGACCAAAACAGCGCTCAGGCAGAAAGTCGCCAAAGACCGCAAGGCTTGCGACAAGTCACAGTGGTGAAGAAGCATAGCTCACACCCTAAGAGAAGAATTCTATACACAGAATACGCCTTTGGGTCGGGTGCTTTCCTTCCAAGTCTGAGCGGAAGCTCCGTGCCCGGCCCTGCGCCTGAATCGCAGGCAGCCAGAGCGACTGCACGGGAGGCACAGCAACGGCAAGTCAATGAATTGCGGGGAATTGTTTGGCGGCTCATCGATCCGCAGGTCGTCCCGCCGGGTAATAACAATCAGATGTTGACCCGCCATGGCTAGCGGCAGTAAGATGCGCACTCGGAAAAGTACCGGGCTTGCGCCCTCCCCCAAACGCGCAGGCAATCTACGGCAGGACGTTCGCGGAAACGCCGCTTATGCCGAATCCACAATCTGTGTTCGCTGTTGACTTGGCCGAACTGGCCGCGACCCTGCTGGCACAGCAGGAGGTCGCTCCCCGCGCGCAGGCGGTGGCAAACAAAATCTCCGAGTTGCTGGCAGACACTGCCGTCGTGGTCTATGTGATTGCGGACCAGGAAAGTCCCGTCTGGACGGCCAAGGCCACTGCAGGCGACATCACGGTCACAGAGACGGTGGAGTTTGACGCTGGAACCCTGGGCGCCGCAGCGGCAAAACGCGAGCTCCTGGTGTTTGAGGGGAACGACCTGCCGCGGGAAGAGTATGCCCACCTCGACATTCGCCGGCAATTCGTCACCCTCGCCTGCGTCCCCCTTCTGGTGAACGAAACTCTGGTGGGCGCCATCGAGCTGTTCCACTACGAGCAGTCGTTTCCCGAAGCCATGCTGGTGGCGCTGCACGAGATCGCCGAACTCGCGGCGCCGGCGATCGCGGCCGGACTCTTCTATGAGAGCGAGCGCAACACCAACCTGCACTCCATCAGCCGCGTGACCCAGATGTATGACCTGGAAAAGGTCTTCAATTCGACGCTGGAGATGGACGAACTGCTGGACACGATTGCGGGAAAGTTTTTGGAAGTCATGAATGTGCAGGGCATTAATTTGTGGATGGTCAGCGACGATGCTCTGGAACTGGTGGCGTGTGCCGGAATCGATTTTACGGTCCAGCTAGGCATGGTGCAGAGGCCAGGCGAAGGCATCGCAGGAGATATCTCCGACAGCGGCGAGCCAGTTGTGATTGAAGATCCCGGAGACGAACGGCTGCAGAAGCGCAACCAGGGCGTGGAAGATGGAGCTGTATTCTCCATCGCGGCCGCCCCCCTGTTGGAGCACGAGACACTGGTGGGCGTGGTCGAGGCGGTCAACCGGCTGGATGGAATCCCCTTTGATGAAGATGACGAGTTCCTGCTGGCCAACATCTGCGCGACCGCCAGCAATGCCCTGCACAACGCCAACTTGCTGCAGGCGGAGCGCAAGGTGGAGATCCTGGAAGCTCTGGTCAAAGTCAGCGGTGAGATTACTTCCACGCTCGATATGGACCGGGTTCTGGACGCAGTGGTCAATGGGCCCAGCAGCGTAATTCCCTACGAACGGGCTACGATCGCGCTTGACCAGCGGGGCAAGTTGCAAGTGAAAGCCATATCAGGAGCGAACAAGATCAATCCGCAAGACCCCAATGTCTCTCGCCTTCAAGAGTTGCTGGAATGGGCATCCGCAGCCAAGCAGTCGATATTCGTGGCCCAGCGCGGCGACGAGATTGAGGATGAACGCCCGGAAACGCGTGCGAAGTTTGAGAAATACTTCGCCGAAACCGGCATGCGCGCCTTTCATGCGCTGCCGCTGGCGGATGAGGACGGCACGTTGGGGATTCTATCGTTTGAGAGCAGCGACCCGGATTTTCTCAGCACTGCCCACTTAGAAATGATCAAGGTGCTTGCCGGACAGGCTACCGTGGCGCTGCGCAATGCGTCGCTCTATCGCGAGGTGCCCTTCATCGATGTGATCGAGCCTATCCTGGCAAAAAAGCGCAAATTCCTCGCCATGGAGAAGGGGCGGCGGACGGTTGTGGTGGCGGGAGCGGCGCTCGCCCTGCTGTTTCTTGCCGCCTTTCCTTTGCCGCTGCGTGTGGATGGACCGGCGGTGGTGGCTCCGGCACATAGCGCGCGGATACAACCCGAAGTCGCGGGCGTGGTCCAGACCGTGAATGTGCGAGAAGGCGATGCCGTCAAACAGGGCACGGTCTTAGCTCGCCTCGCGGATTGGCAGTATCGCGCCGAACTTGCGGCAGCGCAGGCCAAGTACGAAACCGCCGCTTCGCAAATGGACCGGGCGCTGGCGGCCAACGACGGCACTGAGGCCGGCATCGAGCGGGTGCAAGCCGACTACTGGGCCTCTGAAGTTGCCCGCGCCCGTGAACGTTTAGAAAAGACCCTGTTGCGCTCGCCCATCGACGGCTTGGTTGCCACACCCCATGTCGAGGACTCGGTGGGGCAGGACTTGAAGCCGGGGGATACTTTTGCGGAAGTCGTCGACGCCTCACGGGCCACGTTGGATGTTGCAATCGATGAGCATGATGTTCCTCTGCTCCGGCCCGGCGAGGAGGCTTCCATCAAACTCGAGGGATTTCCCTCACGGACATTTCGCGGTGAGGTAACGGTGGTGAGTCCCAAGGGCCAGTTGCAGGGCGACGATCACGTCTTTTTTGCGCGGGTCAGCGTGCCCAATTCCCAAGGCCTGATACGCACGGGGATGCAGGGCCGCAGCAAGATCTTCACTGCGTGGAGGCCCGCGGGAGAGGTCTTCTTCCGGCGGCTGGGCATGTGGCTGTGGTCGACGATTTGGTCCTGGTTTGGCTGGTGAGACGGAGGTGAAGCCATGAAACGATGCATAGTGATCGGGCTGGCAGCACTGGTCCTGGGATTCAGCGCATGCAGCGGCTCGAAAGACGTTGTGGTTGCAGCGGCTCCGGCCCCCTCCGTAGACCAACCGGCCAACGTACAAAAGGAGAGCGTTTTCGTCGCCTCGGGCCCGGTCGTGGTGGAGAACCAGGTCGATGTCAGCGCCTTGCGGGAGGGGCCGGTGGTAAGCATCCTTGCCGAGCCGGGCACCCAGGTACATCAAGGGCAACTGCTGGCAAAACTCGACGACCGCCAGATTTCTGCCGACGTAGAGGGCGCGGCCGCGAGAGTCCGGTCGATCGAGGCCAATCTGAAGAATTGGCAAGCCGAGACCAGGGTCCTGCAAGCCGACCGCAGTCGCGCCGAAAAATTGTACGAAGCGCAGGTGATCCCGAAG
>Ga0335077_10008301_pt1 | contig 12876 bp, 10 predicted proteins | sample Lox_Sample_31_FD_207151 | JGI IMG/M metagenome (GOLD analysis project Ga0335077, IMG submission 207151) | Soil microbial communities from Loxahatchee National Wildlife Refuge, Florida, United States - Lox_Sample_3.1 | ecosystem: Environmental > Terrestrial > Soil > Wetlands | place: USA... | reverse complement strand
TCCAGAGGAGCGTCTTGTGCGACGAAGGATCCCAACCTCGGCGCCGCGCCCGCCCTGTTCCACGGGTTCGTTTTGCCAGGGGGATCGGACGGCCTGGGGAGGCCGTGCTACATGAGCAAGGGCGCAGCGTCAGTTTTGGGGCTTGGAGGGAGCGACGGGTTTCGGCTGCGGCTTGGGTGCGGTGGTGGCCGGCTTTTTGGAAGCAGCTTCAGCAGCCGCGCCGACGAGGTAGGCCGTGCGGATGGTGTCGAGCTTGGGCCATTTGGTGGAAATGTACTGCTCACCGCCCTTTTCCATAGGCTGCTGATCGAGCCCGGCGGAGTCGCCGTACTGGTCGTACATCATTTCGACGACGTTCATGCCCTTGTCATCGACAGCGCCGAATGGAGCGAAACCCTGGCCGTTGAGGGAGGCGGAATTGTCCTTGAGATTGATAAAGATTTCGACGGTGCGGGAATTAGGCATGGCGGTTTTGGCGAAGACCAAAGTGCCTTTGGTGTTGTTCTGGGTACGAGGTTCGTCGGCAAAGGTGGCGTGCTCCCAGGCGGCAGTGACCGGGGGGTAGGCGCTGATGCCGAACTGAACGACGAAATTGGGAACCACGCGAAAAAAGCGCGCCCCGTCGTAATAGTGATGCTTGACGAGATTGTAGAAGCGATCTGCGGCGAGAGGAGCCCAGGCCCGAGTGACGGTGACAGTGAAATCGCCGCGAGTGGTTTCAAATTTGACCTGGTAGGTGTCCGGAGCCTTGTCTTTCAAGAGAGAGGGCTTGAGGAGAGCGCGGTCGTAGGAGGGTTTGGCGGCCGGCTTTGCGGTTGTTGTGGTGGTGGATTTGGGCTTGGCGGCGGAGGAGGGAGTGGTGGTGGAAGTTTGGGAGAAGGCCGGAGCGAGGAAAAGAATTGCGGCGAACGCCGCAGACGCGATAGTGCGAATGAAAGACATTTGCGGAAGCCTCCGAATGATGCGTGTGTGATTCGAAGAATAGTTTAGCGCAAAGCGAGTGCAGAGGTGAAAGAGTGAAGGGTGCAAGGGTGAAAAAGTAAAAGCAAGGGCCGTGAATGGTAAGAAGTCTAAGGTACAAGGTTTGGGTTATTTGTTCAGGGTGTGGGAGATACGCTGGACTTCGGAGAGGACGCGGAGGGTGTTTTCGCCGAGAATTTTGCGGATGTCGGATTCGGAGTAGCCCTTTTTGAGGAGGGCGTCGGTGATCTGGGGGATGTGGGTGACGTCTTCCATGCCGAGGGGCATGATGGCGCCATCGAAGTCGGAGCCGAGGCCGACATGATCGATGCCGGCGATTTTGACGGCGTGGTCGATGTGCTCGACGATTTTGGTCCAATCGACTTTGGGGAGCTTGCCCGCTTCCATCATTTCGCGAACGATGTGATCGCCGGCGGTGAGCCTGCAACCTTCGCTGTCGGCGCACCGCTTTTCGACTTCCGCTTTGATTTCCTTTTCGGCTTCGGGGTGAGCGGCTTCGTAATCGCGGAATTCTTGGGAAAGGAAGCCGACGTGATAGTTGATCTGTATGACGCCACCATGTTTGGCGAGGTCGCCGATCATGTCGTCAGTCATGTTGCGCGCGGCGTTGCAAATGGCGCGGCAGGAGGAATGGGAGGCGAATACGGGGGCTTTGGAAGTAGCGAGGACATCGTAGAAGGTTTTGTCGGAGACGTGGGAGATGTCGACGATCATCCCGAGACGATTCATCTCAAGGACGACTTGTTTGCCGAAGTCGGTGAGGCCGTTGTGCTCGGGCTTGGCGGTGGAGGAATCGGCCCACTCGTTATTTTCCATGTGCGTGAGGGTCATGTAACGAACGCCGAGAGCGGCGAAGCTGCGGAGGACGGAGAGATCGTTGCCCATCATGTGGCCGCCTTCGACACCCAGGAGCGCGGCGATTTTGTTTTCTTTTTTGGCGGCGCGGATGTCGTCGGCGGAAGTGGCGAGGACGAGCTCGCCGGGATGGTTGCGGACAGTTTCGCGGACGGCGTCGATCTGATCGAGGGCCTGCTTGACGGCGTCCGGGCCGAGGGTTTTGCCGGGAATCCAGATGGAGAAGAAGATCGCGGAGAGACCGCCTTCGCGCATGCGAGGGATATCGATGTTGCCGTCGGAGTGGCGGGCGGCGATGTCGAAATGGGGATCGAGGAGACGCTGGGTGGTGTCGTCGTGAGTGTCGATGACGATGGACGAAGATTGGAGTTGCTTGGCTTGCGGCGAGACGGATTGTGCTTGGGTAGTGATGGTCATCAAGACTCCCAGAAGACACACGGATAAGGTGGCGGAGGTGCGGGTCATGTTCTTCCCCTCGTGGATCGGAGATAGATTAGCAGAAAGCAGCGGCGAGCGGCGGAGTAGCAAGTGGCGCGAAAATGTCAAAAACGTGTCGACGTCATAGACGTGGAGCGTCCAGGGAACGGCAACCGCAAGATGGCGGCGTAGCCTTCGCGGCTCAGGGCAAGAAGCCGCCGCTGGTGCAATCGCAGGCACGATGTATCGTGCCCCCACGGTGGAATGCTGCGTTAGGAGTGCGTGGGGGTGAGTTGGCGGGCGACGTCGGCGATGTAGGGTTGGGAGATGTGTTCGAGACCGGCGGACTGGACGAGACAACGAGCGGAGTAATGGTCGAAGTTGGAGAGCCAGCAGCCGCGCGGATCTTTGGTGCCGTCGGAGCAGAGGCCGGATTGCGTCCAGATTATTTTGGCGTGGACGGATTTGGCAAGATCGACGATGCCGGGGAGTTCGGAGAGCGGGCGGTAGGAGTAGACGATATCGGCGCGATCGGGCGGATGGCCGATGCGTTGTTGGACGAGTTGATTGTCGCGCCAGTCGCAAGCGAAGAAATCGTCGGGGGCGGGGCCGCCTTTGACGAAAACGTGGAGACCGGCCTGGACGAGGGATTCGGGGACGTCTCTGGCTGGCCAATCGACGAGAAGGATGGAGTTGGAGCGTTGGAGGATTTCGGTGGTGTTCATGGGGCCTCCATGAATTAACAGTACCCCTCGGGAAAGGGAAAGAGAAGAGCGTGAGTGGTGGAACGGCTTTGGCTGAGTTTCAATTCATTCAAGCACAACCTGCGGTGGCCCGGCATCGATGCCATTCTGGTGAATGGCGCTCCCGGGACGATATATCGTGCCTATACGGGTATAGCAACTCAGGCCCAGGAGTAGCCGTGCTTGGTTAGGGGGAGCGAGCGGATGCGCTGGCCGGTGGCGGCGAAGATGGCGTTGCAGACGGCCGGGAGGACGGGCGGGAGCGCGGGTTCGCCAAGACCGGTGGGCGAGTTATCGGTCTTGAGGAAGTGGATTTCGATTTCGGGCGGGGTTTGATTGATGCGGATGGGCTCGTATTCGTGGAAATTGGATTGTACGGCGCGGCCCTTGTCGATGGTGATTTCGTAGGACATGACGGAGCTGAGGGCCTCGAGGACGGCGCCCTGGCATTCGTTTTCGGCCGCGCCGGGATTGACGATGTGACTACCAACGTCACCGGCAACCCAAACTTTGTTGATCTTGATCTGTTTTTGGGCGTTGACGGATAGCTCAACGACAGCGGCAAAATGCCCGCGATGAGAGAACTGGAACGCTACGCCCATGGCGGTGCCGGACGGGAGTTTGCGCGCGCCCCAGCCGGATTTTTCAGCGGCGAGTTTGACGACACCGGCCATGCGGGGGCCGTCGATTTCGGGGCCGTCCGTTTTGTATTGCGGATTGACGACGCGCGGAAGCGCGAGGAGGTCGAGGCGGAATTGCACAGGGTCCTTCCCTGCTGCGTGGGCGAGTTCGTCGAGGAAAGATTGGAAGACCCAGGAGAAGGCGTTGCTGCCAGGGGCACGAAGAGCGTAGGTGGGAACGCCGAGAGGGATGAGCGAAGCGACGAAAGAAAAGTTGGGCAGGAAGGTTCCGGGAAACTGATTGCCCTCGATTCCGCAGACCGGCGCGAATTTGCCGTCGGCGCCAAAGCTGACGAAATGATTTTCCCAAGCGGTGAGTTTGCCGGCGGAGTCGACGCCAGCCTTGAGGAAGTGATAACCGGCGGCGCGGTAGTGGTCGTGGTGGAAATCGTCTTCCCGTGTCCAGAGAAGTTTGACGGGAACGCCAAGCTCCTTGGCGATGGCGCCAGCCTCGAGCATGTAGTCGTTGGTGAGGCGACGGCCGAAACCACCGCCGGTGCGCTTCATGTGGACGATGATTTTGTCCTCGGGAACGCCGAGGACCTGCGAGACGAGCTGGCGGCCACGCGCGGGAGTCTGTGAAGGCGACCAGAATTCGAGTTTGCCGTCGTGATAGTGAGCGAGGCAGTTCTGCGGCTCCATGGGAGCGTGGGCGAGGAAGGGATAGTCGTAGGCGGCGGTGACGGTTTTGGCGGCGGCTTGGAGAGCGGCGGCGATGTCGCCATCTTTGCGAAGGGTCATTGAGGGAGGTTGCTTGGAGAGTTCCTGAGCCTCTCTGAGGAAGCCTTCGCTGGATTGCTGCGCGGTGGAGCCTTCGTCCCATTTCACCTGGAGTTTTTCGCGGGCGGATTTGGCTTGCCACCAAGTGTCGGCAACGACAGCGATGCCGGGCATGAGGCCGAGGAGGTCGGAAGTGCCGGCGATGGCGAAAACGTGGCGGACGCCGGGTTCTTTCTTGATGTCGTCGAGATTGGAGGAGAGGAGTTTGCCGGCGAAGACGGGACATTTTTCGTAGACGGCCCAGAGCATGTTGGGGACGCGATAGTCTATGGAATAGATCGGCTTGCCGGTGACAATGGAGAGATTGTCGACGCCGGGAGTGGTGTGGCCGATGATTTTGTAGTCCTTGGGATTTTTTAGGGCGACGGACTTGAGATCGGGCGGGGTGAGTTTGGCGACTTTGGCGGCGAGGGAGCCGTAGGTTGCGGAACGGTTGGAAGCAGCGTGGAGAACACGGCCGGAGGAAGTGGCGCATTCGGATTCGGGGACGGACCAGGATTGCGCGGCGGCGGTGACGAACATCTGACGACAAGCGGCGCCGACGCGGCGGAGTGGGTCCCAGTTCATGGGAGTGGCGGTGCTGCCACCTGCGCGCTGCGGACCGTAGAGAGTCTCGTCAAGATCGGCCTGCTCGATGCGGACATCTTTCCAATCGACATCGAGTTCTTCGGCGACGAGCATGGGCATGGAGGTCTTGACGCCCTGGCCGATTTCGGGATTTTTGGCGGTGATGGTGAAGAGATTGTCGGAGGAGACGCGAAGGAAGGCGGTCGGAACGTAATTTTGCGCGGGGGCGGGAGATTGCGCGAAGAGAGAGTCGACGGGGTCGGGGTCGGCGTAGACGGAGACGAGGAGGCCGCCGGCGGCTGCGGCGGAAACTCTGAGGAAGGCGCGACGGTTCAGTTGCGTGGCGAGCATGCGAAGCTCCTTTTGGCGTATGCGTTTAGGACGGGAGAAACGCCGTGGGAGTTACGAGGGGAGATTGTAGCAGGAAGAGGAAGGGAGAATGGTGCGTATTCCTTTGACTGGTGGGATGACATTAAGGCCCCTCCGCTGCCTGGCCCGGCGCGATGGAAGAGGCGCGCGGGATAATGCTGGGCCACTCCGGTCGGGATGACCATCATCTGGCTGGGAGACCCTGCCGCCGCACTGCAAATTATTCGGAGCGGAGGGAGAGTATGGGATCGGTGCGGGAGGCGCGGCGGGCGGGAATGAGGATGGCGGCGAGGGCCACAGATAAGAGGATGAGCGGAATGGCTAGGAAAGTGAACGGGTCGGTGGCGGTGACGCCGTAGAGCAGGGATTCGAGTAAGCGCGAGAGAAAAAATGAGGCAGCGAGTCCGACCGCTACGCCAGTGAGGGCGAGGGTCATGCCGCGGCCAATGACCATGGCGAGGATTTTCTGCTGCGTGGCGCCGAGCGCGATACGGATACCGATTTCGCGCGTGCCTTGCGTGACCAGATAGGCCATAACCCCGTAGATGCCGACGGAGGCGAGGATGAGGGAAAAAGCGGCGAAGACGGCGAGAAGCACCATCGAAAAGCGGTGACGGGCGAGGGATTCGGAAACGCGGTCATCCATGGTGCGGACGGCGTAGACGGGAAGGTCGGGATCAACGGAGCGGACGGCTTCCCGAGTGGAAGTGGCGAGCGACGCAGGAGCGGTATCGGAGCGGAGGACGATGAAAAGTTCGCGCGCGGGAAATTGCATGTGGGAGAGGTAGAAGGCGATGCGGCCGTTGGTATCGAGAGCGTATTGTTTGACGCGGCCAACGACGCCGACGACGGTCATCCAGGGATCGGTGGAGTGGAGGCCACCGTTGCGGATGCGTTTGCCGATGGGATCCTGGCCGGGCCAGAGTTCGCTGGCCATGAATTCATCGACGAGAATGACAGGAGGCTTGTCGCTGGTATCGAGGGCGGGATCGAAGAGACGGCCGCGGATCAGGGGAATCTGCATGGCTTCGAAATAGTGGCCGGCGACGACGCGCTGGTCGGCATTGATGAAGTTTTCGCCGGGAGAATGGACGCGGCCCTCCACGTTGATGGGTCCCCAAGCCCAGAGTTCGCTGAGAGGGAGAGCCGTTACGCCGCCGGCGGCCGAGACAGAGGGGATATGTTCGAAACGATCACAGAGCTGGCGGTAAGTGGCTAGAGTGATTTCTTTGGAAGTGTAGTTCTGCCCGCGAAGGGTGAGTCCAAAGGTGAGGACGTTATGGGAATTGAAACCGGGTGCGACGTTCTGGAGGCGGGCGAAGCTGCGGATGAGGAGGCCAGCACCGACAAGGAGCATGAGGGAGAGAGCGAGTTCGGCGATGACGATGAGGCGACGGAGGTGATTGCCACGTCCCCAAAGGGCGTTGGCGCCGGAGGAACCGCGGGCGGAGTCGGCGAGCTGATCGTGGAGATCGAGGCGAGAGACGCGGAGGGCGGGGGCAAGGCCGAAAAGAATTCCGGCGAAGAGTGAGATGGCGAGAGTGAAGAGGAGGACGCGCGCGTCCACGGAAATGGAAGTGAGGCGGGGAACGCTGCGTGTGCCGAGGAAGTGTAGGGCGTTGACGGCGGAAAAAGAGAGGAACACCCCGACGATACCAGCGCCAATGGCTAGAAGAACACTTTCGGTGAGGAGTTGCTGGATGATGCGAGCGCGCGAGGCGCCCAGAGCGGCGCGAACGGCCATTTCCTTCTGGCGAGCGATGGCGCGGGAGAGCAAAAGATTGGCGACGTTGGCGCAGGCGATGAGGAGAACGAAAGCGACAGCGCCGTTGAGGATGAGGAGAGGACGGCGAATGTCGCCAACAACCTGCTCGAGAAGCGGAAAGATGCCGAAGGTGAGGCCACCGTTGGGAGGATAAATGTCGGGATGCTGCTCGCGGAGGCGGGCGGTGATGGTGTCCATTTCAGCTTGCGCTTGCTGGATGGAAACGCCGAGCCTGAGGCGAGCGACGACATTGTAGTCTTCGTGATCGCGATCGTCGGCGGCCGCAGCGGGAAGAGGGATAGGGACGATGATTTCGGCGAGCTCAGGACCGCCGAGCGTGGGAATGGTCTCGTGGGCGAGGGAGAAATCCTGGGCGAGAACGCCCACGACGGCGAGCGGCTTGCCGTTCACGTGAAGAGTCTGGCCGAGAATGTTGGGATTGCGGCCGTAGCGGCGGGCCCAAGTGCCGTAGGTGAGGAGAGCGGTGGCGGGCTGGCCGGGGGAGTCTTCTTCAGGAGTGAAGAGACGGCCGAGAGCGGTTTGGGCACCGAGCATGGGAAGGAGATTGGAGGAGAGTCGGACGACGCCGATGCGCTCGGGAGGTCCGTCGCCGGTGAGATTCTCGCTGCCGCCGATGGCGATGGCGACTTGTTCGAATCCGGAGTGGTCGCGCTTGATATCGAAATATTGGGCGGTGGAAAACCAGTCTTGCGCGATGTTGAGGCCCGGGGAGCGGTTCCAGAGAATAACGAGGCGATCGGAATTGGGAAATGGAAGAGGGCGAAGGAGAAGCGCGTTGGTGACGGAGAAGATGGAAGTGTTGGCGCCGATGCCGATGGCGAGGGAGAGGATGGCGGCGAGAACGAAACCGGGGGAGCGGTGGAAATTGCGGAGGGTGATGGCGAGGTCTTGGCGGAGAGCGGTGCGCATGGGAGGGGTATTGTAGAGGATGGACGGGGGAAAGAGGAGAGGGATAGCAGGAGGGATGGTGACGAAGTTGGAGAAAAGGCGTTTCGTGGGGGTTACTGGGCTGGACCGTGTGGAGGCGTATGGTGGCCTCGGCGCCGGTCTCGTGACTGGCCGGATGGACGTGTCGGGAAGTGGGTTAGTGGTTGCGCGATTTGGACGGGCGAGAGGATTTGGGAGAGGAGGAGTCCGGCGAGGAAGACGTGAAACGCTTGAGGACGGAGGTGAGGCGCTCGGGGACGGTCTCGATGTGGATGGGTCCGCCCTGGGAGCCGGAGGAAATTTCCGTCAGATGAGCTTCGAGATAATCGGATTCGGTATAAATGATCACAACGCACCTTGAGAACGAATGTAAGAGCGAGGCTAAACCAGCGCAACAGAAAGGGCAAGAGGAAAAGACGGAATGGCGAGCGGGCGGTGCAAAGAAATGTTTGCAACAATAAGGATAACCTGACGTGATGGAGGAACCGCGGCGCGGGAGGGCGCAGTGACGTGAAATTTGTGGCTGGCCCTTGGTGGGAACAGGGCAAGCAAGTCGCAGGGGTTGAAGTGGTACGTCGCGGACGGCGCTTCTCAGGATGACAATATTGCTGCGGGAGACGGAGTGCAAGGAGGCAGAACGAGTATGAAGGTGGAACAGTTTTACCTGGGATGTTTGGCGCATGCGTCGTATCTGATTGCGGATGAAGAGACTCGAACGGCGGCGGTGGTGGACCCGCAGCGAGATGTGGAGCGGTATCTGGAGGCGGCGGAGCGGGACGGAGTAACGATCCGCTATGTGCTGCTGACACACCTGCACGCGGATTTTATCGCCGGGCACCTGGAGTTGCGGGATCGCGTGGGAGCGAAGATTTATCTGGGAGCGAAAGCGCAGGCGGAGTACGCGTTTACGCCGATGGGGGATGAAGACCGGCTGGAGTTCGGGAAGGTGCGATTGCAGGCGATGGAGACGCCGGGGCACACTCCGGAGTCAATATCGATATTGGTGTTTGATCTGGCGAAGGATGAGAAGGAGCCGGTGGCGGTGCTGACGGGCGATACGTTATTTATCGGGGATGTGGGGCGACCGGATCTGCGAGCGGCGCTGGGATGGAAGCCGGAAGTCCTGGCGCGGATGCTGTTTGGATCGTTGACGACGAAATTGCTGGGATTGCCAGACCAGACGCTGGTGTATCCAGCGCATGGAGCGGGATCGCTGTGCGGGAGGAATATCGGGAAGGAAGCGGTATCGACGATCGGAGCGCAGCGGCGGACGAATTACGCGTTGCAGCCGATGGCAGAAGACGAATTCGTGAAGATGATTACGGCGGACCAGCCGGAAGCGCCGGCGTATTTCACGTACGACGCGGTGCTGAACACCAAGGAGCGCCCGACGCTGGAGAAGACGCTAGAGCAGGCGTTAAGGCCGCTGGAACTTGCGGGAGTACTGGAGAAGATGAATGGCGGGGCGCAGGTGGTGGATGTGCGGGAGCCCGACGAGTTTGCGGCGGGACATTTGCACGGGAGCGTGAATATTGGATTGGGCGGACAGTATGCGACGTGGGCGGGAACGCTGCTAAAGAGGGACAAGCCGATTGTGTTGATCGCGAATCCAGGGAGAGAGGAAGAAGCGGCGATGCGGTTGGGGAGAATTGGATTCGATCACGTGGCCGGGTATTTGGGGGGCGGGATGCAGGAGTTGGAGAGGCGAGCGGAGCTGGTGAGAGGAACGCGGCGGGTGGATGCGATGGAGTTGGTGAAGGAGTTGGCGTTGCGTGCGGCAGAGAGGCCAGTGGTGTTGGACGTGCGCGGGGCGAAGGAGAATGCAAGCAAGAGAATTGTTGGCAGCGTGAATGTACCGCTGAACCATCTGGAGGAACGATTGGCGGAAGTGCCGCGGGGGAAAAAGATTGTGGTGCATTGCGCGGGGGGATACCGGTCGTCGATTGCGGCGAGTTTGTTGGAAAAGAACGGGATTGAGGAGTTGCGGGAGTTGGCGGGGGGATTGGCGGCGTGGGAGGCGGCGAAGCTGGGAGTGGAAAGCGAGGATAGAAAATAGAAATTGGAAATTCGTGAGAGCGGACCGCCTCTCCTCGAAGCTCGGAGCAAGCCTTTCGAGGCTCAGGGCTAGCAGAAGGCGTTCGGTACAAGAGGAGGACGGGCAAGATGTATCGTGCCCTAATTTTTGCGGCGGGATTTGGATTTGGAATTTTTCTGGAGGCGCAGGTTGTAGGCGGCCTGGAGAGCGCCGGTTAGGACGTCTTTGTTTGCTTTGGCGAGAACGATGTGAGTGGCACCCATGCGTCCCCAGCCGCCGGGGATGGGGAGAAACACTTCGGGGAGATCCTGGACGAAGAGTTGTTGCCGATCGGGGTCAAGCATGAGGTTGCCGTAGCCTTTTTTGACGTGAGCAAGAGTGGCGAAGATGTGGCCGCCGACGCGAAAATCAGTGGCGCCGAAATGGGAGCCTTGTTCGACGTTGGGAAAACTGAGGGCGATGCGGCGAAAGTCGTTGGGGGTCATGGCGGAAGTATCGTAGCGGAGGTCGGATGGAGCGGGAAGAGCGAAGAAGTGGACTGTAGAAGAGTTGAACAGGAAAATGAAGCCGCATGAGTGCAAAAAGTATAAGGTGCAAGGTTCAAAAAAAGGATTGAGCGACGAGCAGGACTAGGCGCCGAATTGGCGGAGGTGATGGTCGAGGTGCTTGTAGGAGCCGCGACTCCACTGTTGGGGAGTGAGCGGGCCGAAGAAGGGGTGGGGGTGGCGGGTGCAGTTAGCTTCGCCGCCTTCGAAGAATTGCTGGACCTTAGAGCGGAGCTGCTGCTTTCCGCGGAGGAAATCGCAGGGATTGGCGCGGACGAGTTCTTTGGCGGTGGGACTGTTTTTGGAGAAGGGCTTTTCGTTGATGTAGATGGATTTGACGAAGGGGCCGAGGACACGGCCAATCCAGACGCGCGGGAGGTTGAGCTGTCCACTGGCCATGTCGATAGTGGCGGAACAGTGCGAAAGCATTTGGGCGACGTTCATCTTGCCCCATTGGGCAGGAGTGGCAGGTTGAAGTTTATCGATGCGGGCGAAGACTTCGGTGACGGTGTCGTAATCGAAAAGGTTCTTCATGGGCGCCTCGTGGAGGATTGTAGCACTGGGGGAAGTGGCGGAGTGAGGGACGCAGGAGAAGATTCGAAAGGTCAAAAATCGGTGCTTACTCGAAGTGGATGAGGACGATTTCGGGAGTGGTGCCGACGCGCATGGGAGGGCCCCAGGTTCCCGCGCCGGAAGAAGTGTAAACGAGAAGGTCGCCGAAGGGTTTCAGGCCGTAGGTAAATTCACCGAAGATGCGGGAGGTAAACCAGGTGAAGGGGAAGATCTGGCCTCCATGGGTGTGCCCGGAAAGCTGCAGGCTAATTCCCTGCTCTTCGACGATGGGGAGGCTGTGCGGAACGTGCGTGAGTAGGACACTGGCGCGGGTGGGGTCGAGTTGCGCGTTCTCCAGAATGGATTGGAAGCGGCGAGGGTCGGCGGAGTCGTGGAACGGAACGCCAAGGACCTGGAGGCCATCGAGATCGACGGTTTCGTTGTGAAGAACGTGAATGCCGGAACTCTTGATGGCGTTGAGATAGTTGGTGGGATCGGAGAATTCCTCGTGATTGCCGGTGACGAAGTAGGAGCCGAAGCGAGGGGCGAGTGATTTCCAGGGAGCGGCGAGGCGGTTGTAGTCGACGTGAGTGCCGTCGAACATGTCGCCGGAGACAAAGACAACGTCGGGGCGAAGATGGCGGAGAGTGGCGACGAGTCGGCGAAGGAAGCGGCAGCCGATGATATGGCCGAGATGCGTATCGGTGACGAGAGCGGCGGCACGTCCGCGCCAGGAGCCGGGGAGGCCGGGAAGCTCAACGGTGATGCGATGGACGCGGAGGTTGGCGGCGTTGAGGATACCGTAGAGGCTGGCAAGAATAGCGAGGGAGAACAAGGTGGCGGCGATCTGAAAGCGCGCGACGGGGAGATGGAAGAGTTGGACAAAGGGCAGCGCGAGCCAGGAGGCTACCGAGGCGAGGAAGGCGAAATTGAGAACCCCAAGCCAGGTGGCGGCGAAGCGGTAGAAGAGGCGCACGGGCTTGTTGAAATAGCGATGCGCGAGGAGGGTGGCCGGAACGAAGGAGATGGAGAACAGGAAAAGCGTTGTGGCGAGGGCGGAGGGAGCGATGGGGTTGTGTCCCGCGAAAAAGTAGGAAAGCGTTTTGTAGACGAAAGCGTGGAAGACGAAAAGGAGGAGTTGGACGATGGCGACGAAGCGCGCGATGCGGGAGATGGGGAGGGGCTGGGCGTGCGGCAAGGTCGAATCGGCGGTGGGCATACGGTGAGTTAGATGCGGGATCTAGCAAGGAGGTGAGATGGAGAAATGCAACCGAGAGTCGGAAATAGAACAGTGGAACAGGAAAGGCTTGAAGAGAGGAGGTGAAAGGTGAGAGGTATAAGGTATAAGGAGCAAGAGTGAGGTGGCGCAATGAATTGGAAGAGGAGAATCGCGGCGTGGGGGGCGATGGCGTTAGCGGCGGCGATGCTGTGGGTGTTCACGATGCCGAGCTACAGGCAGGGGGAGGCGTCGATTGCGGGACGTAAGGCGGAAGATTTCACAGTGATGGTGAATGGGAAGCCGGCGAGGCTCTCGGACTTCCACGGGAAAGTGGTGGTGCTGAACTTCTGGGCGTCGTATTGCGGGTCGTGCGTGGAAGAAATTCCGGACCTGGACCGCTTACAGCAGCGGATTGCAGGA
>Ga0335077_10008298_pt1 | contig 12876 bp, 12 predicted proteins | sample Lox_Sample_31_FD_207151 | JGI IMG/M metagenome (GOLD analysis project Ga0335077, IMG submission 207151) | Soil microbial communities from Loxahatchee National Wildlife Refuge, Florida, United States - Lox_Sample_3.1 | ecosystem: Environmental > Terrestrial > Soil > Wetlands | place: USA... | reverse complement strand
TCGCCGGCCGTGACCACGACTGAATTCGTGACCGGCGGCCCTCCGGCGCCATCGAGCAGGACGGCGCCGACGATTGCCTTCATGCGGCTCTCCTCGGCCGGCTTGCAGCCGGCGAGAGCAAGGGCTAAGATGATTCCGATTCCCCGAAACATAATCACGGAAGGCCTACTCAGACATTATGACTCCCGAACCTTTGACTGCGAGTGAGCCGGAACCGCGAGGCATGAGCGAAGCCTCGCGGATGACCGGCGTGTTTTTCGAGCCTTCGAAGACGTTCCAGGATATTGCGGCCCGCCCTGTGTTCTGGGTGCCGCTGATTCTGATCGTCGCCGTCAGCCTGGTCTATCTGTACCTCTATACCCAACACGTCGGCTGGGAGCGCATGATTCGCCACCAGCTCGAAACGAGCTCCCTCGCGCAGCAGATACCCGCCGACCAGCGCGAGCAAAATATCCAGACGCGTGCCCGCCTCGCGCCGATCTTCGGCTACGCCGGCGTGCTGATCGGGATCCCGATCACCTATCTCATCTGGGCCGCGATCCTGCTCGGCATCGTCAAGGGCATCATGTCGGCGCCGGTCAGCTTCAAGCAGGCGTACGCAGCAGTCGTTTACGGGTCGCTTCCGGGGGTGGTCTTCGCCATTCTGGCGATGGTCGTGATGTTCGTCAAGAACCCGGACGACTTCAATCTACAGAATCCCCTGGTGTTCAATCCGGGGGCGTTCCTGGATCAGGCGACTTCGTCAAAGTTCCTTTATTCCGTGGCCAGCTCGCTCGATTTGTTCACACTATGGACCCTGATCCTGATCGGTCTCGGTCTCAAAGCCGCGGGAGGAAGAAAGTTCTCCACGGGAAGCGCCATGACGGCCGTGTTCCTGCCATGGGTCCTGTGGACCGTGTGCAAGGCCGCGCTCGCGGGGATGTTTTGAGCGCCAGCTCGCGTTCACATCTGGGGCGTGTGAACGTACACCCAAGCCGTTTGCCTTGAAGCGAGCGTCACTGGCATGCGTTTGTAAGACGCGGGCGCCTCATATTCGTCCGCGGCCGCGAGCTCGGCATCGGTGACCTCGAAAGCAGTTCCGCTCACACGGCTCTCGTTTCTGCCGTTGAACCTGATGTTGGCGTGATGGGTTTTGCCAGTCTCCGCGGAAGCCCGCGGGCCCTCGATCTTCACCAGGGTCACCTCGAACCCGACGAGCTCGTCTTTCTGGCCAACCAGCAACCTGCCGAAGGTAGCCATCTGTACGCGTTCTTCCTGAAGAGTGCCGTACGAAAAGAGTAGTGGCATGGACAATATCGATTGTATTTGTGCTCGTGCCCGAAACGCGACTGCTGCTTGACCCTTGGCGTCCGATGTTTCACACTCGGGATTGGCCCGATATCTTATCTTGCTGATCCTCGGCGTGCCGGTGCTGGCTGCCGGCCAGCGCGACCGGATCCGCGCCGCGCTCTTCGTGCCGGAGAACCTGCCCGCGGTCGACGCCGAGAGCTACGGCGAGGCCGACATCGCACCCGGCGTCGTCGCCGAGCGCGTCAGCTACGCCACCGACTACGGACTGCGCGTGCCGGCGATCGTCTATCGCCCGGCTCTGCGTCCCGCGGGCAAACTGCCGGGTATGATGGTGGTCAACGGCCACGGCGGCGACAAATACACCTGGTACGCCTTTTACGCCGGCGTCCTGTACGCGCGCGCGGGGGCCGTGGTCCTGACCTACGACCCGATCGGTGAAGGCGAGCGCAATCTCGAACGCAAAGACGGCACGCGCCAGCACGATCGCAACGTCACACCCGAAGAGATGGGCCGGCCCTACTTCGTGACGCGGCCGGTCGCGGTCTGGCTCGGGAAACAGTTGAATCTTTCTGCGCCATTCGCCGCCATGCCCGAGACGCACGTCTCCGAGTGGGCCGCGGCCAACCACGTGCCCATCGAGAAGCAATACGCCACCGAGCTTCGCGAGGGCGGCACCATGGCGCTCGGAGCCGGCGTTCCCGGCGTGCCCCACGATCTTCTGGATGCACTCCCGCGCGGGAAATGGGAAGCCGGGAAAGGCAAGTACGTCTACGAGACCTGGTTGCGGGAAGCGGGCCGGCGAACTGAAGCGAACAGACACTGATGGCGCCGACTCTCGAGACCCCGCGGCTCACCCTCCGCGCCCACCGCGTGGAAGACTTCGATCCGCTGGCCGCCGTGTGGTCGGACCCGATCGTGGTCCGCTATTTCGGCGGCTATCCGCTCACCCGGGAAGATTCCTGGGCGCGCCTGCTGCGCTACGCCGGACACTGGGCGCTGCTCGGCTTCGGTTTCTGGGCCATCGAGGAGCGAGTCTCAGGCGAATACGTGGGTGACATCGGTTTCGCAAGGCTCCACCGCGAGATCGAGCCGCCCCTCCCAGACGTGCCCGAGGTTGGCTGGGCGCTCGCGTCGCGGGTCCACGGAAAGGGCTATGCTACCGAGGCCGTGCGCGCCGCGCTGGAATGGGGCGAGACGCGGTTCGCGGAAGCAAAAACGGTCTGCATCATTCACCCGGATAACCGGCCGTCGCTGCGCGTGGCGGCGAAATGCGGGTTTCGCGAGTGTGGGCGCGCCACTTACAGAGGGCAGCCCACACTGGTGTTCGAGCGCTACACGACCCAGGAGAGCTGACGGCGCACCGGGCCGCTGCGGCGGCTGAACGCCCGCAGCCTCTGTGCCGGGCGAGCGATCTCTACTACGTTCGCGGCGTCGCCCTTGCGCTCGAGTTTTTTGTTGAGCGTGCGCTCGATACGCACCACGTCGGAGCGCTCGGCCCGCGTGGCGAAGGTCGAAGCCGTTCCTCGCGCTCCGGCGCGGCCGGTGCGTCCCACCCGGTGGATGAAGTCCTCGGGAACCTGCGGCAGATCGTAGTTGACGACGTGCGAGATGCCTTCAACGTGAATCCCGCGCGACGCCACGTCGGTAGCGACCAGGACGCGATAGTAGCCGTCCTGGAAGCCTTTGAGCGCCTGGTTACGCTGATTCTGGCTGCGGTCGCCGTGGATTGCCGCGGTCTTGATGGCGGCATCGCGCGAGAGCCGCCTGGAAAGCCGCTCGGCGCCGTGCTTGGTGCGCGCGAATACGAGGAAGGTGCCCTCGTGCTCGCGCAGCATCGATTCGAGCAGGGCAAACTTGCCGTCCTGCTCGACTTCATAGAGGTGCAGGTCGACCTTGTCGGCGGGGGCGGTGGTCGAACCGATCTCGATGCGGACGGCTTCGCGCACCTGCGTCTCAACGAGGTGTTTGACCGAGCTCTCGATGGTGGCCGAGAAGAGCAATGTCTGCCGGTCAGAGGGCGCGGCTTCCAGGATTCGGCGCACCGTGGGCAGGAAGCCCATGTCGAGCATGCGGTCGGCCTCGTCGAGGATCATCATCCGGACGCCGGAGAAGTCGACCAGGCCGCGGCTCAGAAAATCGTAGAGGCGTCCGGGTGTCGCGATCAGAACCCGCGCGCCTTTGCGAATCGCCTGGAGCTGGGCGTTCTCGCCCACGCCTCCGACGACGACCGCGTCGCGCACGCCGGAGCCAGCCGCCATTTTGGCGAACGTCTCGTGAATCTGCATGGCCAGCTCGCGCGTTGGCGTGAGGATCACGCCACGAACGGCGGCGCCGCCCTGCTCTTTCTGCAGCCGGTGAATCAGAGGCAGCACGAACGCGAGCGTTTTGCCGGTGCCGGTCTGTGCCGTGGCAACAATGTCTTTTCCGGCGAGAGCGGGCTCGATAGCCTGCGCCTGGACCGGGGTTGGTTCGACGAAGCCGTGCTTCGCCAGATTGCTCTTGAGAAGAGCGGAAAGGGGAAAGTCTGTGAATCTTGTCATTTAGCTTGTGCGGAGGGAAATCAGCGGGCCAACTACCAACAGAGGGAGGGGTGCGGATCTACTTCCAGTAGATTCCAGTATAGCAGGATCGTGGGCGGGTTTTCGACCCGCCCCTACCTTCCATACCTTCAATGGGTGATCGGTATGACGACGCCGTTCTGGCTGGCCGTCCCGTTCACCTTGATCGACAACGGATACTCGCCGTCGGCCAGTCCGCCCGGCACTTGGATGTTCACCTGGAACTCGCCTACCGCCACCAGGGCGGTACCGAGCACCGAAGCATTGGCGCTGCCGACGGTCGCAGTCACGCTTCCGCTGAAGGCGATCGGAGTGGAGATGATGTTGCCGGCCGGCGACACGCCCAGCCCGGTTGCGTAGAGCTGGATGATGTCGCCGGCCTTGGCCTTGGCCGCGGCGCTGTACAGAGCGGGATCGCCTACAATCGTGTACGTCCCGTTGAACAAGGCCGAGGGGTAGGTCTTTCCTCCGAGTTGATACGTAAACAAGCCGGGCGCGGATGAAACCGCGCCGGCGCTTCCGGGGCTGCTGGCCGCTCCGTTGTGCGTCACCACCACGGGGACCGTGCCGCTGATGCTGCCCGGAGCCTGCACATTGATCTGGCCCGGGCTGACGTAATAGACAGGCGCGTCGAGTCCGTTGATCTTGACCGAGACGCCGCTCAGGCTCGTGGGCAGGACGTTGCCGTTGTTGAAATCGCCGTCGCCCCAGGTGCGCGAGACGTCCGACAGGTTGGCGCCCTGAATCGTCACCCACGAGCCCGCCACGATTCCCGGCTGGAACGTGGCGCCGTTCACCACGCTGGAGATGCTCGGGCCCGTTACAGCGCCGGCGGGCGGTTCGCGGTACATGTCGATGCCGTCCTGGTCCCACCACAGGAAATAAAGGCGGTCGTTGCCGCCGAACAGGACCGCCATGGCGCCGGGAATGACCGAATAATTCTCCGTGGCCTGAAGGTTGTTGGCCACGTCGCAAGTTTTCCAGGCGACGAAATCGTTGGTGCGCGAGAACTTCGGAAAGCCGCAAGAGCCGGGTTCCGAGCCGCCGTTCGACCCGAGTCCCGCCGCGCCGTGCCCCTGGCTGTCCAGCGCGAGATCGAAGGGATAATCACTGCTGCGGTCGCCGTCCATGGGCAGCATGACCGGAGCCGGCCATGTATTGCCGCCGTCGTCGGATTTCGCGCTGTGGTCCGAGAGACCGTTCTCCGACGAGTCGGTCCGCACCAGGTTGGCCAGAACGCGCGGGTTCAAGCCAGCGAACACGAGCTTAACGGCGAGCTGGTCGCTCTGCTGATTCTGGCTGTCCATCACCTTCACCGGCGCGGCGCTCCCCGCCGGACGCCAGTATTGCAGGACGCTGTTGTAGGACTTGGTGAGATCCGTCGCAAACCAGGCAACAGCGGGGTTGCCGGCGCTATCGAGGGCCAGCGAGGTGGTTACCGACGCGATTGCCTGGGACACTCCAGAGACCTTCGGTTCGGCTTTCGTCTGCCACGTGGACGCATCGGAGCTGAGCTTTCCGGTTACGTACTTCAGCCCGCCCGGATCCATCACGTACGCCAGATAGATATTTCCTCCGTTGAAAACCATGGATGGCGAAGTGGCGCCGGCACCGGCGCTGCTGAAAGTGGTTTTCCTGGTCCAGGTAGTGCCGCCGTCCGCGGAAAGATACAGCACGATCGACGAGCCCTGGTCCACTTCGGTCGCGATGCCGAATGTGTTGGTGCTCGTGTCATAGGCCAGCGACAAAACCTGGTGAAACGACGTGCCGCTGTCGCGCAGGCTGGAAATGGCGTGCACGATATCGTTCCATTTGTAGAGCGCCCGGTTCCATGACCGAAACTCGACGCGCGTATCGGACGGGTCGCTGTCGAGGTTGGGATCGTAGAAGATGAATGCGAATGCCGGGTCGCCGTTGGCGTCCAAGACGAGGCTGAGGTTGTATCCGTAGTTGTTGGATGCCGGACCTCCCGGCGGTCCCGGCGCCGGGGCCGCGGTGGTGAAGCCGGCCGGCGGAGGGCCAACCGTAATCGTGCCGGAAGGCGACGAAAAACCGGAGCTGAGATTCGCCACCACCTGGTACTGGTAAGTCGTATAGGGATCGATGGCCGTATCCGAATAGCCGGCCGTCGTCACGCTGCTCGCGATCGTCGAGAAGGAACTGCCGCCCAACACGCGGCGCTGCACCGCGTAGCTCCCGGCGATACCAGCCCAGGCCAGATCGACCCGTTTGCTGGTCGCAGCCCTAGCCGACAGCCCTGTGGGGGCCTGTGCGCCAAGCGGTAGTACCCAATAACAACCCATAACCAAAGCAAACAGTACGCGAGCAAAACCCAGTGGAGACAGCCTCATGTAGAGTTACGCAGGAAATTCGTCCGCACCGGCTCATGCACGAACGTTTTAAAATAGGAATGATTTGACCGACGGATCGCTGGCGCCCCAGGACCTTACGCAACTCTTCCTCAGGTGGCGCGACGGGGACAAACGGGCGCTGGACGAGATGACGCCGGTGCTCTATGGAGAGCTGCGCCGCCTGGCGCGCCGCTTTCTGGCCGCGGAGCGGCCGGACCATACGCTCCAACCCACCGCGCTCGTGCACGAGGCTTACCTGAGGCTGATCGATCAGCATGCCGTAGACTGGCGCAACCGGGCCCACTTCCTGGCCATGGCAGCGACCATGATGCGCCGCATCCTGATCAATCACGCGCAGGCGCACAAGGCCGCCAAGCGCGAAGGCAGCGTGCAGATGGTCGCGCTCGACGAGGCCTTCGGCGTGCATCTCGATCCGCGGCTCGACCTGCTGCATCTCAATACCACCCTGGAACGCCTGACCAGCCTCGATGAGCAGCAGGGCCGCGTGGTGGAGCTGCGATATTTCGGCGGCCTCTCGGTGGACGAGACGGCCGAGGTCTTAGGCGTCTCCCCCGCCACGGTGAAACGAGAGTGGAGCACGGCCCGGCTCTGGCTCATGCAGCAGATGGAGGGTGGTCCCGTCCAATGACCGCCGCGCGCTGGGGTGAGATCAAAGCGGTTCTGGCGGCGGTTCTGGAAGCCCAGGTGGACGAGCGTTCCGCGGTTCTCGAAAAACTCTGCGGCAGCGACTCGGACATGCGCGCCAGTGTCGAATCGCTGCTGGCGGTGGAGGAGCGCGCCGCGGACGTCCTCTGCACCGCGTACGCGCCCGGCGCCGCCCTGCGCGCCCCAGACCCCTCGCCTTCCCAGATCGGCCCGTACTCCGTGTTGCGCGAGATCGGCCGCGGCGGCATGGGCGTGGTCTATCTTGCCGAGCGCGCCGATGGCGAGTTCCGCAAAAGAGTGGCTATCAAGCTCATTACCGGCGGGCTGCGCGATCCGGAGGTCGAGCGCCGCTTCCGGCGGGAGCGGCAGATCCTGGCCACGCTGGAACATCCCGGCATTGCCCGCCTGCTCGATGGAGGAACCACAGACGAAGGGCACCCGTTCTTCGTCATGGAGTACATCGAAGGCGTCGCACTGCCGGCCTATTGCGTGCAGAACGAGGCCGGCGTGGAGGAACGGCTCCGGCTGTTCCTGGCGGTTTGCGATGCCGTCGAGTATGCCCACCGCCGGCTCATTATCCATCGCGATCTGAAGCCCGGCAACATCCTGGTGACCCCGGATGGCACCGCCAAGCTTCTCGATTTCGGCCTGGCGCGCGCTGTGGATTCCTCTTCCGGCGACGACCGCACGCTCACCGGCGCGGCCCTGATGACGCCCGCGTACGCCAGCCCGGAGCAGGTCCGAGGCGAGCCCTATCACGTTTCCAGCGACGTGTATTCCCTGGGCGTAATCCTCTACGAGCTTCTCGCGGGCCGCCGCCCCTACGACGTCAAGTCCAACTCCGTGCTGGAAATGGCCCAGGCCATCTGCGAGCGCGAGCCGTTGCCGTTGTGCGGGGCATCCGGCGGCGCGCGCCTGCGCGGCGACCTGGAAAACATCGTCGCCAAGGCCCTGGCGAAGGACGCGAAGCAGCGCTACGCCGGCGTGGCCGAGTTTGCCGACGACATCCGCCGCCATCTCGATGGCCGTCCCGTCCGGGCGCGGGACGCCACGGCGCGCTACCGTTTCGGCAAGTGGCTCCGCCGCCACCGCTTCACCGCGCCGGCGGGAGCGGCGGCCGTACTCCTCATCCTCGCGTTTGCGGCTACTGCATGGTGGGAAGCGCGCAGCGCCGAGCGCCGGTTCCAGGAGGTTCGCGGCCTCGCCGGCTCGGTGATGTTCGAGCTGCACGACGCCATCAGCACCCTTCCCGGTTCCACGGCGGCGCGCGAATTGCTCGTCAAACGCGCCATGGAATACTTGCAGAACCTCTCGCGGGAAGCCGGGAACCGCCGCGATCTGCAGCGGGACATCGCGCTCGGCTACGCCCGGGTGGCGGAAGTGGAGGGATTCCTGGGCGAATCGAATCTTGGCCAGCTTCCCAGCGCCCTGGCCAATTTCGAGAAGGCCGAAGCCATTCTCGCCGGCCTGGCCGCGCGCTCACCGAACGACCCCGAGTTGCGTCGCGATCACATCCGCGTCGCCAACATGCTCGCGCATTCCTACGCGAGCAGCGGCAAGTTCGACAGGGCCATGGCACTGGCGCAAAGGAATATCGTGCTCGCGGAGGCCGCCGAGCGCTCCGAGCCCGGCGAGCCGCGCAACCTGCAAGCGCTGATTGCTTCTCTCACTTCGGTTGCCGACCTGCACACCGATCAGCAGCAGTATGCGGAAGCCATCCCGCTGCGCGAGCGAATCGAGCAGTTGTCGCAGCGCCTGGCGGAGATGCAGCGCGGCGGCATGGAGGCACTGCGCACCCTGGCTCTCGCCCGTAAAAAGCTGGGCGCGCTCTACGGCGTCTCCAAGCGCTACGACGAAGCACGGCGCGAGTACGAACAGGCAGCCGCCATCGACGAGCAGCGCCTCGCCCGCAATCCCAACGACAAGCGCGCCAAGCTGGACCTCTCATTCGATTACAGCGACCTCGGATGGGTCTCCGGCCGCCTGGGGAAATACGCCGATGCGCTGGCCGCTTACCGCCGGGTGCTCGCGCTGCGCACCGAGGTCGCGCAGGCGGACCCGAACGACCAGCGGGCAGCGGATTCCCTGGCGTCCGCGATGACGCGGCTCGGGCTCGCGCTGCGCTCCATGGGCGATCTCGCCGGGTCGGAGGCCGAGTTGCGCCGTGCCATCGCCCTCTACCAGTCGCAGGCGGAACGCGAAGGATCTTCCTGGTCCGTGGTGCGCTCACTCGCCGAAGCTCACGTATACCTGGCCGACACGCTGGAAAGCCAGTGCCTCAAATCCGGAGGCGGCGCCGCCTGCCGGGCTCGCGCAGCGTCCGAACTGGCCACTGTGAGCTCGCTGCTCGAGGGCCTCAAGCAAAAGGGCGTCTTGCCGAAGGCCGACGACCAGCTCATTGCACAAGTGCGCGATCACGAAGCGCGGCTCAGGGGCGTTGCCGCCCACTGAATGCAGGCGCCTTTACTGAAACCGGTTTTAGGCCAGAGACTATGACCCGTTGGTATTCCACCTCCCGGAAACCGTCGCGCGGTCTTCCGCCTCCGCCGTATAATGAAGACTCAAAGCTGGCAGGTTGCATGAAGAGGCGGAGTTTAGCATTCGATGAGAAAGCCTTTGGAGAATTGAAAGCCCGTGGTGATCGTGCGATCGCTGACCGAATAGAGGCGGATCGAAGGTTCCGGGAAGCGATTCGCCAATTCGGGGAAATGCGAGGGCGAATCGAGCGGATCCACCATCGGAAGGATGCCCCGCCTGAGGCACTGCTCCTCAGCCCATTCGCGCAATGATACTCGCCGACTTCCGCGACCGCCCTTCCTCCGCGCTCTCGGAGTAGTAGAGAATCTTCCAGCCTTTGAATTCCTCGCGCAGTTCGCCCGGCTGCATGCTGAACGCCGGACTACGCCCCGGTTCGATCAGGTGCACCGCCCCCGTGAACACGCCGCCCGGCCGCACGCCCTCGCGGATCTGCGGGAAGAGGTCGCGCTGCAGGTAGTAGAAATCGCAGATCAGATCGTAGGCGCCGGGGGCGATCGCGAAATCGCCGCGCTCCAGGTCGGCCAGCCGCGTGTCAATCGTGCGGTCTTGCTTTCGCAAGTACGCGATCGCCACCCGCGACGCGTCCACGGCCGTGACCTCCCAGCCCAGGCGGGCCAGGTACAAGGCGTTGCGCCCCGGCCCGCACGCCAGGTCGAGCGCGCGGCCCGCGGGCAGCATGTCCGCGACCTGCACCAGTAGCGGCGCCGGATCCAGAGGAATGTTCCGCGGGTCCGAATAATGTGCGTCCCAGTCGCGCGCCATGTCTCTTCAGGCTTTCGGCGCCCGTAGAATGTGCTTCTGCACCTTCCCCAGCGCGTTGCGGGGAAGGCTCTCCACGATGTGAAAGGCGCGCGGAACCTTGAACGATGCCAGGCTTGCCCGGCAGCGCGATTCCAATTCCATGCAGTCCACAGGGCTGCTGAGAACCACGTACGCCACCGCCACCTCGCCGCGGACTTCATCCGCCACCCCGCACACTGCCGCCTCGGCGATCTCCGGCTGCTCCTCGAGAAACTCCTCGATTTCGCGCGGATAGATATTGAAGCCGCCGGAGATGATCAGGTCGCTCTTGCGGCCGCGAAGGGTGTAGTAGCCGTCCGCCGAGACCTCCGCCAGGTCGCCGGTCTTGAACCACTCGCCGGCGAACGCGTCGCGCGTCGCCTGATCGCGCCGCCAGTATCCGCCGAACACGTTCGGTCCTTTGAGCTGAATCTCGCCTTCGACCAGCCGCGCGCTCACGCCCGGCAGCGGCAATCCGATGCTTCCCGGGCGCCGGTCCCCGAGATAGGGATTGCTGATATTCATGAGCGTTTCGCTCATGCCGTAGCGCTCCAGGATGGTATGCCCAAACCGCGCCCGGAACTGCTCCAGCACGTGAGCCGGCAGCGGCGCCGACCCGGAAACGAACAGCCGCGCCGCCGCGCCGGCCTCGCGCGCCGTTTCCTCCGGCCAATCCAGCATACGGACATAGATTGTCGGCACCCCGAAGAACAGCGTCGGCCGGAAATTCAGAAACTCTCCGGGCGCCGAACGCTGATCGAAGCGCTGCAGCAGGCGCATGCGGCACCCGCCGGCCAGCCAGCAATGCAGCCCGTTGCCCAGCCCGTGCACGTGAAACAGCGGCAGCGCGAGCAGAAACCGGTCGGCCGCCGCGATCTGCCAGCACGAGAGCAGCGTGATCGCGTTGGCCGCGAAATTATTGTGCGTCAACACCGCGCCTTTGGACGCACCTGTGGTCCCGGATGTGTAAATGATGCCCGCCGGGGCGTCGCCATCGAGCGCGATCTCGGGGCGTACTGCATCGTGCCCTTCCGCCTCGGCGGCGAGCGCCGGCAGCTCAGCCGCCGTGATCATCGCCGCCGGCTCCGCGTCGCGCACGATGTGCGCCACTTCACGATCGCGGTAGAGGATATTGATCGGAACGAAGATCGCTCCCAGCCGGGTGCACGCCAGGTAAAGATCGATCATCTCCACGCAATTGGCGAGCTGCACGCAGAGGCGGCCGCCCGTCCTCAATCCGCGGCGGGCCAATGCCTGCGCTGTGCGGTTCGCGCGCCGGTCGATCTCTCCGAACGTGAAGGAGCGGCCTTGGAACTCGAGCCCCACGCTCTCACGGCGCCCCGCCAGCGAGAGATCGAAGAGGTGACCCAGATTCATGCCGGAAGCTCCTTGCCCCGCGTCTCTTCGGCCCACGGCAAGAGGGCCATCCCGAGCAGGAAGGCCATCGACGTCAGCGCCACCGGCGTGCCGATGGTGCCCATCCGCGCCACTCCGGCGCCCACCACGAACGTCACGCCCGCCGCGATGAAACGCCCGAACGAGGTCGCGAACGCGAACGCGCTGCCGCGGCATTCCGTCCGGTACTGCTCCGGCAGCCACAGCGTGTAGACCGCGAAATTCGCTCCGCCGATCCCGAGCAGGAACAGGCACGCGAGAAACGGCTCCAGGGGACTGCGCGGCCGGTAGAACAGGTAGCCGAATCCGAAGGCGATGGAAGCGAACATGAGCAGAAAGTAGCACGCCAGCGCGCCCCGCCGCCCGAATCGCTCCGCCAGGGCGGGTACAGCGAGGCACCCGAGTATGGTCCCGAAGGAGAGCAGCATCGTCGCCCAGGACGCCGCGCGCGCCGCGTCGGGCGCGCTCATTCCCTCCCGCGCGGCAAGGAACGTCACCGACGACGGCACATACGCCGAGCCCGCCCACAGTCCCACCATCGATACCAGCAGCAGGGTCGCATTCACCAGCGTGCGCCGGCGGTACTCGGTCGAGAACAACGCCAGGAACGACTGGCGCGCGGTCAGCTTTCCCGCGCGGCGCCAGCGCTCGCCCTCGCGTACGCTGTAGCGGATGAACGCCACCAGCAGCGCCGGCGCGCCTCCGACCGCGAACACGGCCCGCCATCCGTACCGCGCTCCGATCGTGTAGTTGACCACTGCAGCCAGAAAGGTACCGAAATAGTAGCCGGTGTGCATCCACGCCGCTCCCTGCCTCCGGCGCGATTCGGGCCACTCCTCGGCGACGAAAACCCCGCCGATGGTCCACTCGCCCCCGATCCCCGCGCCCGCCAGGAACCGGAACGCCGCCAGTTGCCACACCCGGGCCGCCGCACATCCCAGAAACGTGAACAGGGAATAACACAGGATGGTCAGCATGAGCGTGCGCACGCGGCCGAAGCGGTCCGCAACCGGTCCCCACAGGAACGCGAATCCCCACCCCGCGAGGAAAACCGCGAACAGCACTCCGCCGTAGAACCCAACGTTCGCCTGCGTGGCCGCTATTCCGGAGCGCGGCAGCAGTTCGCGCAGCGCCGGAACCAGCACCAGCGCGTAGAGGAACGAGTCCATGCCATCCAACGCCCACCCGCCCCAGGCAGCCCAGAATCCGCGCACCTGGTTTGCCGACAGCGGAACGCGAACTCCCTCAGAACCGCGCCGCGGCGATCCCACCATTCTCTTCCCACGCGACCATCACTA
>Ga0335077_10008297_pt1 | contig 12876 bp, 7 predicted proteins | sample Lox_Sample_31_FD_207151 | JGI IMG/M metagenome (GOLD analysis project Ga0335077, IMG submission 207151) | Soil microbial communities from Loxahatchee National Wildlife Refuge, Florida, United States - Lox_Sample_3.1 | ecosystem: Environmental > Terrestrial > Soil > Wetlands | place: USA: Florida... | reverse complement strand
GGCACGCAGCCGATGCCGGGTCTGCTCGACCAGCCTGGCCCGCAGCAGGCCGCGGACGCGGAAGATCGCCGCCGGATCTGCGGCGGCCTGCTCCCAGGCCGCCCCCTCCTCGGTGGGCTCGTCCGCCCGGCCGCCCTGGGCCAGGCTCATGATTTCGCCGGCCACCCAGGTCGGCCCGTGCACCCCGTTGGTGATCGAGCCGATCGGCACCTCCGCCGTGTCAAAGCCCGGCCAGAGCCCATGGAACATCTCCCGGCTCACCTGGCCGTGCAGCAGGCTGACGCCGTTGACCCGCTGCGCCAGCCGCATCCCCATGACGGCCATGTTGAACACCTCGCGGTCCCCGCCCGGGTAGGTCTCGGCGCCGAGGGCCAGGACCCGGTCAAACGGCAGGGTGGGGTCGGCCGCGTCGCCGAACTGGCGCGTCATGAGTTCCCGGCTGAACCGGTCGATCCCGGCCGGCACCGGGGTGTGCGTGGTGAATACCGTGCCGGCCCGGCACATCTCGATGGCCTCGTCGAAGGTCAGGCCCTGGCCGACGTACTCGCGGATGCGCTCGAGCCCGAGAAAGCCCGCGTGCCCCTCGTTGGTATGGAAGACCTCGGGCTCGGGATGCGACGTGATCGCGCAGAAGGCCCGGACCGCCCGCACCCCGCCGACGCCGAGCAGCAGTTCCTGACGCAGCCGGTGCTCGCTGCCGCCGCCGTAGAGGCGGTCGGTGACCTCGCGCATCGTCGGGTCGTTCTCCTCCACGTAGGAGTCGAGCAGCAGCAGCGGGACCCGGCCGATCTGCGCGATCCAGACCTGCGCGGCGACGTGCGCGTCGCCGGCCAGCGCCACACTGACCCGGACCGGGGTTCCCAGGTCGTCGCGGAGCAGGGTCAGCGGCAGGCCATTCGGGTCGCCCGCCGGGTAGCGCTCGGTCTGCCATCCCTCGGGCGACAGGGCCTGGGTGAAGTAGCCGTGCCGGTAGAACAGGCCCACGCCGATCAGCGGCACCCCGAGATCGCTGCCCGCCTTCAGGTGATCGCCGGCCAGGATGCCCAGGCCGCCCGAGTACTGCGGCAGCGCCGCGGTAACCCCGTATTCCGGAGAGAAGTACGCCACGGACCGGGGCGGCCCGTCCAGGGCCGGATCGCTCTGATACCAGCGCGGGCCGGTGGTGTAGTCCCGCAGTTCGTCCACGGCGTCGCCGAGCCGCCGCAGGAACCGGCGGTCGGCGGCCAGGCCCGCCAGCCGCTGGGGGGATACCTCGGCCAGCAGCGGGACCGGCTCGTGCCCGACCCGCTCCCATCCGTCCGGGTCAATGGCCGCGAACATGTCGAGGGTCTCCGGATGCCAGGACCAGCGCAGGTTCAGCATCAGCCCGCGCAGCGGCGCCAGCGGCTCGGGCAGTAGCGGCCGGATCGTAAACCGGCGGATAGCTCTCACGGACAGCGACCCTAATGGGTGCCTGGCGCGCACCGGACATCGACGCGCCTGCTGGGCGGGCCGGCCGCATCAGCGGGCCGATCGCATGACCCGAGCCGCGGCGGGTAGCTTTTCCTAAGTGATCGGTCGGATTCCCATAGTTGACGTGCAGCCCGTCATCGCGGGGGGAAAGCGCCCCGCCAAGGCGGTGCCCGGTGAATCCTTCGAGGTCAGCGCCACCGTTTTCCGCGAGGGGCACGAGATGCTCGGGGCGGGCGTGGTGCTGCGCGGGCCGGACGGCCGCCGCCGGCCGCCGGTACTGATGCGGGAGCTGGCCGAGGGCAGCGACCGGTACGGCGCCGAGGTCACGGTCACCTCGGAGGGCCTGTGGCACTTCGAGGTGGAAGCGTGGGGCGATCCGCTCGCGCGCTGGCGGCACGATGCGGCGATCAAGGTGCCGCTCGGCCAGGACGTCGAGCTGACCCTCGGCGACGGCGCGCTGCTGTTCGAGCGGGCCGCCGCCCAGACCCGGTTCTCGCGCCAGGCGGGAGCCTTCGAGCGGCAGGAAGCCGCGGCCGCGCGCGCCGCGCTCGAGGCGCTGGCCGGCACGCTGCGGGACCCGGCCATCCCCGCCCTGGACCGGCTGGCCACGGCCAACGGCGATGACATCGCCGCCATCCTCGGCGCCTTCCCCCTGCGGGACATGCTCACCCGGTCGGCCCGGTACCCGGTGATCGTGCACCGGGAGCGTGCCCTCTACGGCTCCTGGTATGAGTTCTTCCCCCGGTCCGAGGGCGCGGTCGTCGACCGGGGCCCGGGACAGCGTCCGGTGTCGGGGACGCTACGCACCGCCGCCCGGCGGCTGGACGCCATCGCCCAGATGGGCTTCGACGTCGTCTACCTCCCGCCCGTGCACCCGATCGGGTTCACCGCCAGGAAGGGCGCCAACAACTCGCTGACCGCCGGGCCCGGCGACCCGGGATCGCCCTGGGCGATCGGCTCGCCGGCCGGCGGCCACGACGCCATCCACCCCGACCTGGGCACGATGGCCGACTTCGACGCCTTCGTGCGCCGGGCCGGCGACCTGGGCCTGGAGGTGGCGCTGGACCTCGCCCTGCAGACCTCGCCAGACCATCCGTGGGTCACCGAGCACCCCGAGTGGTTCACGCAGCGGTCCGACGGCACGATCGCGTACGCGGAGAACCCGCCCAAGAGGTACCAGGACATCTACCCGGTCAACTTCGACCACGATCCCGAGGGGATCTACGCGGAGGTGCTGCGGATCGTCCGGCACTGGATGGCCCACGGGATCCGGATCTTCCGCGTGGATAACCCGCACACCAAGCCGCTCCCGTTCTGGGACCGGCTGCTGGCCGAGATCGCCCGGACCGACCCGGACGTTCTCTTCCTGGCCGAGGCCTTCACCAGGCCGGCCATGATGCGCAACCTGGCCATCCTCGGCTTCCACCAGTCCTACACGTACTTCACCTGGCGTAACTCGGCCCCGGAGCTCACCGAGTACCTGCTCGAGCTCTCCGGCCCCTCGGCCCCGTACATGCGGCCGAATTTCTTCGTCAACACCCCCGACATCCTCCACGAGTACCTGCAGTTCGGCGGTCCCCCGGCCTTCCGGGTCCGCGCCGTGCTGGCCGCGACGCTGTCCCCGACCTGGGGCGTGTACTCGGGCTTCGAACTGTGCGAGAACGTCCCGATCGTCCCGGGCAGCGAGGAGTACCTGGACTCGGAGAAGTACCAGTACCGGCCGCGGGACTGGGCCCACGCCGCCAGCATCCCGCCGCCGCAGGCGGACATCTCGCCGTTTATCACGCGCCTCAACATGCTCCGCAAGGCTCATCCGGCCCTGCACAGACTGCGGAACCTGCGTTTTCACCACTGTGACCAGCCGGGGCTACTCTGCTACTCAAAGAGCGTCCGACCGGAGGCTGGTGAGGGTGAGGGCGACACGGTTCTTGTCGTGGTTAATATCGACCCGCACCGGGCGCGGGAAGCGACCGTCTGGCTCGACGTGCCAGCGCTCGGAGTCAGCCCGGGGCAGGAGTTCGTGGTGACCGACGAACTCACCGGTGACTCGTACCGCTGGGGTCACGCTAATTACGTGCGACTCGACCCGGGGACGGCTCCGGCGCACATCTTCAGCGTGAAAACGGGCCAGCCGGGCAGTTGACCGGGAAAGCTGGCGGCGGTGGGCCGCGGCAGGTAACGATTTGCAGACAGGCATCGAACAGCAGCACACGAGTCACATACCTTGACCGCACCTCGGACCAGGGAGACCGCAGTGGGGACACAGCCGCGGCCAACGTCATTCGGCTCCATCGGCCAGCCGCTGCCTGCCTTCAAACCCGGTTCGGCCGCCGCGCCCAGCGAGCCGGTGCCCGACTCGTTCTCGTTCGCCAAGCCGCGCGACCCGCAATGGTACAAGCACGCGGTTTTCTACGAGGTACTTGTCCGCGGCTTTCACGATTCGAACGGCGACGGCACCGGTGATCTCCGCGGCCTTACGTCCAGGCTCGATTACCTGCAATGGCTCGGCATTGACTGTATCTGGCTCCTGCCCATTTACGATTCACCGATTCGTGATGGCGGATACGACATCGCCGATTTCATGTCGATACTCGCTGAGTTCGGGAATATCGGCGATTTCGTCGAGCTGGTCGAGCAGGCTCACGAGCGCGGCATCCGGGTCATCGCCGACCTGGTCATGAATCACACCAGCGAGGCCCATCCCTGGTTCCAGGCGTCGCGCACCGATCCCGACGGGCCGTTCGGCGATTTCTATGTGTGGTCCGACACCGATGACCGCTACGCCGAGGCCCGGGTCATCTTCGTCGACACCGAGCAGTCCAACTGGACCTTTGACCAGGTGCGCGGCCAGTACTACTGGCACCGGTTCTTCTCCCACCAGCCGGACCTGAACTACGAGAACCCGAAGGTCCAGGACGCCATGCTCGAGGTGCTGCGGTTCTGGCTGGACCTGGGCATCGACGGGTTCCGGCTGGACGCGGTGCCCTACCTGTACGAGCGGGAGGGCACCAACTGCGAGAACCTGAAGGAGACCCACGAGTACCTCAAGCGCATCCGGGCCGAGGTGGACCGGCTGTACCCGGACCGGGTGCTGCTCGCCGAGGCGAACCAGTGGCCGGCCGACGTGGTCGAGTACTTCGGCGATTCCGAGGTCGGCGGCGACGAGTGCCACATGGCCTTTCATTTCCCGCTGATGCCGCGCATCTTCATGGCGGTGCGGCGGGAACAGCGCTACCCGATCTCGGAGATCCTGGCCCAGACGCCCCCGATCCCTTCCGGCTGCCAGTGGGGCATCTTCTTGCGCAACCACGACGAGCTGACGCTGGAGATGGTCGCCGACGACGAGCGCGACTACATGTATGCCGAGTACGCCAGGGACCCGCGGATGAAGGCGAACATCGGCATCAGGCGCAGGCTCGCCCCGCTGCTGGACAACGACCGCGATCAGCTGGAGCTGTTCACCGCGCTGCTGCTGTCGCTGCCCGGCTCGCCGGTGCTCTACTACGGGGACGAGATCGGCATGGGCGACAACATCTGGCTCGGTGACCGCGACGGCGTGCGCACCCCCATGCAGTGGACCCCGGACCGCAACGCCGGCTTCTCCGGCTGCGACCCGGCCCGGCTCTACCTGCCGCTGATCATGGACCCGATCTACGGCTACCAGGCGCTCAACGTCGAGGCCCAGGAACGCAACGGGGGCTCGCTGCTGCACTGGACCCGGCGGATGATCGAGATCCGCAAGCGGCACCCGGTCTTCGGCCGGGGCGGCTTTGAGGAGCTGAACTCCTCCAACCCGAGCGTGCTGGCCTTCGTCCGCGAATACCAGCATCCAGCCCGCCAGCACGCCGGGGACGGCCCCGAGCCTGACGCCGAGGAGACAGACATGGTCCTCTGCGTCAACAACCTGTCCCGGTTCCCGCAGCCGGTCGAGCTCGACCTGCGCCGGTTCAAGGGCATCTCGCCGGTCGAGTGCATGGGCGGCGTTGTCTTCCCCCCGATTGGCGAGCTCAGCTACCTGCTGACCCTGCCCGGCCACGGCTTCTACTGGTTCCTGCTCCCGCCAGTGACCCCGGGGCGCTGACCGGCCTGGCCCCGATCTCGGCCGCGACCTTGCGCCAGGCGGTGAGGGCCGCCCCGATGCCGGCCGTGGTGACGTCGGCGTGGGTGAGCATCCTGATCCGGCCGCTGACCATGGTGACGAGGACGCCATGCGCGGCCAGCCGCTGCCGCCATTCATCCGCGTCATGACCGGTGCTGGTCACGTCGGCGAACACGATGTTGGTCTGCACCTCGGCCGGGTCCAGGGCCTGCGGCAGGATCTCGGCGATGCCCGCCGCCAGCCGCCGGGCGTTGGCGTGGTCCTCGTGCAGCCGCTTCGGCCCCTCGGTCAGGGCGATCAGCCCGGCCGCGGCCATGATGCCGGCCTGCCTCCAGGCCGCGCCGTAGAGGATCTTCAGCCGGCGGGCCTCCCTGATCAGCTCGGCGTCGCCGACCAGCAGCGACCCGATCGGCGCACCCAGGCCCTTGGACACGCAGAACATGAGCGCGTCGACCCGGGCGGCGTAGTCGGCGACCGTCGCCCCGGCCACCACGGCCGCGTTGAAGATGCGGGCGCCGTCCAGGTACAGCGGCACGTTCCGTTCCGCGCACACGGCGGCGATGGCCGCCACGCTCGCGGGCGACATCACCGAGCCGCCGCCGCGCTGGTGGGTGTTCTCGATCGTCACCAGATCCGCCACGCCGACGTCGTAGGGGTCGGGGGCCAGCGCCGCGGCCACCTGCTCGGCGTGCAGCAGCCCGATCGGCCGTCCCGGCACGCGGCGGAACGCGATCCCGGACAGGACCGCCGCCGACGCCGCCTCGGTGCCACCGACGTGCGAGCTCGCCTCGCAGACCACGAACCGGCCCGGCCGCGCGAACGCGTGCAGCGCGATCTGGTTGCACAGGGTTCCGGTGGGCAGGTAGATCGCGGCCGGGCGGCCGGTCAGCTCCGCCGCCGCGTCCTGCAGCCGGTTGACCGTCGGATCATCGCCGTACCAGTCGTCGCCCACCTCGGCGTCGGCCATGGCCCGCCGCATGGCCGGCGAGGGCCGGGTGACCGTGTCCGACCTCAGATCAACGTAACCGTCCGCGGCTGATCCCATCCCGGATCCCATCTGATCGGCTGATCTGGACCGTAACGCGCCAGTGCGCCCGACGGCGGGATGACTGGCGAACTGCGGGGTAGACCAGGAGTCATGACATTTGAGGACACACTAGCGACGTGGCTGCCGGCTCAGCGCTGGTACGCGGGCAGCGAAGCCACGATCCGTGACCTCGCGATCACCGCCGATACCACGCTGGCCGCGGGGGATCCTGAACTGCGGCACCTGATCGTCACCGTGTCCGGCGGCGGCGAGACCGCCCGGTACCAGGTCCTCGTCGGCCTGCGGGCCCAGGTGCCGGCCGCACTGCGGCACGCGGTCATCGGGCCGGCCGGGCCGGGCCGGACCGCTTACGAGGCCCTGCACGACCCGGAGCTCACCAAGATCCTGCTGCGGGGCATCGCCGAGCAGGCGACGGTCGGCCCGATCCGCTTCGCGCGCGAGCCGGGCGCGGTCATCGACGCCGGCCTGGACAGCCTGATGCTGACCGGCGAGCAGAGCAACACCAGCCTGATCTTCGGCGAGTCGGCCATCCTCAAGGTCCTGCGCCGGCTCTTCCCCGGACAGAATCCCGACCTCGAGGTGAACCGCGCGCTGGCCCGGCACGGCTCCGCGCACGTGGCCGAGCCCTACGGGTGGATCGAGGCCAGCGACGACGACGACTCGATCCTGCTCGCGATCCTGTCGAGGTTCCTGCCCGGCGCCAGCGACGGCTGGTCGCTGGCGGCCACCAGCCTGCGCGACCTGTATTCCGGGGACGGCGTGCGGGCCCAGGGCACGATCCGGCCGGATCAGGCGGGCGGCGACTTCGCCGGGGAGGCGTTCCGGCTTGGCGCCGCCACCGCCGAGGTGCACGCCGACCTGGCTGCCGCGTTCGGCGTCACCGATGTCCCGCCCGCGGCGTTCGCCGACCTGGCCGGGCGGATGACCCGCAAGCTCGACAGCGCCCTGGCCGAGGTACCCGGGCTGCGGCCGTACGCTGGCAAGCTCCGCGGCTGCTACGCCGACCTGGCTGCGATTCCCGGGCCGATGCCGGTGCAGCGGATCCATGGCGACTACCATCTCGGCCAGGTGCTCCGCACCGCGACCGGCTGGGTGGTCCTGGACTTCGAGGGAGAGCCTTTGGTACCCCTCCGGCAACGCCGGGCGCCCGGCATCGCGCTGCGGGACGTGGCCGGCATGCTCCGGTCGTTCGACTACGCGGCCCGCCACCAGCTCATCGACCGCCCGGACACCGACAAGCTCCGCGACCTCGCCGACGAGTGGGCGGAGCGCAGCCAGGCCGCGTTCTGCAAGGGGTATGCCGACGCCGGCGGGATGGACCCGCAGGCCAACGCCGTGCTGCTGCGCGCCCTGATGCTGGACAAGGCGGTGTATGAGGTGGTGTACGAGGCCAGGCACCGTCCGTCCTGGCTGTCCATCCCCCTCGACTCGATTGCGGCGGCCTTATGTCAGACAAGCCCTCCAAGTCCAAGCAGCCCGTCCAGCCCCCCGGGCCCTCCGGACAGGTCAGCCACGCTGAAATCGACCGGATCGTGGACGGGATGCACCACGACCCGCACTCGGTCCTCGGCGCGCACCCGGGACCGGCCGGGACGGTCGTGCGCGCCCTGCGCCCGCTAGCGGCGTCGGTCGCGGTCGTCCTCCCCGACGGGCGCCGGTTCCCCATGACCCACGTGCACCAGGGCGTGTTCGAGACCACGCTTCCGGACAGCGGCATGCCGGACTACCGGCTGGCCGTGGCCTACCCCGACCCCGCCCCGGGCCCCGGCGCGGGCGACGCAGACGACGCGGACGACCCGCCGGCCGCGCCGGGCGCGGCCCGGCCGCCCCGGACGCTCCCGGAGACAGTGGCCGACGATCCGTATCGGCACCTGCCCACCCTGGGCGAGATCGACCTGCACCTGATCGGCGAAGGCCGGCACGAGGAGCTGTGGCGGGCACTTGGCGCCCACTTCAGCGAGAAGGCCGAGGGTACCGCCTTCGCCGTGTGGGCCCCGAACGCGCGGGGCGTGCGCGTGATCGGCGATTTCAACCACTGGGACGGGCGCGCGCACCCCATGCGCTCGCTCGGCGGCGCCGGCGTCTGGGAGCTGTTCGTCCCCGGGGTAGGCCCCGGCACGCGCTACAAGTACGACATCTGCGGGCCGGACGGCAGCTGGCACCGCAAGGCCGACCCGTTGGCGACGCTCGCCGAGCGGCCGCCCGCCACCGCGTCGGTGGTCTTCGATTCCCGCTACGAATGGGGCGACCAGGCCTGGATGGTGGCCCGGGCGGGCCGTGACCAGCAGAGCCGGCCGATGAGCGTCTACGAGGTGCACCTGGGCTCATGGCGGCCCGGCCTCTCCTACGCCGAGCTCGCCGACCAGCTCACCGCCTACGTCACCGACCTGGGGTTCACCCACGTGGAGTTGCTGCCGGTGGCCGAGCATCCGTTCGGCGGGTCCTGGGGCTACCAGGTGACCTCGTACTACGCGCCGTCGGCCCGGTTCGGATCCCCGGATGACTTCCGCTGCCTGGTCGACCGGCTGCACCAGGCCGGCATCGGCGTCATCGTCGACTGGGTGCCGGCCCACTTCCCGCGCGACGAGTGGGCGCTGGCCCGGTTCGACGGCACGCCGCTGTACGAGCACGCCGACCCGCATCGCGGCGTGCACCCGGACTGGGGCACGCTCATCTTCGACTTCGGCCGCCGCGAGGTCCGCAACTTCCTGGTCGCGAACGCGATCTACTGGCTGGAGGAGTTCCACATCGACGGGCTGCGGGTCGATGCGGTGGCGTCCATGCTGTACCTCGACTACTCGCGCGGCCCGGGCCAGTGGTCACCGAACGCGCTCGGCGGCCGGGAGAACCTGGACGCGGTCTCGTTCCTGCGGGAGGCGAACGCCACCTGCTACAAGCGGGTGCCGGGCATCACGATGATCGCCGAGGAATCCACGGCCTGGCCGGGGGTGACCCGCCCGGTGCACCTGGGCGGGCTCGGCTTCGGCTTCAAGTGGAACCTCGGCTGGATGCACGACACGCTGGCGTACCTGGAGCGGGACCCGGTGTTCCGGCACTACCACCAGAACGAGATCACGTTCTCGATGATGTACGCGTTCAGCGAGAATTTCGTGCTGCCGCTCTCGCACGACGAGGTGGTCCACGGCAAGGGATCACTGCTGGGCAAGATGCCGGGTGACACCTGGCGGCAGTTCGCCGGGCTGCGGGCGCTGCTGGCCTATCAGTGGGGCCATCCGGGCAAGCAACTGCTGTTCATGGGATCGGAGTTCGGCCAGAGGGCCGAGTGGTCGGAGCAGGCCGGCCTCGACTGGGCCGCGCTGGCCGACGGCGAGGAGCCGGCCGCCCCCGGGTTTCACAGCGGGGTGCAGCGTCTGGTCCGCGACCTGAACCGGGCCTACCGAGACCACCCGGCCCTGTGGCGGCACGACTTCACCCCCGACGGGTTCAGCTGGATCGACGCGAGCGACACGGGCGGGAACGTGCTGTCCTTCCTGCGCCTGGCCGGGCCGGCCGCCCCCGGCGCCGCCGGGCCCGGTGCCGCCGCCCCCGCCCCCGGCGCCGCCGGGCCCGGTGCCGCCGTTCCCGGGGTCGTCGCCTGCGTGGTGAACTTCTCCGGCGACCCGCATCACGGATACCGGGTCGGATTGCCCGCGGCGGGCCGGTGGCGCGAGGTGATCAACACCGACGCCGCCGAGTACGGCGGCAGCGGCGTCGGCAACTACGGTGGCGTCGAGGCCGTCGCGGAACCCTGGCACGGCCGGCCCGCCTCAGCGACGCTGTCCCTGCCGCCGCTGGGCGTGCTGTGGCTCGCGCCAGAGGGCTGATGCTCCCGCTGGAGCGCTGATACCCGCGCCCGGGGGTGATGCTGGCGCCCCCTCCCGTCCGCTGACGGTCGCGCCCGGGCTGACGGCGGTCAGGTCACCGCGACCACATCCGCCGTCAGCAGGCGGCCCCCTTCGATGCGCAGCACGCCGACAGTGCCGCGGGGCTGGCGGCGGCGGTCGGTCGGCGACCCGGGATTGAAGATCCGGATGCCGGCCGCGCTGACGTCCATGGGAATGTGCGAATGGCCGAAGACGACCAGGTCCGCACCCGGAAACCGGCGCCGCATCCGCAACGGCCGCCCCGCCGCCGCGCCGCTGTCGTGGATCATCGCCAGCCGTAGCCCGCCCAGCTCGGTCTGCAGGGTTGGCGTCGCGCCCCAGGCCGCGACGTCGGGCCCGTCATTGTTGCCGGCCACGGCCAGGACCGGAGCGTACTGCGACAGCTCGTCGAGCACCGCGGCGGTGCAGACGTCCCCGGCGTGCAGGATGACGTCGGCCCGGCGCAGCTGGTCGGCCACCGCCGGCGGGCACGACTTCCACCGCCGCGGCGCGTGGGTGTCGGCCAGCGCCACCACCCGGACCATGCTGGGATGCTACCGGGAGGGACCGCCACCGCAGACTGGAGGAGCGATGGACGAGGAGCTTCGCGCGCAGGAACCGGAGCACGAGCCAGTGTCCGCGGACGCGGCCGACCAGGTGTACCGGCGCGCGGCCGCGGCCGTGCAGCCGGGCCGGATGCCCGCCATCTATCTGGGGCACGGCGCGCCGCCGCTGGTCGACGACCCCCTGTGGGTGGTCCAGCTCGAGACCTGGGCCCGGGCCCTGCCCCGGCCCCGGGCCGTGCTGATGGTCTCCGCGCACTGGGAGTCGGCGCCGCTGACGATCGGCGCGACCGACGACGGCGTGCCGCTGGTCTACGACTTCGGCGGGTTCCCCGAGCGGTACTACCACGCGAGGTACCCGGCCCCGGGCGCACCGGGCCTGGCCGCCCGGGTGCGCGGGCTGCTGTCGGGCCAGGAGCCGGTCACCGACCTGCCGGGCCGCGGCCTGGACCACGGCGCCTACGTCCCGCTCACCGTCATGTACCCGGATGCCGGCATCCCCGTGCTGCAAATCTCCATGCCGAGCCTGGACCCGGACCGGCTGCTGCGCATCGGCCGGGCACTTCGGCCGCTGCGGGACGAGGGCGTCCTGATCATCGGCAGCGGCTTCCTCACCCACGGGCTGCCGTTCCTGCGGGATTTCCGCTTCGACGCGCCCCCGCCGGGCTGGTCGGCCGAGTTCGACCACTGGGCCGCCGAGGCGCTGGACGCCGGCGACGTCGATGCGCTAGCCAACTTCGCCACCGCGCCCGCGGCGCGCTACGCGCACCCGACAACCGAGCATTTCGCGCCGCTGTTCGTGACGCTCGGCGCGGCCGAAGGCACCCCGGCGCCGGCGACCACGATCACCGGCTACTGGCTCGGCCTGGCCAAGCGGTCCATCCAGGTCGCCTAGCCAGGCGGCCTGGACCCGCGGAACTCCGGGCGCCAGTCCTGCCCCCGCATCACCCGGCCGACGTCATAGCAGACGCCCCGGCGGTTCACGCGAACTCCCATCTGGCCGCGCCGCCCGGGTGCTCGGGCGCCGCGGCCCGGTCAGCCTCGAGCGCGTCCAGCGACTCGGCCGCCCGATCAGGCCGTGGCGGCCTGGTCAGCGCGGTGTGGTCCGGCTGACTAGACATCCCACAGCACATGGAGCGTTGGCGGCTTGCGGAACACGACCCCGCGCACCGCAGCCGGGCGGGCGGGGTCCAGCCGCAGGCCCGGCAGCATCCGCAGCAGCATGGTCACGGCGGCGCTGGCCTCGAGCCGGGCCAGGTGCGCGCCGAGGCAGAAGTGCGGCCCGTGCGCGAACGCCAGGTTCTGCCGGGCGTTCGCGCGGCGCACGTCGAACCGGTCCGGGTCCGGGAAGAACGCCGGGTCCCGGCCGGCCCCGGCCAGGGACACGGTGACCAGGTCCCCGGCCCGGATCCGGGCATCGGCCAGCGTGACGTCCGCGGTCGCGTAGCGGTCTACGACCGCCGCCGCGGGCTCGAGCCGCAGCGACTCCTCCACGGCGTTCCCGACCAGGCCCGGGTCGGCCTGCAGCTCGCGGAGCGGGCCGGGCCGGGCCAGCAGGGGCAGGACGGCGTTGCAGATCATCCCCTCGGTGGTCTCGATGCCCCCGAACATCAGGACCGCCGCGTTCGACACCACCTCGCCGTCGCGCAGGCCGTCGTCCCGGGCCGCCGCCGCCAGCAGCGAGTCGCCGCCGGCCCGGCTGATCGCCTCCTCCAGGCGCGCGGTGAGCTTCGCGAATGCCTCCGCCCCGGCCGCCCCGGTTGTCCCGGCCGCCACGGCCGTCCCGGCGGCACTGGCCGTCCCGGCGGCACTGGCCGTCCCGGCCACCCCGGCGGTGCCGGTGGTCCCGGC
>Ga0335077_10008296_pt1 | contig 12878 bp, 9 predicted proteins | sample Lox_Sample_31_FD_207151 | JGI IMG/M metagenome (GOLD analysis project Ga0335077, IMG submission 207151) | Soil microbial communities from Loxahatchee National Wildlife Refuge, Florida, United States - Lox_Sample_3.1 | ecosystem: Environmental > Terrestrial > Soil > Wetlands | place: USA: Florida... | reverse complement strand
GTCGGCGAGGCTGTCCTTCGGGCGCAGCCCTTTGGCCCACGCGCGTGCGAGCGTGTCGGGGCCCATGTACGCACCGGCGATTTCCTCCAGGCCGTCGACACCATCGGTATCGCCCGCCAGGCCGTGGACGCCGGCGCGTCCGTCGAGCGCGATCGCCAGCGACAGCAGGAACTCGACGTTGCGTCCGCCGCGCCCGTTGCCGCGCACGGTGACCGTGGTCTCGCCGCCGGAGAGGAGCACGCACGGCGCCGGGACCGGCTGCCGGCGCGCGGCGACCTGCAGGGCAATGCCCGCGAACACCTTGCCGACATCGCGTGCTTCGCCTTCCAGCGAATCGCCGAAGATGTAGGGCGTGTAGCCCGCTGCGCGCGCGACCTCTGCCGCCGCCTCGAGCGCCATCTGCGGTGTCGCGATCATGCGCGTCTCGGCGTTGGCAAGGCGCGGGTCGCCGGGTTTGATCGATTCGCCGCGGCCGGACTCCAGCACCTCGCGCACCGCGGCCGGCACGTCGATGTCGTAACGGCGGATGATCGCCAGCGCATCCGCGCACGTCGTCGGATCGGCCACCGTCGGGCCGGAGGCGATGTCGATCGGGTTGTCGCCGGGCACGTCGGAGATGAGCAGCGTCAATACGCGCGCCGGGTGACATGCCGCTGCCAGCCGTCCGCCCTTGATGGCGGAGAGATGGCGCCGCACGCAGTTCATCTCGCTGATGGTGGCACCCGACTTGAGCAGCGCGCGATTGACGGCCTGCTTGTGCTCGAGCGTGAGGCCCGGCGCGGGCAGCGGCAGCAACGACGAGCCGCCGCCTGAGATCAAGCACAGCACCAGGTCGTCGGCCGAAAGTCCCCGCACGAGCTTCATCAGGCGTTCCGCCGCGGCGAGGCCCGCCGCATCGGGGACCGGATGCGCGGCCTCGACTATTTCGATGCGCTCGCAGGGCACGGCGTAGCCGTAGCGCGTGACGACGACGCCCGACAGCGGTCCGCTCCAGTTGTCCTCGACCGCACGCGCCATCGCCCCCGAAGCCTTGCCGGCGCCGATGACGATCAGCCGGCCCTTGCCAAGCGCCTGCGGCGCGGGAAGGTGGGGCGGAATGCACAGCGACGGCTGCGCGGAGGCGACCGCCGCGTCGAACATGCGGCGCAGCAGCGCACGCGGAGAGGAGGAACGGGCGTTCATTTTCCCGGTGCGCCGCGAATGGCGCTCGTCAGCTTGCCTTCTGGCCGATCTCGAAGTTGGCGAGCTTCTCCAGCGCCCGCACCATCGCGGAATGATCCCATGCCCTGCCGCCATGCGCCGCGCAGGCGTTGAAAAGTTCCTGTGCCATGGCCGTGTTCGGCAGCGCCACGCCGAGGGCACGTGCACTCGACAGCGCAAGGTTCAGGTCCTTCTGGTGCAGTTCGATGCGGAAGCCCGGATCGAAGGTGCGCTTGACCATGCGGTCGCCGTGCACTTCGAGGATCTTCGACGAAGCGAAGCCGCCCATCAGCGCCTGCCGGACCTTGCCCGGATCGGCGCCGGCGCGCGCCGCGAAGAGCAGCGCTTCGGCCACCGCTTCGATGTTCAGCGCCACGATGATCTGGTTCGCGACCTTCGCAGTCTGGCCGTCGCCGTTGCCGCCGACCAGCGTGATGTTCTTGCCCATCAGTTCGAACAACGGCCTGACGCGTTCGAAAGCCGTCGCGGGACCGCCGACCATGATCGACAGGGTGGCGTTCTTCGCGCCCACTTCGCCGCCCGAGACCGGTGCGTCGAGATAATCGCAGCCGAGCTCGTTGACCTTCTTGGCGTACTCCTTGGTCGCGATCGGCGAGATCGAGCTCATGTCGACCACCGTCTTGCCCTTCGAGAGGCCCTTGGCCACGCCGTTTTCGCTGAACAGCACCGCGGCGACATCGGGTGTGTCGGGCACCATCACGATGACGATGTCGGCCTTCTGCGCCACTTCCCTGCCGGTGGCGCACACATTCGCGCCGGCGTTCTTCACGGCATCCGGCACCGGGCCGACGGTGTTCACGAACAGCTTGTGGCCCGCCTTCAGGAGATGGCCTGCCATGGGCGAGCCCATGATGCCAAGGCCGATGAATCCGACGTTCAGAGATGCGCTCATCTGGAAGCTCCTGTTCGTTGCTATCAGCGCGCGAGGCGCTGGCGCCAGCCGAGGCCGGCTTCGGTGTTGGTGAGCGGCTTGTATTCGCAGCCGATCCAGCCGGTGTAGCCGATCTTGTCCAGGTGAGCGAACAGGAACGGCCAGTTGATCTCGCCGGTGCCCGGTTCATTGCGGCCGGGGTTGTCCGCGAGCTGGATGTGCGCGATACGTGCCAGGTATTTCTGCGCGGTGTTGGCGAGTTCGCCTTCCATGCGCTGCGCGTGATAGATGTCGTACTGGACGAAGGCGTTGTCGCTGCCCACCTCGTCGAGGATGCCCACCGCCTGCGCGGTGCGGTTGAGGTAGAAGCCGGGAATGTCGTAGGTGTTGATCGGCTCGATCAGCAGCTTCAGCCCGGCCTTCTTCAGCTCGGCGGCGGCGTACTTGAGGTTGCCGACGAACGTGGCGCGCAGCCGCGACTCGTCGACACCCGCCGGCGCCTTCCCGGCGAGGCAGTTCAGCTGCCCGACACCGAGCACGCGCGCATAGGCGATCGCCTTGGCCACGCCCTGGCGGAACTCCTCGACCCGGTCGGGATGACATGCGATGCCGCGCTCGCCGCCATCCCAATTGCCGGCCGGCAGGTTGTGCAGCACCAGCCTGAGCCGGTTGGCCTCGAGGCGCTGCTTGATCTCCTCCGCCGTGTTGCCGTACGGGAAGAGGAACTCGACGGCTTCGAAACCGGCCTTGGCGGCGCGCTCGAAGCGGTCGAGGAATGCCACCTCGTTGAACATCATCGTGAGGTTGGCGGCGAAACGGGGCATGCGCGTTCTCCTTTTCTAGTCGAGCATGGCAACGGCAGTCGGAACGTCCGCCTTGCCGGCGGCGAGTTCCTCGAACTCGACCACGTTGTCGATCTCGGTGCCCATCGCGATGTTCGTGACGCGTTCCAGGATGATCTCGATCACGACCGGCACCTGGTACTCCTTCATCCACTTCTCGGCCTGCTGGATCGCGGGATCGATCTCCTCCTGCTTGTGCACGCGGATCGCCTTGCAGCCCAGGCCTTCGACGACCTTGACGTGGTCGACCCCGTAGCCGCGCGCCATCTCCTGCTCCGGCATGTTGACGTTGTCGAACGAGAGCTGCACGCAGTAGTCCATGGTGAAGCCGCGTTGCGACTGGCGGATGAGGCCGAGGTAGCTGTTGTTCACGACGATGTGGATGTAGGGCAGCTTGAACTGCGCCCCGACCGCGAGCTCCTCGATCATGAACTGGAAGTCGTAGTCGCCCGACAGCGCGATGATCCGCCGCTGCGGATCGGCGGCGCGCACGCCCAGCGCGGCCGGCGCGGTCCAGCCGAGCGGGCCGGCCTGTCCGGCGTTGATCCAGTTGCGCGGCTTGTACACGTGCAGGAACTGCGCGGCGGCGATCTGGGACAGGCCGATCGTCGTCACGTAGCAGGTGCTCTGGTCGTCGAAGGCGCGGTTCAGGCACTGGTAGACCCGCTGCGGCTTCATCGGCACGTTGTCGAAATTGGTCTTGCGCAGGTACTCGAGCGAGCCCTTGCGGCCCTGGCATTCGGCGACCCACTTCGACCAGTCGCGCAACCTGCCCGCCTTCTTCCACTCGCGCGCGACCTCGACGAACAGTTGCAACGCCGCCTTGGCGTCGGAGACGATGCCGTAGTCGGGCGGGAACACGCGCCCGATCTGCGTCGGCTCGATGTCGACGTGGATGAACTTGCGGCCCTTGCAATACACCTCGGGCGAACCGGTGTGGCGATTGGCCCAACGGTTGCCGATGCCGAGCACGAAGTCGCTCGCCAGCATGTTGGCGTTGCCGTAACGATGGCTGGTCTGCAGGCCGCACATGCCGGCCATCAGCGGGTGGTTGTCCGGGATCGTGCCCCAGCCCATCAGCGTCGGGATGACCGGGAGGCCGGCGATTTCGGCGAACTGCGTCAGCAGGTCCGAAGCGTCGGCGTTGATGATGCCGCCGCCCGCGACGATGAGCGGCCTGGCGGCACCGTTGAGCATCTCCAGCGCACGCTCGATCTGCTTGCGCGTGGCCGCCGGCTTGTACACCGGCAGCGGCTCGTAGGTGTCGATGTCGAATTCGATCTCGGCCATCTGCACGTCGAACGGCAGGTCGATCAACACCGGGCCGGGACGTCCCGACCGCATCAGGTGGAACGCCTGCTGGAACGCACGCGGCACCTGCGCCGGCTCCAGCACCGTGGTCGCCCACTTGGTGACCGGCTTGGCGATCGAGGCGATGTCGACCGCCTGGAAGTCTTCCTTGTGCAGCCGGGCGCGCGGTGCCTGGCCGGTGATGCAGAGGATGGGGATGCTGTCGGCCTGTGCCGAATAGAGGCCGGTGATCATGTCGGTCCCGGCGGGGCCGGACGTGCCGATGCACACGCCGATGTTGCCCGCACGCGCGCGCGTGTAACCCTCGGCCATGTGCGATGCACCCTCGACGTGGCGCGCCAGCACGTGCGCGATCGACTGGCGCTCGCGCAGCTGGGCGTACAGGGGATTGATCGCCGCACCCGGGACACCGAAGGCCTGGGTGATGCCCTCCCTTTCCATGACCTGGACCGCGGCCATCGCCGCCTTCATCTTCGCCATGTCTCGCTCCTTTGACCGTGGGCGAGATGGTCGGCCTCGCGTCCGCGGCTGTGAATCCCAGACAGGCGATAACAGCTATTCCGTGGCGGAATGTCAATTTATATTGTCGACGCGGAGCGCAGCTCTGCGTTTCCCCTCTCCGCGCACAGGCGGGGGAGGGGAAACGGGTGAGGGACTAGCAGGCAAAACAATGGACCGGATCGCCGGTGTGCAGCTCTTTCTCCGCGTCGTCGAGACGGGCAGCTTCAGCAAGGCGGCCGGCGAACTCGGCATCACGCAGCCGACGGCAACCAAGGCCGTGGCGGCGATGGAAGCGCGCCTCGGGGCCCGTCTGCTGCATCGCTCAACGCGCGGCGTCACGCCGACCGAGGTCGGCGCGCTGTACTACGAAAAATGCAAGCTGATCGCGCGCGACATCGAGGAGGCCGACAACCTGGCGGTGCTGCTGCAGAGCCAGGTCGGCGGCACGCTGCGCATCAGCACATCGGTCGCGTTCGGCCGCCGGGTGATGGTGCCGCTGGTGCTGCGCTACATGCGCGAGCACACCGGGGTCACCATCGACCTCAGTTTCGACGACCGTTACGTGAACCTGGTCGAGCAGGGCGTCGACCTCGCTCTACGCATGGGCCGCCTGGCCGACTCGTCCCTCGGTGCGCGCTACCTGGGAACCAACCCCTGGACGATGGTGGCGGCGCCTTCCTATCTTCGCGCCCGCGGCACGCCGCGCACCCCGGGCGAACTGGGCAAGCACGCGTGCCTCGTCTACAGCAGCGTGCAAGGCGACGACCGCTGGAGCTTCACGTCGCCGGCGGGCGAAGAGGTTTCGGTCCCGGTCAAGGGCCCGCTGCGCTCCAACAATCTTTCCACCGTACTCGAGGCGGCCCGCGCGGGCATGGGCCTCGCCGTCGTGCCCTGGTATGTAGCGCGCGAGTCGGTGGCGGACGCGACGGTGCAGCCCGTGATGGCGGACTACGTGCTGCCCGCGCAGGAGCTGCATGCCGTGTTCCCGTCGCCGAAACTGGTGCCGTCGAAGGTCACCAGCTTCATCGCGTTCCTGCAGCAGGCGCTGGCCGGCGATTGGTGGCGTTCGCCGCTGTAACGCTGTCGCTGTATACAAATCCGCTGTTCCCTCTCCCGCTTGCGGGGCAGGGCACGCCCAGCCTCCCCCGCATGCGGGGCAGGGAGTCTCTTGCGCATCGTAATAAACTGTATACACTTTCGCACACACATTTCATTTCCCAAGCCCACGTCGCCGATGCCGCGCAGCCGCGCCAGCCTTCGAGTGATCGACACCGGATCGGTACCGGCGCGGCGCGAGCGCGGGGCGCCTGCAGAGGGGGCGCGCGCCGGCGCCACCGACCGCATCGTCGAATCCATCACCACCGCGATCGTCGAACGCCGGCTCATGCCGGGCACGAAGCTCGCCGAACAGAAGATCGCCGACATCTTCAAGGTCTCGCGCACCCTGGTGCGGCAGGCGCTGAACCAGCTCAGTCGCGACCGCCTGGTGACGCTGGAGCCGGCGCGCGGCGCGTCGGTCTCGATGCCGAGCGTGGAAGAAGCGCGCCAGGTGTTCGAGGTGCGCCAGATGCTCGAGGCGGCCACCGTGCGCCAGCTTTGCAAGGTGGTCACCGACGCCCAGGTCGTCCAGCTGCGCGTGCACATGCGCGGGGAGCGCGAGGCGGTTGCACGCACCGACGTTCCCGGCCGCACGCGCCTGCTCGCCGACTTCCATGTCGTGCTCGCCCGCATGCTCGGCAACGAGGTGCTGGCGCAGCTGCTGCAGGATCTGCTCACCCGCTCCTCGCTGATCTCGCTCATGTACCAGTCGTCGCACTCGGCCGAGGCATCGCAGGCCGAGCACGAGGCGATCGTCGAAGCGCTCGAGCGCCGCGACGCGCGCGCCGCGGCGCGCCTGATGGAGCATCACATCGCAAACGTCGAGCGCAACCTGCGCCTCGATCCCCGTGCACCCGACCTGGCCGCCGTGCTGGGTCCACCGGACTGAATCCACCATGACCGAGACCACCACCGCCTATCCGCGCGATCTGAAGGGCTACGGCCGCAACCCGCCGCATGCGCAATGGCCCGGCAAGGCGCGGGTCGCCGTGCAGTTCGTGCTCAACTACGAAGAGGGCGGCGAGAACTGCGTGCTGCACGGTGATGCCGGCAGCGAGCAGTTCCTGTCCGAGCTTTTTAATCCGGCCGCCTTCGCGGCGCGGCACCTTTCGATGGAGGGCATCTACGAGTACGGATCGCGCGTCGGCGTCTGGCGGCTGCTGCGCGAATTCGAGCGGCGGCGCCTGCCGCTGACGATCTTCGGCGTTTCGATGGCGCTCGAGCGGTGCCCGGACGTGACCGCGGCGTTCGCCGAACTCGGGCACGAGATCGCCTGTCACGGCTTGCGCTGGATCCACTATCAGAACATCGACGAGGCCACGGAGCGGGAGCACATGCGGCGCGGCATGGAGATCATCCGCAAGCTGACCGGCGAGCGCGCGCTGGGGTGGTACACGGGCCGCGACAGCCCGAACACGCGCCGCCTGGTCGCCGACTTCGGCGGCTTCGAATACGACAGCGATTACTACGGCGACGACCTGCCGTTCTGGCTGCGCGTGAAGAAAACCGACGGCTCCGACGTGCCGCATCTCGTGGTCCCGTACACGCTCGACTGCAACGACATGCGCTTCGCGCTGCCGCAGGGTTTCTCGCACGGCGACGAGTTCTTCGAATACCTGCGCGACGCCTTCGACGTGCACTATGCCGAGGGCGATGAACGGCCGGCCATGATGAGCATCGGCATGCACTGCCGCCTGCTCGGGCGCCCTGGTCGCATGCGCGGCCTGCAACGCTTTCTCGACCACGTCGAGCGCCACGACCGCGTCTGGGTCGCGCGGCGGCTGGACATCGCGCGGCACTGGCGCCGCGTCCATCCCTTTGATCCCAACCACGCCTTCGTCTGGCAATGACCATGCCTCTCACTCTCGAACAGCTCAATGCGGCGACGCAGGGCGAATTCACGCGCCTGCTCGACGGCACGTACGAACATTCGCCCTGGATCGCCGAGCGGGCGTGGCGCAGACGCCCGTTCCGTTCCCTCGACCAGCTCAAGCTGGCGCTCGTGGAAGCCGTGCGCGAGGCCGGCCGCGAGCCGCAACTCGCGCTGATCCGCGCCCACCCGGAGCTGGCCGGCAAGGCGATGGTGGCCAGGACGCTGACGGCCGAGTCGACGCACGAACAGGGCAAGGCCGGCCTCACCCAGTGCACGCCGGAGGAATTCGCGCGCATCCAGAAGCTGAACGCCGACTACAACGAGCGCTTCGGTTTCCCGTTCATCCTCGCGGTGCGCGGGCCGCGCGGCAGCGGGCTCGCGAAGGACGAGATCATCGCGACCTTCGAGCGCCGCGTGGAGAACCACCCGGACTTCGAGTTCGCCGAGGCGTTGCGCAACATCCACCGCATCGCGGAGATCCGGCTCGACGAGAAGTTCGGCGTCGTGCCCGAACTGGGCAACCTGGTCTGGGACTGGGCCGAGCGCCTGGCGCAGCACAGCGATCCCGGTTATGCGGAGCAGGGCCAGCTCACCGTGACGTATCTCACGGATGCGCACCGCGCATGCGCCCAGCGCCTGTCGCACTGGATGCGCGAGGACTGCGGGTTCGACTCGGTCGAGATCGACGCGGTCGGCAACGTGGTCGGGGTCTATTACGGGAAGGATCGCAACGCGAAGCGGCTCCTGACCGGCAGCCACTACGACACGGTGCGCAACGGCGGCAAATACGACGGGCGGCTCGGCATCTTCGTAGCCATGGCCTGCGTGCGCGAACTGTCGCGCGCCGGCAAGCGGCTGCCGTTCGGTTTCGAGGTGATCGGCTTCGCCGAAGAAGAAGGACAGCGCTACAAGGCGGTGTTCCTCGGCTCGGGCGCGCTGACCGGCCACTTCGACATGGGCTGGCTCGACCAGGCCGACGTCGACGGCGTCACGATGCGACAGGCGATGGAACGGGCCGGGCTCTGCATGCCGGACATTCCGAAGCTGGCCCGCGACGCGGCGAAGTACCTCGGCTTCGTCGAAGTGCACATCGAACAGGGGCCGGTGCTCAACGAGATCGACCTGCCGCTCGGGATCGTGACGTCGATCAACGGCAGCGTGCGCTACATCGGCGAGATCATCGGGATGGCGAGCCACGCCGGCACGACGCCGATGGACCGCCGGCGCGATGCCGCGGTGGCGGCGGCGGAACTGGTCCAGTATGTGCGCAAGCGCGCTGCTTCGGTGCCGCACCTGGTCGGCACGGTCGGCATGCTCGAAGTGCCGAGCGGGTCGATCAACGTCGTGCCGGGCCGCTGCAGGTTCAGCCTCGACATCCGCGCCACCACCAACGAGGTGCGCGATGCCTGCGCCAACGACGTGCTGGCGGAGCTTAAGCGCATCTGCGAGCGCGACGGCCTGCACTGCAAGATCGAGGAGACGGTGCGCGCGTCGGCGGCACCGAGTGCGCCCGAGTGGCAGAAGCGCTGGGAACGCGCGGTCGAGACGCTCGGGCTGCCGCTCTACCGCATGCCGAGCGGTGCCGGCCACGACGCGATGAAGCTGCACGAGGTGATGCCGCAGGCGATGCTGTTCGTGCGCGGCCTGAACTCCGGCATCAGCCACAACCCGCTCGAAAGCGTCACCAACGACGACAGTGAACTCGCGGTGCGCGCGTTCCAGAACCTGCTCACTCAACTGGCGGCCGAACTGACATGACCAAGAACTACGCCGCGCTCGACGCCTGGGTCGATGCGCATTTCGACGAACAGGTGAAGTTCCTGCAGGAACTGGTGCGCGTGCCGACCGACACGCCGCCCGGCAACAACGCGCCGCACGCCGAGCGCACCGCCGAGCTGCTCAAAGGCTTCGGGTACGAGGCCGAGCGTCATCCGGTACCGGCGCAGGAGGTGCGCGACTACGGGCTGCAGTCGATCACCAACCTGATCGTGCGGCGCCGCTACGGCGCCGGACCCACGATCGCGCTCAACGCGCACGGCGACGTCGTGCCGCCCGGCGAGGGCTGGACGCACGATCCCTACGGCGGCGAGGTCGTGGGCGGCCGGCTGTACGGCCGCGCGGCGGCGGTGAGCAAGAGCGACTTCACGACGTACACGTTCGCGGTACGTGCGGTCGAGGCGCTGCAGGCGCCGCTGCAGGGCGGTGTCGAGCTGCACTTCACCTACGACGAGGAATTCGGCGGCGAACTCGGCCCCGGATGGCTGCTGCGGAACAAGCTCACCCGGCCCGACTTCCTGCTCGCCGCCGGCTTCAGCTACGAGGTGGTCACCGCGCACAACGGCTGCCTGCAGATGGAAATCACGGTGCACGGCAAGATGGCGCACGCCGCCATCCCGCACACGGGCATCGACGCTTTGCAGGCGGCGGTGGCGATCCTGAACGCGCTGTACGCGCAGAACGAGCGCTACAGGTCCATCACGTCGAGGGTGCCGGGCATCACCCACCCGTACCTGAACGTCGGCCGCATCGAAGGCGGCACCAACACCAATGTCGTGCCCGGCAAGGTCGTGTTCCGGCTCGATCGACGCATGATCCCGGAGGAGAACCCGGCCGAGGTCGAAGCCGACATCCGCCGCATCATCACCGAGGCCGCGGCGACCCGGGCAGGGGTCAGGATCGAAATCAAGCGGCTGCTGCTCGCCGATTCATGGAAGCCCGACGCGCGCAACGCGCCGCTGGTACAGGCCTTGCAGCGCCACGGCGAAGCGATTTTCGGCGAACGCATCCCGACTTCCGGCACGCCGCTTTACACCGACGTGCGCCTGTATGGCGCGGCGGGCGTGCCGGCAGCGATCTATGGTGCGGGCCCGCGCACGGTGCTCGAGAGCAACGCCAAGCGCGCCGACGAGCACATCGTGCTGGAGGATTTGCGGCGCGCGACCAAGGTGGTCGCGCGCACGCTGCTGGACCTGTTGTCGTGAGCGGAGAGGAAAGCCGGGCGCACCGGGCCGGCTCAGGAAGCACGACGGCAGCTACACAAGCCCGGCGCTGCACCGCCGGGCTCATCGACAAGGAGAGGACGAATGGACATTCCTAATGCGTCGCCCGGTCTTTACAACGAGGACCTGGCTCCCGCAACGGATCGCAGGTGGGGCGCTTTCAGCATCTTCAACGTATGGACCTCGGACGTGCACAGCCTGTGGGGCTATTACCTCGCAGCGAGCCTGTTCCTGCTGTGCGGCAGCTTCCTCAACTTCATCATCGCGATCGGGATCGGCTCGCTGGTCATCTTCTTCCTCATGAACCTGATCGGCTACGCCGGGGTGAAGACGGGCGTGCCGTATCCCGTGCTCGCGCGCGCATCGTTCGGCGTCTGGGGCGCCAACGTGCCGGCACTCGTGCGTGCCGTCGTTGCGTGCTTCTGGTACGGCGCACAGACCGCGGCGGCGTCGGGCGCGATCGTCGCCCTGCTGGTGCGCACCGACGCCCTGATGGAGTTTCACAAGACGACGCACTTCCTCGGCCACTCAGGGCTGGAGGCGATCTGCTTCGTCGTCGTCTGGGCGCTGCAGCTTCTCATCATCCAGAAGGGCATGGAGACGGTGCGCAAGTTCCAGGACTGGGCCGGCCCGGCGGTGTGGGTGATGATGCTGTTCCTCGCGATCGGCCTTGCGGTGAAAGCCGGCGGGTTCTCGTTCAGCCACACGATCCCGATGGACGTGCTGCTCGAGAAGACCAAGGATGCCGGGGTGCCGGGCACGCCGGGTTCGGCCGGCGCGCTGCTTGCGGTCGCGGCGACCTGGGTGACGTATTTCGCCGCGCTCTACCTCAACTTCTGCGACTTCTCGCGCTACGCGAAAGACCGGGATGCGGTGCGGGTCGGCAACCTGTGGGGCCTGCCGGTCAACCTGATCGCCTTCTCGCTCGTGGCAGGCATCACGACGATCGCCGCGTTCCAGGTCTACAACGAGGTGCTGCTGCACCCGGACCAGGTCTCCGCCAAGTTCGACAGCTGGTTCCTCGCGCTGGTTGCCGCGCTCACGTTCGCGGTCGCCACGCTCGGCATCAACGTCGTGGCGAACTTCGTTTCGCCCGCGTTCGATTTCGCCAACGTGTTCCCGAAGCTCATCACGTTCAAGCGCGGCGGCTACATCGCCGCCGTGATCGCGCTGGTGCTGTATCCGTTCGCGCCGTGGGAAGGCAACGCGGCCAGTTTCGTCAACGCGATCGGCGCGACCATGGGACCGTTGCTCGGCGTGATCGTGGTCGACTACTACCTGCTGCGCAAGGGCAACGTCAACGTCGCGGCGCTGTACCAGGAACACGGCGAGTTCCGCTTCCAGGGCGGCTGGAACGTCGCCGCGTTCATCGCCGCGGGGCTCGGCACGCTGTTCTCCAGCATCCTGCCGAACCTGACCAGCGTCCTGCCGTCCTGGTGGGGCGTGTACGGGTGGTTCTTCGGCGTCGCGATCGGCGGCGGGACCTACTACGTGCTGCGTCTGATGATGCCCGCGCGTGTCGCCGCGCCGGCGTCCTGAGAGTCACTTCGACGAAGACGAGGATCTCGGCCTGCGAAGGCCGGGATCCTGCGCGTTCCCTCAGGATGACAGCAACGGACCAAACAGCTTGCGCCCCGCGTCCGGTTTCGCCTTGAAATCGACGGCGTCGCCATGGGCGGCAATCAGCCAGTCCGGCGGCGCCTTGCAAAATTCCTCGGCGAGCCAGCGTCGCAGCGCCGCCTTGTCGCGCACCATGAAAAGCGGCGCAAGGTTGTTCAGGCGCAGCCCCGGCGCACTGCCGCTCAGCCGGAAGGCGACCGCCGCGATCGCGTTGTGCGGCAGAGCCGGCATGTTCATGATGACGTCGGTCACGTACCAGACCAGGCCGCGCGCGCTCGCGATGCGGATCAGCAGTTCGCCGGTCTTGTAGTGCGGCATGTCGACCATCTCGAGGCGGTCGCCGAGCAGGGAGGCCGCCTCGGCAATCGGCAGCACGTGAAGCCCCGACCGGCGGGCCACCCTTGCAACCGCCTGCGCGGGCGCGAAAACCTGCGCATCTGGAAAGCGCCCCTGCCACTCCGCGAGGCCGAGGTTGTGAAAGGCATTGGGCGCGACCAGCGCACGCACCGCGCCGTAGCGTCCGAGTTCGTCGAATGCATTGG